>JYMV01006653.1_pt1 | contig 16453 bp, 14 predicted proteins | sample 338911 | NCBI WGS metagenome assembly JYMV01 (sample SAMN03354496, study PRJNA234377) | hydrothermal vent metagenome | biome: Deep sea; feature: Hydrothermal plumes at the Eastern Lau Spreading Center, Western Pacific Ocean; material: Seawater | place: Tonga | collected 2009 | depth 2000 m m
ACCCCGATGACCACGTCTTCACCGGCACAACCCCATGCCTCACGAATCTCTGAACTGGAGCGATGGTTGAATCGTTCGAGATCGAGGACCGGGGGGACCACGTCGATCCTCTCCTCATCGATGAGGCCGGACTCACCGAGGAGGCGAGCTGCCTCGGCGCTCGGTGCAAGAACCAGTGAGGAGCGACCAAGGGAGTGACGTGCCCGCCTCCCACATGGAGGTTCGAGATGGTAGAGGCTTCTCACCACCGGAATCTCCAGGCCGCGAGTTGCGATGGTCGCGGTCAGGTGGTCGTTGGCGAGGTGACAGTGAACGACATCGAAACGGTCGGACTTGAGGGTGCGCCGCAATCGCGTGACATCGGTGATCGTCGCGAGCCCTTTCGAGTGTTTCGGCAGACGCAATCCCTCGAGAGACTCGAGCCCACGAGCCGAGACCTGTTTCTGCAGGTCGCTCTTGCCGATGCGGGGGGTGCTGCTGGCAAAGGTCACTTCCGCTCCGAGATCTGACTGAGCGGCGGCAAGGACCAGCGCCGGGTCGGCAGGTCCGGTGAACTTGTGGTTTGCGAAGAGGTGGAGAACTCTCATTCCTCGCTCCTGCCACGGCTGTTCTGGAGATCCCGCTCCTCGACCGCCGGAGGAAGGATACGAGGAGCCCTCCACTCTGGTCCCCGGTGGTGAGTCGGAATCGAGTCGGGGTCGACCTGACGCTTTCTCGAGGAACGGCGTTCCCAGAGCCGGGCGTATTTGAGGAAAACGTAGAGGGCACCGATCCCCGCGAGGATGAAGCCAGCGAAACCGTCCCTCCAGCCACTTTGGAGGATGTACATCCGGAAGAACTTGAATGGCGGTCGGGTGATCATCGACAGCAACGGCCAGCGGGAATTCTGCTTCTCCTTCTCTCTGGCCGCGATGGAGGTGAAGAAATCGATGGTCTCGAGATGATGATGGAGACTGCGGTAGGTGTAGTGCTCGATGTCCCCCCGGAGCTGTGTGACAGGCCCCTGGGGGATCACCCTGTCGTGGGGATTCACTCCTCCCCAGCGTGCTCTTCTGCGGTCGAAGAGCCTGATCTTCCTGTCGGGGTACCACCCCCCGTGCCTGATCCACCGTCCGAGGTGCCAGGTGAGTCTCGGCATCGAGAATCCAGCGTTGAGGGGTTCGGTCGCGAGTGCCTCCTCGATTTCCGTACGCAGAGCTGGGGTCACGCGCTCGTCGGCATCGAGAGAGATCACCCAGTCTGTTGGTGAGAGATCGACCGCACGGTTCTTCTGTTCGAGGTGCCCGGGCCAGTCGGTGACGACAACCCGGTCTGTGAACTCCCTTGCGATCTCGATCGTTCTGTCCGTTGAGCCGGAATCGACGACGACGATGTTATCGACCCATTCGAGTGACTCGAGGCAGTCGCGGATGTTGTCTTCCTCGTTGAAGGTGATCACCGTCGCGGTCAGAGGGATCACGAGACCTCCTCGAAGAACCTTGGCTGCCAGGCGCTGTCGACGGCAGACCCGAATTGGAGTCGAAGCCGATGAAACTGCTCGAGGGCTTCCACTTGCCGAGGTCCGAGATGATAGGAGATGTTCTCGTCGAGGTATTCGCAAGCCTCGGCTGCCGACAGGATCCCAGGATTCTCGTCGACGAATTGACAGGCAAGGTCATTCTTCTTCGCGGTCCCGTTTCGCCAGGCCTCCTCGAGCAACTGTCGCGCCCTCGAGGAGAGCCCCTGTCGACCGACCCATGCCGCAAAGACGAAGGGCAGGCCGGTTCGTTCCTTCCACAGCTCTCCGAGATCATCCCTCTCCCAGCTCGAGCGGGCAGCTGCCAGGGCCGGGTCACCGATCAGCAATACGGCGTCGAAGGGGTCTGACCCCTCGAGTCGACCGAGATCGGGGGGGACAGACTCTACCGGCGAGTCGGGCAGGTCATCGATGCGTCTGAGGACCTTGAGCAGCTCGACGGAGGAGTTGCTCGAACGGTCGACCGCGATCCTCCTGACCTCGGTCCAGGGAACACGGCGGAAGAGGAGGATCGACCTGACCGGCCCGTCGCAGGCGATACAGGGGCCGGGGACGATGCGGTAGTCAGGGAGGACGCAAGCCTCGACCTGGGGGACCAGACCGACATCGATTTCCCCACCTCTGAGTTGCCTCGCCAGTGTGCTCGGTAGCCCCTCGACGATCTCCACTCCGGGCAAGTCCCGAGGCAGGTCGGCGACCAGTGGAAGTGCGTTGAGGTACGGGATGACTCCGATGCATGTCCGATCCATCAGCGCGCCCTCCGAACAAGAAGGGCGATCGAGCGATCCCACATCTCCCGCAATCTCACCCTGTCGCAGCCGAAGTAGGCGTGGAGGAAGCGAAATGCCTCGACGCTCGAGACGGCAGGCAAGCCCTCCCGGGTCAGCTTTCGATACGATCTGACCAGTCGCAGGAGGTTTTGCTGCGAACTCGCTCGCGGAGGTAGCCCCCCCGGGTCGAGGTCGGTGAGGAGGACCTGATAGCAAGAGTCGGGGGTCAGACGCAGGAGGATATTCTTCAGGTTCAGGTCACCATGGAGGAAACCGCAGCCGTGAAACCTGCGAAGAACCTCGCCCGTGTTCCTCAGAATTTCACCACGAGTTCTCCCGTCGATGCCCCTGTCGGCTAGAACCTCCGCCAGTTCCCGGCAATCCTCCTCGAAGCGGACCAGCATCTCCACCCGGGTGAGCCCTCTGCCATCTGGAATCGAGGCGATGGCGAGGATTTCCGTCACCGGGAGTTGTTCTCTCCTGGCGTTCTGGCTCCCGATGAGTTCCTCGATGAAGCGTCGGTGACCTGCATATTTGTCGCGCACCACCCTGCCCAGCAGGCCCCCGCGCTGGCAGCGCTTCCACATCACCAGGCCCCCATCGGGTAGAGGGAAGAGAGGATGAAGGATGCGACCCTGGCAGTGTCCGACAGGTTCCACGTTCGGATGGCCGTTGACGAATCCGACCGCTTCGACCTCATCGGCGGCGGTTTTGCAGAACCAGACCGTCCGTCCTGGACGTCGAAGCCTGACGATTCCTCGGGGGCAAGGGGATTTGATGGGGGAACCTCCCCGATCGGGTCGCGGGAATGGGCCAAGGTGGGGCACATCGAAGCCCTGGGGGCTCGTGGAATGGTCGGGCCGAGAGGATTTGAACCTCCGACTTCCACGGCCCCATCGTGGCGCGCTGCCAAACTGCGCTACGGCCCGACCTGGTATTCCAACGAGGGCTCGATGCTAGTGATAGAGACGGGGAGGTCAAGGGATCACCCGGGGAAGGTCTTTACGTCTCTTCCTCGTTCGCCCCTTCACCCTCGTCGGGCTTCTGCTGATCGGGCAGGATCACTCCCGCGGAGATGGTGAATCTCAGCGCCTCGTCGACGCTGAGATCGAGGGGGATTGTCTGTTCCCTGGGAACCAGGATCGTGTAGCCGGTGATGGGAGTAGGGCTCGAGGGGATGAAAATTGAGACGACGGTGGTTCCCGCCTCCTTGGAGATTTCCTTGAACCCCTCACTGGTGATGAAGCCGATCGACCACAGCCCTTTTCGAGGGTACTGAACCGCGACCGCGGTCTGGTACTCGATCGTCTTCTTCTCCTTGAAGAAAAACTCCGTGACCTGCTTGGCGTAGGGGTAGATCACCTTGATCAGTGGGATTTTCTGGATCCATCCCTCGAGGAGTCGCAGCAGTTGCCTGCCGAGATATCCCTTGAAGATGATTCCGACTGCGAGCACCAGGATCAGTCCGATGCAGAACCCGAGCCAGCTGGGAACGTGAGCGATGACTTTTTCCTCGAAAGGAATGTCACCTTCGTGGAGTGGATCGCTCGAGACTTCCTGGTCGAGTTGCCACTCCTGGTAGCCGAGCACCTTGCTCCAGTATTGATCCTTGGCGAAATCGGAGGAGAGCTGGGTGCGAATGAAGGAGGTGATCGGCTGGGCGATCTTCTCGTCGAGGAAGTTGAAGCAGACCACCAGGATGAAGATGGTGAGAACGGTGGGGAGCAGGGTGGCGACCCCGGCAAAGAACGCCTTCCTGAGCCTGCGGGTCTTCTTCTTGGCCAATCGGTTGCTCCCTCTGGAGAAAGCCTGTGCCCGGGCGTGAGGTTCCCGCGCATCTTCCCCACCCCTCCGATTGTCCTCCAGCGCGAGAGAAGCGGCAAGACTGCGGGCTTTGTAATCCGATTGCCCCTCGGTACCCTGTCCACCGGGCAGGCGAGAAGCGCGACCCGCCAGGGGTGGGAGATGCCTATCCTGGCGAAATGAAGGAAGGAAAGATGAGGATCCTCTCAGGACTGAGCCCGACGAACTCGGGGGTCCACCTAGGGAACTATTTTGGAGCGGTCCAGCAGTGGATCGGACTGCAGGTCCAGGGAGATGCTTACTACTTCATCGCCACCTATCACGCTCTGACGACGGTTCGTGACAGCGACACCCTGGCAGGAAACGCCAGGGAGATCGCCCTGGACTACCTTGCCCTCGGCCTCGACCCCACGAAGGCTGTCCTCTACAGGCAGGAGGACGTCCCCGAGGTGTGCGAACTTTCGTGGGTCCTCTCTACCCTGGCGCCGATGGGGCTCCTCGAGCGCTGCCACGCCTACAAGGACAAGATCTCTAGGGGGCTCTCCGCCGATCACGGGCTCTTCGCCTACCCGGTTCTGATGGCAGCTGACATCCTCATCGTTCGTTCTACTCACGTCCCCGTCGGCCAGGATCAGAAGCAGCATGTCGAGGTCACTCGCGACCTTGCGAGCAAATTCAACCAGACCTTCGGCGAGGTTTTTCCACTCCCGGAGCCGCTGATCCCGCAAGGGGCATGCGCAAAGGTCCCGGGTATCGATGGACAGAAGATGAGCAAGTCCTACGGCAACGAAATCTCGATCTTCGGTGATGAAAAATCGATGCGCAAAAGTGTGATGGGAATCGTCACCGACAGTTGTGGGGTCGACGATCCCAAGGATCCCGAAGGGAACACCATCTTCGAGCTCTTCAAACTGGTCGCATCGGAAGACCGTGTGGCTGAGATGGCCGAGAAGTTCCGCGCGTCGAACCAGGGCTATGGCTACGGGCATGCCAAGCAGGAGCTCTTTGAAGCGCTCCTCGATCATTTCGGGCCAGCTCGCGCCAAGCGCGAGAGCCTCGCTGCCGACCCGACAACGGTCGAGGACATTCTCAGAGAAGGCGCAAGAAAGGTCCGCCCCGTTGTCGAGGAGACGATGGATGCAGTCCGCCGGGCTGTCGGGGTATATCACGCTCCCTGATCACGCCCGCCAGTGAGCTAGATCCGGGTCGGGAAGCCGTCGCAGAGCTCTCGAACCTCGTTCCCGATCCTCGCGATCCGCTCCTCGTCGGTGGGGTTTTGCAACACCTCGACGATCCAGCGGCCTATTCTCCCGGTCTCCTCTGCTCCCAGCCCGCGACTGGTGATCGTCGGGGTTCCGAGGCGCAGGCCGCTGGGATGGCGGGGAGGGTTGGGGTCGTAGGGGATCATGTTCATGTTGACGACGATCCCGGCGCGCGACAGGTGCTCCTCCGCGACGTCCCCACGGAGACCCACGGAGCGCACGTCGACGAGAACGAGGTGGTTGTCGGTTCCTCCCGAGACGATCCTCAAGCCCCCTTCGCTCAGGATCTCGCATAGCGTTGCGGCGTTGGCTCGGATTTTCGCAGCATATTCCCTGAAGGAACTCGTCATCGCTTCCTCGAAGCAGACTGCGCGGGCCGCGACCTGGTGCATCAACGGGCCGCCCTGGCCACCAGGGAAGACTGCGGAGTCGATCTTCTTCGCCAGTTTTTCCTTGCACAGGATCAGCCCGCTTCGTGGCCCGCGGAGAGTCTTGTGGGTCGTCGATGTGACGACATCTGCGTGGGGTACGGGGCTCGGGTGCTCGTCCGCCGCAACCAGTCCGGCGATGTGAGCCATGTCGACGAGGAAGAAAGCGCCGACTTCGTTGCAGATCTCTGCGAAACCTGCGAAGTCGATAATCCTCGGATATGCGCTGGCTCCAGCGATTATCAGCTTCGGTTGCAGTTCCTTCGCCATCGCACCGACGATGTCGAGGTCGATCAGTTCCGTCTTGGGAGAGACAGGGTAGTGATGGAAGTCGTAGATCTTTCCGGTCAGGCTGACCCTGGATCCGTGAGAGAGGTGCCCGCCGTGCTGGAGGTCCATGGCGAGAACGCGATCTCCAGGATTCAGCAGTGCGGAATAGGCCGCCATGTTCGCCTGGGTTCCTGAATGGGGCTGAACGTTGGCGTGATCTCCTCCAAAGAGAGCGCATGCCCTCTCCCTGGCGAGGTTCTCGGCCTCGTCGACCACCTCGCAGCCACCGTAGTATCTCCGGGCAGGGTAGCCCTCGGCGTACTTGTTGGTCAGGACCGAGCCCTGCGCCTCGAGAACTGCATCACTGACGATGTTCTCGCTAGCGATCAGATTCACTTCTGCTCGTTGCCGCTCCTCTTCCCGGACGATAATGTCCGCGAGAACCGGGTCGACATCTCTCAGAGCGTTCATTCCCGTTCCTTCCAGGTGTCGTTGGCACGTCTCAATTCCCGCCGCCCTGAGCCTGTTGCCTGAGCCATTCCTCGATGAAGGGCTGCAGTTCCCCATCGAGGGTGGCATCGACGTTGCCGGTCTCGTGATCAGTTCGGTGGTCTTTGACCATCTTGTAGGGGTGAAGCACATAGGAGCGAATCTGGCTGCCGAAGGCGATTTCACTGCGTTCACCGGAGAGCTTCGCCATCTCTTCCTCGCGCTTCTTCTCTTCGAACTCTGTCAGCCTCGACTGGAGAACCAACATCGCCTGGGCCCTGTTGGCGTGCTGGGATCGCTGGTTCTGGCACTGGACGACGATCCCCGTCGGGAGATGGGTAATCCTCACTGCCGAGTCGGTGGTGTTGACGTGCTGGCCTCCGGCTCCGCTCGCCCGGTAAGTGTCGACGCGAAGATCAGATTCCGAGATCTCGATATCGACGTCGTCGACCTCCGGAGAAGCGTGGACCGAAGCGAATGTTGTGTGCCGGCGTGCCTGGGCATCGAACGGGCTGACCCGGACGAGACGGTGGACCCCTGTCTCTGCCCTCAGGTAGCCGTAGGCGTAAGCGCCGATGATTCGCGCGGTGAAGGTTTTGAAACCGGTCTCATCTCCGGATAACTCTTCGATCACTTCGCTGCCGAAGCCGTTGATTTCTGCCCAGCGAAGGAACATTCGACGCAGCATCGAAACCCAGTCGCAAGCTTCGGTTCCTCCTGCCCCGGCATGGATCGAAAGGTATGCGTTGGAAACATCATGGCGCCCGGAAAGCAGTGTCCTCAGTTCGAGTCGTTCCACCTGGGCGAGCAGTTGCCGTGATTCGCTGGCGGCTTCCGTCTTGCTGTCATGATCCTGCTCGGTCTTGGCGAGATCGAGGAGTGCCTCGGCATCACCCAGGCGCTTCTCGATCTCATCGATATTCGTGACCGTTTCCTTGACCCTTTTCAGTTCCTGGATCGTTTTCTCCGCTGATTCCCGGTCGTTCCAGAAGTCACCCTCGGCCATCTGACTCTCGAGTTCTGCGAGCCGGAGACACTGCGTCTCATAGCTACTTGCGATCCGGACCCGTCCGAGGATCTCGCTCACAGCGGAGAGTCGTGATCGAATTTCGCTGGTCACGGCTGTCGCTCGTCTCAGATTCCGGGGCAGCCCCCGGCAGTGGACAGCAGGGTCCGGAACCCGCTGGGGGGAACGCGGGATCATCACGCCTGAGATGGGAAAATAAAAGGGATCCAGTGGACAGGAGGGAGCGAGGAGAGGCGGAAATTCGCCAATGAAAGAGCCCGGAGGGCTGTCACCCTCCGGGCTCCGGTTTTTCTACAGGGGTGATGGGCTGGGCCCGATTCTTCCCCGTCAGGAAGTACTAGGCTATTGGGGCAGCCCCCCAGTAGAGCCACATAAATACGTCAATGGACCACCTCCTTCCTTGGAAAGGGATTTTCCCGGCAGTTCGAGCGTGACGTTCTCGCCACCAGGCTCCATTTCGCCCGTCAGCGTCCTGACGAGTCCGGGGCGACGTCGTGGGCCGCCTGTTTTGATGATACCCCATCCTCCCCGGGGGTGCTGTGAGGAGCTCTTTTTGGAGATATAACACTATAAATTAGAATGGGTTATGATTAATGCCCTGGCCCCGGTGGAGAGCCGCTCCCGACGCCAGGTGTCCATTTTATGGAGAGTTAGAATGGCTCTCTTCGGTCGGCCAGAGGGCCACCTTCGGACCCATTCCCGCGGCCGAGGCCCGCTCTCAGGGGTTGCGGCGAGAGGCAAGGAAGGGCAAAAAGCGCCAGGGGGAGAGAATCCCTCGTGTAGGCCCGAAGGGAAGGCAGCAAGGATGACGGAGCGGCGATCACCCCAGGAAGCCACACTCGTGGGCCGCCTCGCACCCAGCCCCACCGGCGTGATGCACCTTGGCAACGCTCGTTCCTTCCTCCTCGCATGGCTCTCCATCCGCAGTCGTGGCGGCCGGATTCTGCTACGGATCGAGGACATCGACGGCCCGCGGATCAAGGAAGGTGCGACCGAGAGGTGTCTCGAAGATCTCGAGTGGCTGGGGCTCGACTGGGATGGCGAGCCCTGGATCCAGACCGAACGCCTCGACCATTACGAGGCCGCTACCGACCTCCTGGTCGCAGCAGGGCGCGCCTATCCCTGTGTCTGCACCCGCAGGGAGGTCGAAGAAGCGGCCACCGCCCCCCACGATGAGGAAGCGGACGCCCGGCAGTATCCGGGGACCTGCCGCGGGCGCTGGCGTGACGAAGAGGATGCTCGACGGCACTCGGGGCGAGACCCGGCGCTTCGTCTGAGGGTCGATGAGGAGGCGATCCCCTTCATCGATGGCTTCTGTGGCCCGCTCCCGGGGCGACTGCCGGGGGATTTTGTCATTCGCAAGCGCGATGGGGGACCGGCGTATCAACTTGCGGTTGTCGTCGATGACGCGGCCAGCGGCGTCACGGAGGTCTTGCGCGCCGACGACCTCATCCCGTCAACCCCGCGCCAGTTGCTCCTCTACCGCTTCCTCGGTCTCACCGCTCCCGAGTTTTTCCACACCCCGCTTGTCGTCGGAGGCGATGGGCGGCGCCTGGCGAAGAGACACGGCGACACCTCCCTCGCCACCTTTCGCAGCCGCGGGGTCCCTGCCGAGCGCGTCGTCGGCTACCTCGCTGCGATCAGCGGCCTCGCTCCAGAAGGAGCCTGCTGCGAGCCCGGGGACCTGGTCGCCAGCTTCGATCTGCAGAAGATCGTCAGGCAGCCGGTGGTGGCACAGGACCCGCCTTTTGCCGTCGGCTGAGAAGCGCACTCTTGATCGAAAGGGGGCCAGAGCGCAGAATCCCCGTGCACCGACGCCGCAGGGTGCTTTCAGGGGGGAGAAGCGCCCGTATTGAGCCGTGTTCAGGCACGGTCTGGCGGCGTCGACGGATGGCCAGCAACCACTTCCTCAATCCTGCATCTGGAAGTTCCGGCAATCGCGCCGGCAGCCAGGTCCGTCGGGTCGAACCCCCGCTCGCATTTTCCCACCGGGCATCCTTCGGAGCGATCCTGCTTCTGGCGGCGCTCTTCGCTCCAGTGCAGGCGACCGCTGCATCCTTCCTGCCCTTCTTCTCCGCCTCGATGGCGATCGTTGCTGCCAGGGACGGAGATGGCGGGGAGATCGAAGTGGTTCAGGTCGGCACTCCGCTGTCGATCGATGCACCTGCGGGTGAGCCTGGTGGCGGTTTCAGAATCGTCATCCCCGGTGGCCTCGAGATGCGAAACATCGAAATCGCCATCGAGAGTCTCGGTGCCAGGGCGACGCTGTGCAGACTCGTCACCTGGGGAAGGGAAGAGGCTCTCGAACTCTCCGCGTCGGAGATCTGCCCCGTCGATCTGTGGAGCCTCGCACTTCCGAATCCTCATCTGGTCGTGACCACCGGTGCCTGGCGTGGGTCCTGTCCCCTCGAACTCGATCTCGCCTTCTGGATCCCCTCCGATCCTGTCGAGAATTATTCAGCTGCAGAGAGCCTCGAGAAGGCCCGGCGACTGCTTGTCGCCGGGAGGATCGCCGATGCTTCGGAGCTTCTCTCTAGCGTCGAATCTTCATTGCATCTTTCCGAAGACGTCGCCGAGGCCGTGCGTCTCGCCGGCGAGATTCAACAGAGGTACAGCGATGTCGATCCACTTCATGGCGCCGCAGCCCGACGGCTCCAGGCGAGAGCCGAGCAGATCGCACCTGCCGGCGGCGAAACTCGAGCCCGATTGCTGATCGACTCCTCCCGGAGACGCCTCGTTGCCCTCGTCGGGGAGACCGATCCCGCAAAATGGCGTCGCAACTCGAGGGAGTCGATACGCTTCGCCCGGGAGGCCGTTGGTCTGGCTTCGGAGGTGGGGAACGACCGTCTGAAAGCCCTCGCCCTGGCGACTGCGGCGCGGGCAGCTGCTGTCTGCGGATATCGCGAGGAAACCCTCTCTCTTGCCAGGGAGGCGCGGAAAATCTCTGCCAGTCCCGATGTGCTCTGGCGATGCGAGATGGCAGTGGGAGAGATCGCTTCGCGCGAACTCAGAGAGAGCGATGCGATGAAAGCATTTCGTCGGGCTGTGGGTGAGGTCGAGATGATCCGCGCTGCAGCACTTCCCGATGACTCTCTCGTTCTGGCGACCCGCCTCGAACCCTACCGGAAACTGGTCGCTGTCGAGGCGAGGGCTGGGTTGGCGATCGAGTCCCTCTATCACGGCGAGAGATCCCGTCCTTCCTTCGGCGAGACGCTCGCTTCCCTGCAGTCGATCCGGGCCTTGCCACAGAGGATCGATGGCTCCTCGACGGTGGTTGCGGCTCTCGATTGCGGCGATCTTCTGGTCCGATGGAGGATCGATGATTCGATTCATGTCGAGGTTGTCGATGTCACCTCGAGAGAAATTTCACGCCAGGTTCAGGCGTTGAGGAAAAGCCGCGGAGAGGATTCTGTCGCCGCTCGGTGGCTGGGGGAGAGGCTCCTCGCCGGTGTCGATGACCCGAAGCGCACGCTGCTTCTGATCGCTCCACATGGAAAGTTGCGGGGGATCCCGTATCCGGTTCTCTCCATCGACGGAAGAACTCTGATCGATGGTTTCACGACGGCGATGCTCCCGGACTGTTTGAGCGCGGTTCGGCCCCGGCCGACGCCGTCGGCGATCGGCTGGGTCGCTTTCGTCGACCCCGACACCGATTACGACGGAGATGGGATGCCTGACATGGACCCGCTCCCAGGAGCGCGAAAGGAAGGGGTGGAGATCCTCGTTGCGACACTCGGCAGTCGTTTATGGGCGGGCGAAGCGGCGTCGGAAGGGCGCATGGTTCGAGTTGCGCCGGAGGCGTCGTTGATCCACCTCGGCTGCCACGGGAGTTTTTTCTCCCATCGGCCGATGGAATCGCAGTTGTTTCTATCCCCGGGGGATGGCGGGGATGGTCGACTGCTGGCGGCGGAACTCGCCCAACTTCCCCTCGAAGGCTGTCGTCTTCTGGTGCTCTCCGGCTGCGAAACAGCGCTTGCCGCCTCCTCCGGAGCGGATGACCTTGCGGGTTTCCCGAGGGCCGCTCTCGACGCCGGGGTGGGGGCGGTGCTGGGTTCTTTGTGGAAAGTTGGAGATGTTGCAACCGAACGCTTCATGTCGGCGTTCTACAGCGGATTGGGAGATGCCGCGGACCTGCCATCGGCGGTCAGAGCGGCGAGAATTGCCTGTAGATCCGGATCTGAGGTTTCTTCAGCACGCCACTGGAGCAGCTGGGTTCTGGTTGAGAATGGCTGGAAGTGGGCCGATAATGTCGGACTTGATGGATGAGAGGCAGGGAGCGGGACGCCGGACTCCAGCAGTGGAGGTCCGCGGACGAGGAACCGTCCAGGGGAGAGACGGTTTCTACCGCTCGCGCGCCGGCGTGGAGCGCTCGGTCATCCGTCATGCACCGGGTGGAGTCGGGAGGGGAATCAAGGTGGTAGCGCCACAGCGCAGTCGGTCGGAGATCGCATCGAAGGTGAGGGCCTTTCTGGCTGGGCTCCTCCTCTCTCTGCTCCTCCTCTGTCCCCCCGGGGTCGCCCTTCAGGCCGAGGACCCGGTTCCCCATCTGACCTTCGTCGAACTGTTTCACATCGATGCCGAGGACGCCCTGCAATTCCTGAGGGATACTCCTTCCCTCGAGCACTTCGTCTCTGGCGACGTGGTCCGGCCCCTGCCCAATAAACCAAAGTCTCTCCTGGTGAACGCCGACGAGGCGGTGACGAAGCAACTGATCCAGATCATCCGCGGCTACGAAGCCCTCGAGGTGCGAGGCCGGGTCCGCCAGGAGATGTTCCATGTTAGCTACGCGAGCGTCCAGCTGGTCCTCGAGACCCTTGCAGCGAGCCAGATTTGCCAGGTGTGGCACCGTACCGAAGAGGTTAAGAACGATGTCACCAAGCAGGGCAACAAGACGATCACTCACACCTACAAGAGAAGTGTGTATTCTCGCTACGATGCCGCCAAGGGTGAGGTGTTGCCCTCTTTCGATCTGCCCGAGATCCCCTATGTGATGGAGATCCCGCAGGTCGAACCGATCGCTCTTCCGCCGGTGAACATGGGGCAGGTCTCCGACGAGAAACAGATTTCCTTGACCTTCACCGAGTCTCCTTCGACAGAGGTCAGGAACCGGATCATGATCGTCGGCACCGATGAAGACCTGGTGCGAATCAAGGGATTCATCGATAAGGTCGACGTTCCCGCCAGGCAAATCATGATCGAGGTTCAGATCATCGAGTTGGAGGCGAGTTCTCTCACAGACCTGGGGATCGATGTTCTGGCCTTCGAGAAACGTCACGATGTGATCAATTTCGCCTCGCCACTCCCTGGAGAGGCGATCCGGCAGATTTCGGACAACTTCCTGCCGATCGAGCAGTCGGGACTCTCCTTCCTCTTCGATGACACCACCGAGAGGCTCTCTGGCCAGTTCCTCGCCAAGGTTCACGCCCTCATCCGCAACGGCGATGCGGTGATCAAGGCGCGACCGAAGCTCTACACCCTCGATGACCGTCAGAGTCAGTTGCACCTCGGGTCGGAGATACCGACCTTCATATCGAGCGATGTGGTCGCCGGGATCGCAGGAGGTAACTTCGTCGAGAACATCAACAAGGTCGGAACCCGTCACATCGGAACGACGCTGGTGGTAAAACCGCGGGTCAGCGGTCCGCAGGCGAACGAGGTTTCGATGCTGATCGATATTCAGGTCAACAACCTGCAGGGGAGACAGAGAGTCTTCGAGGAGGACCTCCTCGGCATTCCCGAGGTCGCCGTGCGCAATTTCCGGGGCCAGGCGAGGGTTCGCAACCACCGCCCTTTGATCCTCGGGGGACTCATCAAGGAGTCGGAGTTCAAGTCGAAGAACAAGATCCCGCTGCTCGGAGACATTCCCTTCATCGGCAATCTATTCGGTCGGACCAACAACCAGGAAGAGCGCTCGGAAATCATCATCGTTCTGACTCCGCACATCCTCTCCGAGCATGGAGTCGACCCCATCTCGACCCCCAAGGAAAGCCGTCATTTCGATACCTACAACAGCGTCCTCTTCAACGACCGTTACATCCTCAAGGGTCGTGATCTGGTCGGTCTCGACCCCATCACGCGCAGCCCGGTGGCGGGCTGGACCACCGATGAGGTGGTCGACCTGACACTTCTCAACATCGTCAAGAAGCGGGAACTGGTGAGCAAGTTGCGTATCTTCGAGGACTACCTTCCCGAATCGATGGCGAAACTGAGCACCTTCAAGCGCAAGTTTCCCGAGAAGTCATTGCGAAACTGGACCGAGGATGAGCAGCGCCTCTACTTCCAGGCAGCGGCGATCCTGGTCGAGAACATCAAGTCGCTGAACCCGGACCTCGATTACGACGAACTCGTCGAACCGCGGCGAGAGGTGGTCGTGCCGACCAGCCCGTACCACGTGAGCCTGAGCTACGACAAGATGAAGACCTTCTACGAGAAGGGTCCGCTGGTTCTGATGCGCGGTGAGACCGACCTGCGCTCGGAGACCCTCGAGTTGCTGCGCGGGCTCACCGGTCGAAATCTGAGAGAGTTCGCCAGTTTCATCGCCGCCATCGACCGTTCGGAGAATGAGCACGGCGCCTTCAGGGAGGAACTGGAAGCACACTACAGGACGATTTACCCCGACGGACAGTCCCTCGAGGCACTGATCTACGTCGATTTCCTGAGAAAACTCGACCATTTCGGATTCGATTTTGTCGACATCGCGACCTACCTCGGCGCCCGGCTGGAGATGCAATTCCGTGACCAGCAGATGCCGCTGGGCGTGCTCGAGGATGACCTCAGCGCCTTCGAGAATCGCACAGTCACCCTCGATGAACTGGGTGAGCGCTTGCAGGACCTCGATGAGCGCTGGCAGGACCTCAACACCTCGGTGTTGAGACCGGTGAGAGGACTGTGATGGTGCTTCCGCTTGCCAAGCCCCGGCCCCTGATTCTCCTCCTGGTGCTCTGCCTCGGTTGCACCGTTCCCACCCGCGAAACCGATCCCCTCAGGGATATCCGGAATACGACGGTGATTCCCGAGGTCGGGAGCTACGATCCAGCGATACAGAAGCAAGCGCTCCAGCGAATCTTCCTCACCCTCGAACAGGCGCCTGAGATCACCTGCAACCTCCTCGCTGCGACTCTCAGAGACCCGGTCGTCGACGATCGCACCAAACTGGTGATCTGCTGGATCCTCGCTTCCGAGGAAGACCCGAGGGCGATCCCGACGTTGATGGAACTTCTCGGCAGGGTCAACGAGGACCCCGATCAGCTGATTAAGGACTCCCTGGCGACCTTTGGTTCGCGGATCGTTTCCGGAGTCGCGCAGGTCCTCGAAGGGGGAAGCGATCTCGCTCGACTGGCAGCCGCTGAAGTGTTGCTCGAGATCGCGGTGCCGGAAGCTCACGCAGCCCTGGTGAGCCGATACCCCCTGGAAGAGGCGCCTCAGATTCGTTTCCTCATCCTCTGTGGGGCAGCGGAGGATCCTAGCAACGATGCTTCGGAGGTGCTGATCTCGGGACTCGATGATGCGGAGAGACAGAACCGGGAAATTGCTTGGGAAGCGCTTCGCAGGAAGATCGAATCTCCTTCTCTCCTCAGATTCGATGCCGGTGCAGGTCCCGAGGTGCGAAGGTCCCAGGTCACCGAACTGCGTCGCTGGCTCGCCTCTTCCCGCCGCCTGTAATTTCTCTTGCCTCGGGATCGCTGCCGGGGCTCCCATCCGGCGGTCTCTCGATCGATTTGCGGGTCGCCGGATCAGGACGAGGTGTTCTCCGCGACGATGAACTCCCGCCAGTATTCTTCTGGCATGTCGAGAGCGATCTTCAGCGCACCGTTCGTGCCGGCGTACTGGGGCTCCTCGACGGCACGAACATGGCCGCCGCCGTATTCTCCGAGGGCGTCTTCCATCGCCCGGGCGAGACCCTGGATCTGGCTGCCGCCACCTCCGATGAGGATGTGGTTGCGCATCTTCGCCTGGAACTCCGGGTCGAAGGTTGCGATGAGATTCTGAAGGGCCTCGACCGTCGGTGGCACGATGGCGTAGCACGCCTGGTAGAGTTCGTCGGTGACATCGAACTCCTGAGGCTTGCCCTTGACCGGCAACGTTACCATGACCGGGTCGGAGTTCTTGCTGACGGAGGCGTGCCCCTCCTTGATGTCACGCAACATGTTGATCGAGTGCTGCGCCTCGGGATACTTTTCCTTGATCAGGTTCGAGAAAGCCTCGTCGATGGCATCACCGGCGTAGTGATGGGTCGCCTGGTCTTCAGGTTTTGGCATGGTGCCGTGCACCCGGCAGAGGTCGACGGTACCCGCACCGATGTCGACAATCAGGGTGTCGGAGAGAAAATCGAGTCCGTAGGCGACGGCGAAGGGCTCCGAGCAGACGACGATACTGTCCATGAAGTCGCTTCCGGCCTTGAGGATCGCCGTCTTGCTCTCGACGCTCGCTTCAGCAGGAGCACCGATGACGCCGTAGATGGTGCTGCCGGAGGGGATCTCCGCCTGGGCCATCAGGTGTTGGAGCAGGTCGTGGACCGCCTTGCGGGATTCCTCGTCGTTCTTGATGACCCCGTTCTCCAGGGGCCGCATCAAGTTGACCGACATCCTGTTCTCGACCGCTTCCTCCCCGAAGACCATCTCCCGGCCGCCGAGGTGTTTTTGGCTGACATGATCCTGGGCGTAGCCGACATAGGACCAGACGGTGTTCCTGAACCCTGTCGATGTCGTGATCGAGGCGCGACTGGTCCCGAGGTCCACGCCGACAAAGACTGTTTCTGATTTTTCCATCCCTGCTCCTCTTCTGGCTCGCCGGGGGGCCGCTGGAACACCCAGTGGCACCGGCTCTAGTTATGTTTCGTTTTCCTGGAGAAGGCCCCGGATTGTCCCTCCCCATCGCTGTTTACAAGT
>JYMV01033970.1_pt1 | contig 16449 bp, 22 predicted proteins | sample 338911 | NCBI WGS metagenome assembly JYMV01 (sample SAMN03354496, study PRJNA234377) | hydrothermal vent metagenome | biome: Deep sea; feature: Hydrothermal plumes at the Eastern Lau Spreading Center, Western Pacific Ocean; material: Seawater | place: Tonga | collected 2009 | depth 2000 m m
GGCTCCACGGTTGATTCAGAAACTGTTGGCTTACTCAAATTAACAGAAGATGTCGTCGCAACCAGTGCTGCCTTGCGCGTTGGTAACAATATCATTCAAGCCTCTGATGGTGGTTCAACGATCACGATGGACGCTTCTGATAATGTGACTATCGGTGGTAACGTCACTGTTGGCGGCAATATTATTAAAGCCTCTGACGGTGGTTCAACGATCACCATGGACACCTCTGACAATGTAACCATCGGTGGCGATGTTACAGTTGGTGGTAACACCATTAGAGCTTCTGATGGTGGAGCCACCATTGAACTGGACACAGATGACAATGTGACTATTGGTGGGGAACTGACAGTTACCGGAGGTATACTTGATTTTGGCAGCGGAGGTCATGCTGAGGTCGCTGTGGGTGCGGTTGCCGGTACCGACACGGCTGGTAAAAATCTCGTTCTTGCGGCTGGACCCGGCACAGGTACGGGCGAAGGTGGCGTCTTCTCCGTAAAAGTTGCACCTCCTGCTGGGAGCACCGGTACTAGCCCGAATACCGCTATTGAAATATTTTCTATTAATCCTAATACCACCTATGTGACGAACCATGTAGATCTTAATGTTCGCGGTGGCGGCACGCACATGATCACGGGATCAATGGAAATCACAGGCTCATCGGCTGATTATGTATGGACATGGAATAGCAAGTATACAGACGGCGTGACGATGGATGTGGACTCCGAGGGGAAGGTGGCGATAGGTGCTTACGTTGGTGAGGAAACCGACGGCATACTTCAAATTACAGACACGACCGGCGGTAACCAAAAACACCTGATGTTGTCTGGATCAGGAGAATATGTATACACCACCTTCACTCAAAAGGCTACTGGCGCGGGTGGCACTCTCGAAATTAACAACCAAGATAATAAAGTTGTTGTAACTGGATCTACTGCGTCGGAGTTAACTATCGATGCCTATGTGGGCGACCCGCAACTTGTTTTCGCACAGAACGGCACAGATAAGTGGGCGGTCGGCATGGACGACAGTGATGGCGACGATTTTAAGATTAATTCTGCTGGCAGCCTCGTTGATGAGTCGGATTTCTCGATATCGTCTGCTGGCAATGTCCTAATTGGTGGCAATCTCGAAGTTTGGGGCGACACCACAACTTTTGAGTCAGCGAACTCTACAGACCCGTTGGTCATTATTAAAAATACTACCAATGATCAAGAGGGTGCTGCCATCCGGTTCGTCAAAGACAAAGGTGCTGCCGGTGCCGATGGAGACGTTATCGGTGCCATTGAATTTGTAGGCGACGACGCGGCTCAAACTCAAACAATGTTTGCAAAAATTGTAGCAGAAGTTTCCGAAGCTGATGACACGGATGAAGCTGGCAAACTATCCCTTTTCGTTGCCGAAAGTGATGGTACCACTACATCCACCACCGCTGGATTGGTGCTAGAAGGAGAACACGCAACCGATGGTCAGGTAGATGCAACAATTGGTGCAGGCGTAGCTTCTCTGACATCGGTCGCGGGCTTTTTAAAAGTTGGCGCAAATGTAATTCAAGCCTCTGATGGCGGTTCAACGATCACGATGGACGCTTCTGATAATGTGACTATCGGTGGTAACGTCACTGTTGGCGGCAATATTATTAAAGCCTCTGATGGTGGTTCAACAATCACCATGGACACAGATGACAATGTGACTATTGGTGGGGAACTGACAGTTACCGGAGGTATGCTTGATTTTGGCATCGGGCAACACGCAGAAATTATGGTCGCGGAAGCTAGTGGTACCAACGTAGTTGGCAAAAATCTCACATTAGAACCAGCAGCGGGCACAGGCAATGCTGCTGGCGGTAGTTTTATTATTAATGTGGCTCCAGCCGGTGCCAGTGGTGCCAGTGCAAACACGCTTGCCACAGCGCTTACAATTACCAGCAACAAAGATGCAGCTTTTGCTGGTGATGTGACTGTCGGCGGCGGCAAAGTTACGTTAACCAACGGATCAACAGTTGATTCAGAGTCTGCTGGTACCCTCCTCTTAACTGAGGACGTTGTAAAGACCAGCGCTGCTCTCTGTCTCGGCAGCAATGTTATTCAAGCTTCTAATGGTCTTCCGACGATTGCGATGGACACATCTGGCAATGTAGTGGTTGCGGGCGTGTTGGGAGTAGGAGGCGGGTCAGTCAGTGGACCGGCAGACGGCTCATTAACCATTAAAGCTGATACTGATTTAATTTTCCAGATTGATGCTGATGCTGACGGCACAGAAACATTTCAGTTCAAGAATGGAGCCGGAACGGAGATTGTTCAAATCAATGAAGCTGGCGATCTTCAATGCGATGGCGATCTAACCGTCAGCGGCAACGATATTGACTTTACTGCGGGCAATGTTAATTTTGGTGCGTCAATTGGCGCGAACACGCTCACGGTGGGAGCAGCTACCACCACGACGCAATTTGAAGGCGACGTTATCGTCGAGGATCACCTTATGGTGACCGGATCAACGAATTTGACTGGTTCTCACCTTACATTTCATAGCAAATACGGCGGCGACGGCTGGACGGGCACCGCTTTCCATGCCAATGAAGATGGGCAGGTTTGCGTGGGCACCGAAGACCCCACCGGCTATGCCTTATTTGAAATTAAAGATGATAGCGGTGCACAAAATCATATGATTTTAACTAGTTCGGGACCGGGCGCGTCCACCAGAATCTTGCAAGCCCCATCATCGGCAGGCGCACCGTTCCTTATTAAACCAGACCGTGGCGGGATGATCCTATCGGGATCTGGAGATTATGGTCCCACGGAGTTCAACATCGATACTTATGGTTCGGCAACGAGCGGCGACGCCCAGATCGCTTTTGCTAGCAATGGTACCGATAAATACGCGATGGGATGGGATCAAAGTACTGGTGATTTTGTTCTTACAGTTGGTGGTGATCTTGGGGCGTCCAACAAAGACGTTTTGAGAGTAGCAGACGACGGTGCCACCGCTTTTTTCTACGGGTCTGCTGCAACGGGCTCTCTTGCTATTTGCCCTCATGATGCCGGTGGCGCTGGTGAATTGATTTTGGGAGAAGGCGATACTGGCACCCATAGCGTGCTCTTTCGATACTACGGCGCTGCCGGAAACGCCGTGGGATCCAACACCATGCACATCATCGGAGACAATAACGGCTCTGAAACAGTTCATGCTACAATAGAACGCGATCAGGCGGGAATGGCAGTTTATAATGAGTTTGAGGTGCTTCCGTCAGTTTCTTCAGTCGCATCGGGAATTATACTGACCGCAGGCGCAGCAGATCCTTCTATTGAATTTCTGACTGATGACGCCACGAAGTGGAGAATGGGCGTTGATGATGACAACAGTGACAATTTCTTTATCGGGGCAGGCGCGGCTGATTTCGCAGGAGCCGTCTCCAGCACGAGCGATGTTGGGCTAGGGCTGGCTTTTTATGCGGATGGCACTTCCGACCACGGGTTTCAGATAGTCCATTATTGTAATAAAACTGGACACAGTATTTTTACACACAATGACGGCAACAATAATAACCGCACGGGAATTGGCATTGCATGTGGTACGGACGCGGGCGATGGCGGTGGAATTTATGGTGACGGTATTCCGTTAGCGTTTTACGACGGCAACTTCTCCCCAGTTGGCGCTGTTTCATTCGATGAAGGCAGCGTCACATACAGCAGCTTTACTGGTGTACACAACGCGGAACCAGAACTGCCAGACGGTGACACAGTAGATGACTATGAATATGGAATGTTAGTTAGGGTTGTAGGCTTAAAACCCAAGTCAGGTAACCAGCCATTGTGGAAAATTGGTAAGACCACTACAGTAAAGGATCCCGCAGTGATGGGGGTTTATTCTTCTACGATGGACTTCACGGACCACCCTCAGCTACATGCATGGACCGGCAAACATAAAATTAACTCTGTGGGTGACGGATATATCCTTGTTTGTGATGAGGGCGGAAATATAGAAACTGGAGATTATATTTGTTCATCGAACACCGCTGGTCATGGCATGAAACAAGACGATGACCTACTTCACAACTATACTGTTGCTAAGGCTATGGAGCATGTAGACTGGAGTACAGAATCTACCACGACCAAGCTGGTCGCTTGCACATACCATGCCGGATAAGGAATCATATCATGAAGAAAATCCCGTACATAAGAGAAATACTTCTTGTCAGCCTCGGGCTTAATATTAGTTTCTTTTTCTTATCATTGGCAACAAACAATTCCACCAGTATGCTGTTGGCATTAGCCTCTGGAGCCATGTGCGGCTGGGGGCTCTGGTTCACTGGTCAGGAAAACACTGATGACTCATAAACAGTATTTAGATAAAGCTTTAGCCACGTGTCGGAGCATGATAGAATGAAACTTATAATGGAAAGCTGGCGACAGTATTTGAATGAGGGAGATCAAACATATCAAATTTATTGTGATATGGATGGCGTGCTTGTTGATTTTGAAGGCGGCGCTGTAAAATATATAACTAACAAGCTACAAAGTGGAGAGGCAGAGGAATTAAAAGCAGAACTTGGTCGAGATTTTATTGAAAAAAAAGATATTAATAAGAATCGCTCTGTTAGAAAATTTATGTATAAAGAACTGGAACACCATGCAGATTATTGGAGAGATTTAGAGTGGACGCCTGATGGCAAAAAATTATGGAGCCATATTGCACCATATAACCCGTATATCTTGACTTCACCGATGGGTAAGGGATCGGAAATTGGCAAACAAGAGTGGATAGATAAAAATTTAAATCCGCCACCACCTGAAAAGATTTTTATGCACCATGATAAATATACTCGCGCAACTACAAACGGGAAGCCAAATATTTTGATCGATGATTTCTCGAAAAATACGATCCCGTGGGCAGATGCCGGTGGGATTGCAATATTGCACACAAGTACTGCCAAAACTATTCAAGAACTAGAGGAGATACTAAATGAAACTCCTGTTTGAAAATTGGCGGCGCTTTATCGAGCTTCACGAAGCAGTAAACCCGGCAACAATTAAAAAGATTCAGAACGCCATCAGCCAAGCTGGTGGTGAATCTTATATTACGGGCGGGGCAGTGCGCGATTCGCTCATGCCCGAGGTACCAGAGTCAAAAGATGTAGACTTCATTGCAACGGGCTTGCCGCTTGAGAAGATTGCTCAAGTGCTATCACCTTTGGGTAAAGTTAATCAGGTTGGTGCATCCTTTGGCGTTGTTATCGCGAACATCGATGGCGAGGATTTTGATATTGCTATTCCGAGGACAGGCGAGACTAAGACAGGAGAGGGTCATGGGGACTTTGATGTAACCACTGATGCCAATGCCCCTGTTGAGTCGGATCTTCAGCGCAGAGATTTTACTATGAATGCCATGGCAAAAGATTCTTCTGGGAAGCTTATTGATTTATATGGCGGGCAGGAAGATATTAAAAATAAAATCATCCGTGCAGTTGGCGATCCGATGGAGAGGTTTAATGAAGACCCGCTGCGGATGCTTCGAGCTTTGCAATTCGCTACGAGGTTTGGATTTACTATCGAGCCGAAGACAGCCGAGGCAATTAAAAAGTTGTCCGAGAAGTTCAAGACCATTTCTGAAGAAAGGATCTTGGGAGAATTTAAAAAAGCTTGGACAAAGGGCAAGCGCGATGCTGGGTTATTTATTAATTTACTTCAGGAGCTTGGAGTGGGTGAAACATTGTTTGGTTCAGACTTCCAACCCAAGCCTGTGGAGATCGACGGCGACGCGACCGCACTGACCAATGGCAACTTTGTGGCATTCTTCTTGCAGGGCGGCGATCCTTCTGCTCTCAAACCGAGCAATGATATGACGAAACACTTGGACTTGGCGAAAGCCGCAGTAGCGGGTAAGCAGGACGTGTGGGAATACGGAGGCAAGGACAAAGATAAGTTACCTTTGGTTGCCCAAGTGCTGAAAGCATTTGACAAGGAAGCAGCAGCCAAAGTTGAGAAAGCCTTGACACTTCCAATGACCCCAAAGGAACTAGTTATAGGCGGCAAGGACTTGATGTCATTGGGATTGAAGGGACCACAGATTGGGCAGGCGCAGCAAGAAATTATGCGGGCTATCCACAACGGAGAAATTCAAAACGAACCAGAAGATATTGAGAATTTTTTGAGGAGCAAGGCAGCGTGAAATTATTAATGGAAAGCTGGAGACGGCATTTGAATGAAGTGACCTCGGTGCCACCCGAACACAAGAGTGTCTTTGCACAAGCAATTACGAATTCTAAGTTTTGGGAGCAACCGAATTCACCCGACGACATTGATGAGCTAGAAGGACCACTCGATTCGTTGGGTACGCCTGCGTTGCAAGCTCTAGCAACGAGCCTAAATCAAGCCGCAGAAGAGCTAGGAACAGATTTATATTTTGATATTGCCAGCAGCGGAGAAGAATATATTCTCGGACCTGACGATCCCTACGGTGGCTATCCAAATAACTGGATGACCCGTGGTCAGTACCGTGGTCCGTATGAGGAGTTGGATGGTCAGCATGTTGTGTGGCTGGAATTCAGACCCACATCAGAAGAATTCGATCTTGCTGAGCTTGATTCGGGAGAACTGGTGAAGAAAATTTCCACAACCCTCAACCATGAACTGGTACACTATTATCAGCTTAAGAAGCAAGCAGCGTCAAAGGGTATCTCAGACGAGGAAGCAATCATTCAAATGAAGTGCGATCCCAAACAGGTGCCGGTTGAAGATCCCGACGAATATCGTAGGCTGTGTGGCAAAGAGCCCCCCGATCAAGAGGACAGTCGAAAAACATATCTAACGCGCCATGGCGAAGTTGATGCATATGCCCATGAGGCAGCAGAGCACTTGCTTGATAAATATAGCAAGGAGGAAGCACTCAATGCAATCCGCAAGATGACGCCGGTTGACGTAGATAAATATCCAGAGATTTCTAGTGTGGTAAAAGACTATGGCGAGGTTTTGAAAGACGATCCTGAAGAATTAAATAAATTCAGAAAGAAACTCTATACACAGATCCAAAAGCAATCAGGCTTGGAAGAAATATTTAATAATTGGCGGGCGTATTTAAAAGAAGTGATTGAACTGGACATCGAGATTGGTGACATCGTTTTAGGTGGCAAGTATAAAAACAAGAGGATAGTGGTTAAGGACATCGGTATAGATGACATCGGTCAGCCAACCATCAACGGCAAATCGCTTTTAAAGTTTAGAATTGAAAAGCAATTGCCAGACGAGAAGAAGAGCAAAAAAACGCTTGATGCGGAAAAGGCAGAGAAGGAAGGGGAGAAGAAAGAAGAATGAAACTCTTAATGGAAAGCTGGCGAAGGTTTACTGAGGGCGAGACAATCGCTCTTGGGCAGTGCTATCCGTTTGCTCTTGAGATGGCGAAGGCATCTGCCAAAGATGAGTTTGCTGATCTGTCTAAATTTAAGGTTGTGCATGGGCGAATCACGGACAAGTTTAGTGGCGAGAGCGTTCTTCACGCTTGGGTAGAAAAGGGCGACATGGTATTCGATGCTCAAACCAGCAGCACAAAACCCGATGGTATCCCCAAGGCAGATTACTACGACATGTATCAGCCCGAAGCTCATGAAGAATACACAGCCGAGCAAACAATCATTAAATGTATAACCAAAGGGCACAAAGGACCGTGGACGGATAAAGTATGAAACTCCTAATGGAAAACTGGCGCAAGTTTAACGAAGCTACCGAACCGGTCTTAGGCAGAACAGAAATAGAAGACATTATAACGGATAAGTTCAGTTTTAATTCCTTACAAGGTCCAGACCATCGCTTTACCCTCGGTCAACCGGTGGTGGACTATAATTTTGATGAACAGATGGGCGAATGGAAATTTATAGCGTGGGTTAGTAGTGATCCAAAGAAGGCGAAAGAAACTCCAGATTTTGAAATAGAAGAAGGCGAAACTCTTGAAGCCTTTCTGACGCGGGTTAAAGAAGCCCCCCGCCAACCCAATTTAGGATTAGAATAATATGAAACTTCTAATGGAAAATTGGCGTGGGTTTCTGATCGAGGAGGGCGGAGAACCGATGGTGATGTATCACTCCACAACCCCAGAAAACATTGAAAATGTGCTGGCTAATGGTTTAGAATCTGGTGGCGGTAGGAGCGTATATACAGACGAGCACGCTGATTGGGCAGATAAGTTTTATAAAGGGCGACCAGTATTCCTTTCTTTAGAGAAGGGTAGGTATGCGGGCGAACCCTTGGAAATAAATGTGAATGGGCTTCCTTTGATTGCCGATCTAGCATCTGTTGCCGACTTGGGCGATATGCAGCCGAGCATGGAGTACAACTTTGGTGACGGGTATGTGATGGAGTGGCTTGAGGGCGTTGAGCCGCAAGAGCTAAAATCGATTATGAATGACAGGATGCAGGTTAGCATCGATGCAATGTTGAAGCCGGGGAGCGAAGCTGCTCAACTGGCTATTACTGCCACTGGGACCGCAGCAGTTTTGGAAACCATACCTCCCGAGAGGATTAAAAAATGAAACTCCTAATGGAAAACTGGCGCAAGTATCTGAACGAGGGCGAGGTCAAATTTCAAGGTATCTTGAAGACCACACCAGTTGAGGTCATGGGTGAGTTACAAAAGCTGGCGCAAGGCTTGCAGGAAACTAATAAAGAAGCTGTACTGCTTCCCGAAGAGAAGTGGCATGTCACCCTGATTCACCAGAGCATTCTGAAGCCCTTCAGGAAAGAATTAAAATCAATGGAGCTTCCACCCGCACCACCAGTCCAGATTATCCCCGAGGTGGAAGAGCGACCTCCCGAGGGAGACAAGAGATCGTGGGTTGTGTGGCTCGACGACAAGAGCCAAAAAGAGATGAAGGCGTATGTCAACCAGTTGATGGAGGCGCTTGGTGGTCAGCCTGATCCAGAACCAGAACGCAGGTTCCATATTTCATTGGCTAACCTCACTGGTCAACCGGGGGATAGCGTAAGATGAGATCAATAATGGAAAACTGGCGCAAGTTCAATGAAGAAGAAGAAAAGTCCGACAGCATTAACGCCAAGCTAGCAAAAATGTTTCAAAGTAGTGGCGTCCAAGCTGTGGAATTGGGGCAAATGGTTGATGCGGATCAAAATATGGTCAAAGCGATGGGCGGGGCTGTACAGGCAGTTAAAGAGTTTATTTCAACGGCTGATGAGACACAGGTTCGTCAAGACGGCTCCAAGTACAAAGCTGACGATAGAGTGGTCAAGGAAGCGTTATATCAGTTTCAAGGTGAATATATAGATAATATCGAAGGACCAGAGGGCGAGTCTGCGGATTACGGTGCGCTATCAGACGACTATCTTGATGCGTGGGATGAGTCGTTCAGAAAAATCAGGAAAATGATTGACAACGTTTACTATGAGTATAATTATCGCCCACGCACAGTTGGTGTACCACGCCCCGCTCCCAACAAATATGAGGGTTCCATGGAGCAGTTGGAACAGTGGGCAGGCGTATGAAGCTTATAATGGAAAATTGGCGCAAATATCTAGTTGAGGATGGTACCACTGATTCAGGCAGAAGAAATGGGCGCTACTCGCGAGATACACGCAGTGAGATTTGTTTTGACGGCTATGCTAACAGCACCGATCCCGAGTCGGGCACTCAAGGTAGGCTAGCTGAAGGCGGAAAAGATATTATTGTTGCTTTTTTTGGTCCTTCGGGTTCAGGCAAGAGTTATGCTAAAAAACACTTTGTGGATCAAGGCTGGCGGGAGATTCGAACAAACTCTACTCGCCCGCCACGCGGACCTGATGACGATGAATATAATTTTTTATCCGAGGAAGAGTTCGAAGAATTAATGGACAAGGGCAAGCTGGTCAACACGAACGAGTATCAGGGCAATTGGTATGGCACACATGTGGACGACTTGAACCAATCCGGCTCAGCAGTAATGTTGACAGACGCCACCAGCCTAGACAAGCTCAAGTCAGCGGTGGGAGATCGGCTTAAGCTGGTATATACCGCGCCACCTTCAGCAAAGGAAATGGAGAAGAGGCACACCGAAAGAGGCACGCCCGAGCGGGCTGCTGTAGCGTCGGCAGAGACAGAGCGAGACAAAGATTTACTTCAAGATCGCGGAGATGTCGCGGTTGTTTCAAACCAGCAAGAGATTGAAGAACTGGAGCGGCAGTTAATCGCTTAAGCCCCTACTTATATGCTAGTAAGGGGGCATCGGTGTATTGTGGAGTATTTTGTAGTTTCGGACAATTGCCCAGAGCTTTTTCGTGCGGTGAAGAAAATATTTGAGGATTCAGGTATTAAAACCACCATGGTTATTATGACTGACTTGCGAAAATCTGGTGACAAAATTAAAAAAAATAATTAGAATTGTTCCTTTCGACTAACTGACGCTTATTTAAGTTAGAGGTGTGTATTTCCTTACACACCATTTCACCGTTATAACTCATACTAGAGACGGGAGGCGGCAATGGCGTTAGAAACGAAGGCAAAGTATATATTAGCTTGGTTATTTGTTTCTAGTGCCGTGTATTTTTCAGTTCAAGCCTTGGTTATCCATGGCTATTCCTTCCTGACTCCTGTAGATGGTCTGATTCCTTTTATTCCAGAATTTGTCTGGATTTATCATACATTAATCCCAGTAATTGTTGGCACTACAATTTTTTCCATGCAAAGGAGGGATGTATTTTTTAAAACGGTGATAGCGCTAACACTTTCCATGGCAGTACTAGCCGTATTTCATGTTTTTTTCCCCTCTTATTACCCCAGACAAGAAATAGAACCTACATCATATTTTTCAGTTTCAGTGTGGCTGGTGGAGATCACTAGGCAATTTGATGCAGCTTGCAATACCTTTCCGTCTAGTCATGTTGCCTTTTCATGGGTATTGTATTTTTGCATATGCGACTCGGAGTACGCTAAGAGAAAGAAGAGCATTCCAAGCACCTATTTACTATGGGCAGTTTTAGTTTCTTTGTCCACATTGTTTTTGAAACAACACTATATCTTTGATGTTTTTGCTGGTATAATATTGGCATACTTCATGGTGGTCATCTCGAAACAAATAACTAAGAAAAGTAGGTACTTGCAACATGAAATTTCTAACACCTGAAGAAGCTACTCGGGATAAAAATAAAGAAATAATTCGTGAAATATTGGCAGAAAAGTATCTTGTATTTTCAATAGCGGGCTTATCTATTGATGAGGACTTGGTTAATAAAAAAACTGAAATCTCTTGTACGTTGCTTGTAGCGAACCTCGAAGACGAAGAAATGCAGTATGATATAAAGGGGACGGGAAAGGGAGTGGTGGATGCTCTTTTCAATGCTTTAATTTTAAAGTTGGTAGGCGACTGTCATTCATTGAGCAATCTTAGATTGGAGGAATTTTATATCAACGTGGACGAAGAAGATTTAAGGAAGTTACGTCGGAAAGGCAGAGGGACCGATGCTCATGTGTTGACAACCTTGGTGATCAATAATGGTTGCGGCAAACTAATTCCTTTCAGAAGCCGGAATCATTCTGTGATTGCTGCTTGCGTTAGCGGGGTGTGTGAGATTGTGGAGTTTTTTGTTAATTCGGAACGTGCTGTACTCCATTTCAAATATTTAATTGACGATGCCCAACGAAGAAATCGTGGGGATCTGTATCAGCAGTACACATACTTATTATCTTCGCTAGTTTGTAACACTTCATACGAAGAAAGCTTAAAAAAAGATTGAAGATCCGATAAAATAAACCAATATGTACAATATAGTCACCGACATCGCCAAGCTCAAAGTTCCGTGCACGCCTGCTAGTCAAGAAGAGGGGGCAAAAATCGGAGCGAGGCTGGTAGCAGCGCTCGAATACCACGCCAATGGTATCGGGTTAGCAGCTAACCAAATCGGAATTAACAAGCGCGTGTGCGTAATAAATGTGAAAAAGCCTATTATTTTGATCAACCCAGAAATTGTTAGTGCCTATGACAAAGTACAATTCCGCGAAAATTGTCTCTCTTTTATCGATGAGGAAGTAATAACCGAACGTTTTCGGAACATTTTAGTGACGGCTGATAATTATCAAGGATCTTTAACTTTTTATGGTCTAGATCCTTTAAGCTTGTTGGAAAGCGTGTGTGTACAGCATGAAATCGATCACTTAGATGGTATGACTATGCATGACCGAACAATTTCCTTGGAGGGCACACGTAAATGAGGCTGAGTTTAGAAAAATTATGGGAACTGATAGACACCAAATTACAACAGCACGAAACAGAAATAGAAGACGATGAAGAGGGACAACCATTATACCATGAAGGGTGGGCTGATGCTATGCGCTGGCTAATAGAAATATTGGAGCCTGAGCTTTATAGTTGCAGCCAAACTGAGGATACCGATGAAGAATGGTAAACAGTTTGAACGAGGTTCAGGTTGGGGATTTGGTTAGAATAATTAAAGCATCTGCAAACTTTGGATTGGTTTTAGAGATATCTGATTCTTGGAGTCAGGGTACCGCTCACCATGCAAAGGTTCATTGGATGGGCGGTGAAATGAGAGATCCCCCTGCGGCGACATGGATGCCACTTTCTGATCTAGAAATAATTTCAAAAGTTAAAAAAGAGATTGACAATGAGTGAACAATTGGTTATAATGGTAATCATGCAAGTTTTAGTAACGGGCAAATTAGGAGGACTTAAGCATGCTGCTTTTAGTCTATGAGTAAATTGGGCGCGGGAGAACTCTAGCCCGCATCGCTTGATCCCATTGACTTGAACATTGGGTGAGGTGCCGAGCGGCTTAAACGAACTGGCGCTCATTGTCTATAACGAGCGTCCATGGGCATCAAAAATTATACATAATGATGCTAAACAAAATTGAAGGTAGGCTGGCTTGAAATCCGCTGCAAGAAATGATTTCCCGCTCCACTCCCGCGATTCCCTTCTGAGCCCTCTAATTATTTTAGAGGGCTTTTTTTGTGAACAAAAGCACATATGTGTGTAATGATAGGAGTATAAGGATCGAGGCTGAAGACCTCCCCGGCGTAAGGCGTATCGCAGTAACCTTCAGTGTCAATAACAAGCAGGCGTGGCAACTCATGTATCGAAATTCCTTGGACAAGAACGATAAAATTTCAGAACGCTTGGACCAGCATACAACGGCGGCATGTGAAAAAATTGCTCTGATGTCAAAACGGCAGGTTGAAGATTATGTAGAGCCAGACATGGTGATGATATCTTTGTACATATGGCAGCACTTAAAAGAGGTGCGAACTAGACTTGGTAATATTATTTGGACAAAAAATTGAAAAAAGATGTCAACAGTTGTGCGGCTGTGACCCTCTTCAACGAGCACGGGTCGGTTTTGGTGCTCATGAGAAACCCACACCTTGATACATGGATGCCGGGAAAATGGAGCGTGCCCGGTGGGCACCTGTTGGAAGAAGAAGAAGAAAAGGCGGGACTGGCAAGAGAGCTTTACGAAGAGACTAGCCTTTCCACCCCGGTTGAGTCATTGCTTTTTGTGGAGCGATGTGGGAGAATAGCTTTTTATACATCAGATCAGTTTTCTGGTAGGATTATACTGGACGAGAGTGAAAATGTAGGTTATGCGTGGATAAGCCCAAGCCTATTAGATACGATTGATGGTGTGCCTGATCTTGGTCGCACTATTACCTTAGCATGTCAAAGGAGAAAGGAAAAAATTGGCTAGAATCGGCAACAGCAAACAGAACGAAACAAAGAATAAGAAGACGCGGCAAGGACTCGGCAAGTTTACAAAGTATGGGCAACCCGGTCATTGCGGTGGCAATAAAAAGTATAAAAAGAAATATCGTGGTCAAGGTAAACGCAGATAGGTGGCTACTTATGAATAAGGTAGAAGAACGGTTTATTGATGAAATGTCTCGAACATTCAAACGTAATAAATTTAAAATTATAAAGATTCCATTTACCAGACCAAAGCATAAGGAAAGTATGTATGCTAATTATGCTGCATCCGAGTCGTTAGCAGTAGATGGAGAACAGTTGAGAATTTCTTGGCTGCCATATATTAAAGATATGTCTGAAGAAGACTACAAACACATCTTTGATAGGGTTAGAGAGGCTGTGAAGGAAATTCTCCATATGAGAAAACAACGCAATAAGGCTGGCGTTGCGCTTAAAGCCTACAAAAATGCACCATAGGGAGGTTGCAACATGTTTTTAAATAACTCTGCGAAAGAGGCGCTGATTGGCATTGCTAATTGGTATGACGAGGTTAACGGCAAGGGCGCTGTTACCATTGATGATTTGGCTAGGCTAAAGATGTTTGTGGATTATTCAAAGGAGATCTTGGACACAAATAAAGAAATGCAAGATTCCGAGCCCGTACAGCGGGCATTGCCGTTTGCCGATTCGTTTCTGGCTGAGGATGATATTCCTTTTTAGCTGTTATTAGAGACATAAAACTAATTACTAGATGAGGCAGGAGAAGCACTATGTCTGAAGAATACGAAAAGAGAATTGAAATTTACCACGATGGGCTTGGCGCGGTTGAGTATGTCGACCACCTTGGGTCCGATCTGTCGGTGGTGAACAGTGCGCGTGTTAGCTATGGCAAGCACACAGACTCTATAAGCGCCCCCGACCAACAGCTAATTAAATATTTGCTAGAACATCAGCACACCTCGCCGCTAGAGCACTGTGCGGTAACCTTCAGATTTACCGTACCAGTTTATATTTCAAAGCAGCATATGCGCCATCGTACTTGGTCTTATAACGAAATCTCTAGGAGATACACCAGTGAAAAGATCGACTTTTATGACCCGGATATGGGATTTCGAGCGCAGGGCAAAGATAAAAACCTGCAAAGATCGGATCCCGATGAGATTATCAATCCGATGCTTGAAAGCGGCGCGCTAGCAGCCACAGCGGTTCAAGACCACCATCAAGGCTGCCTGAAACTTTATAATGAGTTGCTTGACGCTGGTATTGCGCGTGAGCAAGCTCGGGGCATATTACCACAAAATATGTATACGGAATATTATGGCACAGCTAATCTAAATAATATTTTAAAATTTGTAGCCTTAAGGCTCCCAATTGATTCTCAATGGGAGATTCAAAAGGTGGCGAAAGCTGTGTTGGAAATCACAAAAGACTGTTTTCCCATCACAACCAAGTACTGGATGCGCTATGTGGCGCAAAAGAGTCAGTGTTTTATCGATGATTGGTTTGACGATCTGTAGTAGGAGTAAATTATATGCTAATATATAAAAAAGGCGCGTCGGGTCAAGAAGTTAAAAGGATCCAACGCGCTTTAAAAATAAAAGCCGACGGCAAGTTTGGTCCCAAGACCGAAGCGGCGGTAATATCACTTCAGAAATCCTGCTGTCTTGCTGATGACGGCGTGGTCGGTCCCGCGACTCGAAAGGAGTTGGGTATTGATATCTATGCTGGGATTGATGTATCTCGTTGGAATGGAAATGTGCCATGGGGAAATGTTGACAAGTCACAAGTCGAGTTTGTATGGGCAAAAATGTCCCAAGGGCAAGACTGGTACGACAAGAGCCGCGAACATAATTTGGTTGGATGTCGAGCCGAAGGAATTCCAATTGGTGGATACCATTTTCCATCGCCACACCTCGGGGGGAGCCAAGATCCCAAACTAGAGGTCCAGCAATTTTTGCGAGCGATAGGGGAGATCCAAGTCGGGGACATGTTGCCGGTGTTGGACTTGGAAGCAGGAGTGAAAGGTGATCCAGACTTTAATCGTCAGTGGGCGCTGGAGTGGTTACAAGAGTTCGAAGATCACACAGGCATCCGTTGTGTGGTTTACACTGCCAAGTGGTATGTCAACGGCTACCTCAAAAGAAAGGTCGGGGATTTAAAAAACTATCCTCTTTGGGTTGCGGATTATTCGGACACTCGGAACGAGCCTGACAGTCTGTGTGGCTGGGACGAGTGGGCTGTCTGGCAGTGGACCGGCAAAGGTCATATCGATGGGCTCGGTCGTACCGGCATCCGCAGGTGTGACAGAAATTGGTTATGCGGTGGAAAAAAAGGTCTTGACAAACTCAGAGTAAAGTAGTATGATGGGGATATAAGTTCTTGCAAAGGAGAATAGAGATGAAAGACTTTTCTGTAGTCATCAAGGAACGAGGCACACCCTGCGAACAGCACTACGATGTGCAGGCTTTCGATTTTTCGTCAGCAGCATCACAGGCGTATCTTAAGAAGCATGCTTTGTTTCACCAGACTGGCAACGATTGGCATATTGTTTCTTTAAAAGAGAAATATAATACAAAAAGTACTTGACTTCTACCGCGATTCATGGTCTAATGGCCATGGACGATGGGGAAGAACCCCTGAAGGAGTATACTGCCATGGCACTTCCGATTTATGATAAGGGATTCTCCCAAGAAGAAATTGACTTCGGTTTTGAGAAGCTGGTAGAAGGTGTAAAGGCTAAGATTGCTGAGCATTACGCAATTCAGTTCCCCACCTTG
>JYMV01005706.1_pt1 | contig 16442 bp, 17 predicted proteins | sample 338911 | NCBI WGS metagenome assembly JYMV01 (sample SAMN03354496, study PRJNA234377) | hydrothermal vent metagenome | biome: Deep sea; feature: Hydrothermal plumes at the Eastern Lau Spreading Center, Western Pacific Ocean; material: Seawater | place: Tonga | collected 2009 | depth 2000 m m
ACAACCTATTTCTAGTCGAAAAAAATAACTTTTGGGGATTAGCTTATCAAGTTTATGATGATTTAATTACTGAGATACAAGCAGAATTTCCGGGACTATTTCATCATAATTTAAAAAACTATCTTCTCTAATTGTTTCTAAATCTCCTGATAAATTGGTATAATATTCATTAGTAACTCCCCATTTTCCTTCTAATTTTGTAATAGGACAAGCTATTTCTACACTGTCTTTATGCTTGTAATAAGGAAAAATGATTTCATCAAAATAAGGATTAATCCTAATATCATTACGATAAACAAATCCCCACTTTTTACTTTCTTTATCTTGAAATAAAATCCCGTCTTTAATATGATCTGTAACTAATTTATATTTAGAGTATTCTCCAATAATATAATCTTCTTTTAAATTTTCTAAAATACGTTCAGCATCTTCTTGGGCAGAAGTTAGTATAGGTAAATTGAAACAAACAAATGTTAAAACAGATAGTTTGAAATTGTTGATGAAGATAGATTTCATTTTATATGATTGGTTGGTTATAAATGATTTACAAGATAATTAATTGGTTAAAATAAAACTAAATATAGTTTATTCTGAATTTATGTTTTTAGTAATCGATAACTTTAAATAAAAAAATGGAATTAGGTACGTGTTCTTGGACGCTAGGTTTAAAAGATCTAGAGCAGTTAATGTCGAAAGTAAAAAGTTTAGGGTTAGACGGTTTGCATTTTTGTGAAAAGCTCGCCAATTATTCACCTATCGATGTAAAAGAAATCGCTGAGAGTTATGGTTTAAAAATCTTTGCGATCGATCCTTTTTACGCAGAGCCGGAAAATTCTTCAAAAGCTACATTAACCAATGCAATTTCTTATTATTCTGAAGTGATCGATTTTGCTGTTGAAGCAAATTCACCTTGGGTTACCTTGCAAGCTTTACCAAAATGGACTGTTAACTGCTCTTCTGAAGCAGAAAAGTATTCCTTTTTAGCTGAAGCTTGTAAAAAAATAGATGCTTATGCAAAATTGAAAAAAATAAAATTGGTTTACGAAGCTGTGAATCGTTACGAATCTTCTATGTTGCATACGGCATTAGAATGTCGAAATTTTCTCGATCAATTAGAACATCACGAGATAAAAATTGTTTTAGACAGTTTTCATATGAATATTGAAGAAGCAGACGCTGTAAGAGCAGTTCAAGAAATAGGAAATCAATTGGCGAGTTATCATATTTCAGATTCAAATAGAGGAGGTATTGGTAGCGGTCATATAGATTTTATTCAGCACTATAAAACTTTACGCTCGATAAACTTTGACGGACCTGTTATTATTGAGGTTGTCTTGCCACATTTGGCTCCCAGCACGCCGCCAAGAAATTCGAGAGAGTGGGACCAACTTGATAACGAAATTAAGCGTAGTGTGAGTGTTTGGCAAGAATTGGGTTAGTAATCTGTTCTATTTTCTTTTTGATCCCATTCCTGAAAAATCGGTAACGCTTCTTCACGACCAATTTGCTGAAACGGGATTTTACGTTCGTTTATATCTTTATCGATTTCATCATAAATAAATTTATCATCAAAACCTATAGTTGCCGCATCGGTTTGTTCTAACGCATAAAATACTTTTTTAAATCTGGCCCAATAAATTGCTCCAAGACACATAGGGCAAGGCTCACAAGATGTATAAAGTATGCAATCGTCTAACTGAAAGGTTTCTAATTCTTTACAAGCATTTCTTATCGCTGTCACCTCTGCGTGAGCAGTTGGATCGTTGGTTGAGGTTACTTTGTTATAACCTTCAGCAACAATTTCTCCGTTTCTAACGATCACGGCACCAAAAGGTCCGCCGGCATTGTTATCCATTCCTTCTTTTGCTAATTGAATAGCTTTACGAATAAATTTTTGATCTTGGTTATTCATCTTTTTTATTGAAATATACTATAAATGTTTTGATATTAAAGTATGTTTTAATTTACTAAAAGTAAAGTTTATTTTACATTTAGTATAATTTTATTTACATTTGAAATAAACTTTTAATAATTCAGATTTATGAAAACTAAATTTCTTTTACCGTATCGATTAAAAATTATGGGATGGGTTCTATTTTTACTAGGACTATTTTTGCTTGGTTTTGCATTAATTACAGAAACAGAAGATCCTGATTTTTTGAATACTGAAGTTTTTGCGTTGGCAGCAAATACAATTCATATAGGCGTGACAGATAATCCAATCTATTTTAGATTTGTGGAGACTAATCTATTAGATGAAATCATTGAACTATTACTAATTATAGGCGGTATTTGTATAGCTTTTTCGAAACATAAGGATGAAGATGAGTTTATTTCGAAACTACGTTTAGATTCTTTGTTATGGGCAACCTATATTAATTATGGAGTTTTAATTTTTTCCATTTTATTTATTTATGAGTTAAGCTTTTTCTATGTATTGGTGGCTAATATGTTTACGATCTTATTATTGTTTATAATTCGTTTTAATTGGGTATTAATAAGGTCTGCAAAATTTGAAGAAGATGAAAAATAGTATTAAAGTAGAACGAGCAAAGAAAGATCTTACTCAGGCAGATTTAGCTAAGAAAGTGGGTGTGAGTAGGCAAACCATTAATGCGATAGAAAAAGGTGGTTATAATCTCTCCATAATTTTAGCTTTAAAGTTAGCGGAAGTTTTTGAAACTACGATTGAAGAAATTTTTCAGTTAGAAGAGAAAGACTGGTAAAAAAAATCCCGATCATTTGATCGGGATTTTCTAAATGTCATTAATAACTCTATTTCTTTATTACTTTTTGAGTTATGGTTTGTTGTCCGTCATTTAATTTAACGATATATACACCACTTTGCCAAGTTTGAGCTTCTTTAATTTCAATTTCAGAATTTAAATTTTGTTGCTCAGAATTGTAAACTTGTTTACCCAGCATATTATAAACGCTAATCTTTACAATGTCGGCATTTGCAGATCTAAATTCTATAAATAAAGACTCATTTTCTACTGGATTAGGATATAAAACAAATTCTGAATTTTCGAAAGTATCTGTGCTTAGGTTATCTGTACTGAAAACGATCTTAAATCTATCTGAATCAAAACTCGTGTTATTTTCATTAACCGTAAATGATATTGCATTTTCACCTTCAGTTAATTCTGTATAACTGCTTGTAAAGTTATCTTGTAAATATGGAGTCACACCGTCAAAATCTGCTACATCTAATACTAATACATAGTTTGTTGTTCTATAATTATTGTTGAAAAGTTGTATCTCGTCTTCCTCTATAGGTAAAGCTCTTTCCTCAACAATGAACATGCTAGTACCATTCATTACTCCAAAGTTTTCATCAATATTAAATGGTTTAACGCCATCATTCAAATCAACACTATTAGTAAATGAGTTTGAAAATTTAATTCTAAAACCATCTGCAGCAGGGAGATTGTTGTTATAGCTATTTTCTGAATATAAATTTCCTACGATCTGTAATGAATTAGAAATATTAGATTGTCTAAAAACTTCTGTTAATTGAGAATCATCTGCTTTGTGCGATTCTTCAAAAACTAATGAAGTACCACCCGCTGTAGTTGCAGTAACAGCAAATGCGGCTTGCCCAGGTTGCAAATAAGTATTAGCATTAGAACCTGATGGTGTAACTGTACCGTCATCTTCAATATAGACATAAGCACCTTGAGTACTTAGGTCTGACTCCCAAGTATAATACCCTGCAGTATTAATATTTGTAGAGTTGTTAAGAACAGCAAATATATCTACAGTAGCTTGATAAGGATTTCCAAAGAAATTAAACTCTCCTGCTGTATTACTCATATTTGATAAGGTTACTGTACCAGTTGCTAATGTACCGGTCGATCTAATAATAGTTTCAGAAGAACTAGCTTCATTATCGGTAACGTTGGTGCTTCTATCACCTCTAACTAATACTCTATAAGGATCTCCCGCATTTAGTTGATTTACATTAGTATTAGTAATCGCTCCCCAAGTTTGGGTTACATTATCAAAACTAAATAAAGATGGATTACCAGAAGGTGTTGCATCAAAACCATTTGTCCCGTTTTCATCACCTGTAATATGTATACCATAGCCCGGATTCGGGTTTTGGTTATCAGAAGGGAAGTTAGTTCCTGTATTATTTACTCCTTCCTGCCAGTTATTATTTATAGAAGTTGATGTAGTAACGGCGCTTGTTAAAAATCTAAAGGCTCTTCTAGAAGGAATATATCTTTCTACGGTAACATCTCCCGTAACAGTACTAGTAGGGTTTAACTCACCTAAAACACCAGTTTGTAATTCAGAAATACTTACGAAAGTCAATTCACCGTTATTGGTGATATCTCCAGATATTTCTAAAAGTTCTTGAATTTCAAGACTTGCTCCTGAATTGATCTGTAAATTATTAGCTTTAACATCACCGTTAAAAATTACTGTACCATTAACAATGGTAATATCATCATCAGACTCTGAAACTCCTTGAGGATTCTCCGGTACCCAAATTCCGTCTTCAAAAACAAAACTTTGTGGAGTATCAGGTAATCCTTCTAATTGAAAATTATCAAATCCAGAATAACCATCTGCACCATTATTTCTAATTGAAAGTACAAAATAAACCTCTTCTACAGAATCTGGAATACTTACAGAAACAGTTCCTTGCGCATCAACAGGATCTACACCACCGTCTAATAGTAATACATCACCTTGACCAACACCATCATAATATAATTGATACTTAACATCATCTGTATTTGCATTATAACCTACAATATCATAATCAAAACTAAAAGTTACACTGTCATAGTTTTCTAATTCTATAGTGTCAAAAGTAAGGTTTGCAAAGCCTGAGGTACCATTATCACCTTCGTCATCTAAATCATTCTCAAATAAAATATTTCCTGAAAGATTAGGGTAATTTAACCCTGAAGAACTGTTATCGAGGATTCCGAAGTAACCATCTGCACCGTTATCAAAAAATACAACATCCGAACTATACATCCATTCTGGTGCTGTGCTATCAAAATCTTGTATTGCTATAATCTCTGGAGTCGCTGTTACGTTAAAAGTATTAGAATCGTATGCAAAAGGTATAGTACCATCGCCGTGGGTTGCAGTTAAATCTACTCCAGATTGTTCTGTATCAAAGATAAGATTGTCAAAATAGGCAATCCCGTCTACGGCATCTACTGAATTAGTTGTGCTAGCGTCAAAAGAACCATTAGTAGTTAAATTAACAGTTCCTGTAGCACCTGTATACGTAGAATCAACATTTCCGTTATCATCTACAAAACCAACTTGTACTTCCGGAGAAATTGCTTCATCTACATTTACATCGGTTGGCTGTACTAAGAACTCTAATCTTGTAGCTTCAACATTTATATTAATTAAATTTCCGGTAATATTTGATGAAGCGTACGGTGTACTAAAACCAGAACCGTTCAAGTCTGCGTTAAAGCCGTATTCGGTAGCATCAATCTCTACTTGTATGATATCATTATCGGCTATATCATTCTCATTTATATAAAAACCTAGAGTAAATTCAGTAACGTCATTGTCTGGAATAGATACAGGAGTATCGTCAAATTCTAAAATTAATTCTGTATTTTCAATTATTACATCACTAGGTGTTATAAACATAGATCCATTATACAATGTCACACCTTGAAGATCTTCACCCCATAATAATGTGTTATTATTACCGGGAGTAAATCTCATTTGTATAACATTAGTTGGTAAGTTATCCCCATTGCCATTATCTTCAATTTCGAAAGAAAAAACATCTACAGCATTTAATTCTGTATTGACATTATTAGCATCTACTGTTGTACCGGCAACTTGTGTTGTAGGGTTATTTACGGTAGATGTTGTATCATTAGAATTTAAAATGGTAGCCATCAATTCAAAATTATCCACACCGGCATAATCAGACCCCCCATTTTGTCTAGCTTCAATTCTTATACCTACAGACTCTGCGTTAGGAAAATTTGAGGTTACATTATAATCTATTGTACCCGAACCATTTTTAGATAATGCCGTTGTAACTACATCTACACCATTAACAACGATTACATATCTAATATTATCTGCAGAATCATAACCAATAACATTATAATCAAATGATAATTGAATATTGGTATATCCAATAACATCGATCTCTTCAAAATTTAAAACGTGGTAAAAAGCTCCACCACCATTGGCATTTTCTAAATCTTGCATTCCCCAGAAGTTCGAGCCATCGGTTGGGGTAATACTCGATAAGCTGCTCACTATTCCCCATACATCTCCAGAAACATTATAAGTAGCAGGATTGGGAGTATAGTTCCAAGTGCCTGAACCTTCAAAACTTTGAGAAGCTAGTGTAGTCTGAGCATTTACATTATTACCCAATAAGTTAATAATTAAAGCAATTGCAAATATATAATTGCTTCGAAGTAGAATTTTAGTCATAGTATTAGAAAATTAATTTTATCAAACATAGCTATTATGTGCTCGTCAAAGTCTATATGAAATGTTATTTAAGAAGAGCTTGGCAAAGCTTAACACTTTTTAATAAATTAAATATAAATTATCTATTTCATCTGTTCTTCAGCGTCATCCATCTCTTCTTTAGAAGGATTGTCTTTTTGTTGCTCTTCTTTGTGTTGTGGTTCGTAAAGGACGAGGTTTTTATAATACTATGACTAAAATCTAAACTCTTCTGAAACAAAAACGTGATCTAACGGCCATCGCATAATAAAGCTATTAGCATCATAAGTATTATAAAAACCTCGTCCTTTACGAATATCAAGTAATTTACTAACCTCTTGAAATAAAGTTGTTGTGGTAGACCAAGCGACATCATTAAAATCTCCCATTACTAAAGTTGGTATTTCATCATCATTTAAAACCTCTTTAGCAACTACCATCATTTCTGCATCTCTATTTTTAGAAGTTTTTGATTCTTGAGGCATAGGTGGTTTTGGGTGAATTGTATGTAATTGAATCAAGGTATTATTAGCTAATCTTAATTTTGTATCGATAGAAGGTATACTATCTTCAATTAGATAATTTACCTTTGGGTTTAATAAATCTAGCTTAGAATATAAGATCATTCCGTAAGTATTAGGAATAGGAACTTCAACTCGATAAGCATATTCTTTTTTAAAATTTTCTTGAATAGCTGTTAGCCATTTTTGATCAGTTTCTGTTAACAAAAAAACATCTGGATCTTTTTCTTCAATTTGTTGAATTACTTTTTCGTGTTCTTTATTTTTTTGAAGCACATTAGCTATATAAATTTTTAATTTATTTTCTTTTTGAGTTGAAGGCTTTACTTCGTAAGCTGCAAATGGTGTATACGGATATATTTTTATGGCTTGCACTATTAAACAAATAATTAATGCGGTAAGAAATATATTATCCTTCCAGTTTTTATATTCGAACTTGAAAAAATAGATGAGCAATATAAAAAGAGTAAGAAATGTAAGTTGAACGTGAGGGTAATCAAACATTCTAATATACCAAGCATCTGCTGCAAGAAATGGAAAAACGGTTAATAGAACAGCTATGATAGCTAATACACGAAATATAGTTTTAAGCATATTGTTAAGATTAAAAAAGTCCTTTTTAGTAAAGGACTTTAGGTTGATTATTTATTCTTGTTGATTGCTAATATGTATTGTTTCAGATCTAAATTTGTTCTTTCCAAAATCTAAGGTTCTTATTGGGAACGGAATATTTATTTCGTGCTCGTTGTAAGCTTTTTTAATCGCTAAAATGGCCTTGTGCTTAGCAAAAAGAACATCTCGTTGTCGAGATACATCTGTCCAAAATCTAATAACATAATTAATAGAACTATCTCCAAAACTTTCGTAAGCAAATTCTATTTGCTCATTTCCCTTTTGTTTGAAAATTTTTGAAATAGCTTCAACCGTAATTTCTTGTACTTTTTCGAGATCACTTTCATAACCAACTCCGCAGGTGAGCATCACTCGAGATCTTTTTGTTCTACTGAAGTTTTTAAAAGCATCTTCTACGATTTTCGTATTGGGTATAACTACATGATTGTTATCAGACTGAATAATTACGATATTTCTAAGATTTACTTCTAGTACTTCTCCGGCAAAACCATTAGTTTCTACCCAATCGCCAATTTGTATTTCCGGTAAAAAGCTTAAGATCACACCAGAAACAGTGTTGCTTAACGTACCTTGTAAAGCTAAACCTATTGCTAGACCAACTACACCGGCACCAGCTAGTATTGAAGTAAGTAATTTGTCGAGATTTAGTAAACCTAAGGCAATAAAAAAACCGAAAGAAATAATGATCAGTTTTAAAATCCTGATCGATATATCTCTTACGGAATGTTGAATTTTTCTTTTAAGCAGAAGTCTGTTTAAGATTTTTGAAACATACTTCGCAATAAAAATAAAAACTATAAAAACAATAACTGCCAAAATAAAATTTGGCAGATTGAGTATAATTGAATCAAGCCAACCGACGAGTTTATCATAGATCCCGCCGATAGCCTGAGATAAATCAAAATTATCCTTTTTTTCCATTCAAATTGAATTACTTAATTTCTTTATGGGTTTGTTGTGTTTTCATTACCCAAGCATCTAACATCCAACTAGTTTTTTCTAATTCTCTAATGTAAGCACCAATTAAATCGATGGTTCCTTCATCATCTGCATCGTCTGCAACTTTTACAACTTTACGCATTTGGGTTAAAATTTTACCGTGATCTTCCAATAAGATCTTAACCATTTCACAGTCGGTAAATTCAGATTTAGATTCAGATAAATTAGACATTGCTAAGTAATCTGAAAAGTTACTTGTTGGCTGAAATCTTAACGTTAGTACACGTTCTGCAATTTCATCTATTTTTAAAACTGCATCGTCGTACATTTCTTCAAATTTTTCATGAAGATCAAAGAAACTTTTCCCGATAATATTCCAGTGAAAGTTTCTAAGTTTTTGATAATATAAGTGATAGTCTGCCAATAAAATATTTAACTCTTCTACAGTTAAAGTGATTTTTTCTCTATCTAAATTTAAATATTCCATAGTTTATATTTATTGTTATTTTAATTTCGATACAAAAATACAATAGTTTAGAGCTACATACAATTTAGCTCTCGTTTTTTAATATAAGTTTAACGACGGTAAACTATGGATGCGTTTCTCTGTGTAATTTGTCTAGAATAGTTTGAGAAACCTGTCCACCAGAAACTCCATAACCATCGGTTAAAACTCCTTTTTTTCCGTTAGAAGTGGTGATGGCGTAAAGAATAGAGTTGTCGTCGGGATTGCTCATACCTTCAAAACGTAATACTTTATCGACTTCAAATTCGTCGGCAGTATACTTTTCTTTTTCAGACTTTAATTCTAGGTAATCATCAATTAGGTTGAAGTCGTATTTGTAGCCTTCTTCTAATTTTAATTTATTAATTGCTTCAGATAATGTTCCGTAATCTTTCATGATTATTTAATTTTTGATAGTAAATTACTATGAAAAGTGCTCATCCCCAAGAAATCGAACTTGGTTTAATATAAGTTTAACGAGCTGTGTTTATTTTTTCTTAGCAGAAAATAATCCAATAGGAAAAGCAAAAAGCAGAAATAAAAATTTACCGGTCAATAAACCAATAATAGTAATGAGCGCCGCAACGATATAAAGCCAGTAGTTGTTTTTCATTTAATTGAAAAATAAAAAATAATGCTTACTACAATTAAAAGATAAAATACCCAATAAGGCTGAAATTTTTTAGGATTGGATCCCAAAAAAGCTTTGGTGATTTTAAAATAGAAACTTCTATTTTTAGCAATGTGATTATAACCGTGATCGCTAATGTAGGTGAAAAGTTTGTAGGTTTTATACCAACGATGCCATTTTTTATTTCCAGCAATGTAAAGACTGCGATATGCAGAATCTGGACCATTATAAACACGACCGTTGGGTTCTATAACTTTGCTTGATTTTTTAAATTCTTTAAGCGGAATATCTTTAAAGTTTTCAGCAGCTTCTTGATAGGTAACAAACTTAATTTTGCCTTGTGTTTGTTGTTGCCAGCGAGTGATCCAAAATTTACAAAAGCCACATTTACCATCCCAAACCAAAATGGTTTGTGTAGGAGGGAAGTTGGTGCTTTCAATTTTTTGAAACATATATAAAGATAAAAAAATAAACCCTCGTGGTTAGCGAGGGTTCAAAATTTAAGTTTTAGTGGTTAACTAAAATTAGTTGTTAAGCATTACCGGCATAACGAGCATCGTTACTTTTTCACCGTCGTCTAAACCGTCTTTTGGAGTTAAAATACCGGCACGATTTGGTAAACTCATTTCTAGCTGTACGTCGTTTGCGTTAAGGTTATTCAACATTTCGGTTAAAAAACGAGAGTTGAAACCAATTTGCATATCGTCGCCTTGGTAGTCGCAAGTTAAACGCTCTTCTGCTTTATTGCTGTAATCTACATCTTCTGCAGAAATATTTAATTCTGCTCCGGCAATTTTAAGTTTTACCTGATGTGTAGTTTTATTTGAGAATATAGAAACCCTTTTTACAGAGTTTAAAAATTGTGTTCTGTCAATCGTAAGTACGTTCGGGTTTTCTTTTGGGATCACCGCTTCGTAGTTTGGATATTTACCGTCGATCAATCTACAAACTAACTGTGTATCGTCGAAGGTAAATTTAGCGTTAGACTCATTGTACTCAATTAATACGTCGCTATCGCTGTTGGCTAAAATTCCTTTTAAAAGATTTAAAGGTTTTTTAGGCATAATAAATTCGGCAGTTTCTTCAGCAGAAACATCTTCACGAGTATATTTTACCAATTTATGGGCATCGGTCGCTACAAAAGTTAAGCCTTCTGTAGAGAACTGAAAGAAAACTCCGCTCATTACAGGTCTTAAATCATCGTTACCGCTTGCAAAAATAGTTTTGCTTACCGCAGTCGCCAAAATATCTGCAGGAACTACAGTTTTACTAGGCTCGTCTAATTCAACCGCATTCGGGAATTCTTCTCCGTTAGCATAAGCCAACGCATATTTACCGTAGCTAGAACTTAACTCGATCGTATTATTATCTTCAACAACAAAAGTTAAAGGTTGCTCCGGGAAGGTTTTTAGCGTATCTAGCAATAATTTTGCAGGCACGGCAATGCTTCCTTCAGAATCAGACTCTACATCTAATTCTGCAGACATAGTGGTTTCTAAATCTGAAGCCGAAACTTTTAATTTATCTTGATGAAGTTCAAATAGAAAGTTATCTAAGATTGGTAAAGTGTTACTGTTATTAATAACACCTCCAAGAATCTGAAGTTGCTTTAATAAATATGAACTAGAAACTATAAATTTCATGAGAATTATTTGATAAAATGTTCAATGAAATACAAATATATTTTAATAACTGAATTTTTAAACGAATCTTCAAACATTTTTATTAACAGCAATCAAATTTTGAGAAAAACACTAGTTGACTGTAAACCTTGTATTTAAGTTTTTCTTCAAATTAAAGAACTGTAAAGAATTGTTGAAAACGCTTACTTGATATACTTTTTCTTGCGGTACCAAGTAAAAATAAAGCCGAAAACACTTAAGATTACTAAAGGTAAAGCAATATTTACCAATTGCCATTGCAAACGTTCTGCAGCCACTCGATTGGTATTTAAAAAAGCAAGTTTTACTTCTTTACTTCTAATTTTTAAAAGTCCCTTGTCATCGAGTAAATAATTTACCGCATTTACTAAAAACTCTTTGTTTCCGTAGGTAGTTGCCGTCATCGGGTCGTAACCCAAAGCTTGAGGTTGCCCGTTTCTCGTTGAATTTTTGATCACATCACCATCAGAAACCAATAAAATTTTATTTTCTGCTGAAGTTTCTTTGTAGTCGTTTACTTGAAAAGGCTGAATTCTATTTTTGTAAACCGAAGTAAATTCGCCCTCTAATAAAACCGCTAAATTTTGAGCGCCGGCAGTATACGTCGATCGATCTGGTTTTTCTTGAATAAGTTCTTGCAAACTAATTTGCGTAGGAACGCCTTCTAATTTTGAAAACTTAGAACTCTGTAATAAAATGGTTTTCTGAATGTTGTTTTTCAGCGTATCGATCGGGTTGGCAAAATTAAACTTTACCGCTTCAATATTATTCACGATCGGGTGATTGTTAGTTGGAGTTGCCATCGGTTCGTAAAACCAAGGATACGGATTAAATTGTGTGTTTTCTCCAGAGCCTCTAGCTAAAACGATCGGTGCAGAATAGACATCGTTCACAATTTCTGGATTTACACGCGCGCCATACTGAAAGAAAAAATCAGTCAAGTTCAAGTCGTTGTAAAATGCCAATAATTTATTTTCTTCATTGGTAAATAAACTATCTTTTTCAGCTTTTACATTTTCGAGTAACCACAACGATTTTCCGCCGTTCATCGTGTACTGGTCGAGTACTAATTTCTCTTGTTCGGTATAAGCTTCTGTAGGTTTTGCTTCAACAATTAAATCGTAATCATTAAGTTGCTGAAGTGTTTTTTGCGGATTCGCAGCGACAGAATCTAACGTAAAAGGCGCAATGTAATAGTAATCGCGAATCGACTTTACAAAGTCGGCAATATAAGCATCGGCCAATTCTCCATTACCGCGCATAATCGCTACTTTTTTAGAACGCTGATTGATAAGTTTATTAAACCCATCTGAAAATGCATATTCTAATTGTTGCACCGAGCTGTTCACGATATCTTCATTACTGTCGCCAATTTTCTTTTTTAACAGATGAATTTTTACGCGACGGTCTTGAAAATGAGCAACTGCCCACGGGAAAAGTAAACTTTCAGTTACTTTACCATTTTCAGTAATATTTAAATTTTCGGGCGTCATTCCCGCATTGTAAAAATCGGTTGCAATTTCTTGCGCATCTCGATTCTCTTCTAACGGATTAATAAAGTTGAATTTTATATTCGGGTTGAAAGCTTCATATTCTTCCAACAAATAACGTGTTTCATTTTGAAGACGCTTAAATTCTGAAGGAAATTCACCCTTTAAGAAAACATCAACAACGATGGTTTCATTTACATTCAGCAATATTTCTTTAGAAGCTTCAGAAAGTGTGTAACGATCATTTTCGGTAAGATCGAAACGTTTATAAAAATTAGCCGCAATAAGGTTAATCAAAATTAAAACTCCTATCACTATGGCTAAAGAAACATAAGGTTTGTTGTTCTTTTTCATGAGAAATAGCGTTTTAAATTCAACTTTGCTAAAAACAGAAATAGTAAAATAAAGCTTGCAAAATAAATTAGATCGCGCGTATCGATCACGCCGCGACTTATACTTTTATAATGGTAACTAATGCCTAAATATTCTAACGCATAAATTTCTGAACCAAAAAGATCGATGTTCGATAAACCTTCAACTCCGTAAAATGAAAGAAAACAAATAATTACGCCTAAAATAAAGGCTACAATTTGATTGCTTGAAAGTGTTGAACAAAATATCCCTATCGCCGTGTAAACGCCGCCTAAAAATAAAAGCCCAATATACGAGCCGATAATGGCGCCATTATCAAAATTTTCTGAGGTTGTTCCTAATTCAGAAATTGTAAAAACGTAAAGTAAGGTTGGCAGTAAAGCTAAAACAACCAGTAAAAAAGTTCCTAAATATTTACCGCTTACCAATTGATTAAGTGTGATCGGTTTAGTAAGTAAAAGCTCTAACGTACCTTGTTTAATTTCTTCGGAAAAGCTTCGCATCGTAATTGCCGGAATAAGAAAAATAAAGATCCATGGAGCAATTTGAAAGAAAGGAGTTAAACTGGCAAAACCAAAATCGAGAATATTAAAATCTCCCTGAAATACCCACAAAAATAAGCCATTGATCAGTAAAAAGATACCGATCACCAAATAGCCGATCGTTGAAGAAAAAAAGGAGTTTATTTCTTTAAGTAATATTGCTTTCATAATTAAATTTAGGGAAGACTTACTAATTTATTTACACTCCAAGCTTCGGGTTTAGCATCAAATTTTACTTTGGTGTTTGCCCAAACTTCTTTAAATAATTCAGAATGTCTGTAATTTTGTAAAGCTTCGTCATTCTCCCAATAGCTATACGTAAAAAAGATAGATTTATTTTGTTGATCTTGGTATAATTCTAAAAACTGACAACCATCTACGCCACGTATCAAGCTCTTTTTTTCATCGAAAAGATGTTTAAAGTTTTCGATTTCTTCTTCTTTAAATGTCATTTTTACAATTCTAACCAGCATTGAGATCTTCAAATTTTATATTAATAGTATCATTTAATTTTAAGCCGAATAGCGTAGAAGCGCTTCCTACCGTACTTGGATTACTTTTATAAATTGCCAATTCGATATAATTCGACGCATTAAAAATGGCTAATTTTTTACCGTCTTCTTCGCGTGATTCTTTAGGTTTATCAAAATTAATAGCGTGGCTGTAACTTTCGTGAATTTTAGAAAAACTAACCGATCGTGCCGAAATTTTAAATTTTCTGCCTTTACCAACGCTTTCAAATATCTTTCTAGAAATGTTTGTAACTACATTACCGTAATTATCGATATACATCACGTGACCAATGATCTGTTTTTGATCTTGGTTAATAAAAGGTGTAAAGTCTTTCAGCTGTTTTATTTCAGGAATATTTTTACCAATTACTTCTAACGTTCCGCCGCGAGCAATATGGCAAGCCACTTTCACAAAAATATCAAGAACAGGGAAGTTGGTTTCAACGGCATCGTGAATATTTATTTCAACAATTTTTTGCGGTTTTATTTCTGAAGCAATTAAAGACATAATCCCATTATTGGCGCAAATAAAAAAGTGATCGTCTAATTGTAAGGCAATATGTTTGTTTTCCGGAGTAATTTCAGAATCAACCCCAACAATATGTATGGTTCCTTTAGGAAAACTGCTATACGTATTTTTAATAATATATGCCGCTTCGGTAATATGAAACGGTGCCACTTGATGAGAGATATCAACAATATTCACCGAATCGAGTTCACTTAAAATAGCTCCTTTTACCGCGCCAGTAGAGGGATCTTTAAGTCCAAAATCTGTAGTTAAAGTGATGATTGGCATTTATAAAACTGTTAATATGTTTAAGCGGTTAAACTCTTTTTTTTACTTAAATTTGTGTTGTGCGAATTTAAAGATAAAACACTAATAAACATACCTGCTTTTGAACGAACTTATCATTGAACTTTCTGAAATTAGCCCACGCGAATTTTTTGGGCAGCAAAACGCTAACATCGAGTTACTTAAAAAATATTTTCCGAAGTTAAAATTGGTTGCCCGTGGTAACCAAGTAAAAGTTTTTGGAGATGAAGAACGACTCGAAGAGTTTGATAAACGCTTTACGATGCTTATGGAGCATTTTAGTAAATACAATAAACTTGACGAAAATTCAATTGAACGTGTCTTAACCAGCGAAAAGAAAGAAGATTACGAAACTTCTTTTGAAAGTAGCGAAGTTTTAGTTCACGGTGTAGGAGGGAAGCTTATTAAAGCGCAAACCGCTAACCAACGTAAAATTGTAGAAGCCGTTAAGAAAAACGATATGGTTTTTGCTGTTGGTCCTGCAGGAACCGGTAAAACTTATACCGGTGTTGCTTTGGCTGTAAAAGCCTTAAAAGAAAAGCAAGTGAAGCGAATTATTCTAACGCGTCCTGCGGTAGAAGCCGGAGAGAATTTAGGTTTCTTACCGGGCGATCTAAAAGAAAAGCTAGACCCGTATATGCAGCCGCTTTATGATGCATTGCGAGATATGATTCCGCACGAAAAATTAGACTCTTTTATCGAAAAAGGAGTTATCCAAATTGCACCTATGGCTTTTATGCGTGGTAGAACTTTAGATAATGCTTTTGTGATTTTAGATGAAGCACAAAACACCACGCACGCGCAAATGAAAATGTTCTTAACCCGAATGGGAAGAAGCGCTAAATTTATGATTACCGGCGATCCCGGTCAAATCGACTTACCAAGACGTGTTATTTCAGGATTAAAAGAAGCATTATTGGTATTAAAAACTGTAAAAGGTGTCGATATTATTTATCTAGACGATAAAGATGTAATTAGACACCGATTAGTAAAAAGCATCATTGCTGCATATAACGCAATTGAAAATAGAGAATAACGACCTCATAATTATAATTTCATGAATACGATTACAAGTACAGATTATAAATTCCCCAACCAAACTAGCGTTTATAAAGGCAAAGTAAGAGAAGTTTACCGTTTAGAAGATAATTGCGTAATTATGATTGCTACCGATCGTCTAAGTGCTTTCGATGTGGTTATGCCAAAAGGAATCCCTTATAAAGGACAAATTTTAAACCAGATCGCTACCAAAATGATGAAGGCAACAGAAGATTTGGTGCCTAATTGGTTAGAAGCCACTCCAGATCCAAATGTAGCAGTTGGTCAATTATGTGAGCCTTTTAAGGTTGAAATGGTGATT
>JYMV01032950.1_pt1 | contig 16433 bp, 9 predicted proteins | sample 338911 | NCBI WGS metagenome assembly JYMV01 (sample SAMN03354496, study PRJNA234377) | hydrothermal vent metagenome | biome: Deep sea; feature: Hydrothermal plumes at the Eastern Lau Spreading Center, Western Pacific Ocean; material: Seawater | place: Tonga | collected 2009 | depth 2000 m m
GGAAGGTAGTCAGCTTACTGCTGAAGACATCCTGACTAAATATCAGCAGAATACACTTATAAATAATACTAATGGGCGCGTTAGTTATGGGTTCACTGGTAACACGGTTTGGGGTGTGTTGGCTGTTGAATTAGATACATATGGTGTTCTTGTTACTCGTATTGCTAAAAATAGCCCAATAAACGTACCTTTGCTTCCTCTGAAAATAGAAATAGATAATGCGTGGCTAGACGATATCGACCTCTATTTTTTCGAAAACGGTCAAAGAAAGCGTCATGTAAAACTTGGTGATAATCAGGTGCATAGTGCTCGCTTTGAAAACGCGCGAATGCCTTCTGTATTCTATCGATTTACCCAGCCTGAAACGCTGGTGGTTTTTCGATTTTCCTCTGAAGATCCTATGACGATCCCCATATACGTAGGGCCACCAGTAGTTGCCAAAAACAAGACAACGGAAAATGCGTATTTTTATGGCGCGTTGTACGGCGCACTCGTTATTTTATTGGTCTACAACTTGGTTCTATACTCCTATCTCAAAGAACGGCGCTACCTGCTTTATTCCTTATACCTTCTCTCGTTTTTGCTATTTAACTTCACTTATACCGGTCATGGTTTCTGGTGGCTTTGGTCAGAATCGATATTCCTTCAACAGTGGCTTTTGCCCGCGCTAATGTTTTTGTATTTGTTCAGTGCGGTAAGATTCACCATCGAGTTTCTTAATACCCAACTCTATCTACCAAAGCTCTATCGGTGTAGGAAGTATATCTATGGCGCATTGGGCGCACTCGCTGTCATCATTGTGTTGATTGGAAGTCGCTCTTTCGCGGTGATGTCGCAGCTTGCCGTTTTAACAACAATAGCGATTTGGATGTTGTTGATAGGAATTTTTGCCTACCGTAATGGCGACACATTAGCTAAATTTTTCCTTCCAGCCATTTTATGCGGAACCGGCGGTGCGATGGTGTCGAGTCTAGCCACATGGGGGCTTATTCCATACTCGAAATGGGCATTTAGAGGCATTGAAATCGGCATGGTGTTGGAAATGTCTTTACTATCTATCTCACTGGCATTTAACTACAAACAAGTACAGCAAGCGCGCAGAAACGCCGAGCGTGACGCAAGGCTCGATCCACTTACGTCGCTCTATAATCGGCGAGCTTTTGAAGACTTGGTTTATCCTATTTGGGAGATGGGAAAGCGCAGTAATAAGTTCATGTCGGTTATGCTCATTGATATTGATTGGTTTAAAGGTATCAACGATAAATATGGTCACGACATGGGTGACAAGGTGCTGAAAAAAGTCGCTGAAGAAATTAAAGGGCAAGTTAGGGGCTCTGACATTACCTTTCGCTGGGGCGACGAAGAGTTATTGGTATTTTTGCCCAATACTCGGGGGCATTATGCCAAGCAAATTGCCGAGAATCTCCGTGTACACCTTTTCACCCACGACATCAACAAATTCATACGAGTGACAGTAAGTATAGGTGTGGCAGTCGCCAGGCGAAGAGGAAATAACCAAGAGGAGAAATAAAGGGAGTATCTAGCTGATTTATAAATACAGCATTCTCACGTATGATTCTGCTTTTCATTTTCTCAGAGTATCCTTTTCATGTACCAAGATTTTCAAGCAGAGTTGGCGTGGGCTAGCCTTCATATGCCGCGCACTCGTAATGCCATTGCATCACTTCCCGATCTGTCGAACGTTAAACTTGCTTGCAACATGCATTTAGATTTGAAAATGGCGCCTTTGGTTGAAGGGCTACTTTCACGAGGATGCGACATTTTTCTTACCACGTGTAACCCCACTACAGTGCAAGATGACGTGGTGTCTTACCTTGTTGATAAAGGCGCAACGGCCCATGCATGGCGTGATATGAGCGAGGCTGACTGGTCTGAGTCATTCGATAAAGCGCTGGCGTGGCAGCCTACCCATTTGTGTGAAATGGGCGCTGATCTGACAACTCGACTTCACGAGAACATAAAAGCAAATAAACCAGTACCGAGCATTGTATCGGGCTTAGAAGCAACGGGCTCTGGCATTAACCGCTTAAATGGTATGGCGCCAAACTATCCAATATTTAACTGGGATGATTTGCCGGTAAAAGAAGGGCTTCACAACAGGCACATGGTGGGCTTAAGCGCATGGCAAACCTTCTTTCAAACCACTCATCTAACCCTGCATGAAAAAGTAGTAGTTGTTATTGGTTATGGTCTGGTAGGGCAGGGCGTTGCTGCCTCGGCTAAAGCGTTCGGGGCACAAGTTCAAGTTGCAGAACTTGATCCAGCAAGAGCGCTTCAGGCGAAATACGACGGCTGGCCAGTGGTTGATTTAAATGAAGCGGCTAGCCAGGCTGATGTTATTGCCACTGCAACTGGAGCGTATGGCGTGGTGAATTCGAGTCATCTAGACAACATGAAAGACGGAACCTTTATTTTAAATGTAGGCCATGTAGCCCAAGAAATTGATGTGCCTTACCTTAAAAACAACGCTACTCACAGTGAGCCAATGCCTTATGTAAATGCCTATAAACTGGGCGATAAAACACTGTATCTTCTAGCCGATGGCTCTATGTTTAACTTAACTGCGGGCTATGGTGACAGCATCAATGCCTTCGACGTAACTTTGGCTGTTATGGCGGCGGGTATCGGCTATATCGTGAATGAAGGCGCAAAAAGCGAAAAAGGCTTGTACTTGCTACCAGAGGCTGCGTGGAAAAGTGCACTGTGAAGCACAGCGAGTCATAAGCGAGTGTTTATCTTTAGGTACGCTGTACAAGCTGTACAAAAGGTCTAGCCATCTCTGCTTATCTCGACATTTCTATTGAATGTTGTACAGTGAGCCCGTTTTAATAAATTCATATTTAAGGCGGGCTGATGACCATTCCAACAGGCAATCAGTCTTGCGCCAGTGTAGGGACGAAAAAAATGGGTAAAATAATAGGTACAAAAACACCACAGCAGGCTTTAGATAGCCTTGCCAACATGACAGGCGATCTGCGCCCCATAGAACTCTCTGAATACAAAGCCCGAATTGCCAAGGCGCAGCATTATATGCAGGAAAATGGCATTGGTGCGCTCTACTTAAACGCGGGTACTAACTTAGCGTATTTTACAGGTATGCAGTGGTACGCCAGTGAGCGTTTAGTCGGTGCGCTTTTGCCTGCAAAAGGTGACGTTGTATATCTAGCTCCTACCTTTGAGATCGACTCTTTAAATGAACGCAAATTAGTGGAAGGCGACATAATTGGCTGGCAAGAGCACGAGAGCCCATATGCGCTTGTCATAGCTATGCTAGATAAACTAAATACCGCTGGAGGCGATAAACTGGGTGTGGATGAGTCGACCCAGTTTTTTATCGTAGATGGTTTGAACAAGATGCTTGGCCAATCTTGGCAAATTATCAATGGTGTAGAGGTAACAGCACACTGTCGCATGCACAAATCTAACAATGAACTAGCGCTTATTCAACGCGCTATGGACATGACACTTGCTGTGCATAAAGCGACTGCCAGTATGCTTTATGAAGGTATTACTACTACTGAAGTTGAAGCATTTATTAACGATGCACATAAGAAAGTGGGGGCCACTGGTAACTATTTTTGCATTGTACTTTTTGGAAAAGCGACCTCGTTTCCCCACGGCGTTAAAGACCCTCAAGTATTAAAGAAGAACGACTTAGTATTGATTGATACTGGCTGTAAGGTGCACGGCTATCTCTCTGATATCACGAGAACCTATTGTTTTGGTGAGCCAATCGATAAGCAAAGAGCATTATGGGAAAGCGAAAAACGCGCGCAGCTTGCCGCATTTAACGCTGCAAAAGTTGGTGTTCCCTGTGGCGATGTGGATAAAGCCGCGCGAGACAGCCTAGCAAAAGATGGCTTAGGACCAGACTATAACTTACCAGGTTTGCCTCATCGAACCGGGCACGGCATAGGCATGGATATTCACGAATGGCCGTATTTGGTGAAAGACAATCCTCACCCGCTAGCATCTGGTATGTGTTTTAGTAACGAACCTATGATCGTAGTTCCTAACGAGTTCGGTATTCGCTTAGAAGATCACTTTTATATGACCGATGATGGCCCAGTGTGGTTTACTGAGCCTAGCGAATCGATTGACTCTTTGTAAGTAAACTAAAATGAAGCTGCTCTTTGTTACGAAGAGCAGCTGTAGTGAGCGATTCCGCCAGCACTGAAAAATTCAAGTGGGCGCAGCTGGTAGTACTTATTCTCTACCTCTTTTGATTGCTCATCATAAGGCGCAGTAAGTATCTTCTGAAGTTCGTGAATTGGCGTAAAGTCACCTTTCTCTGCGGCTTTATAAGCAGGCACAATTAACCATTCGCGCCATGTGAATTTAGGGTTTGCTTTGCGCATATTCTCTGCGGTAGCAGCAATAGCGTTTGTAACATCACCTTGTGCTTCGGCGTCCTTTTCAATACGCTCACGCCACGTTTGTAGCCATGCTTCCCATTCTGTCAAGACCTCTGCTTTAGGCGGGTAGTAAAAGCTTTTCGTCAAGCTCGCCATATCTTCTGGTATTGACGATAGCTCTCGGAAAAACAGATTGTAGTCCACGCCTGTGCGCAGCATTAATTGCAGCAGCTTAATTAGCAAGTCGTGGTCGTAGCTGGCAATGCCAAGCTTTGTTGCCCACATACTCTCCATGGCGCGTTCCATCACGCCAGAAAAACCGTCGTTGATCTCGTTAAGCTTAGAGAGCTGTTCACTGTTGCCTTCAAGTAGCGGTATCAGTGAGCGACAGAACATATCAAAGTTCTTTTGCGCAGCAATGGGCTGGTTTAAAAACGAGAAGTGACGACCGCCGCCTGTCCAAGGTTGATAGTCTGCTTCAAAAAATTCACAAAAGCCAAATGGCCCATAATCCAGCGTAAAGCCTCCTGCGGCGCAGTTATCGCTATTAAAGTTGCCCTGGCAATAACCGACGCGAACCCAACCAGAAACAAGACGCGTTAGCCGGTCTCGAAATAGTGCAGCCAGCGTTACCACTTGCTCTTCAAACGACCTGGTTGTGTCAATATCACTTGAGTACTCTCGCTCAATAAGGTGCTTAACAATGGCTTCTAGTTCGTTTAACGCTTCGCTGTGTTCGTTACAGCGAGCTCGCCTAGCAAAAAGCTCTATTTGGCCTACGCGCAAAAAGGAGGGCGCCACGCGGGTGGATATGGCCGTTATATTTTCTACCATCACTTCAGGTTCATAGGAATGAGACCCTTCGCGATACCACGGCCTGTCTACCGTGTCTGATTCAGACATAAACAAGCTCAGCGAACGTGAGGTCGGAATGCCAAGCGCATGCATGTGTTCTTGCACTAAAAATTCGCGCACGCTCGAGCGCAATACGGCGCGCCCGTCTGCGCCGCGACAATAAGGCGTGCGACCAGCACCTTTTAACTGCATTTCCCAACGCTTGCCGTTTAATACTGCTTCAACGATAGAAATTGCTCTGCCGTCGCCGTAGCCGTTACCTGTTCTAAACGGGCACTGCTGTGTGTACTCTGTACCGTAAATAGAAAGTGCGTAGCCGGTTGCCCAGCCGAAGGGCTTCATTGGAGCAGGTACATCCGACATGTCCCCTGAGAATAGCTGGGTGAAATCTTTAGATGTTGCCAAGCTATCGTCTAAGCCTAATTCGGCAAACAGCGTTTCGCTATGAGCAACGTACGTCGGTGCAGTCAGTGGGGTCGGAGTAACTGGCACAAAGTGACCTGAAAACACTTGGCGCGGGTCATGGTCGTCACCATCGCACGTCGACTGCGGGTCTGGGGTAAGGGTATTCAGCAAAGAGTAATCTACGTGCTTTGCGAATTCATCTAGTGTTTTGATACGTTCTGTCACTTCCATCACCTTTTTCATACTAGCCGCCCGTTACTGATTTGCCACGTGCCTTCGGGAACATAGACTTGCCGACTTACAGCGCCAAGCGCAGTAACTTTTCTTTATTGTTTGACCAAGAACAAACAATGCAAGTTACGCCCATTGTACTCTTATCTACACTTTTATGCAGGCATACAGCGCTTGTTGAATGCATAGCACCGCTTGTTCAGTGCGTAGCATTCTGCTTTACAAATTGGTCACCGTTGTGGGGGCATTTTATGCCACACCCGCCTAACGAATGCCTATTTGTAGCGAGTGTATTACGAATTACGTTCGATAAGCGATTAACAGACAAAGAAGGTGGTAGATGGATAGTATCGTACTGCTTGGCAATATTATTGGTGGCTTGGGGCTTTTCTTGCTAGCCATTGGCATGATGACCGACGGGCTTAAACTAGCGGCAGGAAACGCTTTACGTACGTTACTTGCTAAGTGGAGTAAAACGCCATTTAGAGGTGTGTTGTCAGGCGCGGCGATGACCGCTTTAGTCCAGTCTTCAAGCGCGGTAACTGTGGCATCGTTAGGCTTTGTTAATGCTGGTCTTCTTAGCATGCGCCATGCTCTAGGCATTGTTTATGGTGCAAACATAGGTACAACCATGACCGGGTGGCTTGTTGCCGTAGTGGGTTTTAAACTAAATATTCAAGCCGTTGCATTGCCTATGATTGGTGTAGGCATGATTCTAAAACTACTGAAACCCAACAGTCGATTAGCATCACTGGGTATTGCGATTGCTGGGTTCGGTTTGTTTTTTGTGGGGATTGACAGTTTAAAAACCGCCTTTGAAGGAATCGTGAGCACCTTCGATCTCAGTCAGTTTCAAGCCTCTGGTATTGAAGGCTTTCTGATGTATTTAGCCATTGGCTTTATTATGACAGTGCTAACTCAGTCATCTAGTGCATCCATCGCTTTAACTATCACCGCGGCGACCTCTGGAATGGTTGGCATTTATGCCGCGGGTGCAATGGTAATTGGAGCAAATATTGGCACTACGTCTACCGCTCTATTCGCCTCTATTGGTGCCACATCCAGTGCTAAGCGAGTGGCAACGGCACAGGTTATTTTTAACGTTACTACCGCCATTGTGGCTGCCTTGGTTTTACCCCTTCTATTTGCCTTTATTAATTGGATAACCGCTGTTGCCGACTTAGAAGCTGCTCCGGGCATTACACTTGCTATCTTTCATACCTTGTTTAACCTGCTGGGAGTGGCGCTTATTTTGCCCCTGAACGACTGGCTAACAAGCTTTCTCGAGCGACGTTTTGTATCGTTAGAAGAAAAGGCGTCGAAGCCCAAGCACTTAGATAAAAACATTGCTCAAACTCCCGATTTGGCAGTGAACGCGCTCATCCTAGAATTACTATCAGTATCAGACCGCTTCTTAAGCGTTTACCCCAAATTGCTTTCCCAACAAAGCAGCGAAATAACGGTTGTTGAAAACGATTTAAAGAGTGTTGAAACGCTCTGTCAGCATATTTCGCAGTTTATTGTTGAAGTAGAGCGCGAAGCCTTAAGTGAGCAAACCACCGAAGCGTTGGCATCGCTTATGCGAGTAGAGCACTACATGTTATCGAACGCACAAAAAGCCGAAGCCATTTCGGCACTGAGTAGGCGTCGAGAGGTGCTCGCTCAACCAATGCTTGAAGGGCAATTTACCAACTATTTATTGGTCACCAACGAGTTCATGAAAATGGTGCGTTGGAGACAATTTGATAGCAGCGACGCGTTAAACGTTCAATTCGATTTACTTGATAAAGAGCACCACACACTGAAATCAGCGCTGGTACTGGAGGCAACGCAAGGTGATATTTCCATTAGCCAAATGACAGACGCTACCGAGTGTATGGAATTTCTTTTACAAATCGTGCACATGTGGATCAAAGTGTTTAGCCGCATTCAGCAGGTCGAGGACAGCATTACCACGGCAAATTCAACGCACGGTGATAGTCAACAAAACGTGAAAGGTGATTAAAGGAGCATACTATGGCAACACTTACCTTTTTAGGCGCAGTTGAAGGGGTGACAGGGTCAATGCATTTGCTTAAGACAGCGCACAGCACCTTGTTGCTCGATTGCGGGTTATATCAAGGCAGGCGAGATGAAGAAGCAAAAAACCACGAACCCTTGCCCGTGGATGTCAGCCAGCTTGATGCGGTGATATTGTCTCATGCACACCTTGATCATTCTGGCCGTTTGCCTATTTTACTAAGAGAGGGCTATAGCGGCCCAATCTATATGACTCGGCCGACCGCCGATCTCATTGAAGTTTTGTTAAAAGATGCTGCGTCTTTGCAGGAACGAGACGCAGAATGGGAAAATAAACGTCGTCAGCGTTCGGGTAAACCCCTTATCGAACCATTATATCGCAAAGAAGAAGTTGATGGCGTGTTAAAGCAGTGCATACCCATTCGCTATTACACCAAACGTAAAATAACCCAAGACGTTGAGCTTAATTTTGCTGACGCCGGGCATATTCTTGGCTCGGCGATAGTAGAGATATGTATCACTGAAAACGGTGACGTTAAAAAGTTAGTCTTTTCTGGCGATCTCGGTAATTCGCAAGCCGCGTTACTTCGCGATCCGGATATAATAAAAGAAGCGGATATCGTACTTTTAGAGTCTACCTATGGCGATCGCAACCATCGTTCAATGGAAGCCACCTTAGATGAGTTTGAACAAGTTATTTTACAAGCCAGTGAAAACGGCGGAAACATTCTTATTCCATCATTTGCGGTAGGGCGCACCCAAGAGATCATATTTCGATTAGGTGAGCTATATCAACAAGGCAAATTAGCGCAGCAGCGGGTGTTTTTAGACAGCCCAATGGCGATTGCGGTCACTGAAATTTATCACCGCTACCAAGATGTTTATAACGAAGAAGATCTTGATGCTATTTCCGATAGTGCCGAGCGCGTTCATAGCCAAAATCAGAGCTTACATTCATTGTTGCCCATATTAAGCTATACCACATCAACAGAAGAGTCGATTGCGCTTAACAAAGTGGTTAGCGGTGCCATAATCATTGCGGGCAGCGGTATGTGCAACGGTGGGCGTATTCGACACCATTTAAAACAAAATTTATGGCGTAAACAGTCCCATGTAGTTTTTGTTGGCTTTCAGGCGATGGGGACGCCGGGACGTAAGATAATCGATGGAGCCACACATGTAAAAATGGCGGGGGAGGATATTGCCGTTCGCGCACAAATCCACACGTTAGGCGGGTTTTCAGCACACGCTAGTCAAGAACAGCTAATTGACTGGTTGTCGCACTTCAATACGCTGCCCAAGATTTACTTAATCCACGGAGAGGAAGGTGCTAAACATACATTGCAAAGTGCCATTAAAGAAAAAGGATGGAATGCGTTTATTCCGCATTTCGAAGAAACAATAAGATTCTAGAGACTAGACGTAAAAAATAAAAAGCGCCCTCAAAAAATGACGGCGCTTTGATACAACTTTAAAAGTAGTACGTGTTGGTTTTATCTGCTTTTAATTTAGGTTTGCTCAACTTAGAAGTGATAGTCGAAAGTCACTGTCACGTTTCTGCCTTCGCCGGGTAAACCACCCAAGAACATTGCCTTTGAGTAATAGGTTTTATCAAACAGGTTGTTTATGTTTATGCGCACCTGCCAGTCGTCTGCGGTATAGCCAGCAGCCGCATTCCACAAGCTATAGCTTCCTATCACAGAAACGGGCAGGCCAAACGATGTTGAGTTAATGGTTCGCTCGTCTTCGTAGGTTAGGCCTAAGCTTGCATTAATTTGCCCTGGCAAGTCGAATACGGTGTCGCGATATTCACCCCATACGCTGGCAAACTTTTCAGGAATACCTTTAACTGGGCCTGATACCGGCGTGTCAGTTCCACGGTTACTGTTTCTAATGGTTTCAGCGTCTTGATAGGTGCCGTTAGCATTCATCGAGAACATTTCGTTAATGTCGAAGTTCACGTCAATCTCTACACCACGTGTTTTGTCTTCGTCATCATAGAAGAACTGCGGTACGTCGATATTGAACTCTGGATCGTCAGGGTTATCGTTAAACAACGGGTTACTGTAGCGAAGGTTAGTTCTACTGGTATCAAAGAAAACGACTGACCCAATCAATTCTTCATTCAGTGCGGTAAAACGCACACCAATGTCAAACGACTCAGACTCTGAATCGGGGCGATTATCTTCTTCTGAACTAGAAACGCTCCCTAATATGCTATAAGCCGTGCGTCCTTTAGCAACATTTGCAAACACGGCAAATTGCGGTGTGATGCGGTAGTTAAGGCCAAGGTTGTAAGTAACACCTTTATCGTCGGTGTCGGCTTCTTCTGTGCGAAGTGGTGAGCGGTCAGTACCTAGGTGTTGGTATTCTTGCTCAATTTTAGTAAAGGCGGCACCAAAACGCCCAGTGAGGCTTTCTGTGAAATACACCACTTCTTGAAGGCTAATGCCCATTGCGGTCACTTTTTTATCGTAATTACTGCGAAGTGATGGTGCGTAGTCGTCAAAGTTTCCGGTTGGCCAGTTTGGATTTGTGATATCTAAAATATACAGTACCGCATTGTCGGCACTGGTGCCATCGGCGTCGTAAATAGACCAAGACTTTAAGTGAATATCGCGAGATTCAAAGTTAGCACTAACTAAATGTTCACCGCGCACTCCGCCGTAAGACCAGTTTGATTTCAAGTCGGCAAAGTACTGAATAGACTGTTCATCGGCATATTGGCGACGATACTCTTGGCGTCGTGCAGCAAACGGGTAAAGCACATCGTCGATTACAAGCGGTGCGCGAGGGTTTGCGTTAATCTCGCCATTTCGGTTCCAATATACATAGTTGTACGCCCCTGTTTGGCGAACAAATTCAGACTCGTAATCGCGATACTGTAATTGCTGTATTAGCAGTGTGTCGTTAGATAGCTGCCAATCAGACTTTATTTTAATACGAGTTTCTTCACCTTCATTAGGTTTTGAAAGTGGCGAAATGACCGAACCACTCCCCAAATCATAAGGGCGTAAGCCATCGGTGTCAGTGATAGTGTTTGCAAGTTCTTGTCGCTGTGCATCGGTTAACTGAATGCCAAATACGCCGTCGCCATCCGCATCGCTGTCGTTAACAAGTGCAGTCCAATCGGTTTGTGAACCATTAATGCTGTCTTGATTTACAATACGGACAGGATGACCCACCGAGTCTATTTGAACACTATCGTCGATGTAGGCACCAGAAAGGGTAAGGGTGTGTGATTTGGTGTGTTCAAAGCGAAGGGTAGAGTAAACTTCGTTTCTTTCTTGGCCCAGGCCTCGGTAGCCATCACTTGACTCATGGTTTGCAACAAGGCGATAGGCTAAGTTTTCAGATAACGGTCCTGTTGCATCGAACATGATTTGTTGAGCGTCCCAGCTTCCTGCGCGAGCGCGAACATGAAATGCGTCTTCAAACTGCGGCTTTTTCTCAACTAGGTTAATAACACCACCAGCAGCACCAATACCGTACAGCCCTGTTGCAGGGCCTTTCAGCACTTCCAAGCTTTCTACGTTGATCATAGAACGAGTAGGGTTAAAACTATTACCGAAGTCACCACCAGCGTACATTCCGTCTAGTGTATAGCTTACACCTAGGCCACGAATAACCAAGTTGTCGCCCACGCCGTAATTGTTGCCAGCTTGGTTTAAGCCACTAATATTATTGATGATTTCTTGCAGGTCAGTTTTGCCTTGCTGATCGACAAGGTCTTTACCTATCACCACGATAGCCGCTGGAATTTCAATTAACTCCATGTCTGACTTGGTTGCCGTACCAGAATTTAAAATAAGCTGATTCTGCTGGCCATAAACGCTAATGCGCTCAACTTTGTTCTCGTCGCTTTCATTGGCTGCAACAGCGTTTAACGACATTATCGCCAAGGCAACTGGTGATAATTTTAATAACTTCATAAAGCGTGTTTTCCTACAATTTAAAAACAGCAAAGCGCCCCCGTACTCACAGAGACTGAGCGGTTGCCATGTTCGGTATAATAAATAAAAGCAGTGAGTGGAAAAGCGCGATTGGAATTATTGATATGGCTTTAACTGCTCGCTGGTATTATAAGTAGATAAGCAAATGATAATAAGTCTTAATTGCGTTAATATACAATTAAGCTCTACTTAAGTTCAATTATTATGTCTCAACAATTTCTTAATCGTCTCAAGCTGATTGGCGTTTTTTGTCACGTAGTCGATTTTGGCTCTATGCGAGAAGCGGCTGCACACTTAGGGATAAGTCCGGCCGCTGTGAGCCAGTCAATGAATCAGCTAGAAAAAGAACTGAAAACAACGCTCTTGTATCGTTCTACTCGAAGGATAAGCCTTTCTGAGGCGGGGGATAAATACTATGCGTGGGGCAAAAAAATGCTTAACGCCGCGGAGCAGGCCGAAGAGGTTATATTACAAAGTAAAAGTAAGCTTAGTGGCGAAATAAGAATAGGGGTACCCGTTGGATTGGCTGCGAGACCTCTTGCACAGGCGTTGACCCCGTTGTTTGACGAACACCCTGAGTTGAAGTTATCTGTCATAGCTCGAGATAGTGATATTGACTTCATTCAAGAGCGCGTCGACATACTCGTGAACTGCGGTAAAGCGCCTGATTCGAATTTTATTTATCATCCATTAGGTAAAAATACGACAGTGCTTTGTGCAAGCCCTAATTACCTGAAGCGAATTGGATGTCCATTATCGCCCCACGAGCTACAAAGTCATGTATGGCTGGGCATGAATTTACCTCAGGCGAAAGGGGTGCTGAGTGAGGTGAGTCTTACTCACGCCAATGGTGAGTCGTACTGTTTTTCTCCAAAACTCAATTATACCTTCAACGACTTAAATAGCCTGATAAGTCACGTGCAGGCCGGATACGGTCTAGCTCTGCTACCGTGGATTGAAATCGAAGAGCTTATTTTTAGAAGTGAGCTAGTAGCGCCTTTACCTGATTGGAAAACAAGCGAATTTGACATTTACGCATTGACAGCGAATAAACATTATTCGACGAAGGTAGAGCTAGCACTAAAGGCCTTGAAGAGGTTTTTTAGAAGCTCTACCTGAAGAAAAAGTATATAGCCAGCAGCAATTCACTGTTTTACATTGGCATTGGCAATAGTGTTAAGGCTTAGCGCTTAACCTTAATTTACCTTCTTCAACGGTGAGCTGCATTGGCACCGTTGAAAGCATGCTTGCTGCTTTGTTCGCAGGATCTAGCCGATACACTGGATTTGAGGCCAAATAGCCGTTGATGAGCTGCATGAATTCGCCACTTACAGGGGCTAAATTACCCTTAAAGCCGCCGGCATCAATTGTGCTATCAAGTAGAGACAATGAGCGCACAAAAATCGCTTTTTCTTCACTGTCGTAATAAGGCGTGCCTTCTAAAGCTAGACTCACTTTTGCAGGGTAGTTAAACCCAAATGCACTAATACGGGCAGTGGCAATAGCGCCTAGCTGAACCACGTCTCTACCATCTGGGCCTATGGTTGCTGTCATATCTTCCACATCTAAATAAAGAGGAATGCCAGCAAGTGAGGTTTGCTTTTGCAGCTTACTCACTTGACTATCAAGCACTTGTTCTAACTCGGCATTAGATACAGTGTAAACCGCTAGTTGAGAGAGAGTAGCGCAGCCTGCAAGAATGGCAGCGAAGGCAATGGAAAGTAGAATTCTCATAAAAAAGTCTCTTTTAGCAATGAGTTGTTGAATTATACAGTGCGAGCCGGAAATACTGGCGCTGCAACAACGAAGTGCCTCTATTGTACGGGCAGAGGAAAGAGATGAACAATGAAATCGTTAACTCGCTAAGACAACGGCTTATTCAGGGAGTCCATGAGTAGGGGAAAAAATACTTGGTTGCCGACACTTAATAAAATTGAGTGTATGACCACTGTTGGGATATGTGCAATCGAAAGAGCGTGACCATGGTGTCATTTATATCTCAAGTTGGGCAGTTTGTCGCAATCAACTTGATCAGTTTATAGCGGCTATATTAACGTAGGGCCCTCGGTTGGGGAGTAGCCTATTTCCGTTTCAAATGGAAAAGTTTGTATCAACATAATTGGTCACATTACCATGGTACAGACACCTCTTGGTTGGCGAGACCATCGATAAGTCCACGCTTAAAGGTCAGGCGTGTGGATTTGTCGTGGACTCAATTAGCCTGACCGGAGTTCTAAAACTATGAGTATCTTCGCTCTTATCTTGCTAGCCTTTGCTATGTCAACAGATGCGTTTGCCGCCGCGATAGGCAAAGGTGTCAAAATCAATCGCCCTCGTTTAAGTTTTGCCCTCAAAATTGGCCTTTTGTTCGGACTGATAGAGGCAACAACCCCATTTATAGGCTGGTTCATTGGTCGCGCGGCGTCTTCATACGTTGAAGCATGGGATCATTGGATTGCGCTAATCATTCTTTCTGGTTTAGGTATTCATATGGTACTCGAGAGCCTGAAACCTGCCGAAGAAGAGTCGACGTCTCAAAAACAATCCTTTATTTTATTGTGTATTACTGCGTTAGGCACAAGCATCGACGCAATGGCAGTGGGTGCAAGTCTCGCGCTAATTGAGGTGAATATTGCTATTGCTGCGACGTTAATTGGGATAGCCACTTTTTCGATGGTAACTATTGGCATTATGTTGGGCAGTGTTATGGGAACATTGATAGGTAAGCGAGCAGAGACATTTGGTGGCATTGTGCTTGTTTCGGTTGGTACTTGGATCTTTGTGAGTCACACGCTCTAGAGCGTGTTGATCTTTGTGGTTTGAACGTTAACCGTGCTTCTATTACCGCTATAGCCACGCACGTTGAAGCCGTTTATTAAATATCCCGATGGGTTATTTTCATCGCCAGAAAAACTTCGGCTCGCAAAGCTATCGAACATGCCGCCAGAGTTGTTTTGTCTAACAATGGTGGGCACAAAATCTAGCGCATCAATGAAGCGCGTGATCCCTTCTTTTAAGGTCAAGCATAAGCAAGATATTACGTATCTTTGGCAGGTTTTGTAGAGGTCGCGAATGTTATGTTATCTCGTTTCTTTTAGCAAGGAGGGTAAGCAGACAATAAGGTGAGATTGATGATTATTGCGAGCTGCTACAGATACATACAGGCTGTTTGTATTGATAAATGGAAATGTGCAGAGCTGTGGGTAAAAATAAACTTACTGGTCTAAACTCACCTGCGCAGCGTTTTCCTCGGTCTACTAATGCTATACACTTCGCGTTTTTATTACTCTTGCCTGCAGGCTGAACCTAAATTTTTAACTAGTGCTCTTTTGTACTTTACCTTTTACCGCCATGGCCGCTGAAAGTGTTGATTCATCAAACGTTAACTCTGGCGTGAACAGCAACGAAAAAGGCGTAGAAAAAATTACGATTGAAGGGGCGGCGACGGCGAACAACAAGCCGGTAGGGACGTTTAATTCACCTATATCTAACTTAGAATACGATCCGCGCGTCGATTTGCAGTCAAGGAACATGGCAGAAGCGCAGGCTGACGTGACTATTCGCGGCGGTATATTCGAAAACACGGGGTTTCGCATAGGAAGCGCAACGCTTATTGACCCGCAAACGGGGCACTATTTCGCTGAAATTCCCATTGCGCCAGAAATGTTGACGAAGCCGAGTATTTTCACGGGCGTCGATAATGCGCTTTACGGCGTAAATAGCTCTGTAGGTACGGTGTCTTATGGCTGGCGTCCCATCCAAACAGCAGGCAGTGTGTCAGTGGGAGTAGGTAATAACAACTTCAATTTGCAGCGTGTACACGGTGCAATAAAGCACGCGCTTAGTGATTTACCCGGTTGGTCTGTTGGGGTTGAAGGGGAGTATTCTCGCTCTGAAAGTGATGGCTCTATCGCTAATGGCGATCACAATTTCGAACGCGCGTCTGGACGTATTCAGCTGGCAAGTAAAGACTCACAAACCGACGTGTTTTATGGCTTTCAGCAAAAGTTTTTTGGCTGGCCTAACTTGTACACGCCTTTTAACGTAAACGAAACAGAAGACATTCAAACCCGTTTGGTCATGCTAAATCACAAACAGCGCTACGGCGAAGAGAGCATGAAAAATACCTTTGAAGTTTCTGCTTACTACAGAGAGAATGACGACCATTACGTGTTCTCACGTGAAAATCCTGAAGCGTTTCAGGCGTTTCACGAAACCCAAGTGAAGTCATTGGCATTTTCCGGTACTCATAATGTTTCGCAAGAATTCAGTATTAACTACGCAGCACAGCTTACTGCAGACGACATCACATCAACCACGCTAGAGAACAATTTCACCTCTCGTGACTACTACAAAATAAGCCTAGTGCCCGAGTATCGAACGCAGTTGAACAGCAATGAATCGCTTACCGTTCGTTTAGGTGGGGCGTTTGACGATACGAACCGCGACCACGACCGACTGTCTTTTATGGGCGATATTAGTTGGCTTACCCAAACAGGGAGCAATGCCTCGCGTACACTCTATCTTTCGTATGCAGAGGCGACGCAGGTGGCTGGCTACACTGCTGTAGGCGGCAGCACCACAAGCGGTCTGT
>JYMV01031573.1_pt1 | contig 16427 bp, 8 predicted proteins | sample 338911 | NCBI WGS metagenome assembly JYMV01 (sample SAMN03354496, study PRJNA234377) | hydrothermal vent metagenome | biome: Deep sea; feature: Hydrothermal plumes at the Eastern Lau Spreading Center, Western Pacific Ocean; material: Seawater | place: Tonga | collected 2009 | depth 2000 m m
GCCTCCCTGTTTATAAGGTCGTTTCACCCATGCAAATATTCCTGAAATTCATCTTTATTTTAAGTGGAAATTTTTTGTTCCAAACCTATATTAATTATCAGGATAGAGGTTGATTCCACTTCAGAATGAAGGGGAGGTGAGAAGAATGTTTTTCCCGGTTACTATTTATAATGCAGAGGGAGAGGTCAAAAAGGTCCTTTCAGCTAAAATGTTGCATGAAAGGCATTGGAAGCTGTTCCATGAGAGAGAAACACCTCCTTTCATCACCAAAGGAAAAAAACGCGAAATGGTCAAAGATTTGAAGAAAAAACTGGATTGGGAGTTCCCGGAAATAGCAGCGCGACATTATCAATAACAAGAGAGACTGCTATCGATAGTCTCCCGTAAGGTTGAATCCCGCCCAGTATGAGGGGTGCGGGTAAAGGCTTTTGACCAGCAGTTGGGCTTTTCTCAGGCTTTCGGCCTTGTTTGCGTGACCGTAGTTCCGGTAAAAATGTTTGATTAACACCGCCGTGGAGATATCACTCACCCGCCACAATGAAGAAAGAATGGACTTTGTGCCGGCATAGATAAAAGCCCGGTTGAGCCCCACCAATTCATCTCCTCCAACGATATCTCCCAGTCCGGTCTGACACGCACTCAAGGTTACGATATCGGCATTGATCTCCAGGCCAAACACTTCATTCATCTCAAAATTACCGTCTTCTGTTTCGGAACGTGTCAGCTTTAATGAAGAAAATAAAGGATTGACCGGATCGAACTCACCATGCGAAGCAATATGTATGATCTGGTATTCGCTGATATGTTCTTTCAGCCAGCTCTCTGTAGCATCCTTCCGCGTAAAAACATCAACCTTCGGAAAATCCCATTTGAGGGCGTTGGCCTCCATTTCCGCCAGGGGCAAATCATAATTGAAGTCTCCCAGATCCGGATTCCCCAGCGCCAACACCTTGATTTCCCGGCTCCGCTTCGCCTTTTCCTTAAATGTGTATTGCATGACTGAAGCACTGGGGGAATAAAACAGCGGATGTTTTTCAATCAGGTAGCTCTGCTCATCCCTTAAAGAGGAAAAAGAAATATAATGCAGACGGCCGTGGGGAACAATTCCTAAAAATCTTTTCCCTGCAATAAACGACTCCACCGGTTTAATCAGCAGGGAATACAGGAGCTGAGCCTGTTCTTCGATGGGAGCCAGCTTTTGTATGCGTTCGCGATAATCGGCGATCAAACCATTCAACTGTTTCTCTTCTAACGGAACGCGGGCAACATCTATTTTCGTTTTAGTGACCACCCAGACCACCAGTTCGTTTTCCGTCACCAGGTATTCCACCAACGCCACCGAATCTGCCAATAAAGACTGTAACGTTTCAAGGGATATCGCTTCCACCGTGACAAAGCTGGAAATTTCCGGGCTCTGTTCCTTGGCAGAAATCAGCAGGTCCTGATACTGGTTCCTGGCTTTCACCAGGTCCTCGGCCAGCTTTTTTGCTTCTTTCTCCCGGCCTGCAATGCGAACGGCCATTAAGGACTCTTCAGTTTTTCGGATGGATTGTTTTTGGCGGTTCAGAGCTTCATACAAACTCCTGCTGACATCGTTCTTCAAACTGATTTTCTGGTTTCCCAACAAGTCGATAAAACTTCTCGATTTCGCGCGTTCAGCGAATTGAAATGATTCTTTAACCTTTCCCATATTCAAAAGCAGGAGGACCAGCTCTTTATACACATCCTGCTTATCGGTCAAAAATCCGTTCTGGAATTCTTCCACCTTGATGGCCGCGCGCAGGGCATCCACCACTGCCACCGCTTTTTTATATGCTTCTACGGCTGGCTGATTTTTCCCCAGTTGAATGAGGGCGAGCCCTTCTCCACGCAAAGCTCTCCAGGAAACCTCTTTCACATTAATGCGGTCGGAAATTTCAAAAGTTTCCCGAAACAAAGAAACTGCCGGCTCCCACTGCTTGCGTTCCAGCGCCAAATGTCCCAACTCCAGCATGGCCTTTACCAGGTTGGTGCGATTGCCAATTTCACGACTGAGTTCCACAGCCTTCTTGAGATGGACCTCCGCAGTTTCCAACTGACCCATGCGCAAAAAGCTCATCCCCATATTTCGATGTGTGTAACCCTGCCCCCATTTTGACTTGAGTTGTTCATCCCTCTTTAAAGCTTTCTTGAAAAACTCAATGGATTCGGGATAGCGTTTTTCCTTTCGATGGACAAGGCCAATGTTGTTATAGGCCGTTGCAATATCGAGAAGGGAATGAGACGCTTCAGCCAACTCCAGACTCTGACCCAGGTTTTCCAACGCCCGGACCGGATCATTAAGCGTCCAGTGGATCAACCCCAGGGTATTCAAAATAAAAGCCTGCTGGAGCTTGTCTTCCAATTCCCTGGCGATTTCCAAAGCCTGTCTCTGAAACCTGAAGGCCTGCTGGTAGTTGCCCTGAAACCAATGGGAATTGGCCTGATATAAAAAAGCTCTGGCAAGACCCGGTCTGAGATCGGCCTCTTCTGCCAGGGTTTGGGCTCGGACATAAAACTCAAGAGCCCGCTTGAAGTCTCCTTCCTTTTCCGCCACCAGCCCCAGTTCCAAAAGGGATTCCACCTGTTGATCAACCTGCTCCAGTTCTGTGAACAACTCGTAGGCCTGGCTGAAAAATTTTCGCGCTTCCTGGTAGCGGTTGAGACGCAGATAATAAATCCTGCCAATGCGGCGCAATTCACGGCCCCGGTTCAGGTCTTCCCCAATCTCCTCATTGATGGCCAGGGAAGCATTGAACGCCTTGAGGGCGTTATCATAGTCCAGCGCGTTTTCTTCCACGATTCCCAACGTGCTGTAACTCTCCGCCAAACGATCGAGGATTTCATTTTCTTCATAAATCCGCAGAGCCTTTTGTAAATACTCGACCGCAGAGGGGAAATTTTCCGTGCGGGAATACAGAATTCCGAGAAAATAAAGTGCTTCCGCCAAAACCTCCGGGTCTTCTTTAGAGTGAGGCAGTACCTGCTTTTGATAGCCGATGGCCTTTGCATAATCCTCAAGGTTATAAGCCGCCTGCGTCAGGGTCTGGTAAATCTTTCCTGCCATCTTTTTACCGACCAGGAATGGTTGCAGTACCAACGCCTTTTCCAAGTGGTCGATGACAGACAGCCAGTCCTTTTCCCTGAAGGCGGATGCGCCATTCTGCAACTTGGCTTGAAAATGCGCTTCGGCAAAAATTTCTTTTTCTTCATCACTCATGCCGGGAAAACCGTAATAGCGGTATTTTGCCCACTCGAAATTTTCAGGATACTTTTTTGCCAGCTCCCTTTGCGCACTGCGTAACGATTCGGCAGGATTTTCCTTCCTGACATTTGCCATAAAATGTTCCATCATTTCATGGTGCAGTGCCAGGTCCGGCTTGCCGCTATGGAGTAAAACGCCGGGATAACCCTTGAAGACCAATCCTTCTAAAAGCAGACTGGTTGAAGAGAGCGACAAAAACGGGTCGTGCTTATGCTCGACGTCTGCCATCACCATCAAATATGATTCAAAAGGTTTCTCGTAAAGAACCGACAAAGGAACTCTCTGAAAACGGTTGCTCTGACGGGTCAAGGTGATGAAGGACGAGGAGGGATCAAGGCGACTCAGGTGCACCGGGCTCTCTATCTGCACCACTCCGAAATGTTCCCAGTTGGTTAAAAAGTTGTTTGCTGTATCGCCATGCAAGTTCAAAACAGTGGAAAAATCGGTCTCCGCATTTTCAGTGTGCTCCGCAGCCAAAGTCAGAAGGCGGGAGTTGTAAAGGTTTTTTAATTTTATCGACCGTTGCCATTGTGCCAGCGAAGAGACAAAAGTCAGGCTTGCGGTTTCTATAAGGGGTTTTGCATCTACTTTCATTGCGGCCCACGGCAAAAACTCAAGCTTGCCATCCGCGATCAAAACCACCGACTCCATATCTGCCCCCAACAACTCCACCAGCGGGGTCAGGAGAAAGCGAGATAAATCGTTCACCTCTTCACCAGTCGCTCCTTTTTTGTTATCTGCCAAACGGGAAATCAGATCAAAAAGTTTTTGGCTCCCGGGAATCCGTTTGCCCCCCACTTTATCGGCCCGCACCCACCAGACAAAAATTTCATTATGAACCCGCTGGAATTTCAACAACAGCGGATTTAAAAAAGACTGCAATACATCCAGCGATGGAACTCGAGGGGATATCCAGTCAACCAGCTCGGGGTCATCTTCATCAACCAATTGCAGAAACTCCTGATACTCGTCCAGCAGATCCGAAACTTCCTCTTCGGGGGTGGACTGCAAACGCGTGGAGTAGGTAATAATTTCATCAAAATAAGCCTGCCTGTCTTCATCGGAGAAACGGAGTTGAGGAGCCAGTGCCGTTTGAACCAGTTTCTTGCCCTTTTCAGCCAACAATAATGCCGGAACAAATTTTTCCTGCTTGAATAACAGAAAAACAATGTCCTCATACAATTGTTCAACCAAAGCGAGAACGGAACGATTCACCCAACCATAGGGTAGACGGCTCACCTCCTTTTCCGCATCAAGCAAACGAGAAAGGCGACCGGCCTCATGCATTTGTTTTGCCTGCAAATAAAGTAACTGCCAACGATCCTTGACGGAAGGCGTCTGCTTATCCTGTTTCATGCCGGCAAGATAACGCGTCCATTGCAAATTCTGCCAGATCGCCCCCGCCTGTTTTCCCGGCTTGTCCTGATCCACAAAAGCCAATGCCAATTCAAAATTGCGCATGGATTTCTGGATGTTTTTTCGTTGTCCTTGCAATCGGCTGAGGCTCAATTTGAATTGATCTTCTATTTTATTTCCACTCGGGCTTTTTGCCATACTGTCCAAATGAAAACCCTGAAAATGGTAAAGAATGCCCAAATAATTGTGCAAGACCATTAACAGTTCCGACCCTTCCAAACCTGCCACGGTTTCCACAGCCTTTTCCAATAGTCCGATAGACTGGCGGATGGCGTCTTTCAAAGACACCAAGGGTTTCTGGGAACTCAAGATGAGAATAATGCGGCCACCATTTGCCGCATTGACCGCCATGCCGCGGTGGTTATCCAGTTTCCGAGAAAGTTCAAAAGATTTGTTGAAGAAGTCCAGGCTGGATTCATAATCAGCCGACTGGAAATAATAATTGCCGATTTGATTCAGCAGAAGCGCCTTTTCCAGCAATACCGGAATGTTTTTATCAACATCCAGGCCAGAAGGTATCAATCCCAGTTTTTTCTTAAAATATTCTATCGCCTTTTTATAATGACCAAAGTCTCCGTAAATTTTACCGATGTAATGAAAGATCAGCTTCTTTTCACCCGTCTTGTCAAACCCATGCGCCGCTGACGAGACATCTTCCCCGAGTCCCGCTTCTATATTCACCTCGATCAAAGCGCTCGGTTTCTTTTTCTTCTCCTCCACACCAAATTGCTCTAGTTTTTCAATGGCCTGGAAATAGTGATTGAGAGCGCGGGCCATCTCTGCTGAATCGCGCTCCTTCTGATTTCCAGAATAAATATTGTTGGCAATATTGCGGAGCGTCCGGGAAAATGAAACCTCCTTGCCCGCTTGCCGATTCAATTCAAGGGTCTTGGTAAAATGCTCCACCGCCCGGGTATAGTCTCCGTGGTCCTGATAAGTCAGCGCGATTCGGTCATGCAATTGAGCCATGCGGCCCAGCGCGTTCTTCTTCTCTGCTATCTTCAGGGCTTTCTCAAATTGCGTGACCGCTATCTGCGAATAGCCCGACTTGAATGCCGCTGAACCAAACCGTTGGCGGTAAATAGCCTCCCGATCTACATTAAGAAAAGGCTCATTACTGTCTTCGCGTTTTTTATAATAATGGTAGGCCGACAACGGATTGTTCAACAAATAATGTCCGTTGCCCAAATTAAGAAGTAAATCCGCCTCGTTACGGGAATCGTTATCATTGAGCGCCAATGCGATTTGATATTCGTGCAGGGCTGTTTCTATGAAACCCGACTCCACTCCTTCTTTCTGTTCGTAGATCCACCCCAGGGTCTGATGATAAAAAACTTCCTGTGAATTTTTCTGCAGAGCTTTACCTATTTCCGCTTCCGCTTCGTCCAACGCCGGAGGATTCAGATAAGTAAGAGCCAGCCCCAATGCATAATGATCCACTGCCGAACCGGGCCGGGACTTCAAACGATCCCGGTAAAACCGCACGGATTGCGGGCTTTTTCCCAAAGCCGCTACAGCTTGCAAATATCCCCTATGCGCTTTCACTGTTTGCGGGCTGAACTCGATCAGTTGCAGAAATGTTTTCAGCGCCAGCCTCACCTCACCGACGCGCATTTCCCAATTGCCTTTTTCCAGAGTTTTTTGTATCAAACCCTCACGGGCAGACCGCGCATAAGATTCCAATTCGTTTGACCCGCCGGACATTATTTCCCGGTAAATGCTCAAACTCTTGTCAAAATTTTCTTCCTCGGCATAAATGCGTGCCAGCGCGAACCGGGCTTTGAAAACTTCTTCTTCCACTCCTTTAGTTTTCTTGTAAGCCTCTTTGGCAAGAAGGTTCTCCGCAGACTGGTGGTACAACTCCCCGATGCGGTTCTGCACCGTGGCGGACAACAGTTCCGTTTCGGCTAAAACCTGAAGGCTGGAAACTTTTTTCTCAAACGTGGGCTGGTTTTCATAAAGCTGAAGAATAGCCTGGATTGATTTTTGCTTCCAATACTTAACATCCGCATAATCCCGTACTACATGGATAAGCGACTCGACCACTTTTTCCCGGTTTCCGATCAGGGTGTAAATACTGTTCTTGGAAAACGCCGCCTCGGCAGAAATTTTGCGTTCCGTTGAATACTGCCGGGTTACTTTCTGGAAAAACTCCAGAGCTTTGTCCGGTTCATCCAAAACAAGAGACAGTTTTCCCAGTTCCAGCAAAGCTCTTGCCTCCACCGCAGGCACTCCCATGTAATCAGCAACAATTAGCTTTTGTAGGCCCGCCTTTTTCTCTAACCAGCCAACTTTTTCTGTATCTTGCAAAAGTAAAAGCTCTATTTCGGAGAGACCCTGAACCTCTTTGTCGCCCTCTTCTAGAATCCGCTTGAAAATGGAACGTGCGTCATGCCCAAGACCCAGAACCTGCACTCCCAAACGATACTGAATTCGCGACATTCTTTCCTTATCAGGAACCTTAAGATTATTCAAAATCAGCACACAGGAATAGGAAGGCTCCTCGGCAACACAAATATCATCCGCCCTGGTTTTTTCCCAATCGTTCAAGTCGGGCATGACTCCGGCTAGAGGCAGTTTCCACACATCCGCATTGCCATTATGGTGAGAAGTAAACAAAAAATATTTCTCATCCAAGGGACGAGGTAGGAAGTCATAACTGGAGCTGTCGGTCAGTTGGCGAACCCGGCCCGGTTGCCCGGCATTAAATTCGATACTCCAGATATCGGGATTGTCGTCAATGCCCAACTGCCCGTCATGGTTGGTATCATATTGGTAACGGGTGAAAAGAATGGACTGGCCATCTACCGACCAGCGGGGGAAGACATCTATGAACGGCCCTTCTGTGAGAACCTGGGTGGTTTCCAGGTTATAAACTTTTAAATCGCCCTCGCCTGCCACAAAAGCAAGATATTTCCCATCGGGGGACAGTGACAGGTTCACGCCTCCCGGCTTTAAAAGTTCTGTGCGCTTTCCCCCTTCCAGTTCAATTTTTTCAATAACCGGTTGAGCAGTACTCGATGAGCGAGATGAAAAATATAAAGCTGTTTGGTCCGGCGACCAGACAGGGTCTCTTTCCTCTCCCGGTTTCTGGATAACCGGTTTGGGTCCGCCCTCTGCCATCAGATCGAGAATATAAATATCGCCCCTCGGGTCGCTCCGGTGGGAAACGAAGGCTACCCTTTTTCCATCCGGGCTGATCTCGGGACTGCCGTCCTCTGCACTATGAAAGGTCAGCCGTTGGTCAGGAGGCTGGATACCCGGCCCCAGATTTTTTAACCAGAGGTCCAGGTTTCCCGACTTGTCCGAGACATAAACCATAATCTTCCCGTCCGCTGACACGGTGGGGGCAAAGTCTTCTCCCGGATTGGAAGTAATCTGAATGGGAGCGTTGAGAGCAGGAGAAGCCTGGGCAGGGATATTAAAAAAAGAAATTGCCGGGAACACGATTGCCAGAATCGCCCAGCCGCGAAATTTACCAAGTCGAATCATCAGTCACCCTAGTCATTCCAATTTTACTTGGTATTATAACGCAAAATCGGCAACGGAAATTTAAACGCGATAGAGAAGTTAATGTAGGAACTCAGGCTTCCGCTACATCCATCCATTTGAAATTTTGCACAGGCAAAATAGGATAAACAGTAAAAAGAGGAGTGTTGAAGGGGACAAAAGCTGTTTCGGTTCCAGGGCTCAGAGTCAGGTGGATGTTGACGAAATTGAAACTCATCCCTTCCTGCCAGGGTTGGGAAGTATTTTCAACATAGGCTGGAACCTTATCTGCGGCGTGACTGCGGACCATCAGGCCGGAACCTCCTTGAAGCCCATACTCATAAAGGTCGGGCGCCCCCTGAATGAGGAGCGATACCTGGCTGGAATCAAACCATATTTTAAAATTTGAAACCATCTGCACATAGGGCCCCAGAGTTCCAGTGCGCTCCAGGACTGCACGAGGGTAGGCATATTCCACCGGAACTTCCGGCGTACCGGGATAGGCAGAGGCACGAAACTCTTTTTCCTTGATCCGCGAAACAGACAGGAATAACAGGTTTGGATCATCCAGGGATATATCCAGAATCTCCCCACCTTCATAACTACAGATTTTTCCCATTTCAAATCCAAGGGGAAATGAGTAACCCATTTTTGAATAATAAGCCCGTAGCCCTCCATCCAGCGGATCATCGGGTTTTTTACTGATCTTGATATCGAAGGGCATCATCAGATGGAAGGCGTTGCTACGCGCATTCATAAACGGACCGCATGCCCCCGGATGTTCGCGGTGTACCTTGGGGTTGTCCGGCTCGAATTTTCTCGGTCCACCGCCAAAATGTTGCGCGGTTTTCTCTTCCTTGCCCAAGCCGAACTTGTTCTGATAATAGGCAGAAGCCCGTTTTTGGGCAATGTCGAGAAAATATTCTGGCGCATCACTCTGCACTACCAGCCGTTGTTTTTCCGCGGCACCGGTTTTGGCAGGCCGCATTGCTTCATTATATATATTGAGTTCGGCGGTGGTCTTTTTGATGTCCTGCTCGATCTGCCGGGTCAGTTGCGGATCATTGTAGGTGGTTTTATCGACCAGTTCCCGTGCCCGGTTGAGCATCTCCAGCTTCAGGGTGTAGCGTTTCGGCTCTTCGGCCAGAGCCTGGATAGTGGCCATAATGAGGCTGAACTGTTCCTCTGGCAAAAGGCCGACCGCATCGAAATCCGTTTCCCGGATAAAATCGAGCGCCATGGGACCAAACGCCTCTTCCCGCCTGAGGCCCAGAGTGAGCAGGTAATTGAGATAAGCCCGTGCCTCGTTATCCATCGAGTTCTCCACGACAGGGTATAAAAAGGCCTATCTTGCCGGGAAACGTTCCGAACCGCAAGCTCTTTCGTCAGACAAATGCCGAATAAACACCCAGACTCTGCCACATATGGAATGCGGGTTGCAAAAAGCATCAAAATGCTATAAAACTCCCCATAATTATTGAATTAACATAGGGTTTTTTCTCAACCAAAACCGGAACCATTAGGAAGGCCATGGAATTTGCGATAAATTTTGACGATATGAACTGGGCAGCAATCGCGCCGGAACTCATCATCATGATGACCGCCTTCTTCATTCTTCTGGCTGGACTTAAAAAGGGGATGAATAAGCTTCCCTTTCTATCCGGAGTTTCGCTGGCCGGTATCGGCGTGGCGTTTCTATGCACCCTCTCCCTTTGGGGAGGAGCCCCGACAATCGAAAACGGTGGCAGCCCGGGCATGTTCAGCGGTGCCTTGATCTACGACCGGTTTTCCTTGGCCTTCAACCTGCTATTCCTGCTGATGGCCCTGTTTCCGATTTTTGGTTCCGCCCGTTACCCGCAGGAAAATCACGAAAACAAGGCGGAATACTTCACTCTTCTGCTGATGGCAGTTGCGGGCATGATGTTTCTGGCCAAATCCGGAAACATGATCACCATATTCATGTCGCTGGAACTGTTTTCCATTGCCCTTTATATTCTTTGCGGTTTTTCAGCCAAACACGGAACCGGCAGAGAAGGGCCTCATAGCAACACAGAATTAAGTTGGGAAACCCTGGCCTCGCAGGAGTCGACCGTTAAATACCTGCTGACCGGTGCATTTGCTTCCGCCATTCTGGTTTATGGCATGGCCCTGATTTACGCCGGTAGTGGAACGACCGAAATCCGTCTAATCGGACAACTCCTTCATGAAAATCCCTACACCAAGAACACGCTGGTTTATATCGGGATGGGCCTGATGTTTTGCGGGTTTGCGTTTAAAATTTCCCTAGTGCCTTTTCATTCCTGGACTCCGGATGTCTATCAGGGTGCACCAACCCCTATCACGGGATTCATGTCGGTAGCAACCAAAGCGGCGGCCTTCGCAGTGATCGCCCGCATTTTTTTCACCGCCCTGCCGGAATTAGAAAGTGCATGGATGCCGATTCTTTTCGGCGCATCGGTTCTGACCATGCTGGTGGGAAATATCGCCGCCATTTTTCAGGATGACCTCAAACGGATGCTCGCCTATTCCGGCATCGCACATGCCGGATACCTGTTAATCGGTATTGTCACCAATACCCAGGAAGGAATGGCAAGTATTTTATTCTACCTGGCGGTTTACCTGTTCATGAACATTGGAGCGTTTGCGGTGGTTTTTATCATGGAGGGGGAAGGGAAGGAAGGCAACTCTATATATCGCTTTAAAGGTTTGGCCAAAAAGAATCCCCTTCTGGCTGCGGCCATGAGCCTGTTCATGGTTTCTCTAGCCGGGTTCCCACCCACAGCCGGGTTCTTCGGCAAGCTTTTCGTTTTCTATGCCGCGATCAAAGCGGGATACATTCTCATAACCATTTTAGCGGTCATCGCCAGCATCATTTCCGTTTATTTTTATCTCCGTGTAATCGTCATGATGTATTTCCATGAAGATGAAAGCGCTCCGCAACCGGTGATCTATAAAGGCATGGGAGCCCTGATCACCATTAGTTGTCTGGTGGTCGTGGGAATAGGGCTGTTCCCCTCTTTCCTGATGGAACTGGCCCGAGGTGCCATTCCTTTTTAGCTTGCCACTCTTCTTCCATCCTTTTATCCTGTGTATAATGCCGGACTCCCGGTTTCATCGTTGCTCTCCAACAAAGCTTTTGAAGACAGACAAACTTTGCGAGGCTCTATGATACTTTTTCGATTCTTCATCCTGCTTTTTTTCCTGGTTCTTCTGGCCTGTGGCCCCAGTGCAGACTCGCTCGAGGGAAGATTTATAACCTACTCGAAACAAGTTAAAGAGAATCCCAATGACCCGGAAGGCCATTACGAGTTGGGAAAAGTTTATATCGAAAGAGGGAAATACCAAACCGCCTTCAACCAGTTGAGCAAAGCCACCCGCCTGAAAGAGGATTACGCTGAGGCCTACCGTGAAAAAGGAATCGCCCTGTTTCATTTAAAAAGTTATCTGGATGCCGAAAAGGCCCTCTTAAAATCATTCAGCCTAAAGGACACGCAACCAGACATCGCCTCCGACCTGGGCTCCATTTACCTAAAAAATGGAAACATCAAAAACGCCCTTCGCTACCTCAAAATCGCGCAAACCAGGAACAACAACATGCATATCGTCTTCAACAACCTTGGAGCGCTTTCTGCGAAAACGGGTAAAAACAGACAGGCTCTAAAATTCTGGAAGCAAGCACTGAAAAAAAATCCCGGCCTTACTGAAGTCCACATCAATATGGGGGTGGTCTATGAAAAAATGGGGCAAAAGAGAAAAGCTGTCGCCGCCTATCAGAAAGCTCTGGAACTGGACGATTCAAATGCCATGGCACATTACAACCTGGGGGTGATTTACGCAAAAGGAAAGGATTTTCCCAAGGCCATTGAAGAATGGGAAACCGCTTTGAAACTGGACAGAACGGATGAAAACATCCTGAACAGCCTGGCCTGGGCCTATGAAAAACTGGGTAAGAGAAAAGAAGCCCTCGCCAAGCTTAACCTATCGATCAAGCTAAGCCCCTTTGACAGTAAAACGTATTTTTCATCAGGGCGCATCAAATATGACATGGGAAATGTTGATGATGCCATCGATTCGTTTAAAAAAGCCGTCCAGCATGACCCGAATTTCGGAGATGCCTATTACAGACTGGGATTGGCCTACGACACCCTGAACCAAAGCTATGATGCCATTTCCAACCTTCTAATCACGGAAATCATATACCATAAAGCCAGGAAAATGGATTTATTCAAAAAGACCCGTGCCAGACTGGAACTCTTATTCACCAAATACCAGACTCATCGAGAAAATTTTAAGGACTTGCAGGTTCCTGAAACAATCAAAGGTTACGACCTGCACAAACGGAAAGACCAGATCCGCACATCAAAAGAAAAATAACCACTAGCAGGTCCGGCGAACCGCCGGTGACAACTGAGCAATGACTCGTTAAGCCAAGACAACTCTTGGCTCACCAGCAAAACTGCTGGTTTATGCAAACTCCCTTTATCCCCCTTGTTACCCCTTCGTGGCATGAAGGCTAATGAAGAATATAACGCAGGGGGAACATTAAAGTATTGCGCTTGAGGGCTTGGCCTGCTTGACGGGTAATGCAGTACTGGCCCCACGCCTAAGTGGCAAGAATGAAGGTGACCGGCCCATCGTTCACCAGTTCCACCTGCATATCTACGCCAAACTGGCCCTGGGCAACAGTTAACCCAGACTCGGAAACCTTATCGATGAATTGGCAATAAAGAACTTCCGCCTCCTTGGGAGGGGCGGCATTGTCGAAACCCGGCCTTCTCCCTTTGGTGCAATCTCCAGCCAGCGTGAACTGGGAAACCACCAGCACCTCCCCGGAAATATCAAGGCAGGAAAGATTCATCTTTCCCTGGTCATCCGGGAAAATTCTCAGGTTCAAGGCTTTGTCGGCGAGAACCTGCACCTTATCAGGATTATCCTGCTTTTCCGCGCCAAATAAAATCAGCAGACCTTTGGAAATATCGGCAACAGTCCTGCCATTGACAGAAACCGAAGCACGCGCCACTCTTTGCAGGACCAGTTTCATTACAAGTCAACGCGCACGAAAAAAACGGGTATCAGAGCCGTCAGTTCCTATTCGAACTTTCACCTCGGCAAAACATTTCGGGCAACGCCCTTCATAAGCATTGCGTTCTTTATTTATATAAACGCGCTGATAAATATTACAACACTCAAACATAATGCCGAGAAATTTTTTTGGAGTTTTTTTCATCATTCTCTCAACATCTGAACCAGAATCCTTCTATTTCAAACTGGCCGGACTCCACCATCACCTTATCTTATCCAAAGCACGGACCTTGTATTCGATGAAAATTTTATGGGGAATGCGCAGAGCTTTGGTAATCCGCCTGATTTCTTCCGCTTCCCCATGGGCCATCTCTCCATCCGCAATGGCAATTTCAAAAAGGCATTCCATCAAATGAGTCCGGTCGTTGTAGGAGGCAATCCGATTTAGTTCCGTAACCACTTCATGAAAGTCAAAACCCTGGCGTGCTTGTTCCTCCACCACTTCAAACAACAGAGTCAATTCTTTTCCTTTTAAAGAAAACTGATCGGTCAGACAACGCTTCAAAGCCTTTTTCTCTGCCGGATCAAAATGGTCATCCACATGGGCAATTGCCGCCATCAACGTTCCCACAAGGCAAATAAAATAAAGCCGCTCCTCGGGCAAGTTGGTAGATACTTGAGAATGCGAGCTTTTCAGTTCAATTTTTTTCAGCACATGGCGTTTAAAATATTTTTCCATATCAGGGTCCGGGTCCCGCGCATGCTTGAAAATAGTCCTTTGCAAAAAATTTCTTATTCGCCCAAGAGATCTTTTTGTATGAGAAGATTTTTTCAACCATTCAGAGAACTGGTCGACCAATTCCCTTTCATCACTCTTCATTCTTTTATGCGCCTCGACCATGGTCTCCAAAGCACCCATGATTTCTTTTTTCTCCTGCGGGGAAGATAATTCCGCGACCATCTGGCGATACAACGCATCTTTTTCTTTTTTTGAGACCGGAGAGAGCAGATAGGGTTTCAACTCATCCAATTCATGTTTTTCCAGGTTAAATTTTCTATAAAATGATTTGAGAATATTAAGCTCTGCCTGCGAGACTTCTCCATCGGCCCAGGCAACGGTTGTGAGCACTTTAAGAAAAATCATTTTTTTAAACTGTGACATAACGTTTCCTCAATCGAAGCGGTTCAGCCAAACCCGGCTTCTGCCCGGAGTTGGCGATAAGGCGAAGAGATCCAGAAATCCATCCTGATTGATGTCGGCAAAGGCCATTTCCCGAAAAAACCGGAAGCGCGGAAGACGTCTGCGGGTTTCATCAGTAAAATCCCATCGGCCCCTGCCCTGTAAATAATAAACTCCCTTTGAGGTCAAGATCAAGGCATCAGGTTTGGTGTTACCATTTGCGTCTAAAAGGTAAACCTTGTAAGAAGGGAGGCGGGGAAGCATTTTGTGTGACCGTTTTTTAAAATTCCCCCCTCCCGTATTTTCAAGAAAATATGTGGTTTCCCCAGGATAAGCCCTGTAATGTTTGTCGATTAATCGGTTGACAACCAGAAGGTCATTGTCGCCATCCTGGTCAAAATCAGCCCAGTCGGCGTGTTGGCTATCGTCAAGAATCCGGGGGATATGAGATTCAGTGCGGTCTGCGAACTTTCCTACTCCGTTATTTATCAGAAGCCGGTTTTGGCCTTTAGCGTAAACCAGAAAAACATCCACCACTCCATCGCCATCATAATCAGCAAAAGAGGCATCTCGAATTCCCGCAGGAAGACGAGGCAAAAGCAAAGCCGTCAAGTCCTCCAACCTTCCAGCACCATCATTAATGAGCACGCGGGTTTGATAGCTGGAGGGTTTTCCATTCGCATCCAGAACCATTTGACCAAAATAAAAAAGGTCCTTGTCTCCATCCTGATCCAGATCAATAGAAATCACCTTATCTATTCCAGGCCGAAGTGAGTAAGAGCCTCCTTTATCCTTGGCGTAAAAATAACTTTTCTTATTATTAAAAAGAATTTGGGTGGATACCCCGTTTTCCATTACCAGAATCAGGTCATCACCGCCATCACGATTCAAGTCTGCTACAGCAAGAGAAAGGATCGGGGCTTTTAATTCCTCTATCCACCGCCCCGGACTTTTCCGTTGAAAACCTTTTTTCCCATGATTGATGAAGACCTGTAGCTGAGGTTTTCCAGGCTCTGCCTCATTCAAGACCACCAAATCCGGTAATGCATCCTGATCCGCATGGAAAAAAATGGCCTGTCTCTGGGAAGAACTTTGTTCAGGAAATAATGTTTCATCGCGAAAACGCTGGCTGGCAGGATTATCCGCAACATGGGGTTGGGAGGCCCCACACCCATTAAGAAATATAATTACAAGCAGTGCTTGCCACAAAAGTTTAATCAAACAGGGATTGGGGCAATGCCTCTTGCGATAAATCGACTTGCAAGCCTTCATAAGCGGCAATGCTTTGTGGAAAAAGTTGGCGGGATTCTGTTTCAATTTGCTTGATAGTTTCGTCATTGTGGGAGGGATCGTGGTGAAATAAAACCAGTTTTTTGACATTCGCCGCTTCCGCAACTTTGACCCCTTCCCTCATGGTGCTATGCCCCCAACCTTTTCGGGAAAACTGGCCATTGCGGCCATAATATTCATCTTCCGTATACTGGGAGTCATAAACCAGAAGATCGACATCGCGGCAAAGCTCAATCAGGTTTGCATTTGGCCTGTCCTCATAATGTTCACAATCGGTGGAAAACACCAATGCCTTTCCTTCATGCTCAATCCGGTAAGCATAACATCCATTCGGATGATATAAAGGAGCTAAAGTTATCTTGTAATTGTCTCCTTCAATCACTTCCCCAGGTTTAACATCATGATAGGTAATTTTGCAACCAAACAAGTCGGATTTGACCGGGAAACACGGAGGTTCCATCTGTTGATTCAAAACTTCTTCAATGGTTGACGGTAAACTGGTGCCACCAAAAATCCGGAACTCATTGCCGGGAACAAAAAAAGGCGCAAAAAAAGGAAATCCTTGTATATGGTCCCAATGAACATGGCTGAACAAGATAGTCCCTTTTATAGGTGTCTCCTTCATAAGCGCCAGGCCAAGACTTCGGACGCCCGTTCCCGTATCAATGATAATCAATTCATCACCGCAACGGATCTCAACACAGGTTGTATTGCCCCCGACACCTGCCGTTTCCGGATTTCCAGAAG
>JYMV01052336.1_pt1 | contig 16422 bp, 15 predicted proteins | sample 338911 | NCBI WGS metagenome assembly JYMV01 (sample SAMN03354496, study PRJNA234377) | hydrothermal vent metagenome | biome: Deep sea; feature: Hydrothermal plumes at the Eastern Lau Spreading Center, Western Pacific Ocean; material: Seawater | place: Tonga | collected 2009 | depth 2000 m m
TTTCAATAGGCTTTTTAAAAGAATAAGTAAAGTTGATGATTCGTTAGCCGCCACAACATCTTCAACCTTAATCAAACGACATCGAGAGAATTGTGGGAAAGACTCTCGACATTGATATTTGAGTAACTGGGCGATCAACAAACGTCTTTCTTCGGATAATTCTTTCGCTTCACAAACAGAATTTCCTGCCAAAAATAGGGCCCCCTGATTCATAAAAATATCAAACACATCATCAGCCAAAACCATCCCTGAAAAAAACTTTAACATTTCTTCCCAGCGTTCATCGCGACACTTTAAAGTGATAATTTTCTTCCAGTCTTTATTTTTTGCCAAACTCCTAGCAGCAAAATATTCTTGGAATGATGGATGCCTAAACTGCCAACGGCCGGGAGTCTGTTGAAGGATTTTTTCTAATTCAAGAGGAATAACTTCATCTCGTATCAACGTGTCATCACCCTCTTTTTTTAAACGGTCTTTAGAGTAACCTGTATCAATATCGTCGATGCGCTGGGAAAACCCATCTTCAATCGACTGAAAGGCCACTTTCTCCAATCGATCAAAAAATTTTTCAGAAGATTTTATTTTATTTTCATGAGAATCACTTTCTAAAATATGTTTAAAGTAAGCTAAATAAATTTCACCGCGGGACGTAAGGCCATCGAGTTTGTCTAAATTTGAAAGAACACGAAGCATCTTCAAAATCAAAGGCACTTCCATTAGTTCTGGCGAATACTTACCCAAACTTGCCACCTCCTTATTTTTTTGTGCTTCTCCTAAAAATATGTTGCGCTTGCTTTCATCAATTTTTTCAAAAGCCACATGAAATGCTGCATCTTTTCCTCTCTGAATTATGGAATCTGTAGCAAGAGGCCCGAAACTAAACTTTCGAGTAGCGAGAATCAATCGATTGCTACGAAAAGTCTTATCCTCAACGAAAGCCTCTAAATAAACCTGAAACCTGTCTTCGGCAGGCAGTTGATCCAAAGCATCTAGCATGAAAAGAATTCTTCCTTCTCTCTCTAGAGCCTTGATGGTATTAAGTAGAAGCTCTTCATCCAGGACAAGTTCAGAATCTTCCTGACACTCAATTAAAACAACATCCAACATTTCTCGATGAACTGATTCCATAAACCGTGTAATTCCCTCGCCTTCTAGTAGATTACCAAGGTTAAAATAAACTGGGAGTGGGTAAACAGGGTGCGGTATCTGTTGAAGCAATTGTTCTTGGTAGTATTTCAAAAAAGTTGTTTTCCCCATTCCACAACCTGCTTCCAGCATTATCTTCATGTGATCAGTCATCAGTAAATCTTCGTGAATGATTCTTGGCGCGGGGAAAACCTGTTCCTGAATACTTTGTCGGTGTCGAATAGGATTCGTGTCAAGTAAAACGGGAATCACATAGGACTTGTCACGTGATCCGTCCCCGAGCACATTGTCTAACCAGCTAGATGTTTGAACTTGCTGATGTTTACGGTAGGTATTGATTACCCATTCGCGTGATTCTTCGCGCTTGGAACCAACAAGAGCTGATCCATCATCGTCGGGAAGCGGAACTGGCAATTCATTTGTTTCGTTCACTTAAAAGGTTCTCTATAATCGTATTAGTTTTTTATTTTATCATAATAGCATTCTTCCATATGACTTCTTCCTATAAATGATTCCCCTTAAAGACGAAAATCCAACTAAAAACTTCCCTCTCATTACAATTATTTTTATCGTGTCCAATACACTCATCTTTCTGTATCAGGTCAGCCAGCCTATGGGAGTCATTACAACATTTGAGACATTTGGACTGATTCCCGTACACCTCATAGAATCACCTATAAGTACCTATCCCACTATTTATTCATCAATGTTTCTCCATTCGGGAATAGGACATCTAGCAGGAAATATGCTTTATCTCTGGATTTTTGGGAATAATATTGAGGACACTCTTGGGAAGTTTAGGTTTATCATTTTCTACCTGATTTGCGGCACGCTTGCCTCATTCGGGCACATTCTTACAGACCTTCATTCTGATATTCCAATGGTAGGAGCTAGTGGCGCAATTTCAGGAATACTGGGCGCCTATCTTGTTCTATTCCCTTTTGCGCGAGTAAAAACCCTGGTATTCTTAGGTTTTTTAATCACCATTGTCCGTATACCAGCCGTTATTCTTCTGGCAATTTGGATACTGATTCAGGTTTTCAGTGGTGTGGTCTCAGGTGATGGTGGCGTAGCTTGGTTTGCTCATATAGGAGGATTTGTCGCTGGAATGATACTTATACTACCTTTTCAAGATCTAAAAAACTGACAATATTTCTCACTGACCGTAATAGGAAACCATCAATCCAACACAGAGTATGACAAAAAAAATCCAAAAAAACATAATAACTCCCGGACCCTTAAAACGAGGATAGTTGGGAATTCTTGGATTTGTGGGTGTTTTGCAATTGGGGCAAACTATATTTTGGTCATCATATTCCTGTTCGCAATTTCGACACTTAATTTGACTCACCGCGTTCTTTCTTTCACGTAAGATTCAGTAACCATCGACGAAGTAACTCAAGTGCAGCTTGAGCTGATCTTTCTTTATTACGATTTCGATCATTATAAAAACGAAAATCTTCACAATCTAATTTTTCTTCTTCACTAATAGCGATGAATACTGTCCCCACAGGTTTGTTATCACTAGCACCCGGGCCGGCAACTCCGGTAACAGACAACCCAATATCGGCACCTGAAGTTTTACGTATACCCTCTGCCATAGCAAGAGCCACCTCTGCGCTCACAGCTCCATATTTTTGGATCAAAGTCGATGAAACTTGTAAACGGCTTTTTTTTGTCTCGTTACTGTATGCGACAACTCCTTCTAGAAAATAATTAGAGCTCCCCGGTTCCTGCGTCAACCGGTGACCAACCAGCCCACCAGTGCAAGATTCAGCAACGGCCAAGGTTTTCCCCTTTTCTTTAAACAACTCCCCTATTTTGCCTTCTAAAGTCTCATTATCTTTTCCAAAGACCCATTTCCCAATCAACGCCACAACCATATCTTCTGCTTCGCTTAATCTAATTTCAACCTGTTCTGAACTTTCTGCACAATAAGACAAACGAATCTTTACTCCCAAGTATGAAGGAAGTGACGCAACTGTAACCAATTTTTCCAATGGCTCAACCGATCCAAACTTTTCCCAAAGAGAAGCTTCTGTCAAACCTACCGTTTTAATAACACGATGGCCAATCACTCCTCTTTGCAGTTTTTTAAGGTCAGGACGAATATATTTTTCAAACAAGTGTTCCATCTCTAAAGGAACACCTGGAAGAGAAAATAGTTTTTTACCGTCATGTTCAAAAAGAAAACCAGGTGCTGTCCCTTTCTCATTGTATAAAACTGTAGCGTCTTCTGGAACTTTATATTGACTTCGTACTTTCGCAGGAATTTCTTGATTACGTTCCTTAAACTTTACCTCGAGAATACTCATCACTTTGTTATCAATGATCATTTTAGAATGGAATAGTCGTGCCAATACATCTTTTGTAATATCATCGTGTGTTGATCCCAGCCCGCCGGTAATTATAACTATGCCAACTCTCCCTAAAGCGCCTTCTACAACTCTAGAAATAGAATCCTTATCATCACCCACTGCCGTGATTCGCGAAACATCAACCCCTAGTAAATGTAACTGTTTACTCAAATACCTACCATTAGTGTCTTGAATGAGGCCGCTAATAATTTCATTTCCGATTGCTATAATTTCTGCTTTCATCAGAATTTGTTCATCATTATTAAACATTGGTTAGCATTAAACCCCTTATATTAAGTTTCGAGTAATCGATCTAGACCCTAATGTCAAATTAGGTTAACCTAACTTAACTAACAGTTTAACATCCACCTTCATTTTAAGCCTCTACAGTAAACGAATAAACGGTTTTTAGTTATTTTTCAACCCTGCGTTTATTTCGATTCGTTAGGGTAAAAAAACTTCGCCTTGTAAAAGGCAAAAACCGAAAATGTCTTTAGAATACTCGTCTTTAACAACCTCTGAACTCCATAGAAGAACCTATAAGTATGACCTTTGGCGTGGTTTTTTTGAGGGAGTACTGAGTTCAGGTATACAAACTTTTGCTCTTTTCATAGCCATTCGCTATTACAACGCCGGAGAAGGATTAAAGTCGTTGATTGCGGCGGCTCCATTTATAGGAATGATTCTATCTCTTCCCTTAGTTCATTATACTGCTGGAAAAGGACTGAAAAAGTCTTTTTGTAGTGCAGTTCCTTCTGCATTGGCTTCAGTCTGCCTTATTATTGCTGCATGGATACCTTCTCTAGAGTTTTATGCCCTAATGATTACCATTAGTTATATTTGCAGAAGTGCCGCTATCCCCTACTTGACATCAATATATAGCGATAACTATCCCCATCTTAAACGTGGTGCAAGCTTCTCAAAACCATTGCTTCTAACCGTAGCAATTTCTTCACTTTTTGGACTTGCCGGTTCCTTACTCCTAGAAATGAATATTATATACTTTAATTGGGTCTTTACCGTAGTTGGGATATCGGCCCTTGCCAAAGCATGGGCCATTAGCTTAATGCCATCCAAAGTAATTGAGAAAACTTCTCACAACCACCCATTTGGTAATTTTGAATACGTGATTAAAGACAGAGAGTTTGGGTACGTCCTTTTCACTTGGTTTATTATGGGTTTTGCTAACCTTTGGGTTCTTCCATTAAGAGTTGATTATGTGGCATCATCAACTTACGGAATCGAAGCTTCCCCTTTAATTGTTGCATTAATAATCACAATCATTCCTGAAACAATACGTTTTTTATTTATCCCTTTCTGGGCTCGACTTTTTGATCACATGAATTTCATTGTGCTTCGGATGATACTTAATGTTTTATTTGGAATGGGAATAGCTCTTTTTTTCATCAGTAAAAACTTGCTAATCATCGGAGCTGGTTCTGCTTTAATTGGACTAGCTTTTGCTGGAGGAAGTATTGCTTGGGCATTATGGGTAACTAAGTACGCTCCGCCAGAAAAAGTGTCCGCATATATGTCTGTTCACGTCTGCCTTACAGGAATAAGAGGAACTATTGGGCCAATGATAGGTTATTGGACAGCAGCGCAAGTGGGGGCAACGATGACCGGGTGGATATCATGTGGGCTAATGATTTTAGCAACTATAATGCTTCTTCCCGAAATCAAGCATGGGCGTAAAAAAATGCTAGGAGCACCTTGAAGAATCTCAATTAAAGTTAATCCTTAAAAATATTAAAACCATAAAAAATTAAGCAATGTTTTGTTTTCAATTTATTATTTTGCTAAAATATAAAAACGGGGAAGAAAAGTTCAAAAATCACATTTCACTTTTTGGATTAATCCTAATGTAATGCAAGGAAGTCCCTCCGTTTGTACGTAATATGATTTTCTATAATAAATAGAAAAAAATCTAAGGAGAATATATTTTGGGCAAGCCTCTTGTTAGTATTTTAATGGGAAGCGATTCTGACCTTTCTGTAATGGAAGAAGCTAGTAAAGTACTGGAGAAATTTGGCATTGGTCATGAAGTAGTTGTTTCCTCAGCTCACCGCTCCCCAGAACGAACACGCAAGTATGTTGTAGGTGCTTCTAAACGTGGCATTAAAATTTTAATCGCTGGAGCCGGTGCTGCCGCTCACCTTGCCGGAGTAGTAGCTGCTGAGACAACTTTACCTGTAATCGGAGTTCCAATAGGCTCTTCAGCACTTAATGGACTAGATGCATTGTTGTCAACCGCTCAAATGCCAGGGGGAGTTTCTGTGGCAGGAATGGCTATTGGGAAAGCTGGAGCAAAGAATGCAGGTATACTTGCAATCCAAATATTGGCACTAAATGATAAAAATCTTCACAAAAAACTGCTGAAGTTTAAAAAAGATCAAGCCAAGGCCGTGGAACAAAAAAGTCGAAAACTAAAATCAAACTATGCCACAAATTATTAAGGTAGACCCTAACGATTCTCTTAAGAATCACTCGAAACATATTCGTAATGTTGTAAATTCCGGGGGAGTCATTGCCTTCCCAACAGATACTTACTACGGATTAGGAGTCGACCCATTTAACGAAAAAGGTATTCGCCGAATTTTTGAAATTAAATCAAGGGCCTATGACAAACCCTTGCTAGTCCTCATTTCCACAAAAGCTCAAATCAACCAATTGACGCAAAATAGATCATTGACAGGAGAACAGTTAATACAAAAGTTTTGGCCTGCACCTCTAACTTTAATTTTTAATGCTATTTCAAAACTACCTGACGTTTTAACCTCAAATACCGGTAAAGTGGCCATACGTTTGCCTAAAAATAAATGGACACGTCATTTAGTTCAGACCGCCGGATGCGCTCTAACTGCAACAAGTGCTAATAAAAATGGTGGGGAAAATACACGAACCGCTAAAGAGGTTTTACATATTTTTGGAAATGATATAGACCTTATTATTGATTCTGGGCCTGCGCCTGGAGGTAAAGTTTCAACTTTGCTTGACACAACTATTTTTCCACCCGTTTTGTTGAGAAATGGCGCTATCACTCAACAGCAAATTGATTCTTGTCTTGCAAATGAGCACACCTTAGTTTCATAAAACTTAAAATGTCTTCATGAAAAAACACAACTATGATATTTGGAACTGGCATTGACATTATTGAAGTAGACCGGATCAAAAATTCTATTCAAAAATACTCAGATCGTTTTAAAAAAAAAATTTTTACCCAAAAAGAAATAGACTACTGCCATTCCCAAGCCGATCCAGCAAAGCATTTTGCCGCCCGTTTCTCCGTTAAAGAGGCAGTCTTAAAGTGTTTTGGCACAGGAATGACTGGTGGCATATTGTGGAAAGATATCGAGGTAGATAGATTGGAATCTGGCCAACCTATTTTACATCTTTCTGGAAAGGGGAAAAAATTGTTCGACCAACTCAACCTAAAATACATCCATATCTCTATCACCCATGATAAAAATCATGCCGTGGCTCATGCTATTGCTGAAAAATAAACTCACACAAACTCACACCATTCCATTTTATTAAAATATCTCCTTGCAATTACTACCGCGCCCCTCCCATGAGAAAAAGTGAAATCATAACCAACGTTAGACACCGTTTTGAATACCTCGTCGTCTTATTTTTTATCTTTTTTCTAAAAAATCTGTCGGCAAAATCCATATTTCGACTAGGGCGCCTCTTAGGCAATTTGTCATACAGTTTGGCCACAAAAAGAAGAAGAATTGCACTTATTAATCTAAATATTGCTTTTGGAAACAAGAAGTCTAATAAAGAAAAAAAGAAAATTATTAAAAATTCCTTTATCCAGGTTGCATTATCGACACTACAATCTTTATGGATTTTAAAACACCCCCGTCGAGTAAAGCAACTAATCGAAGGAGACCCAAGTGGTATCGATCTCGTCAAAAAATGTCTTTTGCGTCGAAAAGGCATTTTCTTTTTGACGGCGCATTATGGCAATTGGGAGATCATGGGAATTGATCACGGATACCGAGGAATGTGCAAACTCCATTCCATCATTCGTCGACTCGACAACCCGCACCTTAATGAAGTGGCTTTAAAATTCAGAACCGTTTCGGGTAATGGAATTTTTTGCCGAAACGAATCTCTATTGCAAATAGTACGTGCGTTAAAAAATAATGAAGCTGTGGCAGTCATGATGGACCAGAACACAGCAAAAGGAGGGGTTTTTGTGGATTTTTTTGGAAGAAAAGCGGCCACAGCCCGGTCACTAGCTCGACTGAGCTATCGAACCGGAACTCCCATTATTCCTTTTTTTTGTTATCCCACTGAAGAGGGAACCTATCGTATAAAGTATGGACCTGAACTTACACTGAAAAAAACGGGGCATAAGGAACACGATATTATTGAATGGACTCAAGCGTGCGAAAAGTTCATTGAAATAACGATACGCGATACACCGAGCCCGTGGATGTGGGCTCACAGGAGATGGAAGACACGCCCATCCGAAGAACAAGGAATAAAAATCTACTAAAAAATTCTAGCTCCACTTATAATTCTTCCGCGATGATAGCTTTGAGTTTTGTGCGCAAGCGATATACCGCTTTAGAATGAATTTGGGAAACACGAGATTCGGTTATGTCTAGCACAGCGCCGATTTCTTTCATGGTTAATTCTTCGTAGTAGTAGAGAGAAACCATTAATCTTTCTTTTTCTGGCAAGGCATCAATTGCTTTTGCAATAATTTCCTTAAGCTCAACAAGCCGGACCTGGGTCTGTGGGTCCGCGTCAGCTTTTCCTGCCAAACAATCGAGAAGGCTTTGTTGATCACCCGATTCCTTAGCTATACCAAGATCCTCAAGGCTGAAAATCGGTATACTTTTCGTTTCGTTGAGAGTCTCATGAAATTGGTCAAGGCTAAGGCCCATTTCTTTCGCCACCTCTTCGTCTTCGGGCGTCCGCCTTAGTTTTGCTTGAAGCCCCTGCACCACTTTGTCAACCTTGGATGCTTTTTGTCTAACAGACCTCGGAACCCAATCCATGGAGCGCAATTCGTCGAGAATAGCACCACGTACTCTAAATTCTGCGTAGGTTTTAAACTTAGCTCCACGACTTGAATCATATTTTGTAATCGCGTCCATCAATCCCAAAACACCCACACTAATTAAATCATCCACCTCTATATGAGGAGGAAGACGCATCGCGATACGATTGGCCACATACTTGATCATCGGACTATACTTTATAATCACTTCTTCCCGATTTTCAGTCGTGATCTCGATTTCTTCCACTACTTGTGGTTTACTGGCCATTTAATTTATTCACCCTAAGATCCGTTGACTACCGATTAAAAAGGAGTTGCTTCTTTTGCTTCTTTTGCTTCTTTTTCTTTATCAGCCTTCTCCTTAGCATTCTCCGCAAGTTCAGTAGATTTTTTCAAAAACTTTTCCCTAACAGCGTTAGAATTAATTTCAACTGATTCTCGATCTGTATCACCTTCCTCTTCAACATCATCACTCGTTGGATCTTCTTCCTCGTTAATTAGCAAACCCACTAACCACAATAACGCCCCGAAGAGTACCCCACCACCTAAACCTCTTAAGACAGAGGTAGTAACCGTGGCACCAAACAAAAAACTACCAATACTCAAAAAACCAAATGAAAAAACTGCCAATCCCATGGCCCATTTATTAACAATATCACCATTCATTGGACTGTAAACGCCGTACGCCAAAATAACGCAGACTTTTCTTCGCCAGTCACGGGCTGACTTTCGTTTATCATCTTTTGAACTAAGCGATTAATGCACTGAGTCACTTTGGAATTTGGGTATAAGTCTGAAAATGCTTTCTGCTGCCGAACTGCTTTTACGACAACCGGGTCTGACAAAATATACCCAAGGTACTCAACTGAAACATCTGGTAAAAATCTGTCCGCAACTGCCGTTAAGTTTCTAAATATCAGTTGAGCTTCTGCTTCTGAGTTAACCAAGTTTATTATAACTCGAAAATATTTCTGTGCATGCTTTATATGTAGTGTTTTTATAAGTGCATAAACATCTGTCAAAGAAGTAGGTTCAGTCGTAGCAACCAGTATGATTTCATGTGCTGCACTACAAAAGTAAGTGACGTTTGTAGATATGCCTGCGCCTGTATCGAATATCAGAAGATCATATCCGCTACTAACCTGATCCAATTCCTCCATGAGCACTATTTTTTTTTCATCATCGAGTTGGGTTAGTTCCTGCAGTCCACCTCCTGCTGGAAGTAAGTGAATATCTGCTGGCCCTTTGGTGATAATATCTTGAACATTTTTTTCCCCAGACAATACATGCCCTATATGAAACTTTGGATTAAGTCCCAAAAGAATATCTATATTGTTCAGGCCTAAGTCCGCATCTACAACAAGAACTTTTTTGCCTCTCTTAGAGAACACATATGCTAAGTTAGCAACGATATTTGTTTTACCGACGCCACCCTTACCGCTACTCACAGCCAATACTCTCAAAGAAGAAGTTTTCATTTTATTTAAAACTATATTTTTTAAAGTTCTTGCTTGGTTTCCTGTAACCACTATATTGCCCTCAATTTATCCCCATTTCAGTCAAAAATCAAACGAATTACCCTATCCTGAACAGCAACTTCAATATCTTCCGGGACCCTTTGACCCGTGGTTAAATATGATAACGGCAGGCGAGTTCGTAAAGAAAAATTTAACATCGAACCAAAGTTTAAACCTTCGTCTATCTTAGTGAATAATACACGGTTGATCCCTAGCGGGAAAAACTGTTTATAAGATTCCATAAACTGTTTTTCATTAGACCCTACGCTCAAAACAAGGTGCGTCTCCACTTCATCCAATCCTTCAAACACATCAGATAATTGAGCCGAATAGTTATGATCCTTGTGGCATCGACCCATAGTATCAATCAAAATAACATCCTTGTCAGAATGACGTTTCACACACTCTTCCAAGCCAGGGCGATCCTGAGCACTCTCCACAGGGACACCCATAATATCCCCATAAATTTGTAGTTGTTCAATGCCACCAACACGAAACGTATCTAGCGACACAAGTGCTATTTTCTTTTTTTGTCGGTAAATCAGATCAGCGGCAATTTTAGAAATTGTGGTCGTCTTCCCCGATCCAGTTGGCCCAACAAGAACCACTTTTTTGGGTGGACTGCCATTAGAAGTTTCAATTCTACCTCGACATACGATCAACCGCTTCACGGTTTTTATGAATTTGTCCTTTAAAGAAACAGCATTATTATTTTTATTAGAAAGAGATATTTTTGAGAAAATTTTGGCAATGATTTTTTCGTTCAGCCCATTTTCCGCCAACTGAGAAAACAGAGCAAGCTGATGGTTCTTTATACCTAAGGACTGTGCACGCTCAGTTTGACTAAGGAGTAAATACACCAAGGATCTCATATCTGGTTCGTTCTCACCGTTAAAACTAGGCAACTCGAAAGCAGTTTTTGAAGCCCTTACTTTTGTCCCGTTTTCAATATTGCTTGTTGCAGGATCTATGGCCACTGTGATTTCCACTTTAGACGCCTTTCCTACATTCCACTCCGAATGATCACGGATAGAGCGTGTTGTCAAAATAAGGGCATCACTTCCCATTTCTTGCTTTATACAAGTCAGGGCCTCGCTATAATTATCTGCAATATATTTTTTAATTTGCATTTAGGTCCACTACTTTCAATGTTTTAATTTGTACCGATGGAGTAATCTCGCTGTGGGACAATACCGCCAAATCGGGTATAAAACGTTCTACAAACTTACGCAAATGGTGCCGAATCCCCGGCGATGCTAACAATACTGGAGATGTCTCTATTTGAGGACTAATTGCCTCAACGGCTTCTTGTAATTTAACTAGTAACTTTTCTGCTACTGTAGGCTCCAACGCCAAAAACGAGGCCACTTCTGTTCTCTGAATAGAACTCTGAATAAGCTCTTCTACTCCACGATCTAGAGTCACAACAGATAAAGAGCCGTCAGCCGATTGGAATTGTTTGGTAATAGGGCGAGCCATGGCCTGACGAACATATTCAGTCAAAATATCCGTATCTTTGCTGCTTGGGCCGTAATCAGCTAACTGCTCAAGGATCGTACGTAAATCACGAATAGAAATTTGCTCCTTTAATAGATTTTGTAAAACCTTTTGTACTTTTCCAAGAGACAACACATCGGGAATTAATTCCTCGATCACCTTGGGATTACTCTCTTTAAATTTATCAATAAGAGCCTGTGTTTCCTGCCTTCCCAAAAGTTCTGATGCATGTCGTTTAATAGTTTCTTTTATATGAGTAGTAATAACCGTTGAAGGATCAACCACGGTATATCCCGCCATCTGGGCCTTCTGCTTGTCTGAAGTTGTGATCCATACTGCGGGAAGACCAAATGTCGGCTCTGTTGTCTGAATACCATCAATCTCTTTTTCAATCGTTCCTGGATTCATGGCAAGTAAACGACCTGTCATAATTGACCCTCGGGATACTTCCACTCCTTTAATAAGAATTCCATACTCACTAGACTTTAATTGTAGGTTATCTCGAATATGAAGCGGAGGAACGATAAATCCCATCTCTAAAGCAAACTGCCGCCGTACGGATTTTATTCTATCAAGCAATTCCCCATTGCTATCTGCATCAACCAGGGGGATTAGTTCATAACCGACCTCCAATTCCATTATGTCAAGAGGTAGAATCGATTCTACGCGTTCAGGAGTAGGAGCTTTTGCATCCTCTTCTTTCTTACGGCTGTCAATTAGAGCTTTTTTACTCGTATCCTTGAACTTATTGAATCCGATTGTTCCTGCAATAATCGACATCAAAAAAAATGGGAAATGCGGTAATCCGGGAATCATTCCAAAAAAGAACAATATTGCCGAAGCAATGAGAAAAGCATGGGGCTGATTGACCAACTGACTAATAAGTTGGTGCGGTAGATTTTTATCTGTTGCCGCGCGAGTCACAACAAGACCCGCTGCTGTAGATACAACCAATGCCGGCAATTGCGAAACTAACCCGTCACCTATTGTTAATAGGGTATAAACCTGCGCCGCTTCACCAATCTCCATGTCCTGCTGAAATACCCCTATACCAAATCCACCAAGAATATTTACAACTGTAATTAGGATTCCAGCAATAGCGTCACCTCTTACAAAACGGATGGCACCATCCATTGAGCCATAAAAATCAGCCTCCTGTTCAAGCATTTGTCTTCTTTTGCGAGCCTGGTTCTCATTGATCAGACCCGCATTGAGGTCTGCATCAATACTCATCTGCTTTCCTGGGATCGCGTCCAAAGTAAAACGTGCGGCCACCTCCGATGTCCTTACCGAGCCTTTGGTTATAACAATAAAATTGATCATGACAAGAATGATAAAAATTACTGCTCCTACCACAAAGTTTCCACCGACAACAAACGACCCGAAAGATTCAATCACCTGACCCGCCGCGCCCGTTCCTTCACTACCATGCAAAAGAATGATACGCGTTGATGCCACGTTCAAAGATAATCTTATTAATGTAACAATGAGTAAAAGTGACGGAAATACTGAAAAATCTAAGGGACCCCGCATGAAAATGGAAACCAATAAAATAATCAACGCAAAAGTAATACTGAAGGAAAGAAAAAGATCCAATAAGAATGGCGGAATAGGCATCACCATAACTGCCAGAACCGTAACCACTCCCAAACCAACCAAATACTCTTGCGGCCTTTGAAAAAGTGACTTTAACAAGGAAGCTTGCTGTTCCATATACACACCATTAACTCAAAATTTTGACGCGTGAACCAAAAAAAACAAAAAATCCACAAGTCATTATAGTAAAAAGGTTACAAGCCAATCAATGTATCTAATCTAGACCTAAGCCAGGCTAAATTCACGATACCAAGTAATAGTGCAAGGTCTATACCTATTTAAAAACATTTCATTGTTTTAAGTTTAAGTAAGGTAATAACTTAATTTATACTTTAAGCAGGAATGGGGCTGTGTATTGCTATACTGATGTTTTTCCTTTTAATTTAAAAACGTAAGCCAAGATCTCGGCCACAGCCTTATACAAACTGGCAGGAATAAGTTGTCCTACGTCTACGGTCTTGTATAACGTACGTGCTAGGGGTTTATCCTCTACCAAGGGCACATTACTTTCCTTCGCAATTTCACGAATCCTAAGCGCTATTTCATTTTGGCCTTTCGCAACCACAACAGGTGCGGCATCGTTTTCCGTATCATATTTAATGGCAACCGAAAAGTGCGTCGGGTTTGTGATCACTACGTCCGCTTCAGGTACTGCAGTCATCATTCGGCGACGCATCATCTCCATCTGAACACTTCGAATTCTTTGTTTGATTTGTGGGTTACCTTCCAAGTCCTTACGCTCATCCTTTACTTCCTGCTTTGTCATGCGAAGATTTTCTAGATACGTATATTTCTGGAAGGAAAAGTCTAACGCCGCCAAAATAATCATGACAAGAAGCACCTTAATCATGATCTCAACCATCACTTCTCCCATAAAAAGAAGTATTTGCCCTACCCCATACCCCATAAGCACTGGGACCTCATCCCAATGACTATTAATGGTCTGGTAAGCGATAATAGAAACTATGGAAATTTTAAATAACGATTTGAACAACTCTACTAGGGAAGTTTTTGAGAAAATACGACCGAATCCTTTTAATGGGTTTAGCTTGTTCCATTTGGGGCTTAAAGGGTTCAATGAAAATTTTAGGCCACCTGTTTGAAACACGCTGGCAAGCACACCAGCGACCATAATAATAATTAGTATTGGACCGATAGTATAAAAAAAGTTTTGCATGTTCCACTGCATGAGACCAAAAAGCTCAGAAACATCTAGGTTAACTGATTCCATCTCCGCCAGGTTAGAGTACCAAGTTTTAATGACTGTCTCGGTAGCATGCCTCCCCGCAATAGAAAATGCGATAACGCTGGCAAGCAAAACAAATGACGAGGATATCTCTCGACTCTGCGCAAAATTACCTTTTTCCTCGGTGTCGGTAATTCGTTTGGGCGACGCCTCTTCAGTTTTTTGGTCTTTACTCTCTTCAGCCATTATGAAACTCGCGTAGTGTTATGATCTAAAGGATTGCATGATACCCAAAAACCTTTCGGGAAGTTGCTCGATTTGCCCTTGAACGACAATGCTGAAAAATGATATCGACAAACCAACCATGAGTAAACCCACTCCAATTTGCAGCGGAAAACCTACAATAAATACGTTCATTTGCGGTACGGTTCTGGCGACTAAACCTAGTCCCACGCTGATAAAAAATAAGATCGCCATAATAGGAGCGGCAATCTTAACTGCGGTTACAAACGTAGCCTTAAAAAGGAGCAATATAATTTCCGGAGTGAATGTAGAAAAGTTTATCTGGAATGGATTTATTAAAAAAAAACTTTCAACAATTGCCCCAATAATAATATGGTGTGCGTCGAGGGCTAGAAAAAAAAGTATGGCAAGGATGTTCTGAAATTGCGCAGTGATCGAAACCTGGGTTTCCGTTTGTGGGTCAATAACATTAACCACTCCAAACCCCATCTGAAAATCAACAACGGTTCCGGCAATCTGCACAGCCGTAAACATCAACCTTGCTGAGTAAGCCACGGCTAAACCAATTGTAATTTCCGAAAATAAATTAACAACAAGCTCAAATAAACTCTTAGGATCGTGCATTGGTGTAGCACGAACGATAGGGAACACCGCAATCGAAACAAAAAGAATGAGTCCGATCTTGATACGACCTGGAACCTGCGGACTCCCCAATATGGGGAAAAACATAATAAGCGCGCCAACACGAAGTAGAACAAATAAAAACTTTTGGTATTCAATCGGACTAAGATCAAAAATACCCATTACTGAATATACTCAGGGAAATTGATCAGTATCTTAGACGTAAACCCAACTATCAACTCAAGAAGCCACGGAAAAAAAAGAATCAGTGAAAAGAAAACAGCTATAATCTTGGGAATAAAGGTCAAAGTCAACTCCTGAATCGAAGTAACCGCTTGAAAAATAGAAACTATTAAACCCGTAACCAGTCCAAACCCTAACATCGGCGCAGACAACAGCAAGGTCGTCTTGATACTATCCATCGCAAAATCGACAATAAAAGCCTGATCCATATTTCCTCTCTAGCTAAAACTTCTCATCAATGAACCAACCGTCAAATACCAACCATCAACCATCACAAACAACATCAGCTTAAATGGCAAAGAAATAAGCACTGGCGGAAGCATCATCATACCCATTGACAAAAGAATACTGGCAACCACCATATCAAGAATCAAAAATGGAATATAAATAAGAAATCCAATCTGAAATGCGGTCTTTAATTCGCTAATAATAAAAGCCGGAACTACTGTTTGTATGCTGACATCTTCTATACTTTGCGGATTCTTGTCCTCGGATAAGTTAACAAACAGTGAAAGGTCTTTTTCACGAGTATGGTTAAGCATGAACCTTTTAATAGGTATTTCTGCGAGTTTCAAAGCTTCAAACTGGCCAAGTTCTTCTTCCATATAGGGTTTTAACGCACCTTCATTTATTTCGCTCCAAACAGGCCCCATGACAAACATAGTCAAGAACAGGGCAAGTCCAATAAGAATTTGGGTAGGAGGCGTTTGTTGGGTCCCCATTGCCTGCCGCAAAAAAGAAAGCACAATGATTATTCTTGCAAACGAAGTAGTCATAATCAAAATAGCGGGAGCAAGGGTCAAAATTGTCAGCAAAACCAATATCTGCAAGGCACTCGAAACTTTTTCTGGGTCGTCCGCATCCTCAAAACCTAGCGTAATGTTCGGAAGTGGAATTGCTTCTGACTCAGAAACGAAACCTACCGCCAAAAGCAAACAAAGAACCACACACCCACATAAAATAATTTTCTTCAAATCATATGTCACGTAGCCCTAACCA
>JYMV01043066.1_pt1 | contig 16419 bp, 40 predicted proteins | sample 338911 | NCBI WGS metagenome assembly JYMV01 (sample SAMN03354496, study PRJNA234377) | hydrothermal vent metagenome | biome: Deep sea; feature: Hydrothermal plumes at the Eastern Lau Spreading Center, Western Pacific Ocean; material: Seawater | place: Tonga | collected 2009 | depth 2000 m m
TCCCTGAATTAGAGGTTCTCATTGAGACTTGGGCATTCTTCGAGACGATACACTCGAGATCATATACCCACTTAATCAGGAATGTATATCCAAATCCATCTGTAGTATTTGATGAACTATTAACAATTGATGAGATCGTTACGTGTGGCACGTCAATAAGCACATACTACGATAACCTTATTAACTATGATGGCAAGTATGGTTCGTACGAACATAAGAAAGTATTATACTTATGTTTAATGTCTATCTTTATGTTGGAAGGTATTCGTTTCTATACTTCATTTGCTTGTTCATGGGCATTTGCAGAACTTAAGATGATGGAAGGTAATGCTAAGATTATTAAGTTAATTGCACGTGATGAGAATACTCATCTTGCTACTACTATTGGTATCATTAAGAATCTAACCAAAGAAGATTCAGACTTTGTTAAGATTAAAGACGAGACTGAAGATGAAGTAATGGATATGTTCTTACATGTAATTGACCAAGAAGAAGAGTGGTGTGACTATCTGTTCAATGATGGATCTATGATTGGATTAAACTCAAATTTATTAAAAGAATATATACGTTGGATAGGCAGTAAAAGAATTAAAACATTAGGATACACATGCCCATACCATGTGCAACAAGCTAACCCATTACCATGGACTGAGAAGTGGATTGGTGGTGGTAATGTACAAGTTGCACCACAAGAAACTGAGATCTCCGCGTATGTAGTGGGTGGAGTTAAACAAGATGTCGAAGAAGACACATTTAAAGGAATGAGTTTATGAGTAAAAATATTATATGGACGACTGAGTATTGTTCGCACTGTGATAAAGCAAAAGATTTAATGGATAAAAATGGTGATACGTATGAAGTGAGATTAGTAGATGGATTTAGCTGGACTCTTAATGATATGTTAGGTTATGCTCCAGAAGCCACAACCTATCCACAAGTATTCTTAGGGGATACTCATATTGGTGGAAGTGATGATCTTGAAACTTATTATTCAGTTCAAGGGATGACTATATGATAAACCACTGCGCTGATTGTAATGAACATTTTAAAATAAGCAGGCCTGAAACAGACGAATTTGATGTAGATGTTCACCCAGAGAGTATAGAATTCTGTCCATTCTGTGGCGGTAGTCTAAGTTATTACGATACATTACACGAGACCCCAAATGAATCAGGCGACCTGGATATATGAAGACAAAGCATTTACTACTGCTGATATTGGTGATTATTACGGCTTCGTTTATAGAATTACAAATTTGGTTAACCAGCATGACTACGTTGGTAGAAAATACTTCAAAGCAAAACGTAAGCTCAAACCTTTAAAAGGTAGAAAGAATAAACGTATTCGAATAGTAGAAACTGATTGGCAGGACTATTACGGTTCAAGTAAACGCCTTTTAGAAGATATAGATAAATTAGGTAAGGAAAATTTCAAACGTGAAATTATTTTGTTATGTAATACTCGTGGTGAAACGAACTATATGGAAGCAAAGATACAGTTCGATGAGAATGTTCTCTTAAATGAGAATAATTATAATGGTATTATCGCAATCAAGATTGGTTATGGTTCGGTAAAGAATTTGAAAGGATAAATTATGGTACTTGTAGATTATAATGGTATAGCAATTGGTTCTATTATGGGACAATTGAATAGAGGTGAAGCTCTAACTGAAAACCTTGTTAAACATATTATATTGAATAACATTAGGTTATACAGAAATAAGTTCAAAGAGGATGAATGGGGCAAAATGATTATTTGCTGTGATGATTTATCATGGAGGAAAAGCGTGTATCCTGAGTATAAAGCTGCACGCAAAACTAATAGAGATAAATCCAAATATGATTGGTCAGAGATTTATAGATTATTAGATATAGTAACTAATGATATTAAAATTAATTTTCCATATGCTGTTATTAGTGTGGAAAATGCAGAAGCAGATGATATCATTGGAGCATTAACTCTTAGAGAATTAGATGATCCATGGGGATCAAAGGTTGCAATTGTATCAGCTGATAAAGATTTTATTCAATTACATATGGCTGGCCAAGTAATTCAATGGTCACCAATGCAACAAAAAATGGTAAAATCAGAGTCGTCCCCTAAACGATACTTGTTTGATCATATCTTAAAGGGTGATTCATCTGATGGAGTTCCTAACGTACTATCACCTGATAACACATTTACTGATAAGATACGTCAATCGCCAATGACTAAAAAGAAAATGGATCTTATTTGGGAAAACCGTGATACGCCAAATTTAGGTATGGATGATAATACATATAGAAACTATTGTAGAAATAGAGAGATGATTGATCTGACATATACACCAAAAGAAATCAAAGAAGATTCACTTAGACAATTAGAAAATTATAAATATCCTATGAGGGGATCTATTTTTAATTACTTAGTTGAAAATGAGATGAAAATGTTACTTGAAGTTATTGAGGAGTTTTAATTGAAACAGATATATGAAATACTCGTTGAGGTTGCAGACGCACCTAAAAGAGTTGACAAAATGAAAGTACTAGTTGATAATGATTGTATAGCTTTAAGAGATCTTATGAAGGTCAATTTTGATCCTAATCTGACATTGTACGTATCTAAAAAAATAGACTACAAGCCAGCCGGATTAGTATCACATAAAAGTAGTTTACAGCTAATGACTAAATTTCTTGTGCCATTAGCTAGTGAAACTTATTTGACTTCAATGAGACGTGATGAAATTTTCAAAGACATTCTCGAGAAGTTACACCCTCAGGAAGCACACATTCTTGTTGAAGCCAAGAATAAAAAACTAAAAGTAAAGGGGCTCACACTAAAATTGATTGAAGGCGTGTGGGGAAAACGAATATTTAACTAAAAGGAAACTAATGTCAGGACAAGAAATTGCTTTATTACTAACAGCCGCGCTAGGAGGCGGATCACTATACTATGTCGAGAAGTTAAGATCTCAAGAAAAAAAAGCTAAAATATACTTTGGCTATACAAACAAAAAAGAGTAATTATGCCACTATATGATTTCCGTCATAACGAGACGGGTGAACAATGGAACGAACTGATGAGCTGGAAAGATACAAAGGCTTATTGTGAAGAACATAATTGCAGACAAGTAATTCTCAGTGCACCCCTAATAGTACGTGGTGTAGGAGACTTATACTCAAAAACAGATAATGAATTTAAGGACCGGATGAAGGAAATTAAGAAAGCTGCCGGTACTACTAAACCAAATACAATGGATGGATGGTAAATTGAATAGAAGACAGAAGAAGATAAGATTAGAGGATCTTTCTAATCTACAGCCCAGAAATGGAAATCAAAGAAGTGCAATCGAAGGATTTGATAAAAAGAATCTAATCCTATCAGGATTTGCTGGTACAGGAAAAACATACTTGGCATTATCATTAGCCACGGAAGCTGTATTAGATAAGTCCACGCCGTATCATGATCTAATAATTGTAAGATCTATTGTACCAACTAGGGACATTGGATTTTTACCAGGAGATGAGCAGGAGAAAAAGGATGCTTATACAGCACCTTACCGATCGATATACAACGAATTATTTGGATGCAGTACTGCATGGGATAGTTTAATAGCTAATAACTATTTACATTTCGAATCAACTTCATTCATTAGAGGTATAACTTATAATAATGCTATCATAGTAGTTGATGAAATGCAGAACCTAAATTACCACGAATTAGCTTCAGTTATAACCAGGGTAGGTAAACACTGTAAGATTGTATTCTCTGGTGATTATCATCAATCTGATTTTAATAGGGATAAAGAGAAAGAAGGCCTTAAGAAGTTCTTAGACATTATCGATATGATGCCTAATCAATTCGAGGTTATTAACTTCGGTGTTGAAGATATTGTAAGATCTGGTTTAGTAAAAGACTTTATAATTAGTGAGCAAAAATACTTAAAATAAATTGTACTTTTGCCTTAATTCGTGTTATAATATACCTATAGACAAATAAAATAAGATTATGTACAGAATAAATTTAGGAACTAAAAACAAACCAATTTTGTGTGACGTGCAATTGCTAATGGCAAATAGTAAGTATTTTGTTTATATTAACAAAGGTGGTATTAGTTGGTGTAGAACCAAGGTTAATCGTGAGTCGTAGAAGAAGAAGAAGTACTAAACAAAAAGATTATTTAGCAATTGGCTTTGGTTTGATTGCTATTATAATTATGTCTATAGAGAGAATATTATGAAAAAATATCAATTTGATGTAGCAGCAACGGATGCGTTTATCCAACGTGTTATCAGTAAGAAAAGCACGTTGGAAATCCTAATCGATGCAACACCACCAGGTATAACCAATGTAGAAGTAACTAATAGGCCTTCGGCCGAACGTAACTTACCAACGCCAGACGGCATAACTACATACACATTTAGTAACCCATATCCTTCTGAATCGGAATCTAAAAATATTATATATGAAATTCGAACACAAATCAATCAATCTAGGTTATAAAGATTTAATTTGCGAAACTAAACCCACAGGCAGAAAATACAATACACCACTCGGTGATGCGTATCCGTCTATAACGACAGTCTTAGGAGCTAAAAGCAAAGATGCTATAGCTGCTTGGAAAAAGCGTGTTGGTGAAGAAGAAGCAAATAAGATCTCCTATAGAGCATCTCAACGTGGTACAGCAGTCCATGAAATTATTGAGAAATACGTAAACAACGATGAATATTATACGCATGGATTCATGCCTAATATCATATCAGATTTTAATCAAGTTAAAGATATATTAGACACACGAATTGGTGTTGTATATGGTCAAGAACTTCCATTGTATTCAGATCACTTAAGGGTGGCTGGAAGAGTTGACTGTGTAGCAGAATTTGATGGTGTACTATCTATTATTGATTATAAAACAAGTCGTAAGACTAAAAAGAAAGAATGGATTGAAACATATTTCCAGCAAGAAACGTTTTACGCTATTGCGTGGGAAGAAAGAACGGGAACGCCTATCACTCAATTAGTAACTATTATATCTGTGGATAATGCTGAACCGCAAGTATTCATAGAGCATAGAGATAATTGGGCAGGTGAATTAATTAAAAGCATAGGAGAATATAATGGGACTACTTGACGGACTTAACAACGATCCAAAGGACAATTTTAGTAAACCGGTTGCACACAACCATGATTACTATTTATCGGGAGCTGTAGATAGCCCTGAACATTACATTGATTGGTTTGATCAAATTAGAAATGCAGGTCCAGAAGATACTGTTACATTGCATATTAATAGTCCAGGCGGATCACTAGCAACAGCCTTACAGTTTTACAGAGTTCTTGGAGAGACTCAGGCTACAGTAGCAGCAAGTATTGAAGGTGAATGTATGTCAGCTGCGACAATCATAATGATGCAAGCAGATGCTTATTTGATATCTCCTCACTCTATGTTTATGTTCCATAACTATTCAGGTGGCACTGGTGGTAAAGGTGGAGAGATGTTCGATCAGTTAGAATTCGAACGTCTATGGAGTACCGATTTTTTACATGATGTTTATAAAGATTTTTTAACTGCAGATGAGATTGACTCAATGCTTGATGGTAAAGACTTATGGTTGACTACCCACGAGGTATCTGAAAGACTTGAAGCTAGAGCTAAAACAATTGAAAAGGAAAATAAGAAAAATGCCAAAGAAGCCAAAGATAAAGCAGCCTGAAGATAAGTATGTGGATGTGCTAGAAGACCTTTGCGATACATGTTCTAATGCCTTTAAAGGTGGATGTCCTGTGTGGCCTACTTTAAATTTAACAAGATACTGTGTAATGTATAAAAGACGAGGAAAATAAGCACACTATTTATGTGATTATAAAGTGCTAAAAAGATTGTACATTGCCCCCATTTTATGATATAATATACATATAAACAATTGAAAAGGAAAACAAACATTATGGAAATATTCGGAAAAGAGCAGAGTGATTTAGTTAAAGAATTCTTAGAAAATGGCGGTGTAATTAGAAAGGTTAAAACTAAGAAAGTACCAAAAAACGTTGGTAGAACATGTCGCGGTTTGATGGGTCCACGTAAACAGGCAGGAGTGAAATACGCATGATTTTAAAATCAGTAAATTTATGGTTAGACGAAAAGGGTTTTCACGGTATGCAATACGGTATGGAAATACCTGATTTATCGCCTGACATGTGTATTGCGCATAAGGCATTACCTTCAGAGGCATATCTTTATATGTCACCAGAAGATAAGAAACGAGTTAGTAATTTTTTAAAAGGAATGAAATAGTATGGAAAGATTTAATGTAGAAATTGAAGATATTTATTTTGATGGCTATTGCCAATACAAAGAATGTTATGGTGGAGTTGAGATGAATGTAAGCGACTCAAATGCTGGTGCAGTTATTGCAGAAATATCGGATGAAGAATGCTTTATGTTCTCTGGTTATAAACAGCAGGTATGGATGTCAGACTTAGATCCAGTCGTAAAAGACTTAATGGACCAAGTCCTTGGATCTGTTGAATTGACTGAAGATGAGTTTAATGGGTTAGAACTAGATATTAAATTCAAACTAAAAACAGCTATCAATGCAAGAGCAATTGGTGAATGGTACAGCGAACCTGATTACATTTCTGGGTGGGATGACATTGAGATTGAAGCATAAGATTAAATTAATTAACGGGATAATGTTCCTGTTATTACTATGGGTATTTTTACGATGAAAAATAATATTATTTTAGTGGACTGTGATGGAGTATTACTCGATTGGGAACCATACTTTTATAATTGGATGAAGCAAGAGTTCGGTATTGGACGAATTGATGAGTCTGTTTATAATGTAGGTAAATCAATGGGTATGACACCTGAATTAGGCAGACGTTATGTGGGGCAATATAATTCTAGTATACACATGTCTAATATTGGTCCATTACGGGATGCTGTTAAATACGTCAGGAAGTTACACACTGACTATGGATATAAGTTTCACGTAATTACTTCTCAAACTGATGATATATCAGCACGAGAATTTAGGAAGTATAACTTAGAGACTTTGTTTGGAGAAGGTATTTTTGATGGTATTACTATCTTAAATGCTGGAGCTGATAAAGATGAAGAGTTAGCTAAATGGAAAGACAGTGGTTGTTACTGGGTTGAAGATAAGGTAATGAACGCTGATGTCGGAACGAAGTTAGGATTGAATTCAATCTTAATGGGACACTCTCACAATACTGATATCGATAGACACGTTCGAGTTCAGAATTGGAAAGAGATTTATAATATAATCGCAGGAGAAGTATAATGTTGTATGTTATGTTTGGAATTTGGATGATTGCTGTTGCAGTAGTGTTCCATATGATGATTAATTTAAATTGGAAGACTGGTGATTGGAAAGGTAAACACAAAGGTAAATTATGGCCGATCTAATTGCCAATGTTGTAGTAGTTGCATGGGCTATATTTATAGTTTACGCAACATTTTATATGGATTAAACTTGAGGAAGTTAAAATGAAAAAAATAATAAAAAGAGAAATGAAACGTAGAATCAAAACGGGTACAAACCCACTATTAGTAGCTAAGTGGATGTCTACTTACAATAAAGTTCAAAAAGGACTAAGGAGAATTTAAATTATGAGTGATATGGAAATATTATATTCAGTAATATTAGGCCTATTATTTTGGGCTGCGTATAACTTAGGCAAAGTATCTGCCACTTTACAATACATGAGAGAAGAACGCGAAGAGTTCATTAAAGACTATGACAAAAAGTAAAGATATCATTAAAGATTGGACTTCAAAGAAATGGCATACTTGCCATAACTGGAAAACGGGTACAGGTAAATTTATTAAACGTTTACTTAATCGTAAGATTAGATACCAGCCATTTAAATAACACACTATTATTGTGCCTTTAATTTATTAAAAAGGTATATATAAAACTAATTAATTAACTATATTAACATATTATAATATAGTTATATAGAGGAAAAGATCGACCTCTTTAATAAAACGACTCATTTAAAGTAAGTATATATAATATTCTAGGAGAATAACATGAAAAAATCAATTACAATCGCAACACTTTTATTAACAACTGCACTAACTGCTAACGCTGGCTTCTTTGGCAACGACAATGATGGTTCAACTAATTGGGGCCCTTTCGATAGTGGTTCTAACTTTGGTCCATTTAATGGCATGAGCAACTGGATGAATGACACAGACTTCGGTTTCAACTTTAACACAAAGAACAAAGTTGACAACAAAGTATCTGGTCAAGCTGAAGGTTATGCAAAGGGCTATGCAGACGCAAAGAACAATGCTAATAAGAGTTTCTTCGTAACTGAGCAGCAGTACATGCTAGCTGATCAAGCGATTAACTAATTCCCTTCTCGGGATAAGAGGACTGGGTACTCCTCTATAATCTAGGGCCTTTTTTTTAATTAATCTTATATAAGGAAATAAATAAAATGGTAAATAAAACAATCCTTGCTACTGCAGTAGCAATTACAATGACAGCTACTATTGCAACAGCTGGTGTTAATTTCGGTGGAAAATCTAAAACATTTTACGATGTAGATAGTAATGATATCGTTATGGATGGTACGGCAGTTCAAGCAAAATTTAAGTCTGTGGTAACTGAAGACTTAACAACGTTCGGTAAGATCGGTGTTAAAGTAAAAGCAGATAAATCAATCGGTGTACAAGATTCATTCGTCGGTTTAAAATCTAAAAGTGCCGGAGCTTCAGTACAAGTTGGACGTATGAAGACTTTAGTAACTAACCTAAGTGATTCATCAATTGATATCTTTAATGGTGATTCTGTTACATTGAATAATACTGGTCGTAAAGACGCAATGATTCAAGGTAGTCTAACTACTAATGGTGTAACACTATTTGGTCAAAGCGAAAATGGCGATGGCGTATATCAAATTGGTGCTAGTACTAAAATTGATGACGTTACAGTGTTTGGTTTACTAGGTACTGATAAGAAAGACTTGGATACACAAGTTATTGGCTTAACAACTACCCTAGCTGATTTTACAATCTCAGGTACACGCCAGGCAGATACAACATCGAAAGGCGTAGAAACTGTTACATATTCTGCTGTTGCTTCAAAAGCAATCGGTGGTGGTAATACTGTTAAAGGTGGTTACCAAAACGTAGTTGATGGTGATGATTTTTGGGTTGCTGAAGTATCACATGCACTCGGTAAACATGCTGAAATCTTTGCAGGTATGAAAGATACTGAAGCAACTGAGCCAGCATTCACACTTGGTTATGTAGTAAAATTCTAAATTTATAAATAACTACATGAAAACTGTAGTTAACTAATTTAGTAAATGGACATTAGGAGCAATCTTAATGTCCATTTTTTTTTCATTTAATTGCAAATAAAGATGTACATTACCCTAAAACTGTGATATAATATAACTATATTAACAATGAAGCAAGGAGTTAGAATGTCAGATATAATTACAAAGGGAAATAGAGATACTTATTTAAGAACCCAAAACAGATACTATGTTGCTGGTTGGGTTGACGGTGAGAATGATGCTAAGTCTCAAGTATCATGGGATATATGTGCAACCGGAGAAGCAGAAAAATCGTATTTAGACGGTTACGTTTCTGCTAAAGATAATCAATTTACACAGGATGGTTCTGTTTCATTTTCTTGATGAAATAACGTTAGAGCAATTTGCGTATTTGTACCAAATTGTATATGGTTTAAGTAAAATATTATAGGAGTTTAAATTATGCATACCTTTGAACAATGCCAAATAAAGATCAGCGGCATTAAAATATTAGTTGATCAAATCAATAAACTTTCGAAAGATCCAACAACCGTGGCATTATGCGAATCCGCAAGTGAAATGTGTGAACAGTTGTTGCGTGAAAAGGAGGTTCAACAATCTAAAACTTTTTTACAGGAGTGAGTATGTCATACAAAGAAGCACAAAACGTAGAAGTATTTAAAGAAGTTACACAAACAGGTAAATCATTATTGCAATTATATGTTGAAGTGAAAGAAGAACGTGATACTGCCATTGCGCAATTAGCTGTTTGTCGTATCGGTACATTTTCAGATCCAGTGGAGGACTAATGGTTGAATTTATTATGGTTGAAGCGGTATGTGTATTAAGCGTATTATTGGTGTCAATGTATGACGAGTAAATGGTATGAAAAAGTAAAAAGAACCAGACTCGATGAAGAAGATGCTATCATGGCCTGCTGGAATATTACAGAAGAGATTAACTTTCTTTGGGTTCAGATTATGGATGGAGCTCCAATGGATAATGATGAGATCTGTAATATTCTATTAGGAATGCAGCAGCAATATGATAGAAAGTTTGATGCACTATTCGAGACATTCACACAAGCCCATGGATTAGATACAACTCCACCAGCTGGAGAATGGGATGATGATCGTATTGATATCATAGGTCAAAATGGTAATGATGGTGATCATTACGATAAAAAAATAGACGCTAAATCATGGCCATCATCAAATTTTGATAAACGATGATTGAGTATATTGTAAATGAAACTAAAAAAATTAAAGCTAAAAACTTTGATGCATTAATAGATAAATGTGATAAGAGAAATATCAGTATAGATAAAGTAGAAGTTGATAATAAAGTTATTGCAGAGAGGTTACAGGTATGACTATTGAACAAGAAAATATTATGTTAAAATTTGAGTTAGAAGATCTCAAAAAAAAGTATGATTTGTTATGCAAACAATTGAAGAAGAAGGCAAATGATAATCGTAATGACGTAGATAGCGGTGATCATTTTTTATGGAACTACGGAAGAGAAAGGAATGGCCCATGGAACTAGAAAAAAAAGTTGAAGTATTAGAAGCACGTATTATTGAATTAGAAAAGCATACAGCTTTTCAAGAAGAAGAATCTAAAGATTATGTAACCAAAGACGAGGCCAAGATTGGTTATGATGATCATTTACAAATTATGGAGGTATTAAATAGGTAATGAGTTTATTTGAAGTGACTACGGATACCTCTAATAGAGATATCCCCTTGGGTATGGATTTAGAAGATGCAAAAGAATATTACTTAGAAGTATACGGCGATTTTGAATCTCAATTACCGCCGCCTGTATATTATCCATCTAAAGAAAGGGATGATATATTCATCCTTGATTTTGCTAAAGGTCCTTGTGGTTTAAAAAGTTATGGTGCTGAAAAGTTCATAGCTGAAACTAAAAAGAATCTATTAGGATATGCAGCTCCAAGAGTTGGGCATGCGGCAGAGGCGATTGCTTATTTAAGTGAAGTATATGGTAAAAAGGCAGTATTCTTTGCAGCCGCATCTAAACAAGTAACTGGCCATCAAGCTGTTGTCCTTGGCTATACAGGATCTGAACTTAGGTTTGCTAAGATCCCTGCCATGCCGACATTAAATGCCTGGATCAGAGGTTGGGCTAAGAGGTACGATGCAATTGCATTACCGTTTGGCCTTGCAAATACCCCTAAAGTAACTGCAGGATTAGTAAAGGTATGTGATAATCATACTAAGACTTATGGTGAACCAACTGAATTTTGGTGTGCAGTATCTACTGGAACTATGACTAGGGCTCTTCAAATTGGCTGGCCCCATGCAAAAGCAAACGGCGTGGCTGTAGCAAGAAATATTAAGGCTGGTGATATTGGTGAATCTGATGTGGTAAGTTATCATAAAGGTTTTTATAAAGACTCTGAGTACCAACCAGATTTTAATACTACATCAACCTATGATGCAAAAGCATATAAACGATTTATTGATGAGGCTAAACCAGGCGCAGTGTTTATTAACGTTGGATCTGATGTACAAATTGAAAATAGGTTAATTGGTATTGAAGGTTGGGAAACAATTGATGGTAAAAGGGAATGGGGTGATCTTAAAGCCTTTGAATATAAATGATATATGCAGATAGACCTATACTATTAGATGTAGCAACATTTTGTATGTATCGGCTAAATATACCAATTGATATAAATATATCAATTCGCGAGTGTTGTCTTAAAGAAGATAATGCTATGGGTTGGTGCTATGATGACTATGACGAAGAACATGGTTATGATATCGAATTAGAAGAAACTTTAGATCCTGTTGAATTGGCAGAAACATTATGTCATGAGATGGTACATATTAAGCAATTTTCTCAAGGGAAAGATGCAAATGAAAAAGAAGCAGAGAAATTAGAGACAATTTTATACAAGGAATGGAGAAATCACGATGAAATATTTATTAGTAACAGCGATATTGGCTGTTAGCACATTAGCTATAGCACAAAACGACGATTGGGAGTCTATGGGAGAACAGATATACATTCAAAAAGGATGTATTGGTTGTCATGGAGTAGCTGGAGTTGGTGCATCTGGACCTAGATTAGCCGGGGTATCAGCAGAGTACATTATAGAACAACTAGAAGACTTTCAGGATGGTACTAGAATGAATCTTACAATGGAAGTTATGTCATTACAAGTAGAAGGATTAGAGGCTATCGTTGCTGCGTACTTAGCTTCTCGTGTGGCATTTATTGAGGAGAAATAATATGTCATTTGACTTTGGATTTACGTTAGTAGATGAGGATGAATTAGACTCAGTACAGCAAATAGAAAAAGCTGCTCAGGATAGTTTAGAAGCTGCAGATTATAATCAAGATAAATTAGATAGTTTATATAATGCAATCATGCCTTTATTAGCTAATCTAAAAGCTAATCCGGAAAAGGAATATATTAAATGGCCTGACCGAGTGGCTAAGGTAGAAGAATTTGAAACCCATTTACAGGGGATCTATAACAATTGAGTTTTACACCAACAATATCAAAGTATGATGAGCGTGGAAGATGTATATACATGAAAGCGCAAAACGATGTATATGAAAGATGGTGGGAATTTAATGGTGACTTATTAATGAAGACTTGGGACAACACGGGTTGGATTAGAATATATAATGAGGTAAAAGGGAATGAAACCTGAATATTGGCATGGAGTTAGCGCAGCTTTAGAAGGTTGCATATTTGATTTTAAGAAAGATGTTATTGGAAGGCCAGACGGGAAGACTAAATGGCCACCAGGATTTATAGAAGGTTACACGTCTGTACTTAAAGGCGAACACTTTGGATGGGGTGATCAAGAACATTTATTTGATGATAGACTATATAAGAGAAAATAATGACATACACAAAAGCAAAACTATTACCACAAGTATCAGCTTCAAGAGCTAATGAACTTCTATTAGAATTAGAACGTAAGGTAGAAGCCTTAACTAAATTAGTAAATAAGCTACAAAAAGATTGTACATTACCCTAAAACTATGATATAATAGATTCATACACAATTGAAACAGGAGTTATATTATGGCAAAATACAAAGGCACTAGAGAGGATATCTTACGTGCACAGGCTCGAGAGAGGCGTCTAAATAAAGAATCAAAAGAATCTGCTATGACTGCATTTAAGCCAGAATTCTTATACGGTACTGATCAGGAAAATGAAGATGATTGGGAAAATTCAGGTGTTATGGATACTGTACGTGGAACATTAGGAGAAGATGACTATGGCTAGAAGGCAGAAGAAAGTTAGAGCAAGAAAAAGAACTGGTATTGCCGGTGCACCTACTGATGGTACATTTCGTTGGTTCCTACGTTACTTACATTATGATGTAGACTCTAAAGAATATGCAGAGGTTGTTAAGAACTATGTTAAAAAGAATTATAAAAAAGAATATGCAAAAGCTATTTTAGCTGTACCATCATATGAATATGCCAATTCTCATACAGCAGGTATTTGTTATTGGGCTTCATTAGAAAATGAATTTGATACCGGATATGAAGATGCTATGAAGTGGTTGAAAAAGAAATTCAAAACTCTTAAAGCTCAAGGATCAAAGATATTAAAAACTAAAGTGGTTAAGACCAATAAGTTTGTTGTAACTCCATTAATGAGACAGCAAGCCCATATCTTTAATACTATCATGGAAGATCTATATCAGATCGAAGAGAATTGGAGTCTTGGTACTAAATTTGATCTATACAAAAAACTACAGATTTATGATATTAAACGGTTTGTTGAAGTTGAATCATGGATCAATGAACACTTGGTTGATTACAAACAAGTAATTGATAAAGACGCATACATGATTGAATCATATGCACATATTCCTCTTAAAGAAATTAAGAGCCGTGTTGAAATATTAGAACGCTTTGAAAATGAAGTGACTAATATGAAAGTCTCAAAGAAGGCGATACGCAAAGTACCACGTGCTAAAACACGTAAAGGTGCTGACAAACAAATACTAAAATTGAAGTATCAAAAGGATAGCTCTGAATTTCAATTAACATCTATTAATCCAATGCATATCCCAGGAGCCATGACGTTGCACGTATTCAATACTAAGTATAGACAGTTGACTGTATACGTATCTGATAACCCTGATGGATTATTAGTTTCTGGTTCAACAGTAAAAGGATTTGATCAAGTATTAAGCCAGGTTATGACATTACGTAAACCTGGTGTTATCATTCCTGAAATCATGAAGAAGACACCAAAGCAAGTAACTAAACTAATCGATGATCTTGCGGTAGCTAAGAAGGTTCCTACCGGTAGAATTAATGCAAACACAATCATATTAAAGGCTAAATAATGGAAGATATAAACAGAAAGCAATTCAGTAGAATGGTAGAAAATTTCGTATGGACTCACAAAAATACATCTTATATCGATGCTATCTGTGAGATATGTGATAGGAACGAAATTGATATCCGTGACTCTAAACGATTATTAACTAAACAAATCGTAGAACAAATCAAGACTGAAGCTATGAGTCTTAATATGTTAGAAGGTGGAAATACTTCATATACTTTACCAATTTAATTGTACTTTTGCGTTAAACTATGATATAATATAACTATGATGACAGGATTTGAAGCGTATAAATATAACACTGCTATCAGTATGCATTTTAATGGTACATACGATGCATTTAAGTATAATTTTAAAACGAGGGTATCTCAAAAAAGCTATTGGGGAAGACCTGATAAATACCAATTGACAAAGATTGGTAAGAGATTTAAAACCAAAGAAAGTATAATTGGATACTTTGCCGCTCACCAATTAGCGGGTAACAAATGGGTTGGTGATATGATTAGAGATGAATCGGCATATACTGATTATCTCAAACGAATAGATAGTTTGTCTTATAACTTTAAGAACGAACTAGACGAAACTTCTCATATGAGGTTTGATGAATTATTGGTGCAAGAAGGAAACGACTACCCAATAATCATTAACTTATATTTGGAGCAAACAGTGTCGATAGAGACAGTGTGTATATTGAATAAGTTGACAGGTTTTATTGAGTCAGCTAATTCAAATATAACGGAGACCATACTATGGCCCGAGTTATATAACAAGGTTGTTAAGTATCAACAGTTTTTAAACTTTGACAAAAAGAAATTTATTGACATAATAACAACTCTATACAATGATACAAAATAATACAAATCAATAATAATATATAGGAGAAATATATGGGTTTTGCAGATCTAAAACAAAAAGCAATGAATATGGATTCATTAGTAGGGGCAGCGGAAGCTGGTACAAAGAAGAAATCATACGGAGATGAGCGTGTGTGGAAACCAACGGTAGATAAGGCGGGTAACGGTTATGCTGTTATTCGTTTCTTACCGGCAGTAGAAGGCGATGACTTGCCTTGGGCTAAATATTGGGATCACTTCTTCCAAGGACCGACTGGCCAATGGTATGTTGAAAAATCTTTAACTACTTTAGGTAAAGATGATCCAGCATCAGAGATGAATTCAAAGCTATGGAATACTGGTAACGAATCGGATAAAGACTTGGCACGTAAGCGTAAACGTCGTTTACACTACACGTCAAACATTTATATCGTGAGTGATCCAGAAAATCCACAGAATGAAGGTAAAGTATTCTTGTACCAGTATGGCGCCAAAATCTTTGAAAAGATTATGGATGCTATGCAACCACAGTACCAAGATGAAACACCTATGAACCCATTCGATTTATGGAAAGGTGGTAATTTCAAAATTAAGATTGGTCAAGTAGCGGGATTCCGTAACTATGATCGTTCTGAATTTGGACCCGCCGAGCCATTAAATTCAGATGATGCAGTGCTTGAGAAAGTATATAACAGTGAATATTCGTTAAAGGAATTTACAGATCCATCGGCATACAAATCATATGATGAGTTAAAACTTAAATTAACTCGCGTATTGGGTGAAGATGGACAGGTTACATCTACTGCAGAGCAAGTTGACTTAGACGAAACCATGTCGGCAGATCCAGCACCAGTAGCTACAGCTACTACGGATGGAGATGACACGATGAGTTATTTTGCTAAGCTAGCAGCTGAAAATTAAAAGGATCTAATTCTTTTAAGCCCCTTAATTGGGGCTTTTT
>JYMV01026162.1_pt1 | contig 16417 bp, 14 predicted proteins | sample 338911 | NCBI WGS metagenome assembly JYMV01 (sample SAMN03354496, study PRJNA234377) | hydrothermal vent metagenome | biome: Deep sea; feature: Hydrothermal plumes at the Eastern Lau Spreading Center, Western Pacific Ocean; material: Seawater | place: Tonga | collected 2009 | depth 2000 m m
CTTAATTACCACCCCGAAACTATCTCCGGGGCTACCATCTCCAAAATAAATTCCGGAGATAAAAAATTAACGTCTATCCACCACTTTGGATGGATAGGAACAGGCTTTCTGTCTCTTCTGATTCCCTTTTCAAAGAACTTGCGTTCAACTCCTGCAAAGCTAATTATAATAACCTTACAATTAAATACTGTCAATACTATTTTTTTAAATTTAGATTATAATCATTCAAACATAACAAACGGGGGTTCGAAAATGTTCAATTCAGCAAATATATTCATCAACACAAAGAAATTATTTTACATTTGTTTGACGTTAAGCATCTTAATTAGTTCATTCTTTGTTTCAAAAATAAATTCTGCACCTTCCGCACGTGCCTTAATTGGTCCTATCTCAGTGGTAGGTGAAGTATCTGTTCCCGAACAACAAATCCTGTTTAACCATTTGAGGGAAAAATTGAATAAGCGTTATCATCTTGTTTCACACAAAATGCTGGAGCTAATTACTGAGCATGGCATTTCCAGCATTGATATTGAAGATTGCGCAGACAGCAAATGCGTGAGAACAGTACAAAATTTTGTAAATAATTTACGACAACAATTTAATACAGATGAACTTTTTTTGTTCCAGGTCGTCCAAAGCAAAACAGAAACTCAACTTAGTTTAAAACTTGCGTCACTTTCACTACCTGAAGTTACAAGGAGAATTGTAACGCAGACCTGTCGGGAATGTGATATTGAAAAATTGATGCAGAATGTTGATATTATTGTGCAGAGGATGCTTGAAAAAATAGCAGGTGAAGAAGTTACACCAAGTGAGGAAGCTGTTGCTACAGAAAAAGTTGCACCTTCAAAAGAAGAAATCGCTTTACCGGATGAAGCTGATCAGCCGGAATCCGTCGAGCGCCTTGAAATTGTTGAAGAGAAAACTCCGGTAGCACCCGCACCGGATCCGTACATCGTGGACCGTGATTCATATAATCAACAGATCAGCAAATTGTTGCTTGATGTAACCTATGCTCTTCAAATATTCCGCAGTGGTATGTTTGTGCAAATTGAAGTCAGCATAGATCCTTACGGTAGCGTTGTAAAACAAAGAATTATTAAAAGCAGCGGCTCACGAGATTTTGATGAAACTGCTATTATATCCTTGGAGGAAATTCAGTTTGATCCGCTTCCGGAAACCATGCTGAAATACGGAAATTATGTTGTCATTTTGCAAATCCAAAATTCCAGATAATTTTTCAAAAACATAAAAAACTATATTCCAAAAATTATAAATGTTTTCAGGTTTTCCACAAACTCTTCGGCGTTACGGTTTCAATACGGATGTGCGTGTTTTGATGGAATTGTACCAAACAATGGAAATTGGCTTAATCACCAATCTCGGTTCACTTTTTGATATTGGTCAGCATTTGATTTGTAAATCACGGCGTGAAATTGCTCCATACACTCTTGCGTTTTGGGATCATTTTTTGGGAATTGATACCACCAACTATAACACCATTGATGATGCCATCCGCAACTCTTCCGCATTTGAACATTGGCTCAGCCAAAAACTTGAAACAGGAAAAATCGCTGGAGAGTTTGATTACGAAAAACTCATCGACGAATTTTTGAATGAAACATTGCAATCGGATTTACAGGCTAATATTCAAAAAGAGCTCGACGCTCGAAAACATCTTGATGATGACAATCCGGACTTAGCCGACCGTCAAGACAACACGCCTTCCGGACCGCCGCAAGTCAGTGATAAAATGGTGGATTATTCAAAAATTTCTCTGGAAGAATTGATGGAGCGTATGAAGCGTGTGATGGAGCAGCAAAAAACAGCACACAGCGGGGGCGGACACTGGATTGGGAGTCATGGTTTTTCACCGTATGGACATTCAGGACACGGACTGAATGGAATCCGGGTTGGGGGACCGGCTCATGCAGGGACGGCGCGCAAGGTTCTTGGCGATCCTTCTTTTTATCCAATTGATTTAGACGCGCCAATTACAGATAACAACATGGATGCCGCGCTACAGGCACTCCGGAACATAGAGGATATGCATCCGGATAGAAAACTTGATGTGAAACGTACCGTTGAGGAAACCGGACGCAATGCCGGAATTGTCATTCCACATTTTTTGCGGGAACAGCAGGACCGTACGCAGGTTTTGCTCCTGCTGGACAATGGCGGAAATTCGATGTGGGTTCATGCACAAAAAGTCCAAACACTTTTTGCGAAAATCAAACGCCGCTTTCCGCAGGACTTAAAAACCTACTATTTCCACAACGCAATTTACGATCAGGTTTATGAAGACGAAGCCCGACGCAAACCGGTTACACTCCGGAAAGTCATGGAGAACAGTCCGGACTACCGTGTTTTCATCGTAGGTGATGCGTACATGGCACCCCACGAATTGCTTTCGCCGTTTGGTTCAATTGAATTTCGGGAAGAATCTTCCACGCCAAGTCTGGCGAATTTGAAAACTCTGCATGAACATTTTCCGTATGTTGTCTGGATAAACCCGACTCCAAAACAATACTGGAATCGAACGGTTGCACCCTATGTAAAGCAGGTATTTAAGATGCAGCCGCTCACCATAAACGGAATTCTTGAGGCCGCAAAATACATGAATGGAATCAAACATTTTTAAGCAAAACTTCCAGTATGTTTTGTTTCAACGATTTATTTTTGTAAAATGCAGATTGCGGATTCCATTTTTCACTGGACTGATTTTTTTCGTATGCGGTATTGAAAGAATTTAAAAAAAATTATAATTGATGAACACGTAAAAAGCCATAATGACACCCTTGTTTGTCATTCCCGCGAAAGCGGGAATCCATTATTTCTGATACTTACAAGTTCCTGGATTCCCGCTTTCGGGGGAATGACAACTAATTACGAATGAATCATAATTGACAGTTTGTCTTCAAATCAAAATAACAAAAAACTTCAGATGAAGAAGTTAATACCTTTTATTCTGACAACTTCACTTTGCTTTTGGACTTCAGCTTTACTTGCCGGACCTGCTGATGGTTGGGGTTTATTTCTGGATGCTGGACAATTAAAGCCGGTTAATGATGACAGTGGAAAAGAATACCAAACCTCAAAAATAATCGGAGATCAGATTGACTATCAATTTGCTTTGGGCGAATCTTTTTCTTTCTCACTTTTCGGAACAGAATTCGTAGGTAAAGGCACATTGCCAGGTATTACAAAATATGAATATTACAAGGCAGGCGTCTTTGGTGTAGAATTACGGGCATGGATGGGTCCCCTGTTTGTCGGGTTTCATGGAGGACAATATTATCTGACTTGGATTGAATCGTTGAGTTCTTATTCCGGAATTAAATGGTCCGGAGGAAATGGATTTGGATTTGGGCTCGAAACTAACACCGGATGGTCTCTGGGCTGGTACCGTGAAAAAAGTGAAAAAATTGATTTCGATGATTTCCCTGATCAGCGAATAGAAGGAGAACGAATTATCCTCGGTTACCGCTGGCGTTAAAGCGTTTCCGCTTTATTTGGTCAGGGACACGGATTGGGAATACGGTTATGGATTTCCTCGATACCCGCAAGCACTTCTACTGAAAGTTCTAATTCGACACTGGCAAGATTTGATTCCAACTGTTTGACTGAAGTAGCTCCAAGCAGCACACTCGCCACAAACGGCCGCGTACGCACGAAGGCCAAAGCCATTTGTGCGGGATCCAAATCGTGTTCTTTCGCAAGTCGGACATAGTCACGAGTTGCCTTAAGCGCATTTTTTGTCTGGTAGCGCTGAAAACGGGAATACAGAGTTAAACGCGCACGTACGGGTTTGTGTCCGTCAAGATATTTTCCGGTCAGCATTCCGAAAGCCAGCGGAGAATATGCCAGCAAACCGACAGATTCCCGGAATGAAATTTCAGCCAGTCCGGATTCAAAACTTCGGTTGAGTAAATTAAAAGGATTTTGAATACTGACAACTCTGTCCCAGCCGTTTTTTTCCGCCAGACTTAAATACCGCATAACTCCCCAGGGAGTTTCATTGGAAATTCCGAAAACTCTAATTTTTCCCGCTTTCCGGAGTTTATCCAGCGTTTCCAGCGTTTCCGAAATTTCCGCATTATCTGTTTCCGCATCTTCCGGAGATGTGAATTCCCGTTGACCGAAAATATTGACTTTCCTGTCAGGCCAGTGAATTTGATATAGATCAACCGTATCTGTTCCTAAACGGCGCAAACTTCCTTCAAGAGCTGTTTTGATATTGACGCCGGTGAGATGATTTTTTCCATCTCGAATATAGCTCCCCATTGCACGTGACTTTACTGTGGGTCCAACAACTTTTGTTGACAAAATAAGACGATCCCGGCAATTCCGGAGTTTAATCCATTTTCCGATAAATTGTTCGGAAATGGTGAACGTTTTTTCCTGAGGAGGAACCGGATACATTTCAGCCGTATCAAACAGATTAACTCCAGCAGCAAGCGCACAATCCATTTGCGCAAAAGCTTCCTCTTCAGTATTCTGTTCACCAAAAGTCATTGTACCCAGTCCGAGACAACTGACATTTATCCCGGACTTTCCTAGAGCATTCTGTTTCATTTTTAAGATTGACTGGATAACGAGGCAGATTAACGCAACCGCTTTTTTGCGCGTTTGGCAAAAGAGGATTTAGGATAGTTTTTAATGAGTTCTTTCCACAAAACTTTTTCTTTTTCTTTTTCACCAAGTTCCTGCATTGCCTCTGCTAAAAAATACAAAGCCAGCGGCACCTGTCTGCTTTCAGGATATTTACGCAGGAAAATTCCATAATGTGATGCTGCCTGTTTGGCATGTCCCTGTGCTAAAAATCCGTTGCCGATTGCCAGCAGTATTTCTGCCTTTAATTTTGTTGCCTTTTTAGACTTTAAAACGTTTTGCAGATACTCCACTGCCTGATTCGGATTTCCTGCCTGCAGTGAAAGCAGACCCTGAAGAATTTGCTTTTGATTTCGGGAAAATTCAACTGATGAAGATTCGTATTTTGTTAGCTTTTTCTCTAATTTATTTACGTCTTTCTGCAGCAAGGAGATCTGTTCCTGCATAGCGGTTACCTGTTTCTGCAGCACAGAAACTTGTTTATCAAGAGTCCGTGTTTTTTCACGCGATTCAACGAATCCATTCTGCAGAGATTCGAGTAAATCTCGCGGCGGAATCGCTTGTTCCAACTCATTATTGCGCAACAGTTGATCTGCTGTAAGCGCCTGCAAATTCAGCAATAATTCTTCCTGCGCCGCTACTGTTTTTTGCAGCGCCGCAATTTCTTCAGAATTTTTTTCAGGTATTGTTTTTTTGGCCGCCGTGGATGAACAGCCCAGTAAAATTAAGAGTAAAACAGGTAAGTACAGCCAAAAAAATGAAAGACCTATCCTTTTCAAATAAATTCGAACTACGGTCCGCTTGTTTGATTTCAGTTGAAATTTTGACATAAAAAGGAAATTAATTTTTAAATCAATGTATAAGAATTGAAAACAGAACGAATTATCAAATTATTTGCTCCAGACCGGATTCGTCTCAGCGATGCGGTTATCGTTTGCGGTAACACGAACGGCGCGACCTCCAAATGCAGAAATGTAGTAAAGTTTTGAAACCTTTTTCTTTTTGGCCGAGAACACAATTTGTTTCCCGTTAGGAGACCAGTCAGGTTTTTCTGAATCATAACGCCCAAATGTAAGTTGAAGATGACGGCGGGTGAGCAGAGTGTACTTGTAGAGTTGAAAAAAGCCTTTTTTCTGTCTTTCATAAATCAGCTGAGATCCATCCGGAGACCACTTAGGCGAACTGTTGTAACTGCCCCTAAAAGTCACGCGCTCCGTTTTATTAGTAATCAAATTATAAATATAAATTTGCGGACGCTGTGGACGTGCGCTATCTGAAACAAACGCAATTTTTTGTCCATTAGGTGACATTTGCGGTGAGGTTTCCAGGCTTTTCCAGGCAAAAATCCGTTCCAGTTTTGCATCTGCCAAATTGTAGCTGTAGATGTCAGAGTTACCCTGCTTCATGAGCGTCAGCAAAATTGACTTCCCATCCTTACGCCAGCTTGCACCAAGAGGTTGAAATCCTGCAGGGAATGTAAGAATTTTTGCACGGAGACGTTTTGACAGTTGTATGGTCAGCTGCACACTGGAGCGGGTAAACGTTGTGTAGAGGATATTTTTGTTATCAAAGGACCAGCTGGCAAGGTTGTTGGAACCAAGATTATATGAAAATCTTTTTTGCACAGTTCCATCATAACTGCTGAGCAGGATGTTTTTTCTGCGATTTATTTTTTGTGCAGTGTAGGCAATTCTGCTGGTAGAAACACCTTTGAAATTCAGGGTTTTTTCCACAAACCAATCTGCCAGTTCCAGCCCCAGTTTTCGCAAATCCTGTGCTTCTTCCAGTGCAAACAACTTTTGAGAAAGAGGCGATTTTTCACCCTGCGTCCAGAGAGTAATTTCAAGTTGATCCGGATTCCTCTTTAGCGCCATTTGCAAGTGAAAAAACACTTCTTCGTTTTGTTCAAATTCTTCTTTTGTACCCTTAATTATTTGGAAAAAGAGTACTTTCTCCAAATTTGCTTTTAAAACATTTTGAACTGAAGTTGTTTCAGCACTACTATCTGCGGCCAATCCAACTTTAACCGGAACAAACTTTGGGTTATTGATTTCAAAATAATCAATAGCATAAACGGAATTCCCGTCTGTGAACAAAACGATTCCTAACAGCAGCAGAACTATAACTGTTCTGATGCGCAAAATTAGAGTTTGAAAAATGTTTGCGGAATTCACTGACATCTCATAATTGTAAATTGGCCGGAGTGAACCGGACACCGAATTTGTATGAATCTTCAGGATAGGACTCTGGCAAGGATGGGAGAAATTGCAAATTTTTCAGCAGATTTTTCACAGTTTTGTTAAGTGCCGAATTAGCAGATTCTTTCATTTTCCAACTTAGCAGACGACCATTTTTTTTAATTTCAAACTGAATCACGGTAGTAAATTTACTTGCTGTCAAATGGATAGGTACTTCCCATTGTTCAGCTAAAAATCCTTTAAGTTCCTGACGGTATTCCTTTAATTCTATTGAGTTTAAATTGGTTTTCTGTCTAACGGGCAAAGGGTTATGTAATGTAACAGGAGTTAAAAGCTTCAAAATTGTACCCACTTGTCCCGAAAGTGGTTTCGTTGAAACTTCTGATACTTTCAGGCGGTCCGGAAATTTTATTGCCTGAGCAAGAATACTCTTGAGTGAGATTTGAGGTATAATTTTTTTCTTTTTGATTTTAGTTATTTTAGGTAGTTTTTTCGGCTGACCCGACAAAACAATATCAGGAAATATCAAAATCCCAGTAGACACTTTTTCTCCATATTCCTGAGTATTGAAACCGGGCGTACCGGAAGCTTTCATTTTATCTGCAGAAAATGGAGACCACTCTTCCCACTGCAAATCAATCTTGTTAATTATTCCAGGATACCAGTATAGCAGGGCACTTATCAAAAAAACGTGCAAGGTCATTGAAAACAGAATACCACCTGAAAAACGCCATTTCAACGTCATAAGCCAATCCAACTATTATTCCCCGCTACGGAACCATGAGAGACGCGAAGACAGATTGTGAAAAAAATAATTTTTTTCCATAAAAATTAATTTTGCCTGTCTTTCCGACTCACGAATGATTACTTCATCACCTATTTCAAGCGGAACTTTTTCCTTTCCATCCGCAGAAAGATATATTTCTTTTTCATGAGTATGCGGTGAGATTTCCAGTCTTATTTGGGAGTCACTGGTGACTACCAGATGTCTGGAGCGGAAATCGTATTCATTCAATCCTGCGATGATCATGCAGCGCAACTCAGGCATTACAATCGGTGAACCGGCGGCCAGTAAATACGCAGTACTTCCAGTGGCCGTCCCAACTATGACTCCGTCTCCGCGAACCCGACGAATATGCTGTTCATTGATACTCAGCTCGACTGTGATTAGTCGAGTTGCACCACGGACAACTATTTCATTCACCGCATAATCTGTTCCATGAGGATGGACGCATTCAAGAACAGAACGTTCACTGATTATATATTTGCCATCAAGTACACTCTGCAGCATTTCGGTCAACTCTTCACGGTCTCCTGCAGTCAAAAAACCGACATTCCCAAAGTTGACAGCCAGTACCGGACATTGCGGGAAAAAACTTAAAGCAGCAAGAACTGTCCCGTCACCACCAAATGAGAGGACTAAATCCAAATCGTCTTTACTACCTGTATTGTCTTCGAGAGGCGAAATTTCTATTCCATGAGGGACAAACCACTCTTGAATCAACTCCGTCACCGGCTGTTCAAATTGCGGAGAAAAGATGCCCACTCTGCGCAACTTTATTTTATTTTCGCTCACCACTCTTTCTTTGAAAAATTTACCAAGTCTTTACAGCATCTTCGGGCACTTTTAGCTTTGTTGTCAAGTGAAAAAACCCGGTCTCTTGTCTCTCATACATAATTACAGTTGTAAATTATAAATAAATTTGCTTAAATTCTATTTATTTCTCGGTCTCCAACTTGCGTTTGCATAGAAAATATGAGAGTATTTATAGGTTAAAATCATAAACTAATTATATACAACCGTGAACACTTTTTTACGAAATATTGGAATCTGGCTTGTGATTGGCTTAGTGATGCTAATGCTTTTCAATCTTGTTGGGCCAAGAGAATCAAACGAAAGAAAAATTACATTTTCAGAATTTATTTCTCAAATTGAGTCCGGATCGGTGCTTGAGGTCTCAATCCGCGGCAGCCAAATTCACGGGGTCAGTGATACAAATGGTTCTTTTCAAACACAGACTCCCAACTATCCTGCATTATTTGAAATCCTGGACCGTCATCAAGTGCGTGTTCGTGTCGAACCAACGGATCAAACGAATTTGTTTATGGCCATCCTGAATAGTTGGCTGCCGATGATCCTGATTATCGGAATCTGGTTATTCTTCATGCGTCAGGTTCAAGGTGGAGGAAACCGTGCGATGGGTTTCGGAAAAATTCGCTCTCGAATCACCAACACTGAAGATAATCCGATTAAATTTGAAGACGTCCAGGGGATTGATGAGTCACGGGAAGAACTGGAGGAAATTGTAGATTTTCTCAAAGACCCTGGAAAATTTGAACGACTCGGAGGTGAAATACCAAGAGGTGTTTTGCTGATGGGAGAACCTGGAACCGGAAAAACTTTGCTGGCCAAAGCAATTGCGGGAGAAGCTGCCGTACCCTTTTTCAGCATCAGTGGTTCGGATTTTGTGGAAATGTTTGTTGGAGTTGGTGCCAGCCGTGTCAGGGACATGTTCGCGCAAGGAAAAAAACACGCGCCTTGTATAATTTTCATTGACGAAATCGATGCGGTGGGGCGTAGCCGTGGAGCAGGACTTGGTGGCGGAAACGATGAACGTGAACAGACACTTAATCAACTGCTGGTTGAGATGGATGGTTTTGAAGTAAATGAAGGAATTATTGTAATCGCGGCGACAAACCGTCCGGACGTGCTGGATCCTGCATTGCTGCGTCCGGGACGTTTTGACCGTCATGTAGTTGTTCCGCTTCCTGATATTAAAGGTCGAGAAAATATTCTGAAAACGCACAGCAAAAATATTGAACTGAATAAGGAAGTAAATTTGAATACTATTGCCCGCGGAACTCCGGGGTTTACCGGTGCAGATCTAGCCAATCTGGTTAACGAAGCCGCGCTTTGGGCAGCACGTCAAGATAAAGACGCAGTGGGGAATGAAGATTTTGAATATGCAAGAGACAAAGTCATGATGGGCGCTGAACGACGCAGTCTCATGATTACTGATGAAGAAAAAGAAACTACTGCCTATCATGAAGTTGGACACGCGCTCGTGGCAGCCAGCATTGAAGAAGTAGATCCTGTTCATAAAGTAAGCATAATACCACGTGGACGTGCTTTGGGAGTTACAATGCTGCTTCCGGAAGAAGATCGACACAGTCACAATAAACGCGCGCTGCTCGGACAAATTGCCATGATGATGGGTGGACGGGCCGCAGAGCATTTAGTGTTTAAACGATACACCACAGGTGCCAGTGATGATTTGAAAAAAGCTACAGAATTAGCGCGTAAAATGGTTTGTCAGTGGGGTATGAGTGAAAATCTTGGTCCTCTGACTTATACAGAAGACGAGGGACATGTTTTTCTGGGACGTGATTTACAACAGCACAAGGAATTCAGTAATGATTCAATGCGGATGATTGATGAAGAGGTGCTTGAAATTCTAAATTCATCTTATGAGCGTGCGAAGAAAATTTTGAAAACTTACCGCAAAGCTCTTGACTCTCTTGCCAAAACGTTGCTTGAAATAGAAACTATTGATGGAGACGGTGTACTACAGGCAATGCAGCAGTTTGCTCCTAAAACAAAAAAATAGTGCTCGCGGAATAAAATTCAAATTGCTTGAAATTGCCTTAAGCGTGTTCATAAGTTAATGAGTATTCTGCCAGGTACATTTAAGCAACAGCAAATAGTTTGGTTTTGTTTTTCGGCCAAATAACCAAAAAATCATTTTCCGGGTAAGCTTTGTGGTGAAGAAAACTCGGCATCGCTTTCCTTTCCGGAGACTTCAGTGGAAACAATTTTAGCAATTTTTACCGGCAATTTTTCTCTTCGCTGGCAAGATTTGTTCGATATTGTCCTCCTGTCCCTTATATTTTATCGTATCTTGATCCTGATTAGAGGTACCCGCACCATTCCCATGTTGATGGGATTTGTTTTGCTACTGGCACTTTATCTTGTCTCGCTGATACTGGATTTGGAAGCAACTCAGTTGCTGCTTGATAATTTGGGACAATCTCTGGTGCTCGTGCTGGTTGTTCTCTTTCAGACAGATATCCGAAATGCACTGGCGCAAATCGGAGTTTTCACTCTTTTTCGTGAAAGCAATCAGCAAAAAAGAGATGTTGTGGACAGTATCCTACAGGCATGTCTGGTGATGTCTCAGCAAAGGATCGGAGCCCTCATTGTTTTTGAACAGGAAGTCGGCCTGAAAAATTATAGTGATCGCGGTACACAACTGAATGCTACGGTAAGTGAAGCGCTTTTGCTGAGTATTTTTCATCCTACGTCACCTTTGCACGACGGCGCTGTCATTATCAACGCAAAAGGGGATTTATTGGCAGCTCAGTGTATTTTACCCGTATCGATGGACAGTCGTCTCAGTTCTTTTCTCGGTACGAGACATCGTGCCGGGATTGGTTTAACAGAGGAAACTGACGCGGCAGTCTTGATTGTTTCTGAGGAACGCAGGGAAATCAGCCTCAGCTACCGTGGTCAGTTGATACGCGGCGCAAATGAAGACATTCGCAAAGCCCTGCTTGAAGTACTTTCCGGAAACATTCCGGCTGCAATTCAGGACAAAGAAACAAAAGACGCAGTTAGAAAAGCTGCAACAGAGGCTGCAGAAAAAAATTCGGAACCGGCGGAAGTTTCCGAAACATTGACAAACTCCAATCATTCACCTGCTAAACGAACTGAAACGAACTAATGCGAATAAATGCTTTATATAAAGTGCTTGCAGTGGTTTTGGCTGTCTTTGTCTGGTTTCTAGCACGGAAATCCGGAGAACCGATTCAAATGAGTTTTTATGCTCCGGTTGTTTTTAAAAATGTATCCCCTGAATTCCAAGTCACCTCTGATCCGCCGCAAGTCAACATTGTGGTGCATTCTAACAGCAGGGAATCATTTAATCCTCAGGAGATTCAGGCTGTTTTGGATTTGGACAACGCGCAAGAAGGTACTCTTTCCTATGTGCTGACTGAGAATCACATTTTATCACCTGTGAAGGTGCAGATAACCCGCATCCATCCTTCACAAATAACGGTAAGAATCGAGGAACTGATTGAAAAATCTTTTGCGATCAAACCGCGTTACCATGGGACTCCCAGAAAAGGTTTTCTGCTGGGCGACATCAAAATCATTCCGGACACCCTGACTATGCGTGGACCGCGCTCAGTTTTGGAAAAAATGGATCATATCTCCGCACATGAAATTGAACTGGAAGGACTTCAGGAAAGTGTTACAATGCGCGTTGATTTGGATTTGCCTGGAGGCAATGTACAGATCATCCATCAAAATGTTGATTTTTACACGGCTGAAGTAACAATCAACAGTTTGCCGATCAAAAAAAGATTTGACAAAGTACCGGTTTATTTGCGAAATGTGGAATATGTGAGCGTAATAAATCCTAAAACTTTTAATGTTTTCGTTGAGGGTCCGGAATATTTGATCAAGGAAATGGATCGGGATAAGCTTTATGGGGAAATTGATCTTTCGACATATGAACCCGGCAACTATCCTAAAGTGACACCAAAAGTCGTTAAACCGGACGGAATCACAGTACTTCAACAATGGCCCATTGTTTCTGTCTGGGTTAAAAATGAAAAAAAATAAAGTATGATAGCATTACACATCAACATTGATCACGTAGCAACTGTCAGACAGGCGCGTCAAATAAGTGAACCTGATCCGGTGATTGCAGCGGGACTAGTAGAGCTCGCAGGCGCGGATGGAATCACGATTCACCTGCGCGAAGACAGAAGGCACATTATAGACCGTGACGTACGAATTTTACGGGAAACAGTGCAAACCAGACTAAATCTCGAAATGGCCGCAACAGCAGAAATGTTCGACATCGCACTGGAAATCCGACCGGATATTGTCACTCTTGTTCCGGAAAAACGGGAAGAGGTGACAACCGAAGGCGGACTTGATGTTGTAGGTTCAACTGAATTAATGCACAAAGGAATCGGTCAACTCCGGAATGCGGGAATCCGGGTAAGTTTATTCATTGATCCGGAAGCGGAACAAATTGAGGCCAGCCAAAAAGCAGGCGCGGAGGATGTTGAACTGCACACAGGTTGTTATGCCAATGCTGAAAGAGGAACAGAACAAGACAAGGAATTTGAGCGTTTGGTTTCCGCGGCAGAGTACGCAAATGAAAATAAACTTCAGGTAAATGCAGGGCACGGACTGAATTACATCAACACTCAACGGATTTGCGGCTTACCGCATTTGCGTGAATTAAACATCGGTCACAGTATCGTCAGTCGCGCCATTTTCGTCGGTATCACTCAAGCAGTACAAGAAATGAGAGAAATCATAATTCTAAATTCCTAAGCATTCTATGACAAAAGAAATCATCATAAATCACACTTCACACGAGACACGTGTTGCCGTGATGGAAGGCGGAATCCTTTCAGAACTGCATCACGAACGGGCAAAAAAAATGCGTGTCGTGGACAATATTTACAAGGGAAAGGTTTTGAATGTTCTGCCGGGTATGGAGTCCGCATTTGTTGACATAGGCGCGGATCGGGCAGCATTTTTACATATTGACGATATTCTTCCGGAACACGAAATTCTTGGTGAAAAGTCGAGGACAAATGGAGAAAAACAACAAATAGGCCAACTGATTCAAGAAGGTCAGGACATTCTGGTACAGGTTTCAAAAGGGCCAATCGGCACGAAAGGGGCACGCGTTACCAGCCACGTTTCCATTCCCGGAAGAAATCTGGTTTATTTGCCGACAACACATACTCTTGGGGTTTCACGTCAAATAAGCCAGGACAAAGAACGTGAGCGTCTGAAGGAAATTGTGAATCGGCTGCGTCCGATGAATGCCGGATTTATCATCCGTACGGTTGCGGAAGGACACACCGAAGAAGATTTACATTCTGATATCAATTACCTTGTTTCCATTTGGGAAGATGTACTGGAAAAGTACAAAACCCTCCCCGCCCCGTCCCTTTTGCATTCAGATCTGAATGTTATTTTCCGGACAATCCGCGATCTTTTTTCAGCAGATATCCGTAAATTGGTTGTTGATGATAAAAATCAATATCACAAGGTACGTCAATTTGTTCGTTCTTACTTGCCGCGCTATGGTTCTGTGTTGGAGAATTATACTAAAACGGAGCCTGTTTTTGATCATTATGGAATTGAAAATGAAATTGACCGTGCACTCGGAAACAAAGTCTGGTTACGTTCCGGAGGGCACCTTGTTATTGATCAGACAGAAGCACTGACTGCAGTTGATGTGAATACAGGCAGCTTTGTCGGTAAGGAAAGTCATGAAAAAACTATTTTGCGTACCAACCTCGAAGCTGCTGAGGAACTCGTTTACCAACTGCAACTACGTAATATAGGCGGAATTATTATTATCGATTTTATCGATATGGAAACGCAGCAGCATCGTCAAATGGTTTATCAGGCTCTCAAGGACCACCTGCGTTCTGATAAGGCACGGAGCAAGATTTTGCAAATAAGCGAAATGGGACTCGTCGAAATGACACGGAAACGTGATCGTGAAAATCTTAGCCGCTACCTTTGCGACCCTTGTCCATATTGTGATGGAAACGGTCAAATAAAATCCGCCTCCACCGTCAGTTACGAAGCATTTCGCGAAATTCAGCGGAGTTGCCGCCGAAACTCAAAAGGCTCCATTGCAATATTTTTGCATTCAGATGTTTTTAACTATATCCAGGAAACTGAGCAGGAAGCCGTGAAAACACTGGAAGAGGAAATGGGTCGGACCATTACTTTTAAAATTTCAGAAGATATACACCACGAACAATTTGAACTTTACGAATACTGAATTGATTAAGGAACTTGCAGATAGGAATTTAAAAAAGCACATAGCTGAAAACGTTTATCCGGGACGTGGAATTGTGCTTGGCCGCAACCATGATGATTTATGGATTCTGATTTACTGGATTATGGGGCGCAGTTCCAACAGCAGAAATCGAATTTTTACGCATGAAAACGGTATTTTACGTACCGAAGCCGCGGATCCTTCACTGCTTGAAGATCCAAGCTTGATTATTTACAACGTAATGCGGGATGTTGATAAACGGATTGTTGTAAGCAACGGAAGTCACACCGACACAATTTGTGACGGTTTAGCGCAGGGGAAGAGTTTTTACACATGTCTGCATACAGAAAAGCATGAACCGGACGCGCCAAATTATACGACCCGTATTTCCGGAATAATTGAGCAGTCCGAAGCAAGTATTGCTTTGTCCAGAATTAGTATAAGTGATTTTTCGGCAGAACATTCGGTACATCATTATTATCGCTATTCCGACATTTCTCCGGGATACGGATATTGTGTGACGACTTACATGGGCGACGGTAGTCCGTTGCCTGCTTTTCAGGGAGATCCAATTTTGCTTCCGCTGGAAGGAGATATCGAACAAATCAAACAAAATTATTGGCAGAAGCTTAATCCGGAAAATCGAATTTCTCTGGTCGTTCGTGAAATAGGTAATTCCGGTGAAGATCGTTTAAAAATAATTAATCGTTTTCAAGTACTCAATCATTAAAGAAGGATTATAAAATGGAAATGGAAGACGAAACAAACACTGCAACAAGCTCAGACTTAAATGAAAATTTGAACGAAGATGAAAATGAGATCGTCATCGAAGATGATGATCCAGGCGATTTGGATTTTGACGTCATTTCCGATGAAGAGGAGGAAGAAGAGGATGAGGATGACGAACTGGATAATTTGCCGGCATTGGAGGAAAGCGATTTGTTTGACCTCGATGTTGAAGATTCACTTGTCAGTACAGATTCTTTTTCTGTAACACCGCAGGAAGATGAATTCTTACATAAATTTGATGAAGATGACTTGAGCCCGCTTAGTTTTGCGGGAAAACAGGTAGTGATCTTTGATATGGCAAAAGAGCAGGCAGAGCTCTTGAAAAAATACCTGAGCGAACGTACCGGTATGGAGGTTGAGTGTGTTACCAAAAAACAAAATCTTTGGCGTTTCCTGAAAATAGACCCTCTTGATCTGATAATTATGGAAACCGGTTCGGAGGCAAATACTGACGCATTAGAGCTCATGCAGGAAACAAAGGATAGATTCCCGGAGGTGCATTTTATTTGTCTTTCAGGCCCTGTAAGTCTGGAAAGAAGACTGCAGTTTCTGAATGCGGGTGCCCTCGATTATTTAACCCGCCCCGTGCATTTATCAACAATTGCGCAAAGTATTTTAGTGCAGTTTAGCCACACTGATATTTATGATATTGATAATGAGCTTTCGGATCTTGACTCCGAAGCACACGATATTCCGGAAGAAGAGCCAATCGTAGATTCTACTGAAACTTTGCCAGAGAAAAATTCAGGCGGCACCGTCAATCAGTTGGGTGAGGATTTGAACCTTTCAAAGGAAATTGATTTGATTCATGAAGATTTTTAATTATTTTTTCTACCCTCACATACGTTCGGGATGACGTGATAAATTACGGGATACGCCTTGTCATCTTGTCAAAATAGTATACGTGCTACACCACGAAATCCGTGGTTAAAATTTGAATTTATCATATGTATCTTGTCAAATAATTATCCGTGCTTCTCCGCGATATCCGTG
>JYMV01013665.1_pt1 | contig 16413 bp, 12 predicted proteins | sample 338911 | NCBI WGS metagenome assembly JYMV01 (sample SAMN03354496, study PRJNA234377) | hydrothermal vent metagenome | biome: Deep sea; feature: Hydrothermal plumes at the Eastern Lau Spreading Center, Western Pacific Ocean; material: Seawater | place: Tonga | collected 2009 | depth 2000 m m
ATGGGATGGAGAGTAATTTTCTACACTTTAAATGTGAGATCAGGTTTGCCTGGACCTGGTAAAGACGCTTATTACCAACTGGCAGAAAAGCCGGGGGTAGCAGCCCAAATGTGGATACAAAATCGGGATCTGCGTAGGCGGCAGATGTTATGATAAAGGTTCCGACCACTTTCACGCTCCTGGGTTTATTTTCTTGTGCATATTGATAACAGAAAATAATTACTTAACGGCAAACACTGTATTACCCCATTTCCCGCGGAAATTCTTCTTTCAACTTGTTTTGAAGGTGCCTCGGTAGTCGATTAAGAAAGGCACGGACAGTTTTCCATGTTGACTCCGGTATTGGGAGGCTTTCTTCTCTATCCCAAGTGCACCTGGTAATGAAATAAACCCAGGTCTTTACCAATGATAGGGCTTCCATTTCTTTATTTTGCGCGAGCTCGTTGGAGACACCCAGATGTAATAAATCTGTTAGAAATGGTGGGTACAAATTTACCGCGCGGTTAAAAGCCTCAGATGTAGTTTCACAATCTTCGCCAAGGGCATGTAGGGTCTTGAACCTTAATCGGGCAGCTGGGAAATGATTTGGGAATAGTTTAAGGGCGCGATCCAAATACGTTAGTCCAATTTTCAGGTTTTTTTTCTGAAGATGATGGATTGCCATATAACTCATGGCGGTTGCGCCAATAACTGCTCGCCCGTTTTTGGATTCTTGGTTCCCGGTTGCGACATCATCGGCCAAGGACATAAAATAGTCCTGCGGGGGCATTAACTCTAACGTGTTCTCAAAGATCCTTAACCACACTAAGTCTCTAGTCGGTTCAAAATAATGGGAATGTAGACCATCAATTAGAATTTGAAAGGTCGCAAAAGCATCATTTTTCTCCCCAATCAGCCACTGGTAGCGTGCGTAGTTAAAGAGTAAGGCAAGTGAACCGGGAAAGAGAGAAGAAGCTTCAGCGAAGATTGATTTTACTATATCTCGCCTCTTTTCATCTAAAGGTCGATTGACGACGTTTTCAATGGCTCTGTAGAGTGCGAGGGAGTACAGGCTGTGACGGTTTTTTTTATCACTCTTCGCGAGGAATAGACATCGATCAAGACCAACTACAGAGGTGGTTCGGAGGGCATTAGTTTTCTTGCGTCGGAAATTAAATCTTGCCACTTCAAAAAGGCAGTACTTTATAAAACGCTTGTCTCGATCCCTTGGTTTTAAAAATAACTGTTCGAGTTCTGCAGAAATAAGTGTTTGGTTCTGGTTGAAAGATTGCCAATCTTCTGGGTAGGTCCGGAGGTTTTGGGCGACGTCTTCTTCCAAGTTAGACGAAGATGAGCAGCGGATGGTAAGTTGGTTAGCTTCAAGCAAGTCGATGGCTACATCCTGACCACCATGAAGTGCAAAAGATCCATTTATGAGTGCATCAACTGTTCGGGACTGAATACCTCCGTACATCCGGCCACAGAATATTGGCATGAACTTGGAGCGTCGGATGTGAGACAGGTACTTTTCATTATCCATAAATCCGTGGTGTATGCGAATATTCAAATCCGGATTGTCGATAGTTGCGATTCGGAAGAGAAACTGTGCTTTTTCCCGCATGAATGGTGTGAAAGAGAGACCAGTGTGTAGGAAGTCGATGTCCTTTTTGTAGGACGTTTGCAAGATATTGGGTTTTTCAAAAGGGAGAATGATTGTGGGAAAGACGGAGACAGGACAGTCGTAAATGCGGTCCAGGTAATAATGCTCATATGCTCCATTGCCGACAATAAGATCGGCACGCTGCAAGTCCTGATGTTGGTAGGCCAACTGGAAATCGAAATCATAATTTAGAAATATCACTGGTCCATTAAAATCATACAGATCATTGGGAAGCCGTTGACCATATATGTCGAGGACAATTATGGCGTCTGGTTGAAATCCTCGGGGTATAATATCAGAGAGTGGCGGTGCAGTTTCGTCTCTCTTTACCATGGCTCTGATGATCTGAAATCCCTCTAATCCCTCTGCTGGGGCATGGTGCTTAGTGTGAGGGCCATAGAGAATGAGCACGTTAATAGCCGGTTTTTTAAGAAGAGACACAAGATTTGAAGAACCTTGGAAGTTTTTAAGTATCTCGCCTGCAACAACGTTGTTTCCGAGGCACCATTGACCATACGCTTCTTGAATTAAGGTGCCAGGCTTTAAACCATTTGAGTTCTTTCTTATAGCTCCACACATGATGAGGGCAGCATTCTCAATTTCCGGTACATTCTCAGCACGCGCCTTTAATAAAGCGATATAGTGGTTGCCAGCAGCTAAAGCCTCTTTAGCAGATCCATAAGAGCCTAAAATATCCTGAAGATTGGGAGAACGTTCGAAGTTTGGTCGCAATCGGTGGTCCATTAAGTGGTAATCAGGCCTTTAAATTTACGACTTCGGGAAAGAGACCGGCTTTCATAACCTGGCCTGGTAAGGGACTATCGAAGAATTGCTCGGTCCAATGAGAAACTGCGATTAGTTTTTCTATATCGACCCCGGTTGCGAAGCCCATGTTGCGGAGCATGAAGCACAAATCTTCGGTGGCGATGTTGCCGGTAGCTTCAGGTGCAAAGGGACATCCGCCAATACCACCGATAGAGGCATCCAGAAAGTCTATTCCGGAGGTTGCGGCAGCGGCAGCGTTAGCAAAGCCTGTGTTTCTTGTGTTGTGAAGATGGCAGCCCAATCCGATGCCTCTACCCACGGCCACTCGCACTTTGTTGATCAAGTTGGAAACTTGCGTTGGCACGGCGGCTCCTATGGTATCTGCCAAACCGATTTCCAAGGCCCCACCGTCTACTAGTTGTTTGGCTATATTTATGACACCCTCCGCCGCCACCTCTCCCTCAAAAGGACAGCCAAATGAAGCCCCAATAGTACAGGATAATTTAATTCCAGCTTCTCGAACACGGTTGGCTATATTTTTGTAATCTGCCAAGGTTGTTTCAATGGTCGTGCCTTGATTTTTCTGGTTGAAGGTTTCGCTGGCAACTACCACGTAGCGTAATTCGTCGACACCCGCATCGACGGCTCGGTCTGCACCGCGAGCGTTCAGGGCAAGTCCAGCATAAGTGACGGCGTTATTGCGCGTGATGCCAGCCATTACTGCCTCCGCGTCTCCCATTTGCGGAACTCTTTTCGGATTTACAAAACTCACAGTCTCAATCCGAGATACGCCGGTAGCAGATAGCTTGTCGATCAATTCGATGCGTTCCTCCACGCTCCAGAGGCGGGGTTCGCTTTGTAGACCATCACGTGGCCCAACTTCGCAAATTTCGATTGTGCCGATTTTCGCGTTCATGTCATAGCTCCCAACTGTGAAGATTATTCAAATTATATCAGTGGCAACTGAATTGACCAGCGTTGTCCTATTTGTTGGCTAATACGATCGGGGTAAATCCAAAATATGTTCGGCAATGTAAGATAAAATTAAATTGGTGGAGATTGGGGCTACTTGATATAAACGTGTTTCCCTAAATTTCCGTTCTATATCAAACTCCTCCGCAAAACCAAATCCACCGTGTGTTTGCATACACATATCGGCTGCTTGCCCTGAGGCTTCGGACGCTAACATCTTAGCCATATTTGCTTCGGCACCGCAGGGCTTATTTGAATCAAACAACGCTGCTGCTTTTGCAACCAATAAATCTGCAGCCTCAGTCGCAGCATAAGCTCGCGCAATAGGGAACTGGATCCCCTGATTTTGGCCGATTGGGCGGCCAAATACTATGCGGTCACGGGCGTAGGAAGATGCTTTTTCGATAAACCATCTGGCGTCACCGACACATTCCGCTGCAATTAATATGCGCTCGGCATTCATTCCGTCGAGAATATAACGGAAGCCGTCCCCTTCTGTTCCAATTAGATTTTCAGCTGGAACGCGTAGATCATCAAAAAACACCTCAGTAGTTGCATGGTTAATCATTGTTGGGATGGGTTGGATAGTCAGACCGCCCTCTAAAGCATCGCGTAAATCGATCAAAAATACGGATATGCCGTTATGGCGTTTTGTGACCTCCTCTCGTGGCGAAGTTCTTGCTAATAATAACATGAGGTCGGAATATTCTGCTCGTGAAGTCCATATTTTCTGTCCGTTTATTATGTAGTGATTACCTTCTCTGATAGCTTTCGTGAGAATACGTGTCGTATCACTACCACTGGTAGGTTCGGTCACTCCGAAGGCTTGCAACCGCAATTCACCAGAAGATATTTTTGGTAAATACTCAGACTTTTGTTTGGTACTTCCGTGCCGAAGGATTGTTCCCATTGTATACATCTGCGCATGACAGGCGGCGGCATTACCCCCACTTTTGTGGATTTCCTCCAAAATAGCTGTAGCGGCTGCAAGTCCTAATCCACTCCCTCCAAATTCCTCAGGTATCAGGACGGCAAGGTAACCACTATCTGTTAATGCTTTAACGAATTCGGAAGGGTACGCACGCTCTGAGTCCAATTTCTGCCAATATTTATTGGGAAACTGTTCACATATATTACGGACTCCTTCCCGAATATCCGTAAAGTAATCTTCAGTATATTCTGTCATAATCTGGACTTACCTAAGTATTTACGTAGATTAATCTTCATAAATTAGACCATGTTGGCTGGTTTGGAAATTGGTGGAATAAACGGGCTAAAATTTACGGGGAATGGATACTACTCCATATTCTAAATTGGTTAAAATTAACAATTATCTAAACGGTCACGCCGCATGGCCTTACGCTGCCTTAACTTTATCGATGTTATTCTTTGCCAGCAACCAGATCCTGGGGCGGATTATACCTGGCGAGGTGCCACCCATTGGGCTTTCTTTCTGGCGATGGGTTTTAGCGGGGTTATTAATATTACCTTTCACCTGGCGCAGGTTGCTGGAGCATATTGATCTAATATTGGTCAACATCAAGCTCCTTTTAAAGCTCACCTTCGCGCTAGTCATTCTGGGAAATACAACTATTTATATAGCACTTCATTATACGACGGCGATTAATGCTGGTGTCGTTTCGATGACGCAGCCAGCGGTGACAATTTTTCTTACGTGGCTATTTTTCAGGGAAACGGTAACTAGAAGTCAAATACTTGGCGCAGTAATTGCGGCATTTGGTGTTTTAGTAATCATCCTTAGGGGCGATATGCAAGCCTTGGAAAATATCACCATTAATATAGGTGATTTTTGGATGTTAGCGTCTGTGTGCGGCTTTGCTTACTATGCAGTTTTCCTGAGGCAATTGCCAAAGGAAATTCCACCACTTGTTCTATTAAATATCTTACAAATTTTAGGCGTCTTCGTATTGTTACCCTTTTACCTTTGGGAAACTGCTTATGTAATGCCCATGGAGGTAAATTATACCACCATTATATCCGTTTTGTGGGCAGGTATAATCGTTGCCGTTGCGGCGATGGGTTTATGGAATTTTGGAAATCAGGCTGTTGGAGCGAATAAAGCCAGTGCTTTTGTTTATGTCAGGTTGTTATTTATAACGATATTGGCAATGATAATTCTGGGGGAGGTTCTTCAACCATACCATGTTCCAGCCTTTGCCTTCATAATTCTTGGCGTATATCTGGTTTCCAGGGTCAAGCGTCAGAAAGTATGAATTAGGCGGTAAAGTAGCAAGACAAGAGCATTGACTTTTATCCCTGTGTCTCTGGCACTACTTCACTTAAACATTTTGGATTTGACCCACGGAAAGCCGCGGTCTACAAGTTTTTTTTACTGTTTAATGGTTCACCGAACCTCCATCGATAACCACGCATTGGCCTGTCATAAAGTCGCTATCTGACGATGCTAGAAAGAGTAAGGCACCAACAAGGTCTTCCGGAACCTGGCGTCTTTTTAATGCCCGTGTTGCTGTGTTGGCGTCTACAGAAGCGTCATCAAAATTCTCTTGTGCCAAAACATTTTCGCTCATTACCAGACCAGGTGCCAAGCTGTTAACGCAGATGTTATCATCACCTACTTCACGTGCCAGGCAACGTGTCATCGTCATGACTGCACCTTTTGAGGATAAAGTGCCTGAAGCAATATTTATGATCTTTCCATATTTCTGTTTACGCATTTGGCTAATGACGGCTTTTGCGCAAATGAAGACACCTCTTACGTTCACCGCCATCAGATTGTCCCATTCATCGACGGTGATCTCATTGAAAGGTTTGGCTTCAAGTTTTCCAAAGATTGCAGCGTTGGCAACCAGAATGTCGATCCTGCCAAAACGCTCAACAGTATCTGATGCCAGTTTTGCAACAGATGCTTCGTCTGAGACATCGGTGGTTATGTTTATAGCTTCTCCGCCGCCTGCTCTTATTTGACTTGCTACTGACTCACCGTCATCTAAATCAGCAATGACTACCGTCGCACCTTCCTTGGCCATGGCTTTAGCGTATGTAGCTCCGATACCTTGTGCAGCTCCGGTAATAATTGCCACACGATCTTGGACCCGTTTCATATGTGTAACCTTTAAATTTCTGTATAAAGAGAGGAATGTGCGACAGGATGCAATTTGAATCCAGTATTAATTTTCATCTCACCGTTAGATCGGTAAGGTAGTAAATATTCTTTCCGTATTCTCAATTAATTTATGGCAAATTTTTTTAATTTAGTTCTCAGATATTAACTTGGGGAATTAATTAGTGAGCTCCGTCCGAAACGTTCCTACCACGATACTTACAGGATTTTTTGGTGTTGGCAAAACGACTGCGATAAAGTCGATGCTGACTAGAAAGCCGCCACATGAAACATGGGCAGTACTGATTAATGAGTTTGGAGAAGTGTCGGTAGATCAGGCAGCAATCGAGAAGGAGTCAATTTCTGATAACGTAATTATCCAGGAAATTCCTGGTGGATGCATGTGTTGTATGATGAATGTACCCATGCAAGTTGGGATTTTAGAAATTCTCCGCCGTATTAAACCTGATAGATTGTTAATAGAACCAACAGGGATAGGTCATCCTGCTGGCATTTTAGATGAACTCCGTAGTCCCCAGTTGTCGACTACCTTAAATGTTAAGGCGGTCATCTGCCTCGTTGATCCAAGGCATGCTTTAGATTCTCGTATCCAGTCTGTGAATGTTTTTAATGACCAAATTCACCTTGCAGATATTCTGGTAGCAAGTAAGGCTGATATGGCAGATGCCGATGAACTTAAATTTTTTTATGAATGGGCTGAACAGCTTTTTCCACCAAAACTAAGAATTTTGGAAGCACGTAACGGCGATCTCGATTTGCTGCTTCTTGATTTGGATACTGAAAATACAAAAGCACCGCTTTTTCCGCATGCTCAGGGTCACGTTCACACGGAACTCGCGGCAAAGCAGGAAAAAATTGTTATAGAGCTAGGAAAGCCTCACCGGGCTTTAAATCAGGGGTTGGGGTATCAAGGATGTGGCTGGATATTCTCTGCCGAAGAAGTTTTTGACAAAGAAATGCTGATTGACTTATTGGGACCTCCTGGCCTGTGGGGCCTGCCAAAGGGTGCGGTTATAGAGCGCCTAAAGGGCGTATTTCGAGTAGAAAAGGGATGGGTGTTAGTTGATCGTGTAAATAGTGAATTTACTTTGTCGGAGATAGCCTATCGTAATGACAGTCGCCTGGAGGTTGTTGTCTCAGAACATCTAAAAGCTGATTGGGACGAACTAGAGAGGTGTTTAATGAAGTGTTCGATCGGTTAGCCGCCCTTATTATTTTCGCTTTACTAACGGTTTGACTTTCCGTTGTGCTTTTCCGCCGTAGGCGCTAAGGGGTCGTATCAGGCTATTGTCGGCATTTTGTTCAAAATAGTGGGCAGACCAACCTGTAATTCGTGCCATAACAAAAATTGGAGTGTAAAGATTAATTGGGAAACCCATAAGGTAATAGGCAGGCCCGGAAGGAAAATCTAAATTTGGATGTATCTTCTTTTCCGAAACCATAATGTTTTCCATTATTTCGTAAATCTCTAACCATTTTGTGTCGCCTGCCCATTCCGTTAGGTCTCTTAGACAGCTTTTCATTGTTGGGACCCTTGAATCTCCGAGTTTATAGACCCGGTGGCCAAACCCCATAACAAGATCTTTATTCGCGAAGGCATTTCGGAGCCAAGTCTCCGCATTTTTAGACCCACCGATCCTCTTCATCATTTCCATTACGGCTTCATTAGCTCCACCATGCAACGGTCCTTTGAGCGCTCCAATAGCACCGCAGATAGCACTATAAATGTCTGATCTTGTAGAGGTGATCACTCTGCCTGTAAAAGTAGATGCGTTAAAACTGTGTTCCGCATAGAGTATTAGAGAAATATCGAAAGCTCGGATTACTTTCTTTGGTGGTATTTTTCCGAAACACATATGGAAGAAATTCTCAGCCATGGATAGGTCGGTGCGGGGTGCAATACGTTTTTGACCCTGTCGGAACCGAAAATCGGTTGCAATCATCGTTGGTATTTTGGCAAGTAGATTTATGGCGCGTTCTAGATCGCTTTCTAAAGGCTCTCCACCCCAAGCGACTTCTGTCGTTCCAAGATAACTTACAGCCGTACGAATAGTATCCATCGGGTGCGCCCGGCGTGGAAACTTTGCAATCACATCGATGTGGGCCTTGGTCAGCTTGCGTTGAGAGCGTTCCTTCTTTTTGAAAGTGTTTAATTTTCTACGGTTGGGAAGTTCACCATGGAGAATTAGATAGGCCACCTCCTCAAATGTGCAATTGGCTGCCAAATCTTGAACAGCATATCCACGATAAGTTAGGGAGTTAGTTTCTGGCATCACCTTTGAGACCGCCGTTGTGTCAGTAACAACGCCAGCTAGCCCCTTGTAAATTTTGGGGGCTGTTTTTGTCCGGGAAATACTGCCACTTCTCACTTTAGCTTTCTTAATTGCCGCTTTCTTAGCCATATTTCTTCCTTCCGGTATACACTCTACAATTTGAAATTATAAAGATTTTGATCAAATTTATTGTAATCTTCGTAATGAAGAAGCTTATAAAGGCGTTTTCGCGTTTGCATTAAGTCAACTATGGGGGCGTTGGTTCCTTCATCCTTTAGTTGCTTGAATCCATCCTCAACAGCCTTGTTAGCGAGGCGAAGTGATGTAACTGGATAAATCGCGATATTGTAACCGAATTCTTGCAATTGTTTTTTGCTATATAATGGCGTTTTCCCGAATTCGGTCATATTTGCGAGTAAAGGAACCTTAATTTCTGCTCGGAATTTTTCATATTCTTTTGGTTCTGCAAGCGCCTCGGGGAAAATTGCATCGGCACCGGCATCGACGTATGCTTTTGCTCTATCGATAGATGCCGTCAAACCTTCAACACCTAAAGCATCTGTGCGGGCCATGATCATAAAATTCTGATCTTTTTTTACTTCCGCTGCCGCCTTGATTTTCTGCACCATAACCTCTAAATCGACCAGAATTTTATTATCCAGATGACCACATCTTTTATTTGTGATTTGGTCCTCGATATGGCAACCGGCGAGACCAAGTTCTTCAAGTTCCTGAACCGTCCTGGCGACATTAAGAGCTTCACCAAAACCGGTATCAGCATCAATGATCGCAGGTAAATCAGTTACACGCGCTATCTGACGGCCTCGTTGTGTTACCTCAGAGAGAGAGGTCAAACCGATGTCGGGTAAAGCTAGTTCTGCAGATAACGCTGCGCCTGAGATATAGATGCCATCGAAACCCAGTTCCTCAATAATTCGGGCGATAATGGGCGAGTGGGCGCCTGGCATCATCAAAAGTTTCCCGTTAGAAATGGCGTCTCTAAATTCAATCCGTTTTTCGGCAGCGGTCTTATTCGCGAATAGCATCAGAAAATCCCCTCACTATTTCGCGTGCTAGGAGCCAAACTATCGGTACCAAGTTGCACATTAATTTCCCCAATATCGTTTGAATTAAGTTCTGGGAGATTCTGAACCAACTCTAGGAAGCGTGTGCTTTCTACATCAGTGACGAGGCCTTCGGTTAAAATTTTAAATTTACGGATATAATCTTGTCTTACAAAGGGTTTTTTGCCTGCCGGATGGGCATTTGCAACAGCTAATTCATCTACAATCTTTTTGCCAGAGGAGAATTCCACTTCCAGACGACCGCCAAAAGCCCTCTTTTCTGGATTAGGATCATGATACCGTTGGGTCCATGCCGGGTCCTCAACGGTTGATATCTTTTGCCACAATTGAACAGTATCAGCACGATTTGCGCGTTCCGGGGCGTAGGAGCGAACGTGATGCCATTCGCCATCCTGTAGTGCGACAGCTAAAATATACATGATTGAATGGTCAAGCGTCTCCCGGCTAGACATTGGATCCATTTTTTGAGGATCTTTTGCCCCGGTACCAATTACGTGATGGGTGTGATGGCTAGTGTAGAGGGTAATCTTCTCAATGCTTTCCCAGTCTTCGATCTTTTTCCGAATGCTGAAGGACAGGTCGATAATAGCTTGGCTCTGATATTCGGCAGAATGCTCCTTCGTGTAAGATTCAAGGATAGCCCTTTTGGGTTCACCATTGTTAGGGAGGGGCACCTGATAAAGCGCATCCGGGCCACCTAGGATCCAAGCGATAACGCTATCTTCACCCTCATATATTGGAGATGGTGAACCTTCACCTCTCATGCAACGGTCCACGGCTTCAATGGCAAGTTTTCCAGCATGGGCGGGTGCGTAGGCCTTCCAGCTTGAGATTTCCCCTTTTCGGGATTGGCGGGTAGAGACGGTTACATGAAGGGCCTGTTGAATAGACTGATAGATGGTCTCGGTATCCAATTCTAATAACGAGCCAATACCTGCTGCTGCAGATGGTCCTAAATGTGCGATGTGGTCAATTTTATGTTCGTGGAGACAAATACCCTTCACCAGATCAATTTGAATTTCATAACCTGTAGCTAAGCCACGGATAAGATCCCTACCACTTTTGTTCATCTGCTGGGCGACCGCTAAAATTGGGGGAATATTATCTGCTGGGTGGGAATAATCTGCGGCAAGGAAAGTATCATGAAAATCAAGTTCCCTGACAGCAGTTCCGTTTGCCCAGGCAGCCCATTCAGCGTGGATTGTTTGGTTGTTGGGAATACCAAATATTACTGCACCGTCGTCTCTTGGATGAGCTAATGCCTGTGCCCGGGCACTGGCGACCGGGTGACGATTTATTGATGCGATAGCGACGGCAGCGTTGTCAATAATTCGATTAACGATCATTTCCTTGACCTTATCCTCCACCGCCACAGGATCCGCGGACACGGCGGCAATTTTCCAGGCCAACTGTTTTTCTTTGGGTAACGTTCTCGAAGAAGGATAAACTTTAAGATTATGCTTTTTCACTGGCTCCTTAAACCTTCGTTGTTTGCTCTTTAAAGGTGTTACGAGCGTCAAATGACCAGATTAAAAGCAGCTCTGCAAGTAATAGTGATTCAAGCAAACGGTTTTGCAAGTTGCCGGGTGTAACGGTGATTGTTATGTTTTTGTAATTTACAGAGATTAATAATCCTTTCCATTAACGAGGCATTGATATGGTTACTTCTAAACAAAGCCACCTTAACGACAGTCACGCAGCACTGGGTTTGTTGCACTACGCCATAATGTCTGAATTTACGGATAAGACAGGCGATCGTGCTGCCGTGCTCGAAGAACATCTCGCATACCAAGTCAAATTAGAGGAGGAAGGAAATCTATTCGCTGCCGGACCACTCCTTCGAGAGGATGGTGAGATGGCTGGTATTGGCCTGATTATTGTCAAAGCAGGGTCCCTGGATGAAGCCAGGGAAATAGCAAACCAAGATCCTTTTCATCAAAGTGGACTTCGGGCCTATAAAATATGGCCCTGGAAAATTAATGAAGGTGGCGTTGACTTAAAAATCCGGTTTGCCGCAGGTTCCTTCGATATTTCATAAAATTTCTAAAGGGAGATTTTTTTCTTAACTAGTGATCAAAATCGAAAGATATATCTTCTATGACATTTTTACCTCCGTTCCGCGCTGACCACGTTGGCAGTCTCCTCAGGCCCAAGGAGCTATCTGCTGCTCGTAAAGAATGGCATGAAGGTTTGATCACAACTGAACAACTGAGGTCCATAGAGGATAATCATATACTTGAAGCAGTCAAAAAACAGGAGGAGATAGGTCTCAAGGGAATAAGTGACGGGGAATATAGGCGTGACTATTGGCATCTCGATTTCATGTGGAATTTTGATGGTGTTACCCCAAGCGATGATATCTATACAAGTCGATTCCATGGGGAGGAGTTTTCGGCAAGAGCGGCAGAAATCTCAGACCGAGTATCGTATCCTAAAAATGGAATTATGTTAGACCATTTTAAGTTCCTTACAAAAGCAGTTAGAGAAACAGCCAAGTTTACTATTCCTTCAGCAACTCAATTCCGCCATCGGGAAGGTGTTCGTCTAGTAAATACCAGCGCCTACACTGACTTAGATGAATTTTGGGATGACGTCGGGAAGTCATACAATCGAGCCGTTTTAGCTTTCGCGGATCTAGGATGCAAATATATACAAATCGACGATGTTAATTCAGCACTCCTTTGCGATCCGAAAATCAGGGCCGGTTTTGAAAAGTATGGTGGAGATCCAAGTCAAATGTTGGATGTCAATATTGAAGTTAACAATGCGGCTTTAGCAAACCGGCCAGATGACATGCGAGCGACTATTCATCTGTGTCGTGGCAATTTTCAAAGTACATACGCCGGCCGAGGCGGCTATGAACCAATTGCTGAAAAGTATTTAGTAAAGATGAATGTAAATGGCTTTTTTATGGAATTTGACGATGACCGTTCTGGTGATTTTGCACCGTTAAGATTCCTACCAAAAGATAAATATGTCGTGATAGGTATTATGACTTCGAAGAACCCTATTTTGGAAACGAAAGAAGAACTTAAACGACGTATTGACGCTGCGGCAAAATATATTCCGCTAGAACAAATATGCATTTCTCCTCAATGTGGTTTTGCCAGCACTAAAGAAGGAAACAAACTTAGCGAGGAAAACCAATGGCGTAAGTTGGAGAGATTAGTAGAAGTGGCGGATGAAGTGTGGGGATAAAATGAACGGCCTATAATTTTCAGGCATTAGACGTGAGCACTTTAATTTTTGTCAGTGTAACTATTTTATTTTGTCGCCGTAGGCCTAGGATAGGCTTTGGTCATTTTGACGAAAGCCCGTTAAGAATTGATCACACTTAAGTTCCACAAAATGTCTGGTAGATTTGGTCACTGGGTTCTGGTGGCTTTGTGAATTCGGATTGCCCGTTCGGCTGGGAGTAGGGGGTCATTAGAACATTGAACAGTTTCTCAAATAGTTCAAAGTCATCTTCTTCTATAGCCGCAGTTGGGTTGTTTCGACGCATCAGATCAGAGCTGATGCTAGGGGGAACACTTTCACGATATAATCGAGAATGCCAATCCTTAGCCCAATTATCGAAAAGGTTTGAGTTTCTAAACAAGTTACGGACGTTACTAATACCATTTCCATCCAGTGCCTCATCACATAATCCGCGAAACGTTACAGTAAAATCGGTACCGTCCTGATGCATCAAATCAAGCAATGTTTGTACCAGTTTTAGGTCTTTTGTTTCAGATGAAAGTAGACCAATTTTACGGCGCATATATGCAAGCCAATAATCTTTATAAAGTTCTGGAAACTCCTTTATAATATCGCGAGCAATTTCTGCTGCTCGTTTCGATGTGGGGTTGATGATCGGCAGAAGAGTTTGTGCGAGCTGCATAAGGTTCCACTGAGCGATTTGGGGCTGATTGGAATAAGCATACCGTCCAAAATTATCAATAGAGCTGAAAACCGTGTCTGGATCATATTTATCCATAAAGGCACAAGGTCCAAAATCTATTGTTTCGCCTGAGATTGACGTATTATCGGTGTTCATAACGCCATGAATAAAACCAATACGCATCCATTGGGCAACTAGTTTTGCTTGCCTATTAGTTACCGCCTTGAGAAGTGAAGAATAGGGGTATTCCACATTCTTTAAATTCGGATAATGCCGATCGATCACGTAATCGGCAAGTTGCTTGACAGCATCGTAGTCGCCTCTTGCAGCAAAGTACTGGAACGTACCAACACGCACATGACTTGAGGCGACACGGGTTAAGACAGCTCCAGGTAAAACCGTTTCTCGGTAAACAGGTTCTCCGGTTGTTACGGCTGCTAGGGCTCGCGTCGTTGGGACGCCAAGGGCGTGCATTGCTTCGCTAACAAGATACTCTCGGAGAACCGGCCCTAGTGCTGCTCTGCCGTCGCCTTGTCTTGAAAACGGGGTTAGTCCTGAACCTTTGAGTTGGATATCTCGAAGGTTTCCGCCAGCATCTTTTACCTCTCCAATTAATATGGCACGACCATCACCCAACTGTGGAACGAAGTGACCAAATTGGTGCCCAGCGTAAGCTAGAGCTATAGGATCTGCTCCAGGGGGAACACGATTTCCTGAAAAAATGGTTGCCCATTCTTCTGCGCTGAGACCCTCGGGGTCAATACCCAGACTTTTAGCTAGTCCAAAATTAAGTTTTATAAGATTGGGGCTAGTAACTGTCGTAGGCATGAGCCTTGCAAAAAAATGCCCTGGTAACCGTGAATAGGTATTATCAAACTCACAAATTATTGGCACTTGTATTTCAGTTAACATTTTATCCAACGATAAAGTTATGTACCTTGGTTTACTTAAACTTAGTCCACCAATTACTTTTTACCAATATGATTTGTTTTACACCTCTTAATACGAGGTGCTTTGGGTTCTCGGTTGAGTAAGGCAGGAGGCTTCTGTCTCTTTGTTTCAATGTATCTGGGCCTATTGAAACCGTTCAAACATTCGGATCTTTATGCTGAGGACCAAATAGGCCGGTTTTCCCTTTCGGCGCCTCACCGATTAAATATCGACCATCACAATCGCGCATGAGTCTTCCCTTCGCGCGCAGTTCATCGAGTTGGACAGTTATTTCTCTACCATCACGACTGCCTAGGGCTGTCATCAATTCAGAAAAGTAAAGTGGCGCATCTTTTTCAAGAGCCTGGTTAACCGTTTTATACCTGACCGGACCCTCTATAGTTGGTGCTGTTGCGACGGTCATCATTAATTCATGCCGCCGTTGCAATGGCAATGTAAGATCAAACCCGGCTTTTGTTCCGAACGGCCCGCCTTCGACTGATGGATCCATGGGCATCCCCGGCATACCTTTGTATGAGATCATGTCTCGGTCAGCTTGAAAGCGGGATACAAAAGCCCATTCCCATTGGTGTTCATCCCGAATGTTGATGTCTTCGTCTACAACAAATATATGCTTTAAGTTAAACATACCACCAAACAAAGCTGCAATGGCACTTTGGGCCTGCCCAGGTTGCTCTTGGAAAATTGACACTCGGAGGTGCTGGCCTTCAGCAGATCCCGGGGGTACGTATACATCATCAACTTTAATATTAATCGATTTCAAGATATTCGATGCCTGGGCTTGCAGACGGACTGACAAAAGGTGGACCGATTCGGCACGATGAATTTTAGGGCCCGCGCCGTGAAGTAAAGTCTGGTGTAGCACATCCTCTCGCATTGTAATGGCTGTAACGTGAAACACCGGATCCTGGTGCATGGGTCCATAGTAACCAACGTATTCGCCGTAGGGGCCATCGGGTTCCACGTATCCGTGTTCGTCTAAATACCCCTCAATAACCATTTCGGCATCGGCGGGAACCCTAACATCGTTTGTAATACCTTTTACCAGGGGAACCGGTTCTCCACGTAATGTGCTCACTAGGGTGATCTCATCGGCTGGAATTCGCATTCCTGCTGCCATAAAATCAATGGGATGGGAACCAACTGCAAAATTTATAGGAAGCTTTTCTCCACGGTTACAACATCCAGTATAAATGCGCTTGAGATCAGAAGGTGCCGTCAAATTGGTTCCGGCCTCCCTGACATTTCTGAGACTCAGCCGTCTGCAACCAACATTGGTGGTTCCGGTCTCAGGATCAACTGAATAGTCGATACCGGAAGAGATATATGCGCTACCATCAAATTGATGCTGTAGGTAAAAAGGTAGTTTGGTGAGGTCAGCTTGATCTTTTTCCAAGACTATTTGTTGAACAGGTGCCTGTTCGCGCTCTACTTCAATGACCGGTTGGGGATTATCCAAACGTCTTGTAAATTCTTCTAAAATTTTCCCTTCAGATACACCCATGGCTACTGCAAGACGTTTCTGGCTGCCGTTAACATTAGCGACGAGTTCCAACATTTCCGGCCCCACATTCTTAAACCATACAACATTTGGGCTATTTTCAATGATGACGGCAATATCCGAGAGGTTTGTTTGTGCGTCATGTGTTTCAACTTCCCCCATGGCGTCGAGTTTTTCTACAAAACGTCTGAGGCGGAACTTATCCATATCCGGTGGCACTGTTACTTGCCTTGCTAATCTGTGA
>JYMV01042237.1_pt1 | contig 16413 bp, 12 predicted proteins | sample 338911 | NCBI WGS metagenome assembly JYMV01 (sample SAMN03354496, study PRJNA234377) | hydrothermal vent metagenome | biome: Deep sea; feature: Hydrothermal plumes at the Eastern Lau Spreading Center, Western Pacific Ocean; material: Seawater | place: Tonga | collected 2009 | depth 2000 m m
TCACTGCTGTAATCATCTCAGCATTTCTTTTTTCTTCCTTCCACTACATTGGAGATTTTGGAGAAATCTTCATTCTCCGGACATTTCTTTTACGAACTCTAGCCGGACTTTTCCTCGGTACTGTTTATGTCTTTCGCGGCTTCGGGATTACGGCCCTGGCACACATGTCTTACGACTTCATCGTAGTATCCATAATTACCACGGTGTAGCTTTGCAAATCTTTTTTATAAAATGGGATAGGTGATGCAGTGATCACAACAGTAAAGAAACTTTCTTTCTTCGACAGATACTTAACCCTATGGATTTTCTTCGCCATGTTTGTTGGTGTATTCGGAGGTTACTTCTTTCCAGGTATTGCTGATTTCTGGGGTAAGATGAGTTCTGGAACTACAAATATCCCTATTGCCATAGGACTCATCCTAATGATGTATCCTCCCCTGGCGAAAGTTAGATATGAGGAGATGGGCGATGTTTTCAGAAATGTGAAAGTTGTTTCACTGTCACTTATTCAGAATTGGATTATCGGACCGATTCTCATGTTTATTCTCGCCATTATTTTTCTGCCGAACCATCCGGAATACATGGCAGGATTGATACTCATCGGCCTGGCAAGATGCATTGCCATGGTGATTGTATGGAATAAGCTAGCAGAGGGTGATTCGGAATATGCTGCTGGTTTGGTCGCGTTAAACTCTATTTTCCAGATTCTCTTTTTCTCAGTTTATGCTTTCCTCTTTCTGACAGTCTTACCCGAGTGGCTTGGATTAAAATCATTCGCAGTGGATATCACCATGAAAGAGATTGCCGTCACTGTCATGATTTATCTCGGAATTCCATTCTTCTCAGGTATGATGACTCGTTATGCATTAATTAAGAAAAAAGGAGAGATGTGGTATACAAGAAAATTCTTGCCAAAAATCAGTCCCATAACGCCGGCGGCGCTTCTGTTTACCATTGTCGTCATGTTTTCTCTCAAGGGAAACCTCATTGTACAGATTCCTCTTGATGTACTCAGGATTGCTGTTCCGCTAGTTATCTATTTCGTGACCATGTTTCTCATCTCTTTCTATCTCGGGAGAAAAGTTGGTGCGGACTATCCCAAGACGACTGCCCTGTCCTTTACGGCAGCGAGCAACAATTTCGAACTGGCCATAGCTGTGGCTATCTCAGTGTTCGGCATTAATTCCGGTATGGCCTTCGCCGCTGTCATTGGACCTCTTGTAGAAGTACCGGTTTTGATTAGTCTGGTGAATGTTGCCCTCTACTTCAGGAGGATGTACTTTTAATAGTAAGGAATTGCCACACTCTTCTAACAATTCACACTGGAACTTATCGCTACCTTTTCTGTTGATAATCCATACTCACCTGTCTAAACTCCGCCGTCGATAGATGAAGAAAATCATTACAATAACACTGATATTCCTCTCGGTCTCAATTATCACCGCCCAAAAGTCCCCTTTCGAGGAGCTCGATTTCGCCATCTGGCCAGAATACGACCATCCCGGCGTCCTCGTATTCATGGACGGGACACTCCGTCAGGAGGCTCTGCCCATAACACTGGAATTTCGTATTCCCGATGAAGCCGGAACAGTTGGCGCTTCTTTCTCAGAGGGTGATGAAGAAATTCCTTTCGAAGTGGCTGTTGTAGATAGAGCGGACGGGAAATGGGCGGTTATAGATATTCCGAAAGGGAGCAAAATTCTCCGCACCGGCTTCTACTACGATCCGTTTACTGATCCTGTAGAACGAAATATTGAGTATCTGATTGAGTTGAATCAACCGCTGGAGCATTTTCATATTCAGGTGCAGGAACCGCTGCAGGCAAAGAATTTCCGGATAGACGACCCCACTGCACAGAAAACGGGAGACGCCTCACACGGTTTTACGAATTACACAATTCTCGTGGAAGGACTGGCTGCAGGCGAACAGAAGCTGATCGCGTTCAATTATCGAAATCCCTTAAAACAACTTTCAGTCGAAGTGCTGCAAGATATGATGCCTGCAGTATCTTCTCCCTCTTCAGGAGAAGGAACTTCTCCTAAGACTGTTTTGAATCGACGTGATGAGTCATTCAAACATACAATGCCTACGTGGCAGCCATTATTAATCCTCTCTACGGTAGCCTTAATTGTGGGTGTTGTTTATGCCACACAGAACAAGCGTCTTTGCCCAACATGTAAAACTCCAAATTCCGGAAGGAGCAAATTCTGCAGTTACTGCGGATCTAATCTGTCGTGATCCCCGTTCTTTTTAAAATTGGTCCTTTGCCAATTCATTCCTACGGTGTTATGCTGGTAGTGGCGTTTCTCACAGACTACTTCCTTCTCAAATATCTGCTCAAAGAACGTGGTATGGAAAAAGAAGAGCGTACCCGTCTGGCAGGAGATGTGGTTATGTGGGCAGCTATCGGCGGGATTGTAGGTTCCAGAGTTTACTATATTATCGAAAATTTCTCACGGTTCCTCGAGGATCCCATTGGTATGATTTTCAGTGGAGCCGGTCTCGTTTTTCTAGGCGGGCTCATGGGTGGTGTCGCTGCGGGATACATTTTGATTATACGCCGGGGCTTTAAATGGCTGGAGTTTGCCGATATGGTGGCACCGCTTATCATTCTGGGATACGCCATTGGGAGGATCGGCTGTCTGCTCGTAGGGGACGATTACGGAGTTTCTACAGACGTTCCTTGGGCAATGACATTCCCCATCGGAACTCCGCCCACGACTGTTCCTGTCCATCCTACGCAGATTTACGAAACTCTCCTCGGATTCGGCATCTTTGCCATTTTATGGAAATTAAGAGGGAAATTGAAACCCACAGGCTCATTATTCAGTCTCTACTTAATTCTGGCTGGATTAGAAAGATTTTCTATCGAATTCATCCGTACGAATACACACTATTTCTTCAGTCTGAGTGGTGCTCAGATTATCTCTATCCTTATGATCCTTCTCGGCACGATTATGATCGTGAGGCTGAGACAAGCTTCAGGCGAGAAGGCATCCCTTGAATCGTCTCCCTAACAAAACTGTCATAGTCTCGATTTTTATTGCCGGACTATCGGTAAGTCTCGCCGGTCAGTCCGAGCAGCTGGCAATATCCCGAACTGAGTGGAAAAACTGGAATCAACAGGAGATTCTGCAAAATGCTGAGATTCATCCGTCACATGTCGCTGCCAATACTTTCGGCGATTTAATCGTACTTGATATGGAATCGTTCACAGTTGCCACACTATCATCGGAGGGTATGTTGCGCTTAACCGGCGGATGGGGAGTAGAAGCGGAGCGGTTCTCATATCCCACAGATATTGCTGTTTCATTCGGTCAGGACATTTTCCTCTGCGATCAGGCGACAGACAGGGTACTCCGTTTCGATGGAAAGCTTAATTTCATATCTGATGTTGATTTATCGGAGATGCAACCTACCCGAGTAGAACTACCTTCTCGAATAGCAATTAATCGACTGGGAGAAATCATTATCTCAGCTGCCGAGCAGTGGGAACTGTATCAGTTGAGCTCTGACAGCCGATTTATCTCACGATTCGGTGGAAGGTCGTATGGAGAGGAGAGATTCGGAGAAATCGTTGACATCGCTGTGAATAGCCGGAGTGAGATCGCAGTTCTCGATAGAGGGAATAAACAGATGACTATTTTATCTCGCGCGGGATCCATTCTTCTGACAGCACCACTACCTGATGAAGAGATCGTAGGGGTGGAATCGTGGCGAAGCGGCTGGTTGGTCATCAACTCAAATGGAAAGCTCTTTTACCTCTCGCCAGGTTCACGTGCATTTTCTTACGTTCAATCTGTTCAAGATAAAATGACCCAGATCGCTCCCATTACTGATTTTACCATCGTTGATGATGAAATCTTCGCCGCAAATGGATCGATCATTTCCTGTCGTTTGATAATTCATGAATAAACTTTCGCTAATATTCTCAGTTGCCATGACACTTCTGTCGTCTCAAGACATTCAAACTGAATGGGCGACCGACACAATCGCCGTCTCTTTGAAAGATTCCGTGATTAATCTCTCGCATGAGATGGTAGTTGAAAACACAATCACTGACTTGAGCGGTACGATTTCTAAGGAGGATTACTTTTTAAATTCATTAATGGGGAAACTTGTGCTAAACGACTCAGTCAGAGAGCCATTTGTTGCCATCATCAAATATGAATTTCTCACTACACATTTTCCGACAGTCACAGAACCTCCCGTCGCAGATTTACCTCTATTGGAGACGATTCTTGAGAGTAAGGAGATTCCACGTTCTTTGCCTCCATCTGAACCTTTGACAGAAGACTATCCGTTGGTTACAAACGGCTCGATTTTCCGAGGAGTCACTATGTCACCTATCAGTGGTGTTTCAATGACAGGAGGGCTTCGGTTAATGCTTCAGGGACAGGTGGCAGAGGACATAACCGTAATTGGTTCGCTGACAGATCAGAATTCTCCAATTCAACCGGAAGGCAATACACAGGCATTAGATGAGATAGATGAAGTATATCTTGAAGTAAAACACCCATCTGCTAAAATAATAGCAGGAGATATTGACCTAAACCTCTCCGGTGGGCGATTCATTTCGGTGAAACGTCGCCTGGAAGGTATGACTCTGAATGCCGAAAAAGGAGCCGTAAAAAGTGAAATCACACTCGGATCCACAAAAGGGAAATTCGCTACATTGGATATTTCGGGAGAGGATCAGAATCAAGGACCCTATCGCCTTTATTCCGAGACGGGAAGCCGTAATATTATCGTAATGGCAGGATCGGAAAATGTCTGGATTGATGGTAAGAAGCTGACGCGAGGTGAGAATTTTGATTATACCATTGATTATTCCGTCGGTGAAATCACATTTACAACTAAGAATGTCATCGATTCTAACAAACGCATCCACGTGGAATATGAATACTCTGATTTGGTCTATCCGCGGAACATCGCGGCCGCCACGGGAGAATATAATTCTGAGAATGAAAAATCACACTTTACCATCAGCTGGTTGAGGGAAAATGATAACAGTCGGTCCGATCTGCTATTTTCCGTTAGTGACGATGAATTTGAGCTGATGGAACAGTCAGGTGACGAAGATATTCTCATTAATACAGTTGAAGTTGACAGCAGTGGAAATTATCGTGCCAATCTCGATGGAACATTTGTATACGTCCCTGATGATGAAAAAACAGAAGAGGAGACATACTTATCCGTTTCCTTCTATAATGTTGGCACTGAAGGTGAATACAGCCGCCAAATCACGGATGATGGGATTATCTATTTCGAATGGCTAGCTATAGATGATCGTGATGCTCACAGCGATCTTTTCGTTCCGTGGCGGACGATACAAGCGCCTGAGTCGCACCAGGTTCTCGATGTGAGCGGACAGTTTAAATTAGGTGAATTAACGAATTTCAGATTCGAATTGAGTGGTTCTCAGCGTGATCAGAATTCACTCTCCGCAATTGACGATAATGACAACTTCGGAGCAGCCGGACTTGTTCACTTTAGTCACTCGGGTCAACTGCCATCAGATTTAGGTGCAGTGGATATCAGTTTGAATCATAGAAAAACTGACAGCCGATTTTCGACTTTCCAGCGGGACAGGAGAGTTGAGTTTAGTCGTGAGTGGAATTTAGCATCTGAATATGGAGTCAGTGGCGAGAGTGTTTCCGAAATCGGCATTCTTTACTCTCTCGGCGAAATTTTGCAGACATCGTTTGGTTTCGGCAGCTACAGAGACAGTTATCAGTCCGCTTCCAGATGGGAGGGTGGAATTATTCACAACTCGAAGTGGATACCTCTTCTGGAAGCCTCAGTAACTACCGCCATCCGAGATGTTGGCGGCGCTGGCGAACTGCTGCTGATTCCCACAACTCTCAGCAAGATAGATTCATCCGATTCCGGCTGGATGAGGAATAGTTTGGAAGCTAAACTCCTCCCAGGAAAAATCCATCCCAAATTTCAAATGCTACAAGAGGAACGGACAGCAGATTTCAAGTTCGACGAGCAAATGGTGGGCATCCTCTTTGAAGGTTCTTCGTTCAAGGGATCGGTTGGGTTAACTCAGAGATTCGATTATGAGCAGGCTGATGAGACGGATTCTCTGGGAGCTTGGGAGGAAGTAAGCCACAGTCAACTGGGTGAGCTGGACTTTTCCGGAAGATGGCGGAGCGGATACAGAGTGCAATTTTCTCTCCGGCAGAAGTTGAAGACGTTCTCAGCCGAATCTAACGACATTTCCTACGGACTCGTGAAAGGGTCGTTCAGCTACCGCCGACCACGGAGTTTCATCAGTGCAAATTTTGACGGCAAGCTAGAGCAGTCGCTTTATGAAGAGAAAATTGCAGTGTACGACTCAATCGGTGTCGGTTTAGGAAGCTATCGCTACGACAGTGATTACGATCAGTATTTCCCCGATCCTAACGGAGATTACATCTTGTACCACATCCCTTCCGGAAACAGAACACCCACTGCACGCTTGACGTCAGGATTTCGACTGGTCTTCGATTTCCGCAGGCTCGACAGTCGCCTATTACGCAATTTCACTTTGAAGTCTTTTGCACAGACAGATCTGAATGGAAGTCATATTTCGTCCGGCACAGTTTTCTCTCCCCAATTGAGTGATACAACCATTAAAAAATCTCGCCTTAGCTTCAGGAATGAGTTGACATATGCCCCAAGAGGTACGAGAAGAAAGGTTCGCTTCTCAACGAAGAATCGAATCGATTTTACTTCAGACAGTTTTCAGGGCGATCTTCATACTCAAGAAAAAACGTTCTCTTTGAATGCTGAGGAGCCAATGAGTAGGAAAGTACTCTTTTCGGGAGAAGTAAATCTCTACGACCACCAAGTTGAATCGTCCATTCAGAGCAGAGCTCGCTCACTCTATGGGTGGATTTTAAGCTCAGGCATAAGCTGGCAATCGTCTAAGCGAATGGAGTTTGGATTGATGGCTGAATACGGTCAGGATAACGGAGAGAACTTCTACGAAACTTTTGCTGTTACATCAACAGGTTTGAAACTCCACAGCCAACTGTTCACAAAAAAAGGTGGGCGACTTGAAGCGTCACTCAATTATGTGAATGTAAACAGCAAAGATGTACTCATTTCTCTGCTTCCACCTGAAGCTGCTGAAGGGAGACAGATCGGTTCGTCATTCCTCGCTAATCTTACGGGATTTCTCGTTCTCGGCGAAAACATAACTGCCAATGCTCACTTGAGTTACATACTCGATCCGCTACACGACGGCATTCTGATCATAACCGGAGAAATACGTGCTGCGCTTTAAGACTACGGCATTTCTAGCGATTTTGGTACTCTCTTCGGCGCAAGAGACGGAAAGTATAATTCCGATCATCTCATTAGAGCATCTCACTACTTCGCTAGATAGTGTGAAGCAATCTCTGGCGGATGAAGGCGAATGGAACAGTCAGCTTCGACTAAATGGTTTGGAGCGAAATGGAGATCATCTGTTAAGTCGATGGAGTTTAATCACAGGTGAACCTCTTGGCATAGATAGTATCGTGCTTGAAGGGGCAGAAGAACTGAGTAGTCATACCATATCTCAGATGGTAAAAAGTCAGATTGGGCGAAAAGCAGACAAAAATTTGCTTATTGCATTGCAAAAAACTGTTACTAGCTATTCGTTCATGGACAAAGCCGGTCAACCTTTCTACGCTAGATCATCGGAGAATCGACTGTCCGCTGTTGTTCCCGTGAAAACGGATTTCTCTCACTCAATTGTCGCCGCCGCAGGATTACAACCGTCAACAGACGGGAAAAATAGGATGACAGGAGACATACAGATTGGGCTGGAAAATCCTTTTGGTTCCGCATCCATTAGCAGATTGTGGTGGAATCGCAAAGACGAACAGTCGCAAAGAATATTTCTCAGCTACGAAGATCCTTTCCTCTGGAGATTCAGTGTGGGAGGTTATTTTAGTTTTACACAAATTTTGCAGGATGGACTCTACGTCCGTCGAGAGAGAGAAGTGGCGGTAGCTGTCCCGCACTCGAAGTTCGGCAAATGGTCTTTCGGCGGAAGCGAGGAAACCGTCACCTTAACTAACGATGGTGATAGTCTCGGACTTATTGGTCATTCCAGCCGGTCTTTGACTGTACAAAATGAATGGGACAGACGAGATTCTCGATCAAATCCAACGAGAGGAATGTGGTTGAAATTCCGAATCGGACTGGGAGATTTTGTTCCTGACGGTTCCACAGAGACCATCTCATTTGATCTGAAAGGTGAAAGTAAGATATTAATGCCGGTTTCGGACAGGTTAACTCTTTCGTTGGCGGTAGATGGTGGTTATTTTGGACTCGCCTCGGGAACCGTTCCATTGAGCAAAAAGCTGCGATACGGAGGAGCGGCATCTTTGAGAGGTTATAGAGAAGAGGAATTTGTAGCTGATTGGGTGATAATAAGTCAATTAGAAATAAGATACAGAGTTAGTAGTGAAAACAGTTTTTATACCTTCATTGATGGTAGTTATGATGAGCAAAAGCGAACTCCCGCCTCTGTTGGTCTGGGACTAAAGCAAAAAACTCCCATGGGAGTTTTACAGCTGGATTACGCTATTGGAAAAGATAACAAACCCAAAGAAGGCAAAATACATATAAGGATAATTAACAGATTCTAATGCAAGAAAAAATACTAAGATATTTCAGAAAACATCCCCATTCGTACTACCAAAAATCAGAAGTACAACGCCATCTGAACATTGGTAAAAAGAGTCAGGCTGAATTCAGAAGAGCTCTTCGAAATCTTGTTCAGGAAGGGAAGATAGTCAGCGTTAAGAAAAAGGGATATTGCTGGAGCGGAGGATTGACCAAACTCAGAGGAACAGTTGAACTGACACAGCGTGGTTTCGGTTTTCTTTTAGTCGAAGATGGTGATGACGTTTTTATCAACATGCGTGATTTGGGTGGTGCCGTTAATGGAGATATGGTGGAAGTAACTATTCTTCCTTCAGATTATTCTCGCGGTCCGAGAGGAAAGATTGCCAGAATCTTAAAGCGCGGTACCGACCGCTTCGTTGGCACGGTCTATTACCACAGAAGAGAGGCTCACTTAGCGATCGAACCGGTAACTCCTCTTCGAGGTATCAGGATTGTAGGGGATGGAGTTAAAAAACTTCATGAGGGTGACGCCATTATTACGAAGGTTCGTGACTGGGGAAGAGGTCGCGGTGCTATTCATGTAGTGCTGGAAAAAATAATCGGCTCAACTCGGAATCCTAATGATGATATGAAAATTGTCTGTAGCGCTTTCGATCTGGATCCAACTTTTCCTAAAGACGTCCAAAGTGAAGCTGAAAAATTTACAGAACAAGATATTGTCGCTGAAATCAAAAATAGGAAAGACCTTCGAGATTTAGACTGTTTTACGATTGATCCAAAAGAAGCTAAAGATTTTGACGATGCCATCTCGCTGAAAGAAAATAAGGATGGAACGACTACAGTGGGAATCCATATTGCTGATGTGAGCTATTTTGTAAAGTCCGGCTCAGCTCTTGATCAAGAAGCACGTTATCGCGGAACATCCGTCTATTTCGCCGAGGGAGTTGTACACATGCTACCGCAGAATTTATCATCAGGGGTCTGCTCTCTTCTTCCGGATAGAGATCGCTTAGCCAGTTCTCTAATCATAACTCTCGATAAAAACTGTAAGGTTCTGGACTGGAAATTCCATTCATCGGTTATCAAAAACAAAAAGCGTTTTACATATCGTGACGTACAGGCGATTGTGGATGGAAAAGAAAAGTCACCTTACGTAAAAACTCTTTTAGCTATGCGGAAGGTTGCAAAGCGTCTCCATAACCTTCGTCAGGAAGCAGGCAGTATTGACTTTGACATACCTGAACCAATTTTCTTTTTCCGTGATGGAGGAATCCCTCACGAGATTAGGCATAGCGAAAGGTTGGAGAGTCACAGATTAGTAGAGGAGTTTATGCTACTTGCCAATCGTGTAATAGCTGAGAATGTACCATTTGACGGTTCCCAAAACAGACCGTTTATATACAGAATTCACGATAAGCCTAAACAAGAGGATATGGAGCGTTTTGTAGACTTGCTCAGACGGCTAAATCTCATCAAATCGCATCTGAAATCGTTATCCTCAAGTGAATTTCGTAATATCTTGAGTATGGTAGAAGATTCACCTTATCGAGCACTCATTGAAAATATCGCATTGCGGACCATGACTAAGGCGATATACAGCACAGATAATAGAGGTCATTATGGACTGGCGTTCGAGCACTATACTCATTTTACCTCCCCTATAAGGCGCTATCCTGACCTTGTGGTTCACAGATTAATCAAACAATACCTCGGCAGTCAAAGTGGATCTCAACAAATCCAGAAAAAGAAGTCACTGAATCGATTGGCAAAATCGAATACAGAATCAGAAATAATAGCCCAAAAAGCTGAACGTGATTATATACGATTAAAACAGATACGTTGGCTTGCAGAGAGGATTGGGGAATCGTTTGAAGGAATTATATCAGGAGTCATTGGTAGAGGATTATTCGTGGAGTTAAAAGACACTTTTGTAGAAGGTTTTGTGGATGCTGATTCACTGAAATCGGATAACTTTTATTTTAATGAGCAGGACTTCAGTCTCACCGGTAAACAGAGTGGAGAACGCTATCGGATGGGAGATGAGGTTACAATCGTGGTTAAGGATGTTGCTATAGAGAAACGACAGTCCAATTTTGAAATCATGTTAAAAAAATGACAGTTGTTCATATCAGCAGCATCTTAATAGGGTTATTTTCAATGATATTTATCTCAAACTGCGGAAAATATCTTCCATGGTCGGAGGGTCCCGAAAACGAGATTCAAATTTTTGTTTCTCAAAATGATATACAAGTTGCTGAAGAGTTAATGGAAAAGTCACTCTTTCGTCAATCTGTAGATGTGAATCCGGAATCTTATTTTACTCTCCGATATCGTGATCCATCTAAATTCGATGAATTGCAAAATCGACATAATATCGTTGTATTCGCAGTAACTGATTCAAAAAATGATAATGGTGATCATTTAATAAATCAGCTTATAGCTGATGGTGAACTGGGTACTTATGCTGGTGAGGATCCGGTATGGGTGGAAGAGGATATATTTTCATTGGGTCAAGTGATAGCCATTATCAGAGGGAATCATGATGATATTTCTTCAAGTCTGAAATTAAAAGGTGGTTGGTTTTTTGATAGGTTTGATAAACGTTATCTTAAACGAATTTCAGACCATCTATATGAAATCAATGAGCAGACCGATATCTCAGAGGAAATATTCAATCGTTACGGCTGGACTGTGCGAGTTCCGCACGATTTTATGATTGTTCAGGAAGACCGACCGGCCAATTTTGTCAAATTAGGGCGGGACTATCCACGCAGATGGTTTACAGTACATTGGATCGATAATCAAGTAGGATCTGAATTACATCGAAATTCTGTGAAAAACAGTATCAGGAACTTGGCCAAAAGATTTTTCAGCGATTATCAATTCATTGAATCCGGTGATCAACCGTGGACTATCAATAAAATTAGTATCGATAATCGTGAAATGTGGCGGGTAGAGGGGAGGTGGGAGACTAAATCTGCAAATGCTTCCGGCGGCGGTCCTTTTATTTCGTACATTTTTTATGATGAAAGTACAAAACGACTTTTTCACCTCAATATGTTACTTTTTAATCCTGCCGGAAAAAAACTTTTCTTTCTTCGAGAAATGGAATCGATGGTTCGCACATTCAGTATAAATTATAAAAAACCCAGCAGGATTTCATTAAGGACTATTGTTCTTATTGCAAGTTCTATAATCATGGTTTTCGTCTTCTGGTCACTTTGGTCAACTTGGAAACGGCAAAAACGTCTAACTCAGTCAAAAATGGAAAAAGCTAAACTGTCGGACTAGTGAAGTCACTTTCATAAATTAAGCATTTAAACAAAGAAGATGTAATTTCGACTAATGAATAAGAGAATTTTAATAACAGGAGCGACAGGACAACTCGGGAGAAGTGTCGTTGAAGAACTGCAGCCGCATTTCAATATCTTATCCACTGCTCGAAAAATCCCTGTAGAAACCCTTACAGCATGTCCTGTAGTGGAAATGGATATAAGCAATAAGTCGATAGTTCAACAGGTGGTTAGCAAACATGAACCAGACGTATTAATTCATCTGGCTGCCATGACAAATGTAGATGGTTGTGAGCGAGAAAAGGAGAAAGCTTGGGATATCAACGTAAAAGGTACTGAGCATCTGCTTCAGGCAATTTCCGGTAGTGAAACCAGAATTATCTTCATCTCAACAGATTATGTTTTTGATGGGGAAAATGGTCCTTATGGAGTTGACGCAAAACCATCACCTATTAATTATTATGGAAAGAGTAAACTCGCAGCCGAAAACGCAATAAGAGGTGGTAGAAATGCGTGGGTCATACTCAGGACAAACGTTCTTTACGGAGCAGGTGGATCTCCAGCGAGCTTTGTCCGCTGGGTCACAGAATCTCTCAAAATAGGCAATGAAATCAGAGTGGTTGATGATCAATATGGTAACCCAACATGGACCGGTTCTCTTGCCGAGTCAATCAAATTGCTCATCGTTTTGAACAGCGAAGGACTTTTTCATTACGGAGGTGCCGATTTTATCTCTCGCCATCAGTTTGCATTAAAAATTGCTGAAACTTATAATCTTGATCAGTCATTAATAAAAAAGATCTCTACCGAAGAATTAGGCCAACTTGCTAAGAGGCCTCTGCAATCTGGTTTAACTACAAATAAAATTGAGGAAACTGTCGGTATTCGTACGTATGGCATTGGCTATTGCCTAAGAAAAGTAAAAGAAGGTGTAGTAACATGAAGACTCTCATTATATCGCCCACTTACAACGAACGTAAGAATGTAGGAGAATTAATCCGTCGCCTCCATTCAATCGATAGCAATTATCACATTCTGATTGTAGATGATAATTCTCCAGATGGTACTGGAGATTACATCGAAACTTTGAAGAAGGAACAGCCGAATCTTAACCTTTTGAGGAGACCCGGCAAGGCGGGATTGGGAAAGGCGTATTGCGCAGGATTTCAATGGGCACTCAAACATGATTATGATGCCATTATTCAGATGGATGCTGATATGTCGCATGATCCTGATGACGTTCCTAAATTAATTCATGGTTTGCGAGATGCTGATCTGGTCATAGGGAGTCGCTATGTCCAAGGTGTCAGTGTCGTTAACTGGCCAATCCGCCGACTGATGCTCAGCTATGGAGCCAATTTATATTCGAGGATTGTCACCGGACTGCCCATAAGAGATGCGACGGGTGGTTTTAAGTGCTGGCGTCGTGAGGTGTTGGCTGTGCTCGACTTGAGTAAAATTAAATCCCAGGGATACTCCTTCCAGATAGAAATGACGTTTCGAGCTTGGAGGAAAGGTTTTCGAGTGAAAGAGGTATCCATTATCTTTATCGATAGAACAGTGGGTGAATCGAAGATGAGCAAGCTGATAATGCTGGAAGCAATACTGATGGTGTGGAGATTACGGTTATGGAGATTTTTTGGGTGGAACAAGTAACAATCCAACTGTTGAGAAGTTCTTTTACCTGATATGCCTCAGAATAAGGTGTCGGTTTGTATTGTTACGCTAAATGCCTCAAAATACCTCCATCATTGTTTGACTTTACTGGAGCAGTCTCAAGGTGCTGAGATTGAGCAGATAATTGTTGTTGATAACAGATCCAATGATAATACCGTGAAAATGATACATGAAAAGCACTCTTCCGTAACACTGATACAAAACAATCGGAATGAAGGGTACACAATCCCAATGAACAGAGCAATGAAGGAAGCAGACGGTGAATACTTACTGATTCTGAATCCTGATGCCTTTGTAAAGCCGAAAGCCGTCGCGGCGTTAGCCAACTTTCTCGACTTGCATCCAGAGGTAGGAATCGCCGGGCCCAAGGTGCTAAATGTAGACGGCACATTCCAGAAGTCTTGCCGCAGGGGAGTAGCCCGCCCGTGGAATGTGATCAGTTATTTTACAGGACTCGCCGCACGCTTTCCAGATAACAGTAAATATACCGGTTATCATTTGTCTCATCTGGATGAGAACATCCTCAATGAAGTTGACGGAGTTTCCGGTTCTTGCATGATGATCCGAAGAAATTTGATTGATAATATAGACTGTTTCGATGAACGTTTTTTTGCCTATCAGGAAGACTCTGACTATTGTTTCCGGGCGAAAGCCGCCGGATGGAAAATCTATTATGTTCCTGAAGCAGAAGTAATACATGATGCTGGTCGCGGTGGATCTGCTGCATATAAATATCGATCACTTTTTGAATGGCACCGCTCATACTATCTTTTATATAAGAAGCATTTTTCAGCTGATTACTTCCCATTAGTCAACGGCTTGTTCTATTCGGCTATGTTGGGTAAACTTTTGATGACAGTTATTCGGGAAGCTGTCAGGAATTAAAATGATAACAACAATCCAAATCACTGATATTTTTCGAATATTACTCGGCTCACTCACCGTTGCCTTATCGTTAGCTTTTTTAAGTATCCTTTTAGCACCCAGACTAAATCTTATTGATCACCCCGGGAGCGCCGATCATAAACTTCACAAAAAACCCATGCCTTTGACGGGTGGGTTGGTCTTGGTATTGACGATAACATCGATTCTCTTCCTTGCTTCCGGAGAAATTGATAGAGATATCATGAGCGTAGTAGCTGCCTCGTGGATCATATTGACTTTTGGATTGTGGGATGATTACCACCATCTGCCGGCATGGGGAAAATTAGTGGGACAACTTCTGGCAGCCGTACTGCTTGTTTTTCTTGATGTGAAAGTTAGAATATTTACATCTCCGGAATTCATCTTTGGTAGCGAAACAGCGTTGGGAGAAGGACTTAACGTACTGACGACACTGGTCTGGATGATTGTTCTAACAAATGCGTTTAACTTGATAGATAGCATGGACGGACTTGCTGCTGGACTCGGAGCACTTGCAACCTTGTTTTTTCTTGTCATAACGTTGAGTGTTAATCAGATGGAACTGGTGCATTTCTGCGCCATCATGATAGGAGCTATTGCAGGAATTTTCTTTTTTAATTCCCATCCTGCACGTCTCTTCCTGGGAGATTCAGGTGCTCAAACGATAGGTTTTTTGCTCGGTGCAGTAGCGATTCTCTATACTCCTATTGGAGGAAGTCAGCTCTCATCCTGGTTTGTACCGATTTTGATTTTTGCTATTCCATTGTTTGACTTATTTTTGGTGGTAATATCTCGAATGAGAAGAGGAAAAAAAATACACAAAGCCTCCAGAGATCACACCTATCATCGTCTTGCTGCTCTGGGTGTACCCATAGAAAGGTCAGTACTGCTTATGCACGGTTCATCCTTAATCCTGAGTCTTGTGGGTTACCTATGCCTGAATCTTAATTATGTTTTAGCAAACACAATTTTCCTAATTGTACTTCTGTTAGGTCTGTTGACTTTCCTTTTTCTTGAAAAAAATTATCAGCAGAAAGTTTCCGAGATGGAGAAATAATGGCTGAGTTTCACCTCGATTTTGAAAAACCAATCGTCGAGTTAGATGATAAGATTGAGACTCTTCGTTCCCAGAGTCTTACCAGAAAGCAGGACTTTAGCGGGGAAATAAGCCAGTTAAATGAAGACCGCCAGACGCTGATAAAGGAAATATTTTCCAATCTATCTCGCTGGCAGATAGTTCAACTGGCTCGTCATCCCAGACGCCCATACACTCTGGATTATATAAGCAGAATGTCGCCGGATTTTCTCGAACTGCATGGTGACAGACATTTTTCAGATGATAAATCGCTGGTTGCAGGAATCGGGACGATTGATGGAATTCACATCACTTATATTGGACAGCAGAAGGGGAAGAATACGAAAGAGAATCTCTACAGAAATTTTGGTATGTCCAAACCGGAAGGTTATCGGAAAGCGCTGAGAATCATGAGGATGTCTGCAAAATACAAGAAGCCTATCGTCTGTCTCGTAGATACTCCCGGTGCCTATCCGGGATTAGGCGCTGAGGAACGGGGACAGGCTGAAGCCATTGCCCGGAATATTCTGGAAATGACAATGCTGCCGGTACCGGTTTTAATAATCGTAATTGGCGAAGGTGCCAGTGGAGGTGCATTAGGAATCGGAATCGGTGATCGCTTGCTAATGCTGGAGAATACGTGGTTTTCTGTCATTAGCCCAGAAGGGTGCGCATCCATTCTGTGGAGAGATGCGGGAAAAGCAGAAGAAGCTGCTGAAGCTTTGAAAGTGACAGCTTCTGATCTGAAAGAATTAGGAATTTGTGACCGTATCATTGAAGAACCTTTAGGCGGTGCCCATCGCAACAGAGATGAGGTGGTACAATCCGTAAAAAATGTAATAGTAGAAGAACTTC
>JYMV01010185.1_pt1 | contig 16408 bp, 13 predicted proteins | sample 338911 | NCBI WGS metagenome assembly JYMV01 (sample SAMN03354496, study PRJNA234377) | hydrothermal vent metagenome | biome: Deep sea; feature: Hydrothermal plumes at the Eastern Lau Spreading Center, Western Pacific Ocean; material: Seawater | place: Tonga | collected 2009 | depth 2000 m m
AGGTGAAGTCGATGAATCAGGAAATGGATCGCGTGACCCGCAACTTCAATAATGGTTTATCCGACTTGAATATAGAATTGCCGCAGATTTCCGAACGCGGAAAAGCGGCGGCTCTGGCAGTGAAAGCTTATCGCAGCGCCATGCTCTCTCTGGAAGGTGACGACTAGATACAAGCAGGCGAAAAGTAAGAGATTTTGCGATAAAGAAGTAAGGAGTGATAGATGACATTCGGCGGCAAGAATCTGCAAGAAGTTTACGACGGCGGCTCCAAGTCGATGACGGAGCTCGAAGCGGAACTGAAAGCAAAGCTCAAACAGCTTGTTGATGGTCATGCTGAAGAAAGGCGCAGTGACGAAGAAAAAGCGGTCGGCAAGGTAGAGGAGCGCTTTTCCGAGTTCGAGGCAGACTTGCGCAAAGTAATGGACGCCACTGTCCAGCGCATCAAAGACTCCATGCAAGTTGAAATTGCGGAAACCGAAAAGCACGTTCAGGACTTGAACGGCGAGCTCAAGCTTGTTGCCGACAAACTGCGCGGAACAATAGTCGAGTTGAAGCGCGCGCATGAAGCATCGGTCAATTTCATTTCAGAAACAGCGACAGACGAATTCGAAGCATCCGTCGAAGAGTCGCAGCTGGAGATTGAGAAGCAAGACAATGCGGCTTCGAAACATTTGAAAGCGCATGGCACATTCGTTATGAATTCTCTGCAGCAGAAATTGGACCATTGTCTCTGGGAATCGAGAGGCGACGAAAAACAATTTAGTGGCGCTCTTTTCAAAACATACATGCAGAGAGCTTCCGGCATCGACACGCAATTCTCGCAGCAAATGCAAAAACTGCAAGCCGAAGGTCAGAATCAGTTCAAAACGCTGGAAACTGCATCACAAGCGGCAGAACAAGCGCTCGACGGCGACATGGAAAGAGTGCTGGGAGAGATTGATTCACGGGGCAAAGAGACCGAACAAAATCTCAAGGGTGATTTTGAAAAAACCTCAGCAGAGCACGCTGAAACGCTCAAGAATTCCCTGATAACCGTGACAGAAGGTTTGGGTCGCACGCACGATGCCAACACGATGAGATTGAACGAGGAAACCAGAGAACTCTCGACTGCTCTAGTCGTTGCTTCAGGAGAAGCGCAGGAAGCTCTCAAGGCGAAGTGCGAACAAATTCGCAATGATGTCGACCGGCAAATGATTGAATTCAACAAGCGCCTCGACGAAAAGATGAAGCAGACGATGACGTCACGCGAACAGCTGGAGACCGAGAAAGATTCTATTTTTGCCACCATTCAAAATGAACTCAACACAATCAGAGATACATTTGAAGGCAAGCTTTTGACGCTCAAAGACGAATCGCTCAATCGAGTCCAGACTATCGTGCAGGATACAGAAAGTGAAGTCGTCACCATGGGCGAAAACTTGAAGACCAAGATGACGGCAGACGCTCAAGCAGTCGCCGATGAGCTGCAACGAGCTATCGGAAACTTCCTCACCCAACTGGCTCAATATAAGAAAGAGGCACTCGATGAAATTGAGATCGCCGCTGGCAAAACCCCTCAACCACAACCTGCTGCTGCCCCAGCCACTCCCGACCCCGGTCAGGAATCGGCGCGCGTCCGACGCGTAAAACGTGAGAACCAATAGGAAAGCCTTCGCACATGAACTCGATGCTCAAACAACATCATATTCGTCTGCAGGATCTGAAAAGTTTCCTGCGCGGCTATGGTACGAATAAGCCCCAGACGCCCGAAGAATGGGCTATACAGGAGAGCAAGCTTTATGCCCCGGGCATGCTTATCTTCTGCCTGGATTCAATCGCCGCGCCGCCGGGGCTGGCTCAGTTCAGCAAAAAGGACGCCGCCACTGAAGGCGAGACTTACCGCGTCAAAGATATGTCCGTTGTCGTCAGCATGACTGATGGCAAGCCGCTGGCAGTGAACATCACAGCCAGTGCATTCGACTTGCGCTTTCTCGAACAGTTGATGTTGGAGAAAGCCAGAAAAGCTATTTTGGACGGCAGAGACTTTTTATATGTAGCAGCCACGACACCGCAACCACTGGATGCTCAGCAAGTCCAGGTGCTCGAAACCATGGCGACTACGCAGTACAGCCAGGGTGGCTCTCGACGCACGCTGGCCGCCGGTGACACCACCGGTGCGCAAGAGCCTGCTCAAGCTTTGCTTGCGGCTTTAGGGGTGTCCATAGCTCAAGCCGGACCAGGCAAGAATGTGCTCGACATCGGCAATGTCTGCCACTTACTTTTCGCTCCGGAAGGGCGCCAGGAAGACAAAAACAAAGTACTGATGAAGACCTGCTTCCAGCCAATTGGCGGAGACCCTGCCATTGCCGCCAACGAAGGTCAAACGGACGGAGGAGTGGCTCCCGTTCAGGTTCAGCCTCCGGCTCCAATGAAGTATGAAGACGTCACACCGCAAGCTGGTGTAGAAGCCGGCAGCGGCTGGTCGGACCCGACTCAGTGGGTTGATCCGCAAGTGCCTGAAGCTGCGGCAATGCCAGATGCCTGGCAGCCACCGGCGCAAGAGATTCCTTTCCCTAACCAGCCTTCGCAATGGACAGCGCCCGGCAGCATGGATCAGGCTGCGGCCTCTTTTCTCAATCCCGACGCACCAGTGCAAGTTCCGGACTTCCCTCAGCCGACGCCGGCATTCGATATTGCACCACAGGTGACACCACAGCCTATCGATATGCCTCGCCCGGCTCCGCTCGGACAATCGCCGCGCCAGTCCATGACGGGCTTTAAGGCGGTGGAAGACACAGGTACATTTAGAAAGTTCGACAACACTGCTCCGGCATCAGGACAACAGCCGGCTATTCCGCAGCAACCAGATATCGCCCAGGCAGCAGCAGCCGCATTTGCCGCATCTGCAGCCGGCAATGATCCTGCCCATGCCACGCCGCCGGCAGTAGAGAACATAGAGCAGCCGTGGATGCCCGTTGGAACCCCAGCGCAACCTTTTTTGCCGCCGCCTGTTAAAGGCAGCGGACAACCACAACAAATTCGCCCACAAGCAATTCGCCCGCAAACAGGTGGAGACCCTGTGGCATTCCAAGTCGAAACAGGCATCTATCAGCAATTCGGCGCACCGCCGAAGAAGCCGGAAGCGCCAGCCCCTGCTCCCGCACCAGAACCAGTGGCGGAAGCTCCCGCACCGGTGTTTGAGGCACCACCTGCGGAGACATACGCAGAGTACACCGAAGCGCAAGCGGAAGCTCAGCCTGCTGAGTCTTATGGCGAACCGGCACCACAAATGGCAGAACCACAGGTTTATGCAGAAGCCGAACCGCAAGTCTACGCAGAGGCGGAGCCGCAAGTTTATGCGGAAGCCGAGCCTCAGGTTTATGCCGAAGCAGAACCGGTAGCATACGCACAACCTGCGGAAGTGGCAGAAGAAGCCGCACCAGCGGTTGACGAATCCAATCTTTCTCTCTTCGACAGACTCAATCTCAAGCTTTCCAAAGTCAAGCAAAGCCCTGGTGGTGCCCCGGCTCAGCCGACAGCAGCACCGGCGACGCCGTCAGCAGCCGCCGGACAAGTACAAGAGTCGGCAGAGCTGTTCGGCTGGGAAACTCCGGAAGATGTACCGGAGTCTGGCGCAACACCGCTTTTCCCATTGCAGCAAGAAGAACAATCGCCTGATGAATGGCAAAGTTGGGATACACCGACCGCGTCTGAAGTTTTGCCCGAATCGGCTCAACAACAAGACGCTGGTCTTGCCGAAGCCTTGAGCGGTTTGCTGGAAAGTCAATCTACTTACGAAGAGCCGGCTGCTTACGCGTCGAACACGACAGCATCGGATTTCGCCTCCGCCGATGCGCAACAAGTTTCTTACGAAAGCGGTTTCGTGCCCGATCAGGAAACTCCTCCAGGCTGGGCGGAATTTCAGGAATCGTTCAAAACACAACCATCCGTCGGTGACGAGCAGACAGCGGCAGCGGAAATCGCAGCACCAGCCGAAACTGCAGCAGATGATGGCTGGGAACAACCATCGGTTCCGGAAGTATACGAAACTCCCGTAGCAGAAGTTGCTGCCGAAGCTGTTGCGGAAGTAGTCGAAGCAGCGGCTCCCGAACCGGCACCGATACCGGCCGCTCCAGTCGTTCCGCCGGCAATCAGTGCCAGCAATCCGTTTTTGGCACCGCTTGCACCACCCACACCACCTGCACCGCCTATCCCGGAACCGGAAGTGGCGCCTGAGCCTGTTGCAGAAGAAGCCGCAGCCGCAGCCGAAGCAGTTGCAGAACCTGCTGCAGCCGAATTAGTTGCGGAAGCCGCACCTGCCGAAGCAGCCGCCGCAGTAGAGGAGGCAGTTGCGATTGTCGAAGAGGCACCTGTTGCCGAAGAACCGCCCGCAGAGCCAGAGCCGCCGCCCGCGCCCAAAGCACCGCGCAAACCGACCGCCGAAGAACAAGCGGCAGTGGCAGCCGAAATGGCAAGCTTCCAGAAGAAGCTGGAACAACAATTGGCAAAAGCCGCCAAAAAGCTCAATTCACGAGTAGAGGACATCAAAGCCGCCGTGGCCGCAGAGATGGAGCGCCTCGCCAACGAGAGCGCCGAATCCGACAAGGTGGCAGAGGCATCGCTTGCCGAGACTGGCACTCGTTTCACCAAGCAATTGGAAAACATCACCGAAGACGTGCGACTGAAGATCTCCGACGCCGCCGCCAACGGTCGTTACACCATCAAGCAATTGCTCACGACAAGCCATAGCCAGATCGAGGAAGAGCGCAACCTCCGCTATGAAGAGCTGCGTGAAGCGTCCAAGCAATTCAGAACCGACACCGAAGCGCTGTCCCGCAACCTCGAAAGAGAGATGCAAGACACGGTAAACAAGCGAACGCAAGAAGTCGGTCAAATGGTCGATGCCGTAATCAACAAGTTGAAAGAAACCGGCGACGGCTTCGTCAACATGGTTGAACTCCGATTCCAGCGCTTCAAGGAGCGCATGGGCGAAGAAACGAACACGGTTACGGCTTTGCTGGATCGCAGTGTCAACTCGATGATGGATGAGTTGGAAGGCACAAACGAAAAGTCCAGCGACAAGTTGAAGTCGGCGAAATCCGATTTCGAGCAAACCATCAACTATCAGGTTCGCACCGCAGAACTGACGCTCTCTCGCAAGAGCAGACAGCATCTCACTTTGACGCTATTGCCCAAACTCAACGAGCGCAAGGAAATATTGCGAGCAATGTCCACAGAGATGTGCCACCGCTTCTCTGAAGAGTCGACACTGCAGGTCAATGCACAAATGCAGGGTTTAGAAGCCAGTCTCAATGCGGCGAAAGGTCAACTGCACAATCTGGTCACCGAGTGCCTCTCCAATATCGATTCGGTAGGGCGCAATCAGCAAGCCGGTTTGGAAGAGATCTTCAAAGAGGCAAGCGGTCATATCGAGAAGTGCACTCAAGAAGTGACATCGACACTCGCCACGACAGAAAAGCAAATTCAAGAAACAGAGCAAATCTGCAAGAAGCTTGCTGAGACATCATCAGTAGACGCAGACCCGCAATTGACCGAAGTACGCAACACAGCCCACACTAAGGTTCTGCAAATCAAGCAGCAAGCTACTTCCGGGCTGATCACGACAATCGACAGCGGCTGCGACCGCCTAGAACAAGTAAGCCAGCAAGTACAGCAAGACCTCACCAATATGCGCACGCAATACTCGCAAGGCGCCCGTCTGGCTTCAGACAACGGGCTCGCCTCCATGCGCGACGCCATTCAGGAAGCCTTGGCGGCCATTCAGGCAGCGCGAGAAAAATATATGGAATAGAATGACCTCATTGGACCGCATAAGTGGTGCTCCAAATGAGTAATCAGTTCTACTGGTTTTCCGGCTTTTTCCGAGTCAACAAGGTTAATTTTGCAGCTTTCGGCAACATTATAAGATCCGTGTGCGCGGGTTAAGAACTTATCTTTTCCGGGAATAGTGACACAAGGGTCATCATAGGCTCATTTGGACAGATTGCCGTAGCGACATCGCTCACTTTGAGGAAAGGAAACTGAATAGTTTCAACTACGAGCCACCACCTCCTTTAGCGGAGTTTGCTGATGATACTGTCGGCATCGACTACGTCAAAGACAACAACGAGATCTTCCTTTACCACGGCACAAACTGCTACCGGCGCTGGGAAATAAACAAATCAGGCGCCATAGAGCCAGGACGCAACAGCTACAGCTTCTTCTCCACCAGACCGCAAGATGCGTTCAAGTACGCGCGTGCAGCCAGCATGCGAGATATGGGACGTGGTTCCTTCAACTCGCTCATCTGCGAGCCCGTTGTACTGAAGATTCGATTTAACGCCCGCACCTGGATACAAGTCGACTTCATCCAGGACGAGGCTGCACACGACGAGGAGAGCACAGGTCTTGTTTTGGCCGTATTGGGACCAGTTCCCTGCGGCAGCATCGTCGATGTCTTGCATTGTATGCACGGACGCCGACTGGGTAACGGCGCGGAAACCATCCGCAGCTTCGAAGACGGGCGCGTGATGGAGGGCATCCGCCACCTCAAAGAGACTCTAATGAAAGACCGTCTCGATTGCTGGTTGATGAAGACCATGGGCATTTGGAGCCGGAAAGTCGGTACCAGTCTCAAGGGCGGCGAAGTGCCGGACGTGACGCTCGACGACGAAGTGCGCCGGCTGCGGCAACTGCAAGTGCGCGCTTGACGCGCAGAAAGATCTATATATGATGGCGAACATTTCACTGCCGAGGCAACTGCACTTCCTCCTCTTGGTGGCGGCTGCTCTCATGATTGGCTTCGTTTCATTGCCTCACGCTTACGCTCAAGACAGCGAGCGAGAGATGGAGCGCCTCCTCAATAAAGTCGAAGACTCCCGCGGTATGCAGCAGGGCATTGCGCGACAACAAAACATCATCAATCAAGAGCAAATGCAAAGGCAGATGCAGCAAGCGCCGATGCAGGGAGGCTTCAATCAAGGCATGCAAGGCAACCCAGGCATGCAAAACAGCATACAAGGCGGGTATCCAGGCGGATACCAAAATAATTATCAGGGCAGTAACGGCTTTTCATATCCTCAACGCAATAACAGTATCTTCAGTCAGTCGCCGCTTCACCCACAACAACCTGTCCGGCAAACACCCTTTGCCGGTTTGTTTGGAGGTGGGCAACAGGCCGCTCCAGCTCCGCCGCGCGGCCCAATGACAAAGCGCGATTTGCTGCGTATGTTCTTGGAAGGTGACTCTTCCAGTTCGACAGCATCAGGCAACTCAGCCCAAGCACAGTATCAAAAACAACAAAGCAATCAGCGCAAATACAACAACGCCGCTCAATACAGGCAAACCGCAGAGGATGCGGCTATGCGCGCACTCGGTGCTGAAGAACGCACTCGCTATGGCAACAAGAGTTCGCGCATGTCGGCCGCGAATGAGGCATACTATGCCGCTTCAGCCGCACGTGGTGCCGCAAACAGCGCCACTTCCGCAGCAGCGGGTGGAGGGGTAAACGCCAGTGATGCTGCGGCCTCGGCGAGAAACGCTGCCGATCGCGCGCAAGCAAGCGCAGACAGAGCACGCTCTAACGCAGATAGCTATCGCGATCACGACTAACTTCTTGAATTAGTCGGATACTAAACAAGCGAAACGAACTACTCGCAGCGCACCGCATATGGTGACCGAGGAGAAACTTATTTCAGCGCGTTGCTGCCACTCGCTTCTTTGGGCTACGTTCAAACTGATTGAACTTCGACCTTAATGAATCTTCGCTAAGCCCTTCAAATAGAAGGTTAAGGGAATGTCCTATTGCCCAGGCGAGACAGAGAAGCGAAATCGCAAAGCTGTAATTCTCGAACATGACTTCTGTGCCTCCGTATCTACGTTTCATTAACGCACTGGGTCCATAAAGGCGAGGTCAAGAATCCCCGGGCGGGAATAAAGATTACGAAAGTTTTTTGCTGGGAGTGAAGAGCAATGAAATCGAATTCGATGCTGAAGCTTGCGGCGCTGGCACTAATCGCCCTGAATGCACAGCTTTCGCAACCCACTATGGCGAGCAGCTACGAGACTCAGCTGCGTGAATATCACGAAAAACTTCTGCAGTATCAAGTACAACCAGGTCGCTTCAAAGAACAACGAGAAAGGGTATGCAGCAACCTGAAGGTTTTGACCAAGTCGGGAAAAAACGTGGATGCACTATGGCGAAAATTTGATGCTTTAGAAAGGCGCGCAGGTGGAACAGATGCAGCGTATTCTAACGACTGCAATGCGTTTATCTCGGAAGTGTCGGCACTAGGAGCGCAACACAATAAGGAAGTCCTATCAAAATACGAAAGTGATTTAGCTGCCCAGAGTAAAAAAGCAGAAGATATTGCGCAGCAAAACGAAAAAAGAAAACAAGCTGACAATGATAGTTTTTTTCGAAATTACACAACGCCATACGGCTCCTATTACAACCGGCGACAAAGAATTGTAGAAGAGCTCAAACGATGCCATGCGCAAAAGAAAAACATCAGTCAACACCTACTTAGTCTCAAGCAAATTGATCTTGCCCGAGCCCGCAATTCCGGCGACATAGGGAAAATGTGCGAAGAATTGGAAAACAGTCTGGCATTGCCGCACAACATTCAAGATTGACAAAATCCAGCAGGGTTCAGCCTGGACAAAGGTTAGAAATTTCTTTGCTTTGCCTGAAATATTCGCGCGCTAGTTGTCATTAGAATATTTAGAGGCTATTCTAATCCGCATTAATAGATATCTCCGGCGGAGGATTCGCGATGGTCGTCACGCAAGACAAGGTCACGACTTGCAAGCTCTTGATCAATGGTGCCTGGGTAGACTCGAAGGCAACTGAATTCGGCGAGGTCAATAATCCGTCGACTGGTGAAGTGATTGCCAAAGTTCCGATGGGCGGCAGCGACGACGTCGATCGCGCAGTACAAGCCGCGCAAAAGGCATTTCTCGAGTGGCGTGAAGTGCCAGTTGTCGAACGCGCCCGCGTTATGTTCAAGTTCAAAAATTTGCTCGACATACACTATGAGGACATAGCAAAGTCCGTAGTGCGAGAGCACGGAAAGACAATCGCTGAAGCAAGAGCATCGTGTATGCGCGGCATCGAAGTCGTCGAATTTGCATGCGGCGTGCCTTCACTCATCATGGGCGAATCGATGGAAAACATCGCTCGCAACGTGGACATTGAAACAGTGCGCCATCCGCTTGGTGTTTGCGCTGGTATAACGCCATTCAATTTCCCGGCGATGGTGCCGCTCTGGATGTACCCCGTCGCAATCACATGCGGCAACACCTTCGTTCTCAAACCATCTGAAAAAGTGCCGCTGACCAGCATGATGATTGCTGAGTTCCTCAAAGAAGCAGGGCTCCCGGACGGCGTTTTCAACATCGTGCATGGCGGCAAAGATTGCGTCAATGCATTGCTCACACACCCAACCATCAAAGCTATTTCCTTCGTAGGCTCCACAGCCATTGCGAAGCATGTATACGAAACCGGCACCAAGCACGGCAAGCGCGTGCAGTCAGCCGGTGGTGCCAAGAACCACATCATCATCATGCCGGACGCCGACATGGACCAAACAGTGCAAGCGCTGCAAGCTTCTGCATTCGGATGCGCAGGCGAGCGCTGCATGGCCGGCAGCTTGGCGATTCCAGTCGGAGAAGCAGGTGACATGCTGATTCCCCAATTGGTTGAATCCGCAGGCAAAATGAAAGTCGGCCGCACCGACGTCGATGAAAGCATCGACATGGGTCCTGTAGTTTCGAGAGAGCACCTTGCGAAAGTAACAGCGCTCATCGACAAAGGCGTCAAGGAAGGCGGCGACCCGGTTTTGGATGGTCGCAAACTGAAGGTCAAAGATGCTCCAAACGGCTACTTCTTGGGGCCAACTATCCTCGACAAATTGAAAGAGGACAACACTGTCGTTAAAGAAGAAATCTTCGGACCAGTGCTCTCCTGCGTTCGCGTAGACACAATCGAAGACGCCATCAAGCTCGGCGAAAACTGTCAATACGGAAATGGCGCAGTCATCTACACGTCTAGTGGTCGCGCCGCACGTGAATTCAAACATCGCTTCAACGCAGGCATGATCGGCATCAACGTCGGCGTGCCCGCACCGATGGCGTGGTTCCCATTCACCGGATGGAACAATTCATTCTTCGGCGACTTGCACATCCAGGGCAAGGAAAGCGTGCACTTCTACACCCAACAAAAGATGACCATGACCCGCTGGGTCGCACCATCGAAGGGCAGCGCGAAATTCCACGATCCCATCTGGAAGGCGAAGAGCTAGCAGGATTGGAACAATTCCGAATAGCAAAGCGACGAGTTTGAAAATACACTCGCTGAAGTGTCTTCTGTGCATGCTGTTTTTAGCACTTGCACAAACTTCAGCGAACGCCTCTAGCCAAGACATGATAAGCGATCGCACTAGGAAAGCTTATCAACGCATTTATGCCAAGGAGAACCAAGATCAATATCCACAAATTACGGTTTCAAAAAAACTACTTCTCACACTTACTAGTGTAGGAGTGGGGCGCGTCCTTTCACTTTATGACGATGGGACAGTAATTCGCCCCTGCCATAGTTTTTTTAGACTAAGCGAATTTAGAAGAACTCAAATGACTCCTTCGGAAATAGAGTCAATTCTTTCCATGCTTAAAGGGGTGGAGAGTAACACCTATGCTTCACGAAACAATAGTTCTTCAAGATACACACTGGCGTACCTAGGTTCAGAAAATCCTATTCGAATAGATTTGCGTGGACAGCAAGGGACGCACGAGCTAGCGCCCCTACAGCTTGAATTTCTAGTGGAGGGGCTCTCAAAATTCGGAAATCAACTTCGATTTAAATGGCTTCCAAGGCAGGCATTCCTGGTGTTTGCAATATGCAGAGAACCTACTTCACCCTGGCAAACATCTATTCCATGGCCTCGGGATTGGCCTCTGGTTGACACAGTAGACGAAGACGGACAAAGAATTGAACACTTCACGTTGATACTACCTGCAGAACTGGTAGAGAAGAAAGGCTTCGAGAATGAACATCCAAGTGACAGATTCGGATTTAAAGCACTTAGTATTGGAGCTGTTACCTATAGCGTAAAAGTGCGCTATTTATTTCCAGAAGAAGAACGTACATGCATCACCGTCGTACGCCACAAGTCTTTGGCAGATTACGCAAAGAGTCTTCCTCCTGACTGGGAGAGATACGTTTACTATTTACGGTGCCCACTTTGTGCAGTTCCAGATAGCCACCCAAAGTATCTCGACAAACCAATTCAACTAAAGGCGACGTTTGAACCGCCTAGAGAAGTTCACCATGGGCTGCTTTTCACCTTTCGACGCAACCTCACAAACTTCGAAAAAATTTCTGGAAGCCCACAGCGTGGTGCTTCAGAATATGAATGGACAAGACGAAAACCAACGAATTGGAAAACATCAAAATTCCACTAGAACAGCCAGGCCGGTGAAGATATAGACGAGACATGTCAGTAAAAAGGGGCGCATGCAATGCGCCCCCACGCAAACTAAGACCGGGCGATGCATGGCATCGCCCCTACATTAGCCGCGAACTGTTTCCTTTGCAGGCACCAGTTGAGCGATTGCGATCTCGGCAGTTTCAAGTGCTTCGCGTGCAGCTTTGTTAGCGGCTTCCGCGGCTTCGTTCGCTGTTTTTCCTGCAGCCAATGCGGCTTCACGGTAAGCTTTGTCAGCTTGCTCAGCAGCTTCGCGCGCGGCATGCATGGCAGCGTCAGCTGCTTCACGAGCGGACTTTCCGGCAGCTTCAGCGGCGAGGAATGCAGCTTCTGCAGCTTCGTGTACGGCTTCGCGAGCAATTTCAGCAGCCTTTTGAGCGGCTTCAGCAGCATGGGTAACTGCAGCAGGCATTTTGATTTGACCTTTGCCGGTTGCCTTCTCTTTCTTCTTCTCAAGCAATTCTTTGCTCGGGATATGCACTTTGGTGGCAAGACCCAGCTTTTCGAGAACCCAGATGCAGACGTAAGTAAAATCAAATTCCCACCATTCAAGTCCGTGGCGAGCGCTCTTCGGAATTGCGTGGTGATTGTTGTGCCAGCCTTCTCCAACAGCGAGAATGCCAACCCACCAGACGTTTCGTGAATCTTCGGTAGTTCTGTAAGTGCGATAGCCGAGGCTCGGGAGATGGCAGAAAGCGTTGACGAATTGGGTGCTCCAGAAAATCGTGAAGGTTCCGATCAAGCTTCCAACTACACATTGCCATCCAAATACAAAGAACAACAGCACGCGAAAAGCGATACAGACAGCCAGATTGAGCTTGGCATGATACGCGCCGTGATCGCAGCCGAGCTTTCTGTAGAACGGATCTTGCATCAAGTCATGGGCTTGCTTCTGCAATTCTTCGTTGGACTGGACACGATCCGTGTAGAACATCCACTTGTAGAGTGCGTGAGCAACACCTTGGCGAGGGGAATGCGGATCAAGCGGGGTGTCGGACTTTTGATGGTGCTGACGGTGAACCCCAACCCAGACAATCGGCGCGCCCATGAGTGCGAGGTAAGCTCCGGAACAAATGTAATATTCGAGCCATTTAGGGACAGCGAGAGATTTGTGGGTCAAGAGGCGATGGTAGCCCAGCGTGATGCCTACTCCATGCCAGACATGCCAAAAAACTGCCCATGCGGCAATTACCAGACTGTTGGAGACGACCGGGTTTTCAAAGATTCCCAAAATGTTTTTCCTCTTAGTTGTCTAATCCGACAATAAAGCTCGATGCGAACAGTTATATCACGTAGTTCTCAAGACACCCCTGCGCGTCACGAGCCTTAATCTCGGCGTGTCTCAAGAGCGGCGACGGGCCCTCATCTGAATAATATCTTATGCTGCAACAAACTGCATCGTTCTAAAGGTCGAGCTGCTGTTGCAGGTATACTGACAAGCGCTCGTACTGGACTTGATCATGCAGCTCGCGCTTCCGAAATTCGACTTTTTAAAGTGTAAACAATCGTTCCCAAGGCAAAAGAAAGCCCTCTTGTTGCTCGCACTGACTGCGGGCGCGTTCGCGCCCCAGCCACTGATGGCCCAGCCGACCTCGGACATGCCACTACAGGCGGTACTAAAGCACCACAATGATGATGCCAAACGGGCCCGCGTCATTCTCGCCCTTGGCGGAGGCGGAACGCGTGGCTGCGCACACATAGGCGTTCTGCGCGTGCTTGAGAAAGAAGGCATTCCCATCGACGGAATCGTCGGAACAAGCATCGGTGCTATCGTTGGCGGGCTCTATGCAGCCGGTATGAAAACCGACCAGATCGAGCATCGCATGCTCAATCGATCACTCTTGAAAGCGTACCAAACTGTCCCGATTCCACTTCGTGTCGCGCTGATTCCTTTGTTTTTCGTCCCTCGCATCATCGGCTACAAATCATATGATGGGTTGTACAAGGGCAATCGATTCCGCAATTACCTGAACAATGCAGTCCCTGAAACCGACCGAGAAATAGAAGCACTGCCAATTCCTTTCGTTGCCGTCGCATCAAATCTGCTCGATGCAAAACCATATGCGATTGCAAAAGGCAATCTCGGACTGGCGATTCAGGCATCTTCGGCAATTCCTGTTTTGCGCCGCCCTGTTCCGATGAATGGACTCTTGCTTATAGATGGTGGGCTTCAAGCCAATCTACCCGTCAAGCAAGCCAAAGAATTGGGCGGTGACATCGTCATTGCAGTCGATGTCGATGAACAGTTCACCACCCTGGACGAAAAAGAATTTCGTCGCATTGGCAGCGTCGGCAAACGAGTTATCAACATGGTTCTCGCCAAAGTCGATGAAGATCAGCGAGCTGCCGCGGATGTGTTGATTCAACCAAACGTCAATAACATCAGTCTCCTGAGCACAAAGTCGAAAGATGCCCGCAGAGCGATCGAGCAAGGCGAATCAGCAGCCACTGCGGCTTTGCCTGCGATACGGACGCGACTGGAAAAGGTTGCGAAGCTGAAACTCGCAGACCAGATGCCCGACACCACAGAATTGAAAGATCCACAACAAGTAAAGAGCGCTGAGTAAGCAGCGGAGAAGACCGTTATGGGCAAGCGCATTTCTCTTATTCTCTGCTGCGTGTTCTTCGTCACAGTAGGCGTGCTCCACTTCACGAGCACCGCTACGTTCACGCGCATCGTTCCGGACTTTATCCCGTTTCCCGAGTGGGCGGTGTACATTACCGGCGTCATGGAAATAGGCGGCGGCGCTTTACTGTTTTTTCCAAAGACTCGTCGATACGCCTCATATTTCCTCATATTTCTTCTCATCATCGTTTTCCCAGCCAATATCAATATGGCGGTCAATCACATCGATTTCGGCAAGGTGCCGACGGCAGTGCTCTGGGCACGGTTGCCGCTCCAAGCGCTGCTTATTTACTGGGTTTACAGGCTCAGGCGCGTCGACTAATAGGTCGAGAACGGACCACTGCTCGGCAGATTGCGGGATTAAAACGACCGACATTTATCCGCCAAGCGAAGAAAGGAGTGGGGAGAACCGCCCAACCTTGGTTTTATTTAGCTTGCCGAAGACTTTTCAATTGCTTATTGTTGTACAAAAGACTTCTTGATTACCCGCCCTCCTGCAAGCGGAAGAAGTCGAAGTTGGGACCGACGGGACGCAGGAAACAGGCAGGCTGCCACCTCTCGGCGGCACAATCAGGCGAACAGGCAACAAGCGGGGACAAAACTCGGCATGCGGATAGTCATAACCGGTGGACCGTCAGTGGGCAAAACGACCATTGTGTCGGGTGTTGCCGAACGGGGCTTCCCATTTGTGCAGGAGTTCGCCACTCAAATTATCAAAGAAGGCGTCTTTCTGCCCTGGGTTGACCGCTGTTCGTTTCAAGACGAAGTGCTTCGCCGCCAGTGTGCAGCGGAAAGAGAGCTGGATGGCGTAGAGGGTCCCGTCTTCCTGGACCGCGGTCTATTTGACGGAGAAGCCTATTACATCTACGACCAGCTGGATATTCCTCCGAGATTCGCCCAACTGGATGCTTCGAAATACACACTGGCCTTTCTTGTCGAGCCTCTGGACTTTTTTGACAAAACCGACGTGCGCCGCGAAGACCTCGAATTCACGCACAAAATCTCAGTCATTTTGGAAAACTGCTACACGAGCCGTGGAGTTGAAGTCGTTCGAGTACCTGCAATGACGCCAGGCGAACGCGTGGATTTCGTCATCGCAGAAGTGCGCAAAAGAATGGACGTAAAGACAGAATCACTGGCCGAGCAAAGACCAGTCGTGCGCGCCGCACATTCTTCTCACCGCAAAAACAGCCGCCGCATAGCCGGCGTGATGTAACTAGCCAGAACCTCTGCCCAAGAGCGCCAGCAGCTCTAGCTGGAGCAGCTGGGGGCTCGGATTAACCCTTAAACAGGGCAATGCATGGCATTGCCCGTACACGTTTTGCGGCAGACATAAAGCTTTCCAACAGGCTATTCTATTTAAGATTCAAAGTCTGTCTTCAGACTTTTTGTGTATCTCAAAAGAGCGAACGGCGCAGGAGAATTTGAATGCACGCATCGGAAGCTACGGCTTACTACTTCAAAAGAGCATCGAAGCATCTTGGCATGAGCGAAAGGCTCGAAAAGATACTGATCATGCCGAAGCGAGAGGTCAAAGTCGAAATTCACGTCGAGCTTGACAATGGCGAACTGGTTTCATATACCGGATTTCGAGTCCAGCATGACAATTCGCGTGGACCCATGAAAGGCGGGCTGCGCTATCACCCGGAAGTCGATCCCGACGAAGTAAATTCTCTTGCAAGCTTGATGACGTGGAAAACTGCCGTGGTCAACGTGCCATATGGTGGCGCCAAGGGTGGTATCAGTTGCAATCCATCGGTGCTATCACATTCAGAACTGCAAAGATTGACGAGAGCCTTTGTTGATGAGATTCACGACATCATCGGGCCGACGCTCGATGTGCCTGCGCCGGACATGGGCACCAACGCGCAAACGATGGCGTGGATCGTCGATCAATATTCGAAGTATCATGGATGGACACCAGCAGTGGTGACAGGCAAACCGGTTGAGCTCGGCGGCAGCAAAGGTCGCGACGCGGCAACGGGCAGAGGAATTCTCTTCGCAATTCAGGCATTCATGCAAGATGAAGGTAAGGCTCTCAGCGATTTGACTTTCGTCATCCAAGGGTTCGGTAACGTCGGAAGCTGGGCGGCGCTGCTGATTCACCAAGCAGGCGGCAAGGTCATTGCGATATCAGATCTCACCGGCGCAATTCACAATCCAAAAGGGCTCGATATCGAGGCACTTCAACGACACGCGAAAGAAACCGGCGGCATTGCTGGTTTTCCTGGCGCAGAAAGCATGGATGCAAACAAACTGCTAATGATGGATTGCGATGTTCTCGTACCTGCAGCTTTGGGAAACGTCCTCACCAAAGAAA
>JYMV01041790.1_pt1 | contig 16408 bp, 14 predicted proteins | sample 338911 | NCBI WGS metagenome assembly JYMV01 (sample SAMN03354496, study PRJNA234377) | hydrothermal vent metagenome | biome: Deep sea; feature: Hydrothermal plumes at the Eastern Lau Spreading Center, Western Pacific Ocean; material: Seawater | place: Tonga | collected 2009 | depth 2000 m m
TCAAAAGCTTTCATGACTTGGTATCCGGAATTTGTCGGTGGTGCTGAAGCCAACCAGAACGGATTGGGTGACTTTATTCCTGCTAAATTTGAAGATAAATCGGGCATAGATATTTTTTTAAAATGTTTACGGATTGGGGTTTTTCAATATAGTCTTTCCAATCTTTTTCTTTGTTTTAGGTTTAGGTGCGGGCTTAGGTATGGAAATTTTCCGACGACCATCAGCACCAGCAAGGTAATCATGGATTCCCTTTGCAGCAATTTTTGCTTCTGCGACAGCATTGACCACTTCCACACCCCCATTTACAGCATCTCCAGCAGCAAAATACTTTGGATTATGGGTTTGAAAATTTTTCTTATTCACAATGATCCTGCCCCGATTATCAATTATTCTACCTTTTTTATCCAAATCCAGTCCTTCTATTTGTTCCAACAAGTTCACCTGCTTGGACTGTCCTGTAGCTAATATCACCATATCACAGCGCTCTAGAAATTCACTTCCTCTTATTTTCTCTATTTTACCGTAGGATGATTTGTTTTTTATAAACCGTACACCTTCTACTTTTTTATCGCCCAATATTTCAAGTGGTGTTACATTGAATAGCCCTTTTACCCCTACACCCTTGGCAAGATCGTATTCAAATTCATAGGCACCCATTTCATCTCTAGATCTTCGGTAAGCAAGCACCACACTTTCTGCTCCCATCCTCGCTGATTCTGAAGCGGCATCCATGGCCGTATTGCCGCCTCCTAATATCACTACTCTTTTGCCAACCTGTATTTTGTGGTGCTTCATACGAAGCACTTCAACAAACTCTACCGCTCCGATACAATTCTGCAATTTTTCTCCAGGCAAATCTATACTGGAGGTAGCTCCTAATCCAATTCCTATAAAGATGACATCGTAGTCTTTTTCCAGTTTTTGTAAATCACCTTTTGATCGAATAGGCGAATTATAGTTGATATTGAATTTAAATTGTTTTTGCAGGTAAGCCATTTCATCAAGGGCAGCTTTGTTGGTGATTTTATAAGGTGCTACTCCATAAACAGTTAACCCAGAAGGTTTTGCCTTGGCCTCGTAGATATCTACCTCATACCCGTACATGCGAAGTTCACAAGCACAGGAGATTCCCGCTGGCCCCGCACCTATAACAGCAACTTTCTTTCCATTTGGTTTGCCAGTAAGAAACAGCTTCTTATTGCTTGCTATTACCTTATCCGTAGCATAGGCTTGCAACCTTCCAATCTCAATAGGTTTAACATCTTGATTGTTGTATACACAGGCCCCTTCACACAATACCTCAGTAGGGCAAACCTGACCACAAGAATGGCCAAACCAATTGGAGTCGTATATGGTTTTTGCGGCACCTTCAGAATTATCGGCGTTTATCTGGCGAATAAAAAGAGGAATATCTATTTCTGTTGGACAGGCATTTATACAAGGTGCATCAAAGCAAAACAAGCACCTGGAGCTTTCGTAGTAAGCCTGCGTATCATCCATTAAGGGATTCAGCTGTGAAAAATTTTTCTCAAACTCTTTTTCTGATCCGGGTTTTTTAAATTCAGCCATAACTATATCTAATTCAAAATGAGTAGTAAATCAGAGTTTTGTTAGATCGCCATACGTTTCAGGTCTTCTGTCCCTAAAGAACTGCCAGGTAGATCGCACCTCTTCGATCAGGTCAAGGTCAAATTCAGCAACCAGCAATTCATCGTTATCTCGTGATGCTTCCGCAAAAATCTGCCCTCGTGGATCTACAAAATAGGACTGACCATAGAACTTGCCCAAATTCCAGGGCTTCTCTTCACCAACTCTATTAATACAGCCCATAAAATAACCATTGGCGGCGGCATGGGCAGGCTGCTCCAGCTTCCATAAGTATTCACTTAAACCTGCAACTGTTGCTGAGGGATTGTAAACGATCTCGGCACCATTTAATCCCAAAGCCCTTGCTCCATCAGGAAAATGCCTGTCATAGCAGATATACACACCCACCTTGGCGTATTTGGTTTGAAAGATAGGATAACCCAAATTACCCGGCTTAAAAAAGTATTTTTCCCAAAATCCAGTTGTATGGGGAATGTGGTTCTTTCTGTACTTACCCAAATATTCGCCATCTGCATCAATAACCGCCGCTGTATTGTACAACACCCCTGCCTGCTCCCTTTCATAAAGAGGTACCACCATTACCATATCATACTTTTTAGCGATTTCCTGCAATCTTTCCGTGGTTGGCCCTGGCACTGCCTCAGCAGAAGCGTACCAAGCATTGTCCTGCCCGGGGCAGAAATAAGGCGTATTAAAGATCTCTTGTAAGCATAGTATCTGTACGCCTTGCTTTCCAGCATCCTCTATATACGGAATGTGCTTTTGATACATTGCTTCGCATATCTCAGCTATGGTCCCTTCGCCCTCAGTCATGGGAAGACTCAGCTGAATTAATCCTGATTTTACTTTTCTTGGCATATCTTTAAAAAATTAAATTACTAAATGACCATGGATGACTTTCCTCTGGGAATAAACTTTCCATCACCTGGATTTAAATGACATTCATTATTGCTAATAGCTACTTTTCCTCTTAACAGAACGGTTTCTGTTTTTCCTGTTACCTTCCATCCTTCATAACCGGAATAATCACAATTCATGTGATGGGTATCAACAGAAATCGTATGCTCTTTATTTGGATCAAAAATAACAATATCTGCATCTGACCCAATTCCAATAGCTCCCTTTTTAGGATACATCCCAAAAATTTTCGCAGCATTGGTGGAGCAAACTTCTACAAATTTATTAAGAGAAATCTTTCCTTTTCTAACTCCTTCAGAATACATAAATTCTATCCGGTGTTCAATAGCTGGATGGCCATTGGGTATCTTGGCAAAATTGTCTTTGCCCATTGCTTTTTGCTCCAAGGTAAAAGGGCAGTGATCTGTACCAACCACCTGTACAATTCCCTGGTTTATACCGCTCCAAAGGGCTTCTTGGTCTTTCTTCTCCCTCAAGGGTGGACTCATAACCCATTTAGCGCCATCTTCCTGCTCGTACAGTGAAGCATCAATCATCAGATATTGCGTGCACGTTTCCACAAATACTTTCTGATTTCGCTGAGTTCTCTTTCTAACGGCATTCAATGCCCCTTCACAGGTCATGTGCACAATATATCCCGGACAACCTGTATAGTTAAGCATGTCACAAAATCTGCCTGATGCCTCTGCCTCTGTAACTTCTGGCTGAGACAAGTAATGATACAGGGGCTTTGTATTTCCCGCTTCCAGGTTTTTGGAAATAAGGGAATCGATCATATCCCCATTGGTCGCATGTACGGTAACGATGCCACCATGCTTTTTAACTACCTTCATCAGTTGAACCATCTGCCCGTCATCAATCATCAAAGCTCCTTTATAGGCCATAAACGTTTTGAAGGAAGAGATCCCTTCTTCTTCGATCATTTGAACAACCTCTTTGGCCACATCATCGTTAAAATCAGTCACCGCCATATGGTATCCAAAATCTCCAACTGCTTTGGGTATGGATTTTTCCTGCCAGGTTTTCAGTGCATTGTGCAGTGTATCGCCCTGAGTTTGCAGAATAAATTCAATTACTGAGGTAGTACCTCCAAAAAGTGCTGCACGCGTCCCTGTTTCGTAATCATCACTGGAATAGGTACCCATGAAAGGCATGTCAAGGTGTACATGAGGATCGATACATCCAGGGAAGACCAGTTTTCCTGAAGCATCAATGGTTTCATCAGCAACCATGTCTAAATCTTTCCCTATGGCCCTGATTGTTTCATTTTCAATGAAAATATCTGCTTGGCAATCATCACTGGCTGTGATGACCCTTCCATTTTTGATAAGTATTGACATGTAATTGTGAATTGAATTTATCGCTCTTACAATTTTACTTCATTATTTCTAAATAAACAAAATTTACCAGATTAAAATTAGATAAATACTGTAATCAATAACAAGCTAGGCTTAAATCGCCTTAGAAGATTCAATTATATGTAGAAATCTGGGTTTCTGTCATTGAACACATGATTATGTTCAGTAATGGCCTTGTCAAACGCAAGTTCTGGATCAATTTCAATGATAAATACCCCTTCCTCCTTTTTGCTCATGCGATGCAAGAGTACCCCTTTGGTTGAGACTACCTGGCTTTCACCGGTAAACAACAACTCTTTATCCCCATTTTTTTCCAACCCTGTCCTGTTAGCAGTAATACTGAAAACATGGTTCTCCAAGGAGCGCGTAAGCATTGCTTGCTGGCACCAGGGCAATACCAAATTGGATGGATGCGCTATGATCTGTGCCCCTTTCAAAGAAAGGGTCCTTGCTGATTCTGGAAACACCCAATCATAACACAGCATAAGGCCCACCTTTACTCCATCCTTTGCCTCAAAAACATTGAATCCGGTATCTCCGGGCTGGAACCAATACTTTTCTTCATAGAATAGATGGGTTTTTCGATAGATGAACACCTCCTCATTGGGATTAACCATCATAAGTGAATTGAATAATTTGTCGCCGGACTTTTCACAAAATCCCAATACATAGCTTGTATTGTTGGCAAGGCTTAGTCTTTTAAACAGGGTGGCAGAGGGGCCTGATAATCCATCTTCTGCCACAGAATCAACCTCAGCTTTTGAATTAAAAACATAACCTGAGGCGGCTAGTTCAGGCAAGACTATTAAATCAGCCTTTACACCATCCAAAAGGGCTTCCATCTTTTCCAAGTTGCCTTTAATATCCAATAATTTGGGATCGTATTGGCAGCATCCAACTTTATAAGTCATTAGGCCTAGTCTTTTTAAATTTACTTGTAACAACACCAATAATTAATGCCATAAAGAAGGAAGGCGTAAGCTCTCCTAATTTTTCAAAATACAAGCCTAAGCCCGGAATTAGCGGCATTACAAACTTAAAGACGGGAACACATATAAAACCTGTTACCATAGAAGCTATTGCACCATGGGCAGTATATTTTTTCCAAAACAGAGAGAGGATCATTACCGGACAAAAGGTAGCTGCAATTCCTGACCATCCAAAAATCACAAACCAGAAAATGTTCCTTGTTGGAGATAGAGCAGCTACAGAAAGGGCAATGGCAAGAGCAAATAAGGCCAGTGTAATAGTAACTACCCTGGAGATTTTGGCCATGTTTTCTTCTTTTAATTGCGGATTCCATATTTGCTGATAAAAATCTCTGGTTACAGCACTGGATGCCACTACTAAAAGGGAATCGATGGTACTCATGATAGCAGATAGTACCGCAGCAATATAAATCCCTACCAGGGCAATCGGGAATATGTGTTCTACCATAATGGGCAAGACTTGTTCGGCACCATTACCCAACACTGCAACAACATCTTGTTGAGCATCCGTAAACATAAATCGTCCCAACATGCCTATTAAGACCGCTGCACCTGTAGCCAAAAGCGTATAGACTATGGCTACCCATCTTCCTTTATTGATCTCTTCTTCATCGTTGATGGACATAAAACGAACAAATACCTGTGGTGAGCCCATGAAACCAATGCCTATCATCAATAATCCTATGCAGTATAGGAAGTTTAGGATTGTAAATCCGCCGCTGCCCCAGATACTAAACAGACTTGGATCAATTGCGTTTAGCCCATCGATTATTTCAGCCTGGTTGTCAATAGACAGGAGGGCAGCTATTGGCAATAGAACGAGGCCCAAGAGCATAATTAATCCCTGAAAAAGGTCAGACCAGGCTACCGCTACAAATCCCCCAGATGTAATATAAAGAGTAACAATAACAAAACCCGTGATGGCTCCTGTATAATAATTCCAATCCAAAAAAGATTCAAATGCTTTCCCTGTGGCATCTATTTGTGCGCTCACATAAATGGTAACAAATAAGGCGAGGGCAGTAGCTGCAATAATTCTCAGGTAGTTGGAAGAAGTTTTGAAATGGCTTACCAAGTAGTCGGGGATCGTAATAGAATCGTATTGATCTGTCAATCTTTTAAAGGGCTTGGCCATGAACAACCAGGCAATAGATACACCCAAGACCTCGCCGAGAACCACCCACAAAGCCTGCAAGCCTATCATGGCACCCATGCCAGTTAACCCCAAAAGCAACCAGGCGGATTCACCCGTTGCACGTGAAGAAAATGCCACAACCCAGTATCCCAGCTTTTTACCGCCAACAAAATAATCTTTAGCTCCGGTAATTTTTTTGGATGCCAGTATTCCAATAATGAAGAGAATCCCCAGGTATAAAAAAAGGATTATATACTTAACAGTCATTATTTATAAACATTAAGTCCTTATAGTGAATTGCTTGATATTTATAAATCAAGAATGATCTGATTCCTTAGATTTTCTTCCAGCTCCTCCCTTTTTCTGATTAGATAATCCTTGCCCTGCATGATTAATACTTCAGGTGGCCTTAAGCGGGAGTTGTAGTTTGATGCCATCTGAAATCCGTAAGCACCTGCATTTTGGAAGGCAAGAATATCACCTTCTTTAATTTCATTGATCTTTCTGTCCCAGGCAAAATTATCTGTTTCACAAATATATCCCGAAACAGTATATATCCGCTCAATGCCATTGGGGTTTGAAGCATTAATGATATGGTGATATGAGCTGTAAAACATGGGTCTTATCAAGTGATTAAAGCCTGAATCAATTCCGGCAAATACTGTAGCAGTTGTTTGTTTAATTACATTTACTTTTGATAAAAAAGTTCCGGCTTCACTAACCAGAAATTTACCGGGTTCAAACCAGAGTTCTAGCTCTCTGCCATAATCTTTACAGAAACTGTTAAATCTTTTTGAGAGGTCCTTTCCGAGGGCTTCTATGTCCGTTGAGTTTTCAGTAGGTGCCATAGGTACTTTAAAACCACTGCCCAGATCAATAAACTCCAGGTCAGGGAAGTACTTGGTTGATTCAAAGAGTATGTCTACTCCCCGTAAAAAGACATCAACATTTAAGATATCAGAGCCTGTATGCATATGAAGGCCATTTACTTTCAGTCCTGTCGTTTCAATGATACGTTCGATATGCCTGAGCTGATGGATAGAGATGCCAAATTTAGAATCTATATGACCAGTAGAGATCTGGTAATTTCCTCCAGCCATAATATGTGGATTTAAACGGATGCATATAGGGGCCTTGCCACCATGAATATTTCCAAACTGCTCTAAGATAGAGATATTATCAATGTTGATATTAACTCCTAACGCAAGGGCTTCATTGATCTCTGCAATGGACACTCCGTTAGGCGTAAAAATGATCTCATCTGGGGAGTAACCTGCCTTTAATCCTAATTGAACCTCTTCTATAGAAACAGTATCCAGCCCAGAACCTAAATTCTTTAAGATGGTAAGGATGTTTTGGTTCGTCAAAGCCTTGCAAGCATAACGGATCTTCACATTTACATCTGTAAAAGCGTTTATGAGGCGTTTGTATTGGGCAGTAATCTTATCGGCATCATAAACATAAACAGGTGTTCCGTATTTTTTGGTTATTTCCAATACATCTATGCCACCTATTTGATAAACGTTGTTCTTTAGCTTCATCTTTGGCTATTTAATTTATTAGACAAAATTAATTAATTTTAGCTTGGATATTCTGATTAGAATTAAAATGACATTTGTTTATTATCATGAGTCATAAATTTCCCATCTTTGGCATATTCAATACAAGGATGTTTTTTAATTAATTTTGCAAAATGTCATATTCTTCTTTTGAAATTAAATCTAATGACGACCTTCTTCTTGCTGGCCAGTCATGGATGCCTTCAAATATTCAGGTAGTAATTTGTTTAGTGCATGGATTGGGCGAACATATCGGCAGGTTTGCACCTATGGCCGATTACATGAATAACAATGGAACCGGAATCATGGGCATGGATTTGCGCGGACATGGAAAGTCAGAGGGTCCAAGGGGACATACACCAACCTATAACCATCTCTTGGATGATATATCCTTGTTGGTTGACAAAGCAAAATCAGACTTTCCCAATGTACCTATTTTTCTTTTTGGCCATAGCATGGGTGGAAATATTGTTACCAATTATGTTTTGCGCCGCAACACTCAAGGTATCTCTGGAGCCATTTTTTCTTCTCCCTGGTACAGGCTGGCTTTTGAGCCCCCGGCCTTTAAGGTTAAGCTTGGTAAGATGATGAATGGGATCTTTCCATCCTTTACACAAAGGAACGAGATTGATACCAATGCACTTTGCAGTGATCCTGCAGTAATACGAGCCTATGAAGAAGATCCTTTGGTGCACGACAAGATCTCAGCCGGTTTGTTCTTTACCGTCTACAGCGCTGGTCTTTGGGCTTTGGAAAATGCGAATAAGCTGTCGATCCCTGCATTGCTTACTCATGGAGATAAGGATGCCCTTACTTCATGTGTAGCCAGCTCTGAGTTTGCCAATACGGCGGATGAAAAGGTTGAGCTAAAAATTTGGGATGGTTTGAAGCATGAGCCTCATAACGAGCCTGAAAAGGAGAAAGTGTTTGGCTTTTTGTGTGATTGGGTAAAGTCGAAAACCCCTGAGTGAAATGTTATTGTACCTTTGAGAGTGCCTTTTGGGAAAGTATTAAATAAAAATTGATCGATTAATATTTGTGAAAAATGAAGAGCATAATAAAATTGGGAATGGCTGTATTGCTGGCTGCAGGTTGTTCTACTCAAGAACATGCTGTGAAAGACATTGATCTGCAAGGTCATCGCGGATGCCGTGGCCTATTGCCTGAAAATACAATAGAGGGATTTATCAAAGCCCTCGAGATTGGTGTCAATACCCTTGAGCTGGATGTGGTCATCTCCAAAGACAAGAAGGTCGTCGTTTCTCATGAACCCTATCTCTCCAGTGAGATATGTTTAGATACTGCTGGTGAGGAGATCGGCATGCTCGATCAGAAATCGTACAACTTTTACCAAATGGATTATGAGGAGATCGCCGCTTATGATTGTGGTTCTAAAGAGCATCCACGATTCGAGGGACAAGAAAAGATGCCTACGGTAAAGCCCCTTTTGTCAGAAGCCATCAAAGCGTCCGAAGCCTATGTGAAAGAAAATGGCTTGCCTCTTGTGAAATACAATATTGAGATTAAAAGTGATGAAGATGGGGATGGTGAATACCATCCTGAACCCGGTGAGTTCGTAGAGCTGGTAGTAGGGGTGTTGAAAAAAGAAGGTGTGCTGGATAGGATCAACCTGCAGTCATTTGACTTGCGTCCCCTTAGAGAAGCCCGAAAAAGATATCCGGAAATCCCCCTTGCTTTGCTGATCGAGATAAACCCCAACCATAAAGGCAATATTGAGGAGCTCGGCTTTGTCCCGGAAATTTATAGCTGCTATTATCCATTGGTAAATGGTTATCTGCTAGATTATGCTGCAGAGAACAATATGAAGGTCATTCCCTGGACCGTGAATGAGAAGGAGACAATGGCAGAATTAATTCAAATGGGGGTGGATGGCATCATTACAGATTATCCGGACAGGGCCAATGAAGTTTTAAACAGATAATCAGGGTTTTTTAAAATGATAGGCCTTGGGCTGTACAAAAGCCCGGATACCATGGTAGGAAAGAGTTGCTCCCAATCCCGAATTGTTTCTTCCGGACCAGGGTAGGTTGGGGCTTACACGATCACAGCAATTCCAGTATACCGATCCTGTATCCATGGCATCCATGATTTGTTCAGCCCTTACTTTATCACTGGTATAAACTGAAGCGGTTAGGCCATACTCCGTATCCTGCATCAATTCGATGGCTTCCTCATCATCCGACACAGACTGGATGCCAATGACAGGCCCAAAGGATTCGGTTTTCATAAGGTCCATGCTGTGGTTGACATTCGTAAGCACAGTAGGCTCAAAATAATAGGATGAGGACCCCTTATTTCCACCTAACAAAAGCTTTGCTCCTTTTTCCACAGCATCCTTTACCTGCCCTGCTAATACGGCCACCTGGGCCTTCCTTGTAAGGGGGCCAATAAATGTTTCAGGATCCAAAGGGTTGCCTACTTTATAATTATGTACCTCTTTTTGAAAGGCGGCAATAAATTCTTTATAAATGTCCTTGTGTACATAAATGCGCTCCACACTGCAGCAGCTTTGCCCATTGTTGTAAAAGGCTCCCTCTGCAGCAGCAACAGCGACGCTGGAAATATCTTTGTTTTCATCAGTCACGTAAAGGGGATCTTTTCCGCCTAACTCCAGTTGGCAAGGCACCATTTTCTTTGCAACTGTTTCATAAATTGATTTTCCGGTAGGGTAGGAGCCCGTAAAAAAATAACCATCCAGGGGCAGCTCAAGAAGTGCCTGCCCTGCTTCACGATTGCCAACGACAGTGGAAAATATATTTTTTGGAACGCCTGCTTTGTGCAGGAGCTCCTGAATGGCAAGACCTGTAAGTGTTGCATATTCAGAGGGCTTATATAGAACAGCATTCCCAGCAATTAAGGCCGGAATAAAAACATTAACACCGATAAGGTATGGATAGTTCCAGGCAGAAATATTAGCAATAATTCCCAATGGTTCATAAGTAATCCTTTCTTCCATTTGGTCATCAGAAAATACGATTTCTTCCTCTAGCCATTTTTTAGAATGATCCAAGAAGAATTGAATCCGCTTCCTTGCTCCCTTGATCTCGTTGATAGATTGTACAAGCGGTTTTCCTGTTTCACTGGTAAGGACCTCAGCCAGATTATTAATTTCACTGGATAAGAGCTTGGAAAACTTTTCAATGGTACCAATACGTTTTTCTATCGTCTGTTTCGACCACTCCTTTTGTCCTGATTTCAACAATTGGAAGGACTCATCAATTGCTTGCTTATCACATTCCTTTATCGAGGTGATTACAGTTCCGGTTGCAGGGTTGATTATATCCATTTAACAGAATGATAAAAAGTGGTCGTATATAATGTCTTTGCTGATAAGCGGAGTTGTGGAGCTTGGAAAATATTCAGGATGCCACTGTACACCCATTACTTTCCCTGGTTCTGTGCCAGTCCAATGTATAGCCTCTACAATTCCATCTCCAGGGGAGCTTGCCAGCACTTCCAGGTCCTTACCCAGGTCTTTGATGGCCTGATGGTGGATGGAGTTAACCAACCTGCAAGGGTCGTTGGTGTGGATTGCTTCAAAAAAGGTTCCTGGTACAATGCTGATCTCATGATTAATGTTGTCATAAATCTCAGGATCTTGATGTATCACGTCATTTCCCAGCTGTGTGGGCAGGTCTTGATACAAATTTCCACCAAAAAAAACATTCATCAGCTGGTGTCCCCTGCAGATACACATGATGGGTTTTTCCTTCTTTATGGCGTATTCCATTACTTTTAGTTCATAAAGGTCACGGATAGGATCGCCTGGCCATTTATCGGGGTTTATCGGCTTCTCATTATAAGTTTCCGGGGCTAAGTCTACACCTCCCTGGAATAGAAGGCCGTCCATTTCAGTAATGAAATTATACAAGGCCTTTTCATTCAGGTCAGGTATTAACACGGGCATTACATTTTCTCTGGTTAGGTAGTTTCCCATGTCATTTGTATAAAAACACAGCCTCTTTTTTCCCAGCGTATTTCGTTCATGTTTAGCGTATAAAAACGCTGAGGCTACCCCTATTTTCTTCAATCTCTCCATTACAATGCATTTTTATATAGGTTATTAAAGTCCTCTGCCTTAACCGGTATGGGATTGCTTGGATGACAAAAATCCTGAACAGCCAGCTCCGTTAATGGTTTTATGTGGCTATCTTCTACTCCTGCATCTGACAGATGTGCCGGTATTCCAATTTTTTGATTTAATATTTGCAAGCTTTCAATAACGTCTTTACCGTCTGTTTTTTCCAGGTTCATAGCTAAGGCCATCTGCTTGAATTTATCTTCCTGTCCTGGAATATTGAACGCCATACCATAAGGGATGCAAATGGCATTGGCTAAACCGTGATGCATATCTACAAGGGAGGAAAGAGGATGTGCCATAGAGTGTACCACGCCCAGCCCTTTTTGAAAGGCTACTGCCCCCATAAGAGAACCCATTAGCATCTTGGTCCTAGATGTAGGATTTGAATTGTTTACTGCTGTAGGTAATGACGAGCTGATAAGGCGAATGCCCTCTAATGCGATCCCATCACACAGCGGGTTAAAGCCTTTTGCCAGGTAGGCCTCCATATTATGCGTAAGGGCGTCCATGCCCGTTGCGGCTGTTATAAAATCCGGTAGCTCATAGGTCAGCTCAGGATCAGCAAATACCATCTTCGCCAATAGGCTGGGGTGGAAGAGGATCCTCTTTTTCTTTGATTCATCCTCTGAAATGATTGCTGACCTGCCCACTTCACTCCCTGTTCCTGCGGTTGTTGGTGCCGTGATAAAATGAGGAATGGGTTCTGTTACATGTATGGATCCACCGGTAAGGTCATCATAATCAAAAAGATCTCTTTGGTTGTTAATGCAGAGCGCAATGGCGCGTGCTACATCCATCGCTACACCGCCGCCAAGGCCCAGGATGCAATCACTCTTTGTTTCAATATATTTTTCTTTTCCCTTTAATACATCGGACTTTACCGGATTTTTCGACAGGTCGCTAAATAGATGTGACCTGATGCCCATATTTTGGATCGATTGTTCAAGGGCTTTGGTAAAGTGAAGTTCTTTTACTGTGGGGTCTGTTACGATCAAGACCGATCCTAAATTGTGATCTGAGAGGTATTTGGGCAATTCTTTGATGACGCCTACCCCAAACCTGATATTGGTAGGAAAGGAATAAGAATATTTTTTCTGGATATCCATTATTAGATGATCTCGAAATAGCGCTTAAGCTCCCAATGGGTAATATCCCTAGGTTTGGAGCGTTTAACATGCTTTTTGAATGCTGCCACTTCCCATTCCCGAGTCTTGGTGAAATGATCTACAAATTCTTTTCCAAACAGGTCCTTAGCAAGCTTGGATTTTTTCATTGCCTGTGTGGCGGCTTGCAAGGTTCCCGGTAGCTTTCCATGGCTGAATTCTTTATAGCCGTTCCCTTTGGTAGCTGCTTGTTTGAGCTTCAATCCCTTGCGAATTCCGTAAAGTCCGCTTGCCAAACATGCTGCCAGCGCCAGGTAGGGATTTGTGTCCGAGCCGCATACCCTCGTCTCCAGGCGGGAGGAATTCTTACTGCTGTTAAGTACGCGAAGTGCAGTCGTTCTGTTGTCTATTCCCCACGTCAGGGTCGTAGGCGCCCAGGCTCCTTCCACCAGGCGCTTAAAGCTGTTAATGGTTGGAGCGTACATGGGCAGAATATAGGGAAGGCAGTGCAATTGTCCGGCGACATAAGACTTCATCAAGTCACTCATATTGTGCTTGTCCTTTGGATCATAAAATAGGTTGTGGCTCTTTTTCCCTCCCCACAGGCTCTGGTGCACATGGCCACTGCATCCGGGTAATTTTGCATTCCACTTAGCCATAAAGGTGGCTACGATACCGTGCTGATAGGCGATCTCTTTTGTGCCCGTTTTGAACAGAACAGCCCTGTCTGCCGCTTCTACAGGGCTTGAATACTTAATTGCTGCTTCATAGACTCCAGGGCCGGTTTCCGTATGCAGTCCTTCAATAGGGACCTTAAAATCACACATAAGGTCAAAGAGGTCGTTGAAATACTCCTTTTCTAATGAGCTCCGTAAAATCGAGTAGCCAAACATCCCTGGTGTGAGGGGCCTCAGATCCTTGAAATCCTTTTCAGCAAGGGTCCACGGGGTTTCATCAAAATTGAACCATTCAAACTCCTGTGACATATATGGCTTGAAACCATCCTTGTTGGCCTGGGCTTCTATATCCTTAAGCAAGTTGCGCGGACAAATTTCGAGTGCCTCATCCTCTTCATTCCTAAAGTCGGCGAGGAAGAATGGAATGCCATTGTCCCATGGCACCTCCCGAAACGTATCCAGGTCTATCTTGGCATTGGCGTCTGGGAATCCGGTATGCCATCCGGTGATCTCAACCTTATTATACAGTTCGTCTGAGGAATCCCATCCAAAGACCACATCACAAAAACCAAAGCCATTTTTTAGAATGGAGAGGAACTTCTCTTTTGCAATTACCTTACCTCTCAGCACCCCATCTATGTCGGTGATGGCCAGCTTGACCTTAGCACCAGGGTACTTCTTTACTTTTTTGAGTATTTGATCTTTAGTCATACGTCTTTTTTGCTATAAAAAAATTGAAACCACAAATAAGAAAGCAGGATCATGCCAAAATAAATTCCTGCCAGCATCGGATTGAAAATACTAATGGCAACCAGGCATATACTGGCAATGAGCAAAGCCACTGCCGGAAATAGGGGGTACATGGGTACCTTGAAAGGCCGCTCCATATCAGGCTCGTTTCTTCTGAGAGCAAACAGGGAGATCATAGCAACGATATATAAGCTTAAGGCACCAAAACAGGCAATGGTTATGATCTCTCCGGTCTTGCCTGTGAGCAAGGCAATGATGCCGATTAACATATTTACCACAAGGGCTTTTGAAGGGGTCTTAAACTTAGCGTGAATATTCCCCAGGGCCTTGGGGGCATAGCCGGTGCGTCCGAATTGATACGTTACTCTTCCTGCTGCCAGTATGATACCATGAAAAGAGGCGACCAAGCCAAACAGAGCTATAACAGAAATTACCTTGTACATGGCATGGCCTTCCCCTACGGCATTTGCCAAGGCAAGTGGAAGGGGCGAATCAGATGCCTCTGCGCCAGGTTGCGGATAAACGATACCCTCCCAACCAGCTACTCCGATCGAGGTGGTGAAGGTGAACAGGCATAGTATCACCAGGGTAAAAAGGGCGGAACCAAATCCAATGAGCACGTTGCGCTGGGGGTTAACGGTTTCCTCAGCGACATTGGCTACGCCTTCAATAGCGAGGAAAAACCAGATGGCAAAAGGGATGGCAGCAAATATTCCCTTGTATCCAAAAGGCAATGTATCCAGCTCAAGGTTTACCATCTCAAAATGGGGCAGGGTTACCCCTGCAAATAATACCAGGCCGATCACCGCTACGATCGTAACCAGCAGCTCAAACAGGGCTGCCATTTCCACTCCGAGGATATTAAGGGCGGTAAACAGGAAAAATGCAGCAATTGCTATGGCCAGTATAGGAACTTCAGGAATAAACGGATGCAGGTAGGCACCTATCCCAAAGGCAATGGCTGGCGGTGCAAAAGTAAATTCAATGATCTGGGCCATCCCACCGATAAACCCCCACTTCTTACCCAGGGCCTTGGTAGCATAGTCAAAAAGGCCACCGGCTTTCGGAATGGCACAGGCCAGCTCCGTATAGCCAAAGGTAAAGGTGATATACATTATGATCACGAAGAATGTTGCAATGGCTAATCCCAGCGTGCCGCCTTCAGCAAGGCCAAGGTTCCAGCCAAAATAATTTCCGGAAATTACATAACCTACACCCAGGCCCCATAACATCAATGGGCCAAGGGTCCTTTTTAGTTTGGGGTTATTTGATGCTTCTTCACTCATAGATTAATAAAATAGTATAATTTTAGAATGGCTAAATTTATACAAATTCATCTGTTTATTGTAATTTTCCTTTACTAGTATCACATATTGATTCGCATAAATGAAAAAGAAATATACTGTAAGCAATATTCCCCTGCTTATCCGGCCTTTGTATTTAGTATGCTCGGTATTAGTAGCATCATTTGTTTATGGTATTTTCTTCTTTTCTCATTTATTGGTAAGGATAGAATATCAGAATAAAGAAGTTTTGAAAAGCCGAGGTAATTATATCTTTAGTATGTGGCACGAGAATTTAGTGCCTTACTTTATTGTCAATATCAGGTATAGATCAGATTATATCTGGTTAAATCACCCTGCATGGTTCATGAAGCCTATTCATATAATTTTATGGTTTATGGGCACCAAAAAGCTTGCCCTTGGATCTTCCGGTAATGCCGGGAGAGCAGGATTGGAAGAGGTTGTAACATATCTCCGTAAAGGATACAATACATTAATTAATCCTGATGGCCCTTCAGGCCCTCTTAAGGAACTGAAATCCGGCGTCTTGGACATGTCAATTGAGTCTGGAGTTCCGGTTATTTCTGTAAAAATCTCTACAACAAGGGCCATCACACTCAGTAATACCTGGGATCAAAAGCGTATTCCCTTGCCTTTTTCTAAAATGACCGTAGTATTTTCTGAGCCGGTGCAAGTAACGGATACAAATAAAGAGGAAGCAAGGCAGAAAATCATTGCAGGCATGTAGGTACATGTTATATCATGCTGATTGAAGACCATCATACTTTTTTCCTTACCTTAGACAACTGAAACGCCACCTCTTCATCCTTCCCCTCTGCCTTTGGCTCACTATGGCCTCCAGCTTAAACCTCGACTCCCTCTGGGGGGTGTGGAATGATAAAAGCCAGGCCGACACCAACCGCCTA
>JYMV01026482.1_pt1 | contig 16401 bp, 11 predicted proteins | sample 338911 | NCBI WGS metagenome assembly JYMV01 (sample SAMN03354496, study PRJNA234377) | hydrothermal vent metagenome | biome: Deep sea; feature: Hydrothermal plumes at the Eastern Lau Spreading Center, Western Pacific Ocean; material: Seawater | place: Tonga | collected 2009 | depth 2000 m m
CTTCTGTGGGTACTTTGGTTTCCATTTTCCGCTATAAGCCATGAGTTTATTTATAAATAAAGATATAAATAGAATTAAACTCAGGAGTATAATATGTCAGAACATCAAGGAATATTAGGAAATGCATACGATGCTAGTGGCTTAGGCGATATTTTTAGTGGATTAGGATCATATTTAAATATCTTTTCAGGATATGGTCCTGGAAGCAGTGACGTTGGCGCCGGCTATAATTTAAGATATCCATCAGATTTAGGTAGTGGTGGCGCAGGCTCAGATCTTGATGGTGATTTTATTTTTAATTCTTCATCAGCATTTAAGGAATTTAATACCGGATATGGTGAAGGTAATCCACATATCACATTCGAATTATTTCAGCCAATTATGGCTAACGAATGGAGTACTCTAGAAACTAAATGGAGTGATGCTGATTTACAGGACAGGGATAGTGGTGGAAATGCTACAACAACATATGCTAAGAAGGATATACACAAAGTTAACCCAATAAAAACCGCTAAAAGTGGTCCACCAATTCTTACATATAAATCAATGAATAAAATTTCTTTATATATGACTCCCAATATTAATATTAGTGATTCAATGCATTATGAAACAGGAAGTAGATCGGCTGCAGCATGGATGCAACATGATTATAAACCTGGTCAAAAGCAAATAGATATTGACATGGGTCTAAATACGCTCGGCGCTGAAGCTGCTACAGCTGCTGCTGGTGCCGCAGCTGGTTTTCTGAAAGGCCCAGGAGCAAAAGCAGTAGCGTTCGTGGCGGGTGGTATAGCAGCTGGTGCAAAAGTATCCGGTGATGAAGATTTAAGACGTAGCGGTTTAGTATATAACCCTAATGAATATTTACAATTTAAGAATTCACAATTGAGATCATTCGAATTCCAATTTAAATTTTTACCTAATAGTGCTCAGGAAAGTGCTAGCGCTACAGCAATTATTAAAGCATTTAGAGCTGGAATGAGACCTAAAAAAATTACAGCATTAACTATGGAAGCCCCGTATCAAGTACAAACAACATTTGTAAATGCAGGATCCATGCCTCAAATATCTACATGTTATGTGACTCAATGCAATGTTGTATACAATCCGAATTCAGCATCATTCTTTAAACATAGTGGCGAACCAGTGGAAATAGATTTTAGTATACAAATGCAAGAAATATTCCCAATATATCGTAATGATATTGAAGGTAATATCGAAAAGGGTGGCAGATATGGTGATGCTTCAGCTGGATATGAAAACCAAAAGGGAATAAGATAATATGTCATATTTTAAGCATTTTAAAAGAACACAATATGATATTGAAGGTAACGGCAATATACAAGCTTTAGTTAATTTAACATCTTCTGTAAAAATATCTGATGCATTAATTAATAATGTTTCATTTTATAATTATGTTGCAGTACATGACGGTGAAAGAATGGAGCAATTATCCCATAGATTATATGGTAGTACAAATTATTATTGGACTTTTTTATTAGTAAACAAAAATATTAAAAATATTTGGAATGATTGGCCAAAATCAAATAATCAAGTAGCTGAATACTGTGATAAAAAATATCAAGGAGCATGTGCTATTGTAACAGATGGAAGTTTAGATTCTAGTAAATTTAGTAGTGGTGATATTATTCGAATAGACGATATGTTGGATCCTTCATATATACCACGAGAAAACCGTGCCGAAATTAATAAAGTTTATACTAATAACGGTTATGTGTCTTTAATCCCTATATCATTTTGTACAGAAGAATTTGATTCAGATGGTGCACCGATCGGTGATAAAACTACGTGTGAATTAAATGATGGTAAATGGAAAACTCCTGATTTAATAAGTAAAGTTGCCGGTAATGGATCATACAGACAGATTAATATTATTAATGAAAGATGTATTAATACATTAGGCGAAATAACTGATCTAGATGAAGGTACATGCACGCAAACCACCGGTTATAATTGGGAAAAAATTGTAGTAACGGCAGATAAAATAACAAATGGTAAAAATGCACCACACCATTATGTTGATAATACCAATGGTAATATTGTTCCTGTAGCTGCCGATGGTGTAACACCAGTAAGTTTTGAAGAATTTGAAATATATTTAAATAATGTTAACAGAAATGTTGTTGTTATTAAACCTGAATATATAAGAGAAATAGCAAAAGAATTTGAAAAAGAAATAGGTAAATAAATTATGGCAACAACAGCAAATAGGGGCCCAGAAATTGAAGATTTAGAGGTTCTTTTAAATGGCTTAAATATTACACCGACAGTCGTTAATATAACTTTCGGAGAGAGTATCGGCGCCCCTTTAATTAAAGGTTTTTTAGAAATGAGAGACTCTGCGGGATTATTAGATAATGTAATTACAACATCTGATATGATTGTAATTAATTTTACATATCACGGTACAGAAATTAAAACTGCTTTTTATTTAGCGGGCGTAGAAGCAGTCGATTTAAGTAATATCGCACACGAAAAAAGTTATAGAATTAATTTAGCATCTATGAATGAATTGCATAATGCGCAGTCGACATCTTCGAAGGCATTTAATGGATCTGCTACAGATATTATTGAAGAACTTTGGTTTGATCATTTAAGAGGTGAAGTAGATATTATATCAGAAGCAAAAAATAATGGTAAATATATATCACCTAGGATGAGTCCACTAGCATGCATAGCCACCTTACTATTTAAAAGTTATGATTTAAATGATTCTCCATTATTTTTATATGAAGTTATTAATAACGAATGGAGTGCTGACTTGTATCATGGAGCAAAACTTATGTCATGGGATGATATGATCGATCAAGAACCGTTTACAATACCAAACCTATTTAACGAACTATCGCCAATAATACCTGATGAATATGATTCTGCAACTTCTAGACCAGGCATGCCTCGTGAAATAAAAATTATGAATGATCATTCTAATTATATAAGAAATGTTAATCAAGGTGTGGAAGGCGAAATTATTAGAACTGTAAATATTAATACTTCGTCCCATGAAGATCGTGAATTTAATTTAAATCGATCATATTATAAAAATGTAGATCATGACAATCCAGTCGGTACTAAACCGGAAGCATATACGCCAACTATAACAAATTACGATTTTCCAGATCAGAAGATGTGCATAGGAAGCACTGCCGAAGACAATATGAGTTTAAGTAAATGTAATTCTATTAGATCAAAAGTTAATACAGTAGTTATTGATGCATTACGATGTAATGCAATACCACAATTATCACCAGGCGATACTATTAATTTTAAAGTTCCAATTGGAGCTATACATGGTAGTGGTGATGAAGTATTAAGTACTAAATATACCGGTAAATATGTTGTTAATGGAATTACACATATGATTGATGTTGCGGATAAAGTTTATTATCAAAATATTAGAATTACTAGTGCGGGTATACCGTCGGGGGTTAAATAATGTCATTTTTTGGAAGTAGTAGCCCTTTTGATATTCTAGTAGGTGCATGGTCAGCTTATAATGGTTGGCAACAATATACAGCAGGTGATCCTGCATCGAAAGACCACGAGCATATGAGTAAACATTTGTGGGCAGGTGTTGTAACAGATAACAATGATCCATTAAAGCATGGTAGAGTTAAAGTTAGAATTTGGGAAGTGCATGGAGATGCAAGCTTAATATCAAATGAAGACTTGCCATGGGCACATGTAATGTCACCTACAACTAGCGCAGGTATTTCTGGATTAGGACATAATTCATTTTTAGTTAATGGTTCTTCTGTATTATTAATTCCAGTCAATGCAGAGTTACAAATGTGGATTATCGCAGGTACTATACCTACGTTTAGTTATGATCCAACCACACAAACCGGAACATTTAATGAAGCATCTGGTTTTAAAGGCGTAAGTGGACAACATCCATTAACCTATGCTACTTCTGATACTAATGTAAATGCACTTGGCGATATTAATCCAAAGGTTAAAACTCAACAGTGGTCACCGTTTAATTACGAACCAGGCCATTCGTGCGCGCCAATATATACAAAAAATCACGTGTACGCGACAGAGTCTGGGCATACAATGGAATTTGATGATTCACAGGGTGCAGAAAGGATTGAATTAAACCACATGACTGGCACTGGTTGGGAAATGAATGCTGCAGGTGACGTAGTTACTAGAGTTAACGGAGCTCAAATTGATTTAGTTCAAGGTGATAAGGTTATAGAAGTCCAGGGATCTGCCGTATTTGTAGTGTCTGGATCTGCAACTATTACTGCTGCAAAGGGTGTTGATGTACATAGTGCTGGGGATATTAATATACATGGATCTAGTAATGCACATATTAATATTGATGGTTTAACTACTATTAACGGTGGTGATAGTATTAAAATCCACACCCACAAAGATTGTCAAATTACTGCTGGTAATGATATTACATTACGAACTGAGCCAGAAGGTACATGTAAAGGTGATATTGACGGTTATTATCCAACTAGAGCCAGTTGTATGGAAGCAGCTGCGTTATACCCAGCTTTAGGTTATGAATGGGTGACAGCTAAAGATTCGAATATTGATATTCTTGCATTTGATAATATTAATCTTGTTGCTAGAACCGGATCAATTAAACTTAAGGCTGGAAAAGATATTCAATTTGATGCCGCAGATAATGTTAAATCACTATCAGGAATTGATACGGATATTACATCTAGAAAAGATACCAATATACACGCGGGTGGTCATGACTTTGTATGTACTAACTTTTATAATCAAGTTGTAGATCCGGCTGGGTTACCTTTAAATTATGATAAGCCTAGTGACAATAAATCTTCAAATGCTTTGTATGGAACTCCTAAAGATAGATGTGAAGATACTGGTTCGTGTTATGTTAATTCTGTATTACAACATGGTATCCATCATAGATCAGTATGTGAAAATTTATACCTTGGAACATTTTATCCATATGCATGGACAGCAGACAAAAATGCTTCTGTTAATATCGAAGGTGAAATAATTAGTTTAGAAACGAGAAGTAAACACACTGACGGTAATGTAAAACCATCAGCTAAATCATTTATTCATATGAATTCAGTTGATAAAAATGGTGAATTTAAAAACTTCATTGAAATAGATGGTCAAGATGAATTTAAAGTTAAAGCTGAAAAAGTTAACTTAGAGGCAGTACGTGTTGGTCAAGAAACAGATGGTACTAATGGTACTAAAGGTAAATCATCAATTAATATGAATTCACTTTCTGCTGCAGCAACATGTAGTATTACGGAAATAATTGTGGAAGGTAACACAATCCCGATTAATCCGAATGATCAAATTATGTGTGAGGAAAATGGAGGAACATGGACAGCGCCGGTATATACAAATAAAGTTGATGTTGATGCACAAGCTATAAATGTGCATGGAAGAACTATAGTTGATATCGATGCACCTCGTATCGATTTAAACAAAACTAGACAGACATAGTAATATCTTATAAATAACAATATGGCCATAACAGATACCAGTTATATAGTAAACGCACGAGGAGAATATTCAGACTTGGAGTTTGCCTTTACAGCAAATCCAAATATTGAATTGGATGTAGCAGTTTTAACAAATAACCTAGCTATTAGGCAAAGTGTCTTAAATATATTAAGAACTAATCATGGTGAAAAACCATTTGATCCTGAATTCGGTGCTAATTTACGTTCATATTTATTTGAGAATTTAGATGATATCACTGCAGCAAATATGGCTAGTGATATAGAAAATGCAATAAAACGTGATGAACCTAGAGTTGAAATTATTAATATCAGGTTTAAAGCTAAACCTGATCACAATGAAGTATATATTACATTAACAATAAAAATTTTATCAACACAACAATTATTAGATATAGAATCATCTATAGAGAGGCTGAGGTAATATATGGCAAGAAGAATCAATTTATCAGAAATGGACTTCGATGGAATTAAAGGAAATTTAATTGAATACATGCAAGCTCAAGAAGATAGTGCTGTATCAGATTATAACTTTAAGGGATCCGCCGTTAATACTGTTATGGATATGTTAGCATATATTACACATGTTAATGCTGTTAATGCTAACATGGCATTAAATGAAACTTTCTTGGATACAGCACAATTAAGAGAGTCTGTAGTATCACATGCTAAATTATTAGGATATACTCCTAGATCTACAAAATCAGCTATAGCCACAGTTAATATTATGGTTAATAGCGAAAAAGTTAATGGCGCTTATGAATGGAATACTGAACTTAACGAGGCACTTGTTGCAACACCACAACAATATGTATTAGATTACGGTACTCCTGTTACAACACAATTTAATGGAAAAAGCCACAATTTAATTATTGGTGAAACAGTGGTAGCTACACCAGATGAAACCGGAACATGGTTTTTTTATAATGTGCCACTAATACAGGGTACTGTAGAATCAAGAACATACAAATATGACGATACTAATAGTGAAAAATATTTGTGCTATGATGCATACGTAGATACACAACACCTTAAGGTTAACATACAAACATCAGCAAGTAGTAGTGAATCAACTCCATTCACACGTTCAAGTAATATTACGAATATTATATCTAATTCTAATGTATTTTTCTTAGAAGAAACTAGAGAAGGTTTTTTCGAAATTTTATTCGGTGATGGAAAAATTGGTAAAAAATTATCGTTAGGAAATCTTATTCATATATCTTATGTTGTAACCGGACCAGAAAATATTAATGGAGCTAAAACATTTACTCTGAGTAGTTTAAAAGATGGTGTTGGCAACAGTAATAGTGATATAGTAATTACTACAATAGAAGGTGCATTAGGTGGCATAGGTAAAGAAGCTATTAATAGTATTAAATATAATGCTCCTAGAGCATATACTGCACAAAATAGGGCTGTTACACCTGAAGATTATAAAGCTATTTTACAAAACGAATTCGCAGATATCCATACGATTGCAGTATGGGGTGGAGAAGATAATATACCACCAGAATATGGCAAAGTATTTATTTCAATTAAACCTACTGGCAATTCTGCATTAACTATTGATCAAAAAACTGAAGTTGTAAGTATAATTACACCAAAAAATGTGGTTTCTATTAAACCAGTAATCGTGGATCCTGCATATATTGATATTGGTTTAAATATTGCTTTTAAATTTGATTCTAATATTACTAATATTAGTGGCGTAGCGATCGCAGAAGTAATACGATCAAATTTAGCAGAGTTTAATTTAACAGAATTAAACTTATTTGGTGGTATATTTAGACATTCAAATATTACTAAGTTAATTGATAACTCTGATCCATCGATAATTTCATCGATAGCTACAGTTACTATGAGTAAGTCATTTACAGCTAATTTGGATTATGTGACTAGTCATAAAATAGAATTTAATCAACCAATTGGTGAAATCACGCCAGGTAGCAATATTATATCAACCCTGTTTACATACAGTGGCAAAATATGTAAATTGCAAGATTATTATAACGCAGATGAAGGTAAAACTATAATTAGAATTCTTAATTCTACAGGTCAAGTAATTAATCCTAATATTGGTTGGATTGATTTGAATCTAGGTTGTGTATATTTAGATAATTTTAAACCTACATCAATTTATAATACTGATAATAACGATATTGTAATTACAACAAAACCAGCTTCACCAGATATTAAACCATTAAGAAACGATTTATTAAGACTTAATGTTTCAGGCGCAGTTATAAATCCTGACGTCGACAGCGTGGTTACTGGTGGTACATCAGCTGCGATTACATACAATACAGCCCCTGGCGGTTATTAATGCATCAACCGGCATTTAATATATCATCGTTTATTGATGAGTTAATACCAGAACATATAGCTACCAGCTATCCTGAACTCATAGACTTTATAAAAGTCTATGCTCTATTCCTAGAAAGAGAAAATTCATCTGGATTCTATCTTAACCAATTAGATCATCAAAGAGACATTGATCTAATCGAAGATAAATTATTAAATGAACTTCAAAATGAAATTGGTATTGCTGTACCAAGAACGTTTGCGGCAGATCCAAGATTATTTTATAAACACTTAGTTGAATTCTATCAATCACGTGGTACACCAGATTCTATTAAAACATTTTTTAAATTAATATATGATCAAGATGTAGATATATATTTTCCAATTGAAGACATATTAGCTGCGTCTGACGGCAAATGGATTAATAATAGCGATGCAATAATAGCTAATCCTATAAATTATTCACCGTTACACACATGGACAATTACTACGGCAACTGATTTAATTGATTTTACAGATAGTAATGGTGTATTATCAACTCTAGATAGTAATCTGATATTTGTTGATAATATACATGACCCAGATATTATTCAATATGTTGACGGTAGTATTAAATTTTTGAATGGTGATATACCAATTGGTAGTGTAGTAACATCATATGCCCGTGGCACATTTAGTAATACAGATGGTATGCCTGATGAATTCAAGTATATACAAGATTCATATTTTTATCAAAAATTTTCATATGTATTAAGAACTGGTGTAAAATACGAAGATTGGAAAGAAGCATTTCACAGATTAGTACACCCAGCCGGGTTTATTTTCTTTGGTGAGATATATGTATTTGTAACAATACTTGATAGCGCTGCACCTTTATACCAACCAGGGTCGCAAGATGGTGGATTACCATCTGAAATATTTATTCCATTAACTAATTATGGTACAAATATTCAGCCAAGTATAAATGGTACTTTAGATGTATATGGAATTCCATTAATATATAAAGTCGAAAAAGAGCTTAGATATGATTCTGACGTCTTAAGACGATTAGGACCATACGATCATTTCGAGAATACTAAATTCTGGAATTGGAGATATATACGAGATTATCGTGATATTGTCATACAGGATGTTATAAATAGAAATGTAAATATTCACTTTGGTGCACAAATAGTAAATGATTGTGATCCAGAACCAACATATATAGGTAATGGGGAATTTTATGATGCTAATGGTGATGTAAACCAAGATAACATTACTGCTTACAATAACTGGATAAATACATGCGTATTAACATAATTAACAAAACGGAGCGAACATAACATGTCAGCAATAATTACACAAAACTTTAGATTAGATACAACTGAACGCTTTGTTGACAGTCTATCGATAGTAGATTCAAATAACGATTTGGTCAATGCATTTTACATGGGATTAGGTCGACCTAACCCATGGGATCTAGATACTCAAACATTAACAGAAGTACCACATCTTCCAGGTGAAAATGATAGTACAACTAACCAAGTATGGCAAGAACTTTTTGCTATGAAAAAAATAGCACCATCAGATCTTATTTTTGCAGCACCTAGAAATAAATGGATAGATGGTGATACATATGTAGCTTATGATGATAAGCATGCAAATATTGAACAATGGCCATTTATGGTAATTTCAAATACATTTAATGTATACTTGTGTTTAAAGGCTGATGGTCCTTCTACACGAGATCCAGATGTTTATGTGGGTATTCAAACAGTCGGAGTAACACAAACTGATGATGGATATACTTGGAAATATATGTATACCGTTCCAACTTCTATTGCAAATAAATTCTTAACAACTGAATTCGTTCCAGTACAAATGTTAAATGCAGATCCTGGCACCGGTGCTGCTCAAGCATTAAAAGATCAATGGTCTGTACAAGCTAGTGCTGTCCCTGGAGCAATATACAATATTGCAATTGATGCAGCTGGTGATAATTATACACAAGGTACTACTACAGTAATTATTGATGGTAATGGTACAGGCGCTACAGCTGATGCAGTTATAACCAACAATAAACTTACAGGTGTTCATATGACTTCGTACGGTAGTGGTTATGATTATGTTTCAGTAACAATTGTGGATGCCGGCAATAATCCAGGTACTGAAGCTTCGGCTCGAGCTGTGCTTTCACCTAAAGGTGGTTATGGCTCTGACCCTAGATATGATTTAAGAGCACACTATGTTGCAGTTAATACAGTATTCGATGGCTCTGAGCTTGATAGTATACCAACCTCCAATGATTTTAGACAATTGTCAATTATTAAAAATCCAAAAACTAATGTTAGTGGTGGTATTGTTAATGCGTCGGCCGTAGCTATTAACACTGCAAAAGCTCTAGAGCTTAACGGATCAGGATTTATTAAAGATAATATTATTACTGCATTAGGCAGTGGCAATTCCGGTGCTACAGGATTTGTAGTTGAATTCAAAGAAAACGTTTTAAAGGACGATGGTGTAACTTATACTGATGTTTTATATTATATACAAAATGAAAGTACAGGATTTACGCCATTTGCAGATACAGATACAGTTACGGTATACCAAGAACCTGGTGATACTAGTCCGCCTGTTCAAGCAAATGTAGATCAAGTTAATGATGCCTTAATTAAATTTAATTCTGGTGAAATTATGTTTGTAGAAAATAGAGATGCAGTAACTAGATCAGAATCACAAATGGAAACAATTCGATTAGTAATTGAATTTTAAATTTAAAGGAATAAGGCAATGGCAATAAATTTTAATACTGACCCATATTGGGATGACTTTGAAGTAGTAGGTGCTGATGGGTTAACTCCTAAAGAAAAATATAACAGAGTTTTATTTAGACCTGGTGTTCCTTTACAAGCTAGAGAGTTAACACAACTACAAACCACTTTGCAAAACCAAATCTCATCTATGGGAGATCATATCTTTAAAGAAGGTACGATGGTTATTCCTGGCGAATTGACATTAAACCATAATATCGATTATGTAAAAATAAGCACTGCTAATAATGCTATTGATTTTATCGGTATGACTGTTACGGGTTCTAATGGTACTACAGCTAAAGTTGTATATGCAATTGAGGCAACTGATATTGATCCAGCAACTTTATATCTAAAATATACTAATAATAGTATAGATGATATCTACTATAAAAATATTACTATAAATGGTTCATATGAAGATGACTTAGGTAATACACAAGCACTTTCTGCTACTGTTGAGAACGAATTAGAAGATGTGCTTTTACCTGATCAATATGTAACCGGTACCGGTTCAATTGCTAATATAGAAAAAGGTATTTATTATATTCGTAAGAACTTTATTATTATTCAAAGCGCATCTATAGTTGTTAATAAATACAATGCGGATATCACAACCGATATCGGTTTCTTTGTAATAGAAAAATTAGTTGGTCCAGGCGAAGATACATCATTAAACGATAATGCAAATGGAAGTACTAACGAAACTGCTCCTGGCGCACATCGATTATCAATCACTGCTACATTTGGATCTAAATTACCGGATATATCAGCAAGCAATTTTGTGTTGCTAGCTAGAATTGAAAATGGTAAAATTATTTCTATTAATAACCGTACTGATAATTCATTTTTAGAAGAGACATTAGCTAGACGTACTAAAGATGAAAGTGGTAGTTATACTGTTAATACTATTAAAGGTATTTTAAAAGATATTCCATCTGATGCTAATCGATTCCATTATTCTATAGATCCATTTAAAGCTTATGTCGATGGTCGTGAAATTAATATTGAATATGCCAGAGATCTAGAATTTGATAAGGCTAGAACTACTGAATTAGCATATGATCAAACTGCAAATTTCGATGATGGAAATTATATTGATATCAGAATTACAGGTGGATCAATGCCAAAAACCGGTAATGTTATAACATTGACTGATTCAAATTTCAATCCAACTACATTAATGACAGCTTCTGTATTGTCAATCCGTGAAGTTACAAGTTTTTATGCCGCGGGTGCTGGTACTATTCCTGCGCTTACATTTAGACTAAGTCTAGCCAATATTGATATGGTAGAAGAAAATGGTGATCTTTCAAATGGATCTATCGGCCTAAACCTTACTGTATTCGAGATTGCTGGTTATTCATTGAGCGGTGATGATAATTTGGTATACTTACCTAAATTTAGGGTTAAAACATGTCATAATGGTACAAGTTACGATTACAGATATGAAATAATTAAAAACATTGGCACATCACAAGTTAGAGATACTAACAAAATTGATTTTGATATTCCACCTGGCGAAAGCTTTACTGATACAGATACCAGCGATTGGGTTGTATGGTATAATAATGAACCAGATGGTACAGCTGTTGACATCCCTCTTGCTGTTACAGATTTTAGTGTTGGCACCCTAAGTGATATCTCAGGTGGTAGTAATAACTTTGTAACACTAACTGTTGCTACGCCTGCTGGCGCGCCTACAATTACAAATAACACTATCATGGAGTTAAGTGCACCGGTAATTAAATATAACGCTATGCACAAAACTAAAACGCTAATTCCAGCTGAAGAAGTTGTTATAGTATCAAACACATTCCCTGCGGGTAATGATTGGATTGAATTAGGATTTGCTGATGGTGTAGATTTAATTAGTGTTATGCGACATACCGATTATGGTACTGGTCAAGAAGCAATTACTAATATTACTTCTCACTATGAATTTGATAACGGTCAAAGAACTTCTCATTACGAATCTGCTAAAATTAGAAAAGAAGTTACTTCTAATTTTATACAACCTGATACTGCTTCTACAGTTTATAAAGTCCAATTTAGTAGATACGTGCATGGTGGTAGTGGCGACTTCTTTAATGTAGATTCATACATAGATGGCGGTAATGAATACGATAATATTGGTTTCTTTAAAGAGTGGGATTTAGCTGATTGCGTTGACTTTAGACCAACAATTTTAGATACTACTGATAGTGGCAATTGGAGTACTTTAAATGGATTAGTAATTAGACCTAATTCTACATTTGAAACTGATCTAGAATTTTATTTACCACGTATTGATAAATTAGCATTAACGGCCGGTGGTAAATTTAAAATTATTAAAGGTAATCCTGCAGCGAATCCAACTACACCGGATGATGCTGCAAATGCTATGACATTAACTACGCTTTTAGTTCCACCATATACAGAAAAAGCTACTGGTGTGAAAATTAAGCCAGTTGATAATAAACGGTACACAATGCGTGATATCGGTAAAATTGAAAAACGAATTAATCAATTAGAATATTATACTACATTAAGTTTATTAGAAACGCAAGCTAAGAATAAACAAATTTATTCTGGAACACTTATCGATAGATTTAAAACTGGTATTATAACAGATGCATTTGGTACACCTTTAGTTAGTAGAACTGAATCACCAGAATATAATGTTTCATTAGATGCGGTTAACCGTTTATGCCGACCAACATTTGCCGAAAATAATATTAATTTAACATCTTCTGCAGAAGCTGGAACAGCAGTGACTGGCGATTTACTTACACTAGATTATGATAATGTGGATGTTATAACACAATTAAGATCTTCGAGCCATATTAATGTAAATCCATTTGACGTATTTACATGGGAAGGATCGCTTAAGATAACTCCAGAAAATGATGAATGGAAAGATGTAAAAAGAATGCCGGCTATACAAGAAATTGATGAAAGCAAATATGCTGATCTTTTAAATGATGCAAAGAAATCAAATCCAACTGGAACAATTTGGGGAGAATGGGAAACTAACTGGACAGGATATCCTGATACAGCCCAAAGTCCTACTGGTGTTTGGGATCCTTCAGGTAACACATGGAGAACCGATCGATCAGATCGAGGCCAAAGACGTGTAGATACTTGGATTAAAACTGGTTATATGGAACAGCAAATCGCTTATGGTATAGAAAGCGCATATGTTAAAGATATTAAAGTTGTTAGTGAAAGGGATCGTACTGTAAATGTTTCGTTTATTCCATATATGAGATCTAGATTAGTTACATGTAATTTAACTGGTTGCAGACCAGAGACACCTGTATATCCATTCTTTGATGGTGTTAATGTTAGTAATTATGTTTCCGATGATATCATTAATGATCCTGATGAATATAGTGTAGCAGAAAACGCATTATTAGATATAACTGAACATCCATCCGGCATGACTTCGTTAACGACGAATGAATTTGGTTCAGTTGATTTTAGTTTTTGGGTACCAAATAACGATAATTTAAATTTCACAACAGGTACAAAGGAATTACATGTTACTGATTCAGTAACTGGAGATCCTGATTTTACTACAACATTTGCAACAGCTAAATATGCTGCTCAAGGATTATTAGAATCTAAAGAAATGGTTACTATTGGTACTAGAATACCAAAAATTGTACAGACTGAAAGAAGTAAAGAATCTGAAAATTTTGTTGCAACAGACCAAACAATGGCTAAGCCTACACATTGGTATGATCCATTAGCACAATCATTTAAGATTGATATCGCTGGCGGTGTGTTTATTACTGAAATTGATTTATATTTCACAACTAAAGATATTAGCCAAAGCGTTAAAGTTCAAATTAGAGAAATGTCAAATGGTTTCCCAACACAAAAAATCTTAGGATTTGGCGAAGCTATAAAAGAAAGAGCATTTGTATTTGAAGATACAGATGGCTTAACTCCTACTACATTTACATTTGATTCACCGGTTTACGTTGCTGAAGGTACTGAATACTGTTTCGCTATTGTTTCAAATAGTAGTGGTTACAATGTACGTTACGGCGAAGTTGGTGAAAAAGATGAAAACGATGATATGATCCAAGCGCAACCATACGCTGGTGTAATGTTTAAATCATCAAATGCTTCTACATGGGAACCTATGTCATACAATGATATTAAATTTGTAATGCGTATGGCAGATTTTAGTACCACTGGTACTGTAGATTTAATACCAACAATTGTGCCACCTGAGCGTTTAGCTATTGATCCAATTGAAACTACTGTTGGTAGTAGCGATGTAACTATACACCAATATAACCATGGTTATAACAGTGGCTCAACTATACAACTTTCAAACATATCGGGTAGTGTTGATGATACTGGTTTAGTAGATGGCTCGTTTGTTATAACAGTGGTTAACGATGATAAGTATACAATTTCTGCATCTGGCGTTGCCACTGATGGTGGCCTATATGGTGGTGGTAGTATACTTGTTGGTGGTGATATTTTATATAATATTATATATCCATTTGTGGAATCATTAAATCTTCCTAATACAGCAATGACATGGGAAATTCATGAAACTGCTACTTCTAACGGAACAACCTTTATAAATTCTGTCAAACCAATTGATATTAATTCAAATTATATTCCGGCGGATGAAAGATTTGTTTTAACTTCGTATACTGCAAATAATGCATCGCCAGCAATAACAAATCACGGTATTAAATTACGTGGAACATTTATTACTGATCATGAGATTACATTACATGATGTTCCAGTAAATAATTTAAGTCCTGTTGTTGATTTGGCTAGAACATCTTTAATTACTGTTCAAAATCATATTAATAATGATAGTACTGATGAAACGCATAAATTTGCTGGTAAAGCAAAAGCAAAATACGTCACAAAGACTATCTTGTTAAACGATGAATCAGACGATCTAAAACTTTGGTTAGATATTAATCGACCTACCCATTCTAATATTAAAGTATATGCTAGAGTTGGTCATCAAAATATTGATTATAATGATTGGGTTGAAGGTACGGTACATGATAGTAGTGGAGTTAGTGGTCCTGGCAGGATTCCATTTAATGATGGAAGCAATTATCACGAAGTTGAATTTGACTTTGATTTTGGAGTTGATACTACATTCACGATGTTTGCAATTAAAGTAGTATTCTTAAGCAGTAATACTTCTAGAATCCCATCGATCAAGAACTTAAGAGCGGTGGCGGTGATTTAATGCAACCGGTTAAAGGGCATGATACTTTATTAAGGGATAATCGATCCGGTGCTATTATAAATACTAATAGCACCGGTGCACAAGCAGCAAGAAAAGCAATTAAGAAACACAAAGAAGATCAAGCTAGACTTAACAAGTTAGAAAATGATGTTTCAGATATTAAACATATGTTAAAACAATTATTAGAGAAATAATATGGCAAATATAAACGTAAGTGTAACAAACACATTCGAAGATTGGAGAGTAAAAACCAATGAAATTGGAGACGCTATCGGCGATTCAAGTTTACTACCAATCACTATCGATCAACAAGTATATCCAGATATACTTACAGCATTAAGCGAAGTAATCGAAAACTCAAATGATATTACAGATTTAATAAGCGATATATCTATTAATGCTGCAGACATTATTACTAACGCTGATGAGATTAGCCTTAACGCTGCAGCGTTAGTTATTAATGCAGCAGATATAGCTGCTAATACATTAGATATATCTGCTAATACGTCGGCTATAGCCGCAATAGAACAGGTTGCAGTGTATAATCTATCAGGCACTAAACTAAATTAGTATAAATAAGTAATATGGCTATATATTCAAA
>JYMV01046556.1_pt1 | contig 16392 bp, 12 predicted proteins | sample 338911 | NCBI WGS metagenome assembly JYMV01 (sample SAMN03354496, study PRJNA234377) | hydrothermal vent metagenome | biome: Deep sea; feature: Hydrothermal plumes at the Eastern Lau Spreading Center, Western Pacific Ocean; material: Seawater | place: Tonga | collected 2009 | depth 2000 m m
TGCTGCCGACAGTGCTGTCCAAGACCAGCCAGAGAAGGTGATGGTCAACAGACAAAAAGCGATTGCTGCGCAACACACAACAAGCGTGCTTTTGTACTTCATCCCAAAACTTTTTTTATCGCCCGCATATCCAAACTTTCTTTTTGCCAGTCCTTCTGACACTGCACTGCCGCTTTGAAGAAACATTTGGCATTTAAAGAGTCCGTGAGCAAGTAGATGGAATATGGCTGCACCCGGCATGCCTATGGCGCATTGCAAAGACATGAAACCCATCTGGCCTGTCGTAGAGAAGACCAGTTTTCTTTTCACATCGGGCTGGGCGGACATGCTCATAGTTCCGACAATAGCTGACAGAGCCGACCACAATGCCCAAATGATCAGTACATTCGAATGCTCGTGAAGAACCGGCATCAGACGCCAAGCCATGATAGCCGATACGTTGACAACGCCCGCATGCAGTAGACCTGATAATGGTGTCGGTGCATCGAGTGTCGCCAAAAGCCACTTGTGGAATGGAAAGAGGGCGGCTTTGACACAGAATGATAAGACTAAAAGCAGGCTAGCGGCGGTACCGATATATGAGCCTTGTCCATGGCTCAAAAACTGAGCGGCAATTGAAAGATCGCTGAAAGCGAAGACGCCGGAACTTCCCACGATTAAGATAAATGCCAGAAGTAAGGCGACATCACTTAATAGGTGGTATCTAAGGACGGTTTGCGAGGCTACTCTGCTGTCGTCTTGCAGTCGCATTACGCGATACAGTCCGAAAGAAAGCGCTGTCCAGCAGACGAATGCCATAAGCATGCTATCTGTGACGGCTAGAAGGCCTGAGGTACAGGACAAAAACGAAAGATACCGAAGGAAATTCAAGCGTGTTTTGTCACCCAGCAAGTATCGGTCGCTGAATGCAACAACTACCGCTGCAATGAAAGTTATGCCGGTCAAAAGGCAGCTTGAAACAGGTTCGAATCTAAGCGTCACTCGCATCACATCTACTGTCACGGGACTGACGATGGTTTGGCTCAGCGCCAAGGCTGAGCCAAAGATTGCGAATACAAAGGCTGCCGCTTGTCCGAAAATTAGGATGCGACCCCTGTATTTTTCAGCGGACACAAATGTAGCTAAAAGAGCTAATGGCGCAGCAATCAGGGCTGCCAACTCATTTACGATTAAAAAATGCGCGTTCATCATTCCTCGGTAATCTGCAACTAAGCTATCTATTTTGTTGGCCTGCCTGGCAGGTTAGTTCTCGCGACTTCTTTCTAAAGTTCAGAAGCATGTCTCATCTATCAAGTGTGCAAGTATTTGAATATTTGGAAATTCCAATAAATGCAAGTATAGCCGATAGAGCACTTGTGTCAAATTGCGCTACGGAATTGTTATGCGTTCAAAGGCTTGAAACGGCCGGATGAGGCAGCCTTGTTCGACTCTCTCAAATATGTTATTATTTATCACTCTTAATATGCAGATAAATGCATATTTGCAAACAATTTAAACAGTGAGGTTTGCTCATGCCGCATAGAACTTTAGTCGCCCAGCAGCTTGCTTCGATGTTTTCTGTTCTTTCTCATCCGGTTAGAGTGAGAATTATCGTTGAGCTGAGAGCCGGCGAACTTTGCGTCAATTCACTGCAAGACATTTTGGGAATTAGGCAGTCTGCTGTGTCCCAGCATTTGGCTTTGCTCAAGTCTCACCAATTGATCAAAGAAAGGCGCGATGGCCGTCATGTCTTGTATCGGTTGGCAATGCCCCAGCTTGCGGCTTGGCTCGTGGAAGGCATACCGCTCATTGTTCCTAATGATTCCGATTCCAAGCTTCTTAAATCGGCCGCCCAGAGAGCCCTTTCTCAGTGGTCTGCTCCTGTGACTGAGCCAGAGAAAGAGAAAACGCTAGCTAAGAATATGAACTAAACGAGTAAGGGCTGCGCTTTTGGGTTGAGTTTGTGGCTTCTCGTCTTCACTTCTACAGGACTTTGCAGGAGGCATTTTTCCCTACTTAGAGAAGAGTCAGTTACAAGTAAACTTGGCTCGCAAACTCGCTGTTACTACAGTTCGCGCACAAAAAGACTTCCATATGAAAGCAAGTACCCGAGCTTCCCTTATCACAGCCGTCGTGTTTTTCCTTGCTGGGGGCGGGATCTCCGGATGGTTGACTAGTGACAATGACATACTCAACGTCTTGGAGGTTCGAAACGATATTGTTGTCGCATTTTTCTTCGGCGGAATTTTTGCCGCTATCGTCGGAGCGGGTCTCAGTTTGTTTCTCGATAAGGTAATCAATCAGCATGATGACGCATAGTGTTGATTTTGGCTGTCTTCCGGTCCCTGGTAGTTCGGCTCTAATTGATTAACTCACAGTGTTAAGCGGCTCTCCACATTTATGTGTCAAGCTAGAAAACAACATAGCTACAAAATGCACTGCGCTAATTTTCTTGCTGAATCGCTCTACGTCTGCGTCAGCAAAGACATGTGTAAGTGTGCTAACGTATGGATCTAAAGGGATTAGGTTGTGCTTTGCAAAACCCTTAACGTGGGGCTTGTCAAGCTGTTCTGCTTGCTGTAGAACCTGGCGCCCGCCTCTATGTTTGGAGAAATCAGTCAAGCAGAAGGGGGTGTCAATACGCTCCTGTCACGCCTATCCATAAGCCATGCTCAGGTTTCGCAACGGCTTGTCGTACTTCCAAAAATCCGCTTTTTGTAAAAAGCAAAGAAGCACGTAACGTCTCATATCATCTCAAGCGTCTGGAATTAGGCGCATGGATAGTATCCGGAACCAAGCATATTCGGCAAGAACATCCGGTTTCGCTGAAATTGATAAGCGCTATTGAGAAAGCTGATGAGGCGTGAGCAAGGAAAAAGTTGCCTCGCATGCGAAATGGTCTCGAAAGATTGCTGCGATACACTGTCCTGACGGGGTTCTTGATGCCAAATTCAGCTCATACCATTACCGAAATAGCAAAGGAGCTGGCCAAGCATCCTTTTGTAACTTATCTCGACGATGTTCAGCTATCGGACGGTCTCCTCGCTGGTGCAATCAAAAACGCTGCGGTGATCGCTTGCTCGGACATGGGTTTGCTAGTGCCGTATGTATGCAGTTCGGCTAAGGTGCAATTGTTTTTGTTCCAAAATGGCGGACACAAATTTTCGAGTGGGGGATTTGTTGAAACGGTGGTCGGATCTGGAGTTGAGCACATAGTTGTGTATGGACATTCGGTTTGTAATTACACAAAACATATGGCTAAATCGGTTGTCGACACACCTGCAAAAAAAGGTCTTGAATTCTCCGAAAGGAGTCAACTCGAATTGTATTCTGTTGCTCTTGACTGCGATAGTGCATCCCTTTGGGAACATGTTGGTCAATTCAACGTTCTTTTCGAACTGAGTAAAATGCTTGCAGATCCTTCTATTCTCCAATTGGCTACAGAACGAAACCTTGAATTGCACGCATGGTTTTACAAGTCTGACAGTGAGCAGTTCGAAGTATTTGATCCTGAGCGCGGAGCATTTGTAGTACCCGATATCAATTTGTCTAACTCCTCGGTCATTAGTTTAGTTACAGCTGAAGGGCACTATCGATGAACGGAACATTTCATACTCGCAAAAATCTTCATATCAGCTCAAAGGTACACACTAAGTAATGTCTAATTTTTTCCCGGTGGTTGTGGTTCTGGCGCCGTTTATTGCAGCCATAGTGACCGCACTTCCGCTAAGCTCCCCAGTTGATAGGCGCTTGCATTTAGGTTGGGCGCTTCTTATCGCCAGCTTCTTATCTTCCTTGCCCCTCATGTGGCATGCAATTGGGAGTGCAGACCCAATCAGGGTGGCGCTCTTTGCTCTACCGTGGAGCGTTTTGCCTCTTGTGGAGCTGTCAGTAGATCGCCTGGCTGCGCTCATGATGGTGGTCATCTCTAGCATCGGCATGTTGCTTTATCGCTATTCGCGACGTTACCTGCAACAAGACCCTGGGCTAGCCAGATTCATGACGCTGCTCTCGTTGTCCATAGGTACGCTTCTTTTCATGGTGGCGAGCGCCGACCTGATTTCCCTTTTTGCTGCTTGGCAGCTGTTGAGTTGGTTTTTGTGTCTTCTGGCGCACAATCTCACACATGTTCCTACTGCGCAAAGCTCCTTTCGAACTTTCATAATGTTGCGCTTCGGAGACATTGCTTTCCTCTGCGGAATAGCCCTCGCTTTTCATTTGTACGGCACCGTTCAAATCTCTCAGTTATTCGCGCTGGCAGCAACTGACCAAACTATATTTGCCCCATTCGGGACTGGGCTCGAAATCAGTGGACCGACTGCAGTGACACTTTTGCTCATGATTGGCGCGATGAGCAAGTCAGCGCAGTTCCCACTGCACATGTGGTTGCCCGATTCACTATACGCTCCAACGCCTATACACGCGCTCCTTCACGCCGGCATCATCAACGCCGGTGGTTTCCTGCTCAACAGACTGGCGCCGCTCTATGCGTTGAGTCCAATGACACTGCATTTGGTGCTTCTGGCTGGAATACTAACATTAGTCTCTGGCAAGTGCATGATGTTGGCATCAAGCGATGTCAAAAAATCACTGGGGTATTCGACGCTAGGCCAGATGGGCTACATGATGATGGAGTGCGGACTGGGAGCTTTCTCGCTGGCTGTCTTCCACCTGGTCGCTCATGGTCTTTTCAAGGCTACTGTTTTCCTAAACTGCGGTGATGTAATTCACAAAGCCAGGTTGAATCCATATAGTCCTCCAGTGCCGGCACCGGGTCCGCCGAACTTGTTCGTGTGGGCTGCGGGTTTCATCGTGTCACTTCTCATGCCATTGGCGATGATCATAGGCATCCACTATGCGCTGGGCATCAACTTTTTCACACCGCAAGGCGTTTTTATTTTTGTACTCTTCAGCTGGGTTACTGCTTCGCACGTCACCCTGACGCTGTGCCGACTCGACGCAAAGTGGAGCGGAATGACCGGGGCGCTGCTACTAATTGCTCTGATTGCAACCGCTTACTTTTTCGCAGCCGAATCCTTCACTCATTTTTTGTATCCCAATGCAAAAGATGTTGCCGCATATTTTCAAGCAGCAGCCCTCCCGGATGGTGTCTTCTTTGTGTTTGCCGGGTCGCTTGTCGTTTCCATAGTCGTAAGTTGGTTCATGATCTATCTCCACTATCACGACAGAACCGCTGTAAGAACGGGCGAGTTGTGGGCAAGAGTGTATGTGCTCATTTTGAATCGAGTCTATATGGACGGTATCGCTATGCGGCTATTCGACTTGCTCAAAAGTGCCGGGCGCGTGCTAGACAGCTCGCGTGTGGCGTTTCCTGTAGTAGCGCTTATAGCTTTGGGTTTTGCATGGAAAAGGTTGCCACTTCTGCCGGCTGACTTGCCGGTCGCGCTGGTACCATTGGTTCTTGCCGCAGTATGCCTGCCTCTATTCCCAATTCATGGTCTCTATACAACTGTGTTGACACGTGCGCCCAGAATCATATCTCTGGCACTGGCACTCCTTCTGCCATTATTGGGAATCTTTTTGATTCCCAGTATTTCGCCTCAATTTCTGCCGGCAGTGGGCGTTCTTTCTGCCTTCGGCGCTATTTGGGGATCGCTGAAAGCGCTTATGCAGGTTCGAGTCTTGCATCTTCTGTCATATGCTGGGATGGCGTTGTATTCCATTCTCTGGTGGCATCTTGCACATGCGGGCAAGCTGACCTCTACTGGGATAATGTATGCCTGGGCGGTCACGCTGGTTATCGGCGGGCTGGTGCTAGCGTGGGATCGCATCCGGGTCCGGTACGGCGATCTCGATCTAGATCATATAGGTGGGCTGCTCAAGCCGATGCCGCGCTTCACTTTGTGCATGGGTTTGCTGATCATGGCCGCTGTGGGACTGCCGCCATTTAGTCCTTTCTATGGTTATTTAGGAATTTTGCTCAGCCCTTCATCAGGGGTGTCTTTTGGTTTTGGTCTGTTGGCGGTTATTGCAGCCTGGTTCGCCGCATCATGGTATTTGTTCAAATTGATGCAGCGGCTTTTGTTTGGCGCACATAGGGAGGATCTTAGATACGAAGATCTTCGCCCTATGGAAATTGCCGCCTTTGCGGTTGTAGTTCTGCTTCTTTTGGTGCCTGTCAGCATCCCGCAAGATTGGCTGCAGACAGTAGTCGCCCCTCAAACTTCGCTAATTGAGGATCGGTCATGACGATTACAAAATCTGAAATCGAATCTGTGAGTTCGAGCGCAGAGGTTAGAGAGCTGGTTCATCGCGCCAGTATGGTCCTTGCGCATTACTGGCCGATGACTACATTCGTCCATCACAACCCGATAAGAAGCCTGGAGACTCTCCCCTTTCACGACGCGGTCAAATTTGCAAGACGCTTCACCGGGGGGCGCGGCTATTTTTCTAATGAGCTGTATAGACAGCTTGTGCGAACCGGACGGATTAGTTATGAGCATTTGGATGTAGCTGTCAATTCAATCGCGCGCAGCGAGTCAGTGGAAATTGCGGGACGACAGGTTAGCCACTTCGACGTTCTTCGGACCCACATGTTGGTCGGAATCACGGCTCCTTCTGACGATGTTGTTTCGGCGCTTGTGGATCGCGCGTCGATTAGCGGAGAGACTTTAGCTCTGGCACAGGGGGCGTCGCAAAAAGCGGCACCAACAGCCGACATCCGTCTGTCCGGCCCGGATATCCGAGAACTGGCTAAAAAACTTGCTCCCAGACCAGAACAACCAAGTGATTCCAGCACGATCGGCAAAGAGATGACCCTTTTGAGGTGGTGCGACAGGCAGTTCCATACGCAGATGGAGTGGCTGATCAACAGAGAAATGATCAAATGGTGCCAGAGCTTTCTCGAAGAAGGGAAGTCTCCATGGCCAATGCCTTACAGAGAGAAAGGTTTCTACGAGACCTGGAAAACCTTAGCGGCTTTCGAGTGGTCGCCATGCGGAATTGCCAACAGCGCCAAGAAAATAAGCTCCCTGCCGCCATCTGCAGATGAAGCCTTGCTTTCCCATTTGGATGCGCTGGCTATACCCGAGGAACTGCGACAGGACTATCTGTCTCTTGCTCTGGCATCTCTTTCGGGCTGGGCAAGTTTCATTAACTGGCGCTCAGAGCATAGCAATTATCAATGGCAAGCAGCATATCCCATAGATCTTGTTCAGTATCTGGCTGTGCGCCTTTTCTATGAAAGAGAGCTTGTCGATAAAACGTGTCGAGCCAGACTTGGCATCGAAGGGAATTTTAAGGCGGTTGTTTCTCACCTGCAAGCCACGAGTAAGCCGAAGTCGACGGAAATCGGACGCCTTGCATCAGCCTGGGGGCTGACTATGCTTGGAAGCGCGATGAATTTTTCACAGAAAGAGCTTCTGTCCGCTGACGATCGCACCCTAGATCGACTCCTGGACTGGATGGAAGAGTTTCCGGAGTCTGAGCATGGGAAGGTGTGGCTCAACGCTTATGAGGCTGGCTTCCACGAAAAATTCATTGGTCGCCTTCGAAGTTCAGTCTCCAAGCTCGAAAGAGATAATGCCCAATTGCCGCGTCCTCTGGCTCAGGCGATGTTCTGCATAGATGTTCGTTCAGAGGCATTTCGACGAAATCTTGAAGCAGTTGGAAATTATGAAACAATCGGCTTTGCCGGATTTTTTGGCGTTGCGATCCGGTGTCGTGCGCTTGATCAACATCACGAAACGGATCAGGTGCCCGCCATTGTGCAGCCGAAATATACAGTTCATGAGGTCGTCAGAGAAGATCAGAAGTATCAGGGCGTCAGGCACAGTGGTGGTGCAAGAGTCTTGTATGCGATAAAAGAAATGCTCGACGACATGAAATACCACGTGCTCACGCCATACGTGATGGTCGAATCAATCGGTTGGTTCTTCGGTGTGCAGCTCTTCGGACGGACACTGTTTCCAAAGACTTATCGCAAATGGCGGGCTCGAATAAAAGATGCAATAGCGCCTCCTGTGGGAACGCAAATGACAGTCGACCGTGTTGCAGACAACCTCGGTTTGACTCGTGAAGAGCAGTGCGCCACTGTCGAGACTGTTCTGAAGACGATGGGGTTGACCAAGAACTTCGCTCGTTTGGTTCTTGTGTGCGGACATAGCAGCACTTCGGACAATAACCCCTACGAGGCGGCTCTAAACTGCGGTGCCTGCGGCGGAAACTCCGGCAAGCCGAATGCTCGGTTGCTTGCGACCATGGCCAATAAGCCCTATGTGCGTGAGCATCTGGCGAAAAACGGCATCGTGGTGCCAGAGGACACGCACTTCGTCGGCGCTGTTCATGACACCACTACAGATGCTATCGATCTATTTGATATTGAGGATCTTCCCCATACTCATAGTCAGGACTTGGAGCAGCTGAAGCAAAAACTAGAGGAAGCAGCTCTTCGAACAAACCATGAACGTTGCAAAAAACTGCCTGGTGCAACCGATGATCCTCGGTATGCCGCGCAGGAAGTTGACAGGCGCGCCGGCGACTGGAGCGAAACACGTCCGGAATGGGGGCTTGCCGGTAATGCTGCTTTCATCATTGGCGGACGCACTCTGACAAAAGATCTGAATCTGGAAGGCAGAGTGTTTTTAAACTCACATGACTATCGGATTGATCCCACAGGCGCGCTTCTCGAAGGGATCATGCTAGGTCCGATGGTTGTTGGTCAGTGGATCAACGCAGAGCATTATTTCTCGGCAACAGATAACGAAGTTTATGGAAGTGGCAGCAAGATCTACCACAATGTCGTAGGGCGGATAGGCATTATGTCCGGTCCTCAAAGCGATTTGCGATCTGGTCTGGCTTGGCAGTCGATGATGAACGGCGAGCTTCCATATCATGAACCTTTGCGGTTATTCGTAGTGATTGAGGCGCCGCGTCAACGCATTTTGGACATCATAGAGCGACAACCAATCTTGAGACAACTCTGTGATAACGAATGGATCCACTTGTTGGCGATAGATCATGAGAGTGACCAAAAACTCTACCTTTATCGAGTAGGAAAGGGATGGATAAATGCAGACAGTGCGAGCCAAATAGACGAACGTTTGGGCCTTTCTGGCAGAGAGCCAATCGACATACAAGAGCGAAATTAGGCGAACATTCGAAAGTCTTGCTCAACCCTAGATTTAGATTCTCACCGTCTGCAAGGCTGATCGATCGTTGCTGCTGTAGTGCCTTTCTTTGATAACGGCGCTTCCAGAGCTCTGTGCCGCGCTACAAAAGCCTTCGGTGTTCTTGTGCTGATCGCACTTTTCGGATTCAGTATTCGGGGAGCCCTGTCATGAACTATCCACTATGGGTGGTGCCATACCTTGGTGGCACATGGATGATAGGAATAATTTCTATCATCCACGTGCACATGTCGCATTTTTCAGTGGGCGGCGGCATCTTTCTCGCGCTTGCCGAAGAACTAGCATGCGCATTAAGGCTCTTCTCATTCGTAACTGCATGAGAATTGCGAGTCGCTTGCTTCACATAGTGGAATTGAACAAGTAGGTCGAGCAAGAATGTCTTCCATGCTCGTTTCTGCAAAGCATTTTTCTATGTCTGCAGCGACATCGTCAATCTTCTTGTGCAAAGCACACAGATTCATTCCATGACTTTTCAGGTTGAGAGGGCAAGTCTTGATTCGTTGTATCGGATCAACCGCATTGAGAATTTGCAGAGTATTGATTTCGGAAGGAGGCTTTGTAAGAGCAAAGCCTCCTCCGCAGCCTCGTTGCGACTGTACGAGATCTGCTCTTACCAATGCTTGCATCACTTTCGAGAGATACGCTGGAGGAACTTTCGTCGCTACGGCAATCTGTTTTGTCGTGAATGAAGAGTTTTCATTCATCGCCAAGAAGACAATAGCGCGAAGTGCATACTCTGCTGTTTGAGAAATCACCTTTATCTGCTGACGCATGTTTGTTCGTAAATCGACAGACTTACGCAAGTGCATGGTTGGAACATATCCTTGTTCGAACCACATTCTGGACACCTCCACTTTTCAGGGAGCGCTTCAAATCTAACTGCTGGGGCGAGATTCTGTCTGGGCTCGCCAAGCGATTCGTCGTAAATGTAATTGCATACTGTGCAAATTGTTTTTCCATTCGACATGATAACCTCCACCACTTCTTCTCTTCTGGACCTCTGTATCCAGATTAACTCTTCGCAGTGAGTCCTCTATCGTTCTCAAGTATGATTTCCGGAAACGCACATTTCATTTCAAGTGGCTGTGTTTGTCTGAGCCTGCATGGAAGACAAAGGACACATCATAGCTTTTGCTCAAGCGGCATAAATCTAGATCCCTTGATGATCAAGAAATGAGAACACGGACACATGATTATTTGATTCGTGCATACAAGAGGCGGCGCCATAATAAACTCTCTGCGAGTAGTTAAAATGGACGCCGCCAATTGATGCTGGGGTAAAACTATTTGATGGGTTTTGGCACAGTCAGCAAAAATGACTGAATATCTTCTCTTTCTTGTAGAGATAGACCATCAGCCTGTCCTTTCATAACCTGCGAAGAAACAACCCCTTTCAAAACCTTTTGCAGGTCGTGTGCGCTCAAGCGGGCGCCTAATCCTGCCAGATCGGGACCAAAGCGATCTTTGGCGCCATCGAGAGAATGGCACGCCGCGCAACCTAGTCCGAAAAACAACTCTTTTCCTCTGCGCGATGCTGTACTTGGTTTGTTTGGTGTCCAGTCTTTTGAATGGACGTGTGGAACATTTTCTACTTTGTGGTGCGTAACAGAAAAGCCGCCTTTGGGTTCGGCAAGCGTTAGAAGATAGTCGCTTATTTGCTCTGCTTGCAGGTTGGTTAATCCTGGATGCGGCATGATGTTACTTCGTTCTCTTAGAATTGTCGGAAAAGACTTATAGACTCTATCCGGATCACTGAGATGTGCTATCAGCCAGGTCTTGCCCCTATATGCGCCGATTCCATCCAATGCAGGTCCTAAATCTCCGCCAAATCCCGCTATCGAGTGGCATTGCATACAGTCAAGTTGTTTGTACAAGAGCTGCCCTTCCCGGCTGCTTTTGCTTTTCTTCTTCGCCTGATAGCCGATGGCTGGGAAGTTATAACGCCTAAGTGTGCCAGCGCACTGATCATTTTCATTCTGTCGACCGTTAATTGGTTGTACAGAGTTAGGAAAAGCAGGCACTGCCAATGCCGGGTGTATGTATGAACCGGCGATAGAGGCGGCAACCAAAGCGGTCACTCGTACGCACACCTGGTCATCGGCGAGAAACATCCGTATTTTTTTACTCATTGATTTTTATTCAAAGCAATTCTAAGAATGACTGTTGTACCTGTGCCCTTCTCTGAATCAATTTGCAGGTGACCACCTGCCATCTTCGCTCTTTCAACCATGCCTAATAGGCCCAAGTGTTTTTCCGGATCAGGGTCTTCAATTGCTGACTTTATGTCAGATCCGATACCGTTGTCCTCGACTAAAAGGACTAGAGCGCCCTGAAGCAATTCATTGCTTCTCCTTACGTTCAATTATGCGTTAGCTCGTGGATGGTGCGTCTTGAGCTTTGCGTAAGTGCAGGGCACCACGAAGAACCAGTAAGACCAGCGGTAGAATTCCACCGACAACAAAGGTCATGTCTCCGATCACTCGCAGCCACGTAAACATCTGGAACTTGCTCGAATGAATGAAGTCATAGCTGCGCGCAAACCAGAAACCGTGCGTGTAGCTTGCAATCATCTGAATTACGCCTGCAGGGAAAATGTTCAGCAGGAGCATTAGCATTAGCCCGACGTTCAAGCTCCAGAAGGAGATCGCACAGAGCTTGTTGCTCCAAGCGTCTTCAGTCATTAAATATCGCGTGCAGAATAAAACTGCTGCCACAGCGAGCATGCCATAAACACCCATGAGAGCTGCATGACCATGATTTGACGTGAGATAGGTCGCGTGTTCGTAGTAGCTGACGATTGGAGTGTTGATTAAGAACCCAAACACGCCTGCTCCAAGAAAGTTCCAGAAACCAACAGCAATTAAAAACATCATTGCCCAATAGTGTGAGAAGTTCTTGATTGAACCTTCAACTTTTGCAAGATGTACGAACTTCCAGGCTTCCATTGTCAGCAATGTCAGCGGAACTACTTCGAGCGCTGAGAACATAGAGCCAAGCGCCATGTTAATAGCTGGCTGCGCCGTCCAGTAATAATGGTGCCCAATTCCGATGATGCCGCTGCCGAGATAAAGAATGATGTCTACATAGATTACTGAGAGCGCCGAACGTTCTGACACCATGCCGAGACTGCAGAAAAAATAGGCAACTATGATAGTGGTGTACAACTCGAAGATGCCTTCAACCCACAGGTGCACAACCCACCAGCGCCAGAAATCGGCGACGGCGAAATTGGTTCCGGGATGATACATCATGCCGAAAGAGAAGAAGAGCGGAATCGCAATTACGCCATAGAGCAGCATGTATGGCAGACTTCCTTTGTCCTGCCCTTTCAGAAGTGGTGCAATACTGCGGAAAACAATAACCGCCCAAAGTACCATGCCAACAGTGAGGAGAATTTGCCAGAATCTACCGAGTTCTAGGTATTCCCAACCCTGATGTCCGAACCAGAACCAAAGATTGCCGAGCATGTTTTTGATGCCCATCCATTCTCCGCCGATGCTGCCGACAGCAACAATCAGAATGGCTACAAAAAGGGCTTTTACGAGCCAGTGCTGAGCTTTAGGTTCGTTCTTTGAGAGCATCGCTGCCATGAACATACCTGCAGCAAGCCACGCGGTTGCAATCCAAAAAATCGACAGTTGTAAGTGCCAGCTTCTGGTGATGCTATAGGGCAAAATGTCGCGAATGTCTATCCCATACAAGCCGCCCGCCTCAACGATGTAGTGTGCGGTCACCACTCCGAAGACGGTTTGGAAAAGGAAGAGTAGAACGACAACGATGAAGTATGGATATATAGATGTCTGTGAGCGAAACGGTTTGAACGATTTTACGTTGTCTGTGAGCGTTGTCCCGTCTGGTGCCCAGCCGAGATTAGGAAATGCACTCATGAGAAACTGCGTCAATCCGATGCCGCCTACGAGCATGATCAAGCTCATGGCGCTCCAGAGAAAAATCTGCCAGTTGGGAAAGTTGCCGACCAATTCTTCGGGCGGCCAGTTGTTTGTAAAAGTGAAGTCTTTGCCAGGACGATTGGTTGAACACGCCCATGCAGACCAAGCAAAGAAGCGGGTCAGCTGCAATCTCTCTTTCTCGTCCTTTATATAATCAATTGGTAAAGGGAGTTTGCCGCCACTGCCAAACTCTGTATCAAAATGCTTGATACTAGCCTTATATCCTTCAATTTGATTTTCAGTAAACGTGAGTGATTTTGATTGCGCATCATAACGATTTTGTTTCAACTCAGACGATAATCCGGTCTTCAGTTCTCCTTGTTCAGCGGCGGACAATTGAGCGTACGCTTTGCCGAATTTTTTTTGTGCTTCCCTTTCCAGCGCGGTTTCTGCGGCTAAGTGCAAATACTCTGCTGAGAAATCTGGTCCGTTGTATGCGCCATGTCCGAATACGGACCCGACATCCATCAATCCAAATTTCTGAAAAACACCTTGTCCGGCAATGATGTCTTCACCAGTGAAGATGGTGGTTCCACTTTGATCCACTACTTTGTCTGGGATGGGTGGCGCTTGAGTACTGGTTTCGTGCCCCATGAAAATGAGTGTGGAGAAACCCATGATCAGTACGAAAAGGACGCTTAGTTTCCATCTCCAAGACATAGGGCTTACTCCGGTTGTGAGTGAAAATGCGGACAAAAATGTCTCAAATTGATGTTAGCAGAGTAAATGTGACTTGCACTCATACTTTGTGATGATGCTACAGCCAATAGAAGTTGTAGACTAGAAGTGCAAGAGAGAGGTCAAAAGCAAATAGGTAAAGGTCTAAGACAAAGCAGAGGCATTCTCGAATAAGCAACTAGTTTAGACAGATCTCAAAGCGATGGCGCCAAGAAAAGCTCTCTAGGAGCAGTCCAATTTCTTTATGGACGCCATCGCTTTTGAGAAACGAAGATCGGAAAGGCAGGTTTTAACCTGCCTTTCTGTTTGACTTCACACGGTATCCATTGTGTTTGGTTAGCTCTTCGAACTAATCGATAAGCTCTTCAATTCTGTCTTCTCCATCAACCCATAACGGAGTTTTTTCCAGAGGGGCCACTGCTTGCGTCTCTTGAAAGTGAATAATTGCATCGAACTGACCAGGCAGGGTCGAGAAAAAGTAATGGCTAAATCGTTCAGTTTGGGGTATGTATAGAACTCCGATGGCACGTTGAAGACGAGGATGTTTTAGTCCGTTCACGAGATTCGTTGCCTTCAGCGGCAATATAAAAGCCGGCAAGTCTACTTTGTTGAATAGATGTTCGTAGCTTCCTAACATTCCAGGTCTTACGTTTTTTCGCTCAGCTGCTCCGCCCCAAGTTGATGCTGCAGTAACCGTTCCGGAATAACCACTAAAGCCAATCAACCTGCAATCATCGCCAATTTGCTGGCGAATCAGTTGCCCAACGTTCAGCTCCCCTCTTTCCGCCATTTCAGTGGCGCGGGCGTCTCCTAAATGCGAATTGTGGGCCCAAATGACTGCCTTCATCTGCTTGCCGGAGCGCTTCATATGTTCACGCAATGCCAGAAGCGTTCTGACCATGTGGGTATCTCGAAGATTCCAAGTACTCATGCGTCCTCTAAACATCTCTCGATAATAGGCCTGGGCATGAGCGATAAGCACGGCGTTTTGTTCGGCAAAGAAAAACTCGTCAGACGCCACTGCGCCGTCTCTTTTTAGATATTCGAATTCTCGCTTTTGCAACTCTACCAATTCGTCGATGATATTTTCCTCGCACGCTTTGGTCAGTCCCAAAGACGCCGCATAACCGTAGGCTTGCTCGTCATAACCGTAAGCCGACAAGCAGCTGTATCGCTCTCGTGCGCGTTTGGCGGCATCCTGATCAATGGGCTCCAGATACTTAATCACTGCATCAACTGAGCGGTAGAGACTGTAAAGATCGATTCCGTAAAACCCGACTTTCGAGTCATAGTCGGTTATTGCGCAATTATGATCTTCAAGCCACTCAATAAAGGAAAGTACGTCTGCGTTGCGCCATAACCAGGTTGGAAAACGTTGAAAGTCTCGAAGCGCTTCTACCGCGTCTTTTGCGTTGCCTCTGCCTTTGACGTATCGGTTTACAGTAAGGGCATCTGGCCAATCTGCCTCTGCTGCCACTACGTTGAATCCTTTCTCTTCAATCAGCCTCTTTGTGAGGTCAATTCTTGTCTTGTAGTATTCATGCGTACCATGGGAAGCTTCTCCGATCAGTACAAATGATGCGTCTCCCACTAAATCCATAAGAGTATCTAGTTCGTGTTTTTCGCCAGTGTAGGGGATAGCGTGGCGTTGAACAACTTTGCTCAATTGAGCGTCCGGGGAATGCGGAGTTTCGATTATTTGCATTTTGAAAATTTCCTTGAAGAACTCTTAGCCAGCGCGTTTTCCTTTTAGTTGGCTATATATCCGTGCCAATTCGAGCTTGCTTATGTCGTCGCATAAAGTCACGGCTCTTAGATTTTTTACCGAAGAACAGCAAACAGGGCATCTCCACGTAAGTGGCAGAGCTCGAACGGGGGTGTTTGGCTGAACACCGTTTTGGGGATCTCCGTGCTGCTCGTCGTACACATAGATGCGGCAGTTATCGCAAAAATAATAATCAAAACTTTTTGCTCTGCTTCCCATCTTTTTTTCCTCTGGTAAATGCCTTTTACATGACAATCTAAACCAATGAACACTTGGAGATATCGGTCTAAAGACTTAGTCTGCACTAAGGAGTGCAAGCTTGTGCCAAGCGCATTCTCGATAGTCGCTCACACTCTGATTCGCTCTATCTGGAATGCTGACAGTTCCACGGCATCATGCGTAGGATGGTTGCCAGCCCGCAAGTGTTCATTAAGGAGGAGAAAACCATGCCAACAGCAGCCACGACCGAGAGGAAAATCCAATTGGCGTTAATGCTGTATGACAGAGCAATTCCAGTAAGAATAATTAGACCCGCGGTGAAGCGCACTTGGCGCTCGAGAGACCATACATGCAAAGATTCACCGTCGATTGGCAGCCCGTTTCTCGCCCATGCGTCCATGCCGCCCTTGATTACAAAAACGGACTGATAACCCAGAGACTCTAATTCCTTTGCCGCTACTCCAGCGCGTTTTCCGCTTCGACATAGAAGATAAATGTCTCTATGTTTGTCCAAGGTTTTGGCTCTATTTGAAAACTGCGAGTATGGCAAGTGGAGCGATTTGTCGATCTTTGCTGTGTTTCTCTCGGAGTCTTCTCTAATGTCAACCAGTTGTAGGTGTTCTCCATCGGAGATTTTGTCGAAAACATCTTT
>JYMV01004994.1_pt1 | contig 16391 bp, 22 predicted proteins | sample 338911 | NCBI WGS metagenome assembly JYMV01 (sample SAMN03354496, study PRJNA234377) | hydrothermal vent metagenome | biome: Deep sea; feature: Hydrothermal plumes at the Eastern Lau Spreading Center, Western Pacific Ocean; material: Seawater | place: Tonga | collected 2009 | depth 2000 m m
AATGTCACAAAAAAGAATAAGAGTATTATGTGAAGTAAATGGATCAATGACTTTTCTACTTAAATCTGGTTTTAAAATCATGTCAGATTCGTGAATTGCTTTCCATCCTGCAATAGAAGAACCATCAAAAAAAACACCATCATTTAACATGCTTTCATCAACTATAGTAGCGTCCATAGTTAAATGTTGAAGTTTTCCGCGAGGATCCGTAAATCTAAGATCAACATATTCGATCTCTTTATCTTTCATTAATTTTAAAACTTTGCTTGAACTCATAATTTTTCCTTTGTAACTTTGTGCTTCTTGATATCAAAAAAAACGTGAATAAAAAGACATTATTGGCAGATATCAGCTATGCAATTAACTCATAAGTAGTATTCTTACATATAATGAATAAACAGCATAATTCATATCACAAATGGTTACAAAACTTTCCATTCAAAAAAAGAAAAAGTCATAAATATAGCAGAGGTCAATTGATAGTTGTAGGAGGTGAAAAGGAAATGGTAGGAGCTACTTTATTGAGTTCCGAAGCAGCGCTGAGGACTGGAGTTGGTTCTGTAAAGATAATCTGCAACAAGAAAACATTACCAATTTATTCTTTGAAATTTCCTTCTCTATTAAAAAAGGAGATAAACACATTTAAAGAATTTAAAAATTTCGTAAATAAAAATAAAAATTCTTCTTTTCTTATAGGTCCTGGTGCAGGATCAAATCAAGCAACAAAAAAAAAAACCATATTCCTTCTTAAAAAAATTAAAAATGTAATTTTAGATGCTGATGCTCTTACTTCTTTTAAAAAAGATTTAAAAACTTTGTACAAATTATTAGATGAAAATAAAATAATTACTCCTCATATAAAGGAATTTAGAACAATTTTTCCAAAGTTAAATAAATTCAAAAGTAGTAATTTAAAAGTAATTAATGCTTGTAAATTGGTTAATTGTACAATTGTTTTAAAAGGTAGCACAACTTACATTTCAAATAGAAAAAAAATAGTTGTAAATAACAATTCAACAAAAGAATTAGCCGTGATAGGCAGTGGAGATGTGCTTTCAGGTATTATTGCTAGTTTGGTTGGTGAAAAAAAATTAAATAGTTTCGAAGCAAGTTGCGCAGGAGTATGGATACATAGTGAAATTGGAAAAAAATCAGGTATTGGTTTGATTGCTGAAGATTTAATAAAACAATTAAAACCAACTTTAAAAAAATTATATGGAAGATTTGTTAAACAAAGAGTCCGTAAAAAGAGTTAGTCAGAAATTAAAAGATTTTGACGAAAGTTTAAAAGTTATAGTTTTAGATGGTTCTGCAAGAACTGCCCAGGATGCTGCAGACAGTCTCAATACTGAAGTTGGTTCTATAATTAAAAGCTTATTTTTAAGAACAAAAAACTCTTTCTTGTTATGTTTAGTTGCAGGTGATAAGAGATGCTCTCTAAACAAAATAAAAAAAATTTTAGGCGAAAAAGATGTAAGCATGGGAAATGCTGAACAAGTAAAGCAAGTTACAGGTTTCACAATTGGAGGAGTATCTCCCGTAGGACATTTGAATCCAATAAAAATTTATATTGATCAATCATTATCTAGATTTGAAAATATTTTTGGCGCCGCAGGGCATCCAAATTGTGTTTTTAAAATTAATTTTATAGATCTTCAAAAAATTACCAGCGGGGAAGTCATGGATATAGTCGAATGAGAAATCCTAATACATTTGATTATATTTTGTTGTTCGTATTAGCTTTGATATGGTCGTCAGCTTTTTTTAATATTAAAATTGCAACTTATTCTTATGGACCAGTCATGATTTCTTTCCTAAGAATTTTTTTTGGAGCAATTCCTGTTGTTGCTTTGTGTTTATATAAAAAAATAAAAATTGAAGCATTTTCAAAGGATTGGTATTGGTTTGCTGCAATTGGAATAATAAACTTGGTAATACCTTTTTTTTTAATTGCTTATGGGATTCAAAAAGTTCAAAGTAACTTAGCAGCAATTTTAATGGCCACTACACCCTTAAGCGCCACTGTTTTGGCCCATTTTTTTACTATAAACGAAAAGATTAATTTTATAAAAGTTCTTGGAGTTCTTGTAGGATTTTCGGGAATAGTTTTTCTTTTTTCAGATAATATTTTGATTAATGAAAATAATTTTATTTCAGCAGTTTTAATTTTGGCTGGTTCTACTTTTTACGTCATAGGAGGACTGTTGACCTTAAAAGTAAGCAATAAAGAAAATGAAAATGTAACTTCATCAATTTTAATTTGGGCAACAATATTTATATTGCCAATAAGTTTAATACTTAGTTATTTTAATCCCTCTGAAGCTTTAATGTTTAAGCAAGATTTACATCTTTCTCATAGATTAGATTCCACTCTTTCAGTAATCTATTTAGGAACTATCCCAACTGGCATTGCTTGGTTAATAAGATTCAAAATACTAAAAAATAACGGTTTAGTTTTTCAAGCGCAGGTAGCTTATTTAATTCCAATTTTTGGTGTAATTCTTGGTTATATATTTCTAAACGAGTTAATTACTTCTAAAGTTTTAATTGCTTTAATTGCGATTATATTAGGAATTTATTTAGTAAAACGATCCAGTATAAAGAATATCACTTCAGTTTAGATATTGCTTTTATGTGAGAAGGTCTTATCTCGCAGCATCCACCCAATATCGTAGCACCATTTTTCATAAATTTTTTTACATATTCGTAGAACTTAGATTCATTTAAATCAGTATTTTTTCCTAAAACAGTAGTTGGATTGCCTCCAAGCATCTTTAGAGGCAACAGTATAACCTTTTGGTATTTTATTAAATGCATTTAACTTAAATCCATAGGGCATATCTAGTTTTTGTAAATCATTAATAACCACCTCATATGCTTTAGGAGAAATGCAAGCCATAATAATACCAAGCCATTTTTTATTTTTATATTTTTTAACTATATCTTGAATTTTTTCTCCAGAAGGAAGCAGACCATTATCGCTTAGATGAACACCAACTAAAACTGGTAAATTAAATGATTCAATTGCTCCAAGTGCAATTTTACACTCTAATCCACTACTCATCACATCCAGATAAAAAAAGTCAATACCATGTTTGAGAAGTTTAGCTTGGTCGTAAAAATTTTTTTCTATTGAACCTAAGTCCTCTCCTAAATCAGCACTATAGGTTTGTTTTTGATTAGGTAAACCACCGGCAACTAAAACTTCTTTTTTTGAGATATCTCTTGCCTTTAAGGCTAACTCAACCGCTTTAATATTTATTTTTTCAAAATATTTTTCACAATCATTTTGAATTAATCTATTTCTTCGAGCAGTAAATGTTGTGGTAACTATTGCTTCAGCTCCAGCATTTATAAAATCTAAATGAGCATTGATAACCATTTGGTGGCATCCTTTATCAATTAAAGCATGAGCAGACCATAATGTTCCTTTAGGTTTTAATCCTCTAGCAAGTAATTCTTGACCCATACCTCCGTCCAGAATTCTTGTTGAATTAAAATAATTTATATTCATAGAAGAAATTTAGTAATATAATTTAAATTTGTTAAATTAATTTTTATGAAAGTAAATATAGCGCTTTTAACCGTTACGGATACCAGAACTTTAAAGGATGATAAATCAGGAGGTATTTTGGTTGATAAGATATCAGAAGCAAATCACAATTTAGTATATAGAAAAATCTGTAAAGATAATAAAAAAGACTTAAAAAAAATTTTAAACGACTGGTTAAAGAAGAAAAATATAGATGTAATTATAACTACTGGTGGAACAGGATTGACTGGTAGAGACATAACTCCAGAAGCAATAGACGAAATTGCTGATAAGCATATTCCTGGGTTTGGCGAAGTATTTAGAACAATTAGTCTTGAAACAGTTGGCACATCTTCGATTCAATCAAGAGCTTGCGCAGTTCTAGCTAAAGGCAAATATATTTTTGCGTTACCCGGATCATCCGGTGGTGTAATTGATGCCTGGGATAAAATTTTAGTTCATCAACTAGACATTAATCATAAACCTTGTAATTTTGTAGAACTTTTTCCAAGACTTAAAGAAAAATAATTATTTTTGATATTTTTCTTTCCATTCTGAATAAGGCATACCGTAAACATGTTTTCTTGCATCAGGATCTGAAACTTGTATACCTTTTTTTTCAGCCTCTTCTCGATACCATTTAGACAAGCAATTTCTACAAAAACCAGCTAAGTTCATTAAATCAATGTTTTGAACATCTTTTCTTTTTCTTAGATGGTTAATTAATCTTTCAAAAGCTGCAGATTGTAATTCTTTTTTTGTGTTATCATCCATATAAATTAATATATATAATTGTAAACATTTATGAAACTTTCTGGATCATATCAAATTAATCTTGAAAAACAAAAAGTTTGGGAAGCACTAAATGATCCAGAAATATTGAGACAGTCAATTCCAGGATGTGAAGAATTTATAAAAAACTCCGATACTAAATTTACAGCAACAGCTACAAATAAAATTGGCCCCTTTAATGCAAGCTTTACTGGAGATATTGAGTTAAAAGAAATAAATGTACCCAATAGTTATATTATTGAAGGGTCTGGCAATTCACCAGTTGGATTTGCCTCAGGAAAAGCAAAAGTAAAATTAGAAGATTCAGAGAGCGGAACTAAGTTAATATATGAAGTTGAAGCAAATGTAGGAGGAAAAATTGTTCAAGTTGGGTCACGTTTAATTGATATGACTGCAAAAAAAATGGCAGATGTTTTTTTTGGTAAATTTTCAGAATTAATTTCATCTAAAGAAATTTCACGTGAAACAAAAACTAAAATTGAAAAACCATCTAAAGTTGAAATAAAATTTAATAATAAAGTTTTAATTTATATCTCTGCATTGGTTTTGTTAGGTCTAGTTATATATTTCATCTTTTGAATCGCGCTAAACTAGAATTTTTTTCCTTAATATAATTGATCATTGTTTTTTATTATGTTTAAATGACGCATCTTTTTGAGGAGGTGTGGGGCATGAAAAAGGTAAGTTTAGAAGTAAACGGAAAAAAAATTACTAAAGAAGTTCCTGATCACACTATTTTATCAGTTTTTTTAAGAGATATTTTGAATTTGACCGGCACACATATTGGATGTGACACAAGTCAATGTGGCGCATGCGTTGTGCATGTTGATGGAAAATCAATAAAAAGTTGTACAGCTTTTGCTGCAGATTTAGATGGATCAAAAATTACTACTATTGAGGGTTTAGTAAAAAACGGAAAAATGCATCCAATGCAAGAAGCATTTAAAAAAAAGCATGGATTGCAGTGTGGTTTTTGTACACCAGGAATGATTATGAGTGCAATAGATTTATTACAAAATAATAAGAATCCTAGCGACACAGAAATAAGAGATTGGTTGGAAGGAAACATTTGTAGATGCACCGGATATCAAAATATCGTAGCGGCAGTTAAAGTAGCTGCTTCTAAAATGTAGGAGGATTGAGGTATGGCAAGTTTAGTTGGTTCTAGAGTAGAAAGAAAAGAAGATAAAAAATTTTTAACGGGTAAAGGTAGATATACTGCTGATATAAACATCGCAAATCAAACATATGCTGTATTCATTAGATCTCCACATGCAAGAGCAAAAATTAAAAAAATTGATACTTCAAAAGCTTTAAAAGCATCTGGAGTTGTAGATATCTTAACAGGAGAACATATTGCTCAAGATAAAATAGGTGGTTTAATTGCTGGATGGGCCATTAGAAGCGAAGATGGTTCTGAAATGAAATGTCCTGCAAATCCACCGTTGGTAAAAGATAATGCAAATTTTGTAGGCGATCCTGTTGCGGTTGTTTTCGCGGAAACTTTAGATGAAGCAAAGGCAGCAGCTGAATTAGTAAAAGTTGATTATAAAGTTTTGAAAGCTGTCGCGAGCTTAGCAGATACAATGAAAAGCGAAGCTATTCATGAAGGTATTGATAAAAATCTTTGCTATGATTGGTTGCTTGGCGATAGACAAAAAGTTAAAGAAGCTTTTGATAAAGCAGACAAAATCATTAAACTTGATATTATAAATAACAGACTTATTCCAAATGCAATGGAGCCAAGAGCATGTGTTGTTGATTATAACACAGCCTCTGAAGAAATAACTTGTTATACAACAAGTCAAAATCCACATTTATCAAGGTTGATCATGTCTGCGTATGGTGGTGTAACTTCAGAAAATAAATTGAGAGTAATAGCTCCCGATGTTGGTGGAGGTTTTGGTTCAAAAATTAATCTTTATAATGAAGAAATAGTTTGTAGTTGGGCGGCTAAAAAAATTGAAAGACCTATTAAATGGGTTGCTGAAAGAACAGAATCTTTTTTAACTGATACTCATGGAAGAGATCATATTACTCATGCAGAATTAGCGGTTACAAATGATGGAAAATTTTTAGGATTTAAAAATGAAACTATTGCAAATTTAGGAGCTTACGCAAGAGTTTTTGGTACAGTAACACCAACATATCTCTTCGGTCCTTGTGCAACAGGTGTTTATGTAATACCTGCAGCATATTCTAACGTTAAAGCAGTATATACAAATACAGCACCCGTTGATGCATATAGAGGAGCTGGAAGACCCGAGGCTACTTATACAATTGAAAGAATAGTAGATAAGGCAGCTACAGAACTTGGCATGGACCCAATTGAAATAAGAATGAAAAATTTTCCTACTGAATTTCCTTTTAAACAAACTTTAGTTCATCAAGTGGATTCTGGTGATTATGTGGCTGGTTTAGAAAAAGCAAAACAAATGTCAGATTATGATGGATTTGCAGCTAGAAAAAAAGAGTCTGAGTCAAAAGGAAAGCTTAGAGGAATAGGGGTTACAACATATTTTGAAGCATGTGGTATTGCTCCGTCCCCAGTAGTTATGATGTTAGGTTGTGGAGTTGGGTTATGGGAGTCTGCTGAAGTAAGATTTAATCCAACAGGTCAGGTTACAGTTTACACCGGTTCTCACAGCCACGGCCAAGGTCACGATACAACATTTGCACAAATTACTGCAGATGAACTAGGTGTTCCAATTGAAAATATTGATATTGTACATGGTGATACTGACAAAGGACCTTTTGGAATGGGAACATATGGATCAAGATCACTAACAGTCGGTGGAATAGCAATAGTTAATGCATGCAAAAAAATAGTTGCAAAAGGAAAAAGAGTTGCAGCAAAAATGCTTGAAGCCAGTGAAGATGAGGTTGAATTTAAAGATGGCGAATTTGTAGTTGCTAAATCAAATAAGAAAAAAACAATCGGAGAAGTTGCTTTTGCTTGCTATTTACCTGGTGTTAGAGATGAAGTTAAATCTCCTCTGCCTGAAGGTGAAGAACCAGGTTTAAAAGAAACATCTTTTTTTGATCCAGCAAATTTTTCATTTCCAGCAGGATCTCATATTGCAGAAGTCGAAATTGATCCTGAAACAGGAGATGTAAAATTAGATAAATATACTGCTGTGGATGATTTTGGAACAATTGTTAACCCAACGATTGTTGAAGGACAAGTTCATGGTGGAATAGCACAAGGAGTAGGACAGGCCCTAACTGAAAATGCAGAGTATGATGAGAGTGGACAACTTATAACAGCTTCTTATATGGATTATACAATGCCTAGAGCCGATAACTTACCAGATTTTCAATTAGGATTTACTTGCACGAAGGCCACAACAAATCCTTTAGGTGTTAAAGGATGTGGGGAAGCAGGTTCTATAGCTGCACCACCAACAGTTATGAACGCTGTTATCAACGCTCTTGGAGGGCAAGAAATATCAATGCCAGCAACATCCGAAAAAGTTTGGAAAGCTTGTAAACAAATGAAAAAAAATGATGCTAAGGCTGCTTAAGGAGGAATAATGAAAACATTTAATTACCATTCTGCAAAAAATGTGAAAGAAGCTTCTAAATTATCTTCTTCAAAATCCGCTTTTTTAGCTGGAGGGATGACTACCATTCCTTCTATGAAGTTAGGATTGGCAACTTATAAAGATATAATTGATATAAAAGGGATAAAAAACCTTTCAGGAATTAAAGTAAGTGGAAAGACAGTAAGAATTGGTGCAACAACTAAACATGCGGAAGTTGCCAAATCAAAAGAAGTTAAGAAAGCAATTCCATCTCTTGCAGCATTAGCTGAAGGAATTGGTGACCCTCAAGTTAGAAATAGAGGAACTATTGGAGGATCAATAGCAAATAATGACCCTGCAGCAGATTACCCTTCGGCTTGTTTGGCTTTAAATGCAATAATACATACAAGTAAAAGAAAAATTCAAGCAGATAAATTTTTTAAAGGAATGTTTGAAACAGATTTAAAAAAAGGTGAATTAATAGAAGCGATTGAATTTAAAGTTCCAGATAAATCTAGCTACGTAAAATTTCCAAATCCTGCTTCAAGATATGCTATAGTGGGCATTTATGTTGCAAAATTAAAAAAAGATGTCAGAGTTGCTGTAACCGGTGTTGAAAGCTGTGTATTTAGATGTAAAAAACTTGAAAGTGTCTTATCAAGCGATTTTTCACCCTCATCAATTGACAAGATTAGTATTTCAAGTAAGGGATTTAATGCAGATATCCATGCTTCAGCTGAATATAGAGCTAATTTAATTGTGGTATTAGCTAAAAAAGCTGTTGAGACCTCTAAGTAGTTTGTACTAAAAAAAGGTTTAAAATAATTTTTATGAACAATGATGAAGAAGTAAAAGTCTACTGGCAACCTGGTTGTTCAAGTTGTTTAAAGACTAAGGAGTTTTTAATGGATAATGGTATTCCATTTAAGTCAGTAAATGTTTTAGAGGATAAAACAGGATTTGAAGATCTTCAAAGATTTGGAGTCAAAATGGTTCCAATTGTTGCTAAAGGAGATGCTTGGGCTAACGGAGCCGTATTTAGGGATGTAGCCGAGGTTGCTGGTTTTGATTATCAAGCCCATAAAATGCTCGAGCCATCGATTATAAAAGACAAAATTTTGCAAATTAATTCGTCTGCATCAAAGTACTTAGAGCAAATACCTGATGAAGAACTTGATACTTTGCTACCGGGTCGTCCAAGATCTTATAGACAATTAGTTTACCATATTTTTAATATTCAAGATGTTTTTCTAAAAAGAGTCGAAGATAACGCTCCTTATACTTACGAGTCATTACTTTCAATATTACCAAAGGAAATGAAAACAAAAAAAGATTTGATAGATTATGGTATAGAAGTTGGAAACAGGTTTTCTAATTGGTGGAGCAGAGCTGGCACCAGCACTGAATTTAAGCAGCCAGGCAATGTTTATTATGGAGAAGTAATTTTGCACGAAGTCTTAGAAAGAACAGCATGGCACAGTGGACAACATGTGAGGCAGGTAGCTTTGATGTTAAAAGAAAAATTAAATATAGAGCCGAAACCTCCATTAGATAATACGATTTTTCATGGTTTACCAATGCCAAAAAACATATGGGATAACGAGAGATCATTTTCAGAAAAATCTTATTCAGGTCAGGCTTTATCAAGCGTTGAGGATTTTAAAAATTTATAATCCATAAAAACAAACTTTCTGTTATAGTTATTGTATGCAAAATTCTTTTGATGAAAAGATTCTAGATGAAGCTAACGATTGGATAAAAGCTAATCAAAAAGTAGTCCTTGCAACGGTAATTCAAACATGGGGATCATCTCCAAGACCAACTGGAAGCAGAATGGTTGTCAATGAAAATGGAGATTTTTCTGGATCTGTTTCCGGTGGATGTGTGGAGTCAACAGTTGTCAGAGAATGTGTGGGAATTATAAAAGAAAATAAACCATTTAAAAAAATTGAATTTAAAGTTTCAAACGAAAGCGCTTGGGAAATAGGACTTGCATGTGGTGGAGAAATTGCAGTTTATTTAGAACAGATTAATTAATGCAATTAAAAACTTTAAAAGAAATAATAAGAAAAAAAGAAAATAAATCAGAATTTGCAATTGTTACCAATTTAGCAACAGGTAATAGTGAAATTTTTGAAAAGGAAAAATCTTTAAGTAAAGACTTTGAAAAATTTACAGATCAAATAAATTCTTTTTACCAATCAAAGAAAAATGGAATTATTGAGGGAACCGATATATTTGTAGAAAGCTATATAAGACCTATTAAAGTCATTATTGTTGGCGCCGTTCATATAGCTCAGTATTTAGTTGATTTTGCTAATAGTTTAAATTTTGAAATATATATTATTGATCCAAGAGGATATTTTGCTTCAGAACAAAGATTTCCTGGAATGGAGATAATAAATAAGTGGCCTGAAGAAGCTTTTAAAGAAATAGAAACAGATTCCAATACTGCATTAATTGCATTAACGCACGATCCAAAAATAGATGATCCAGCACTTCAACATGCTTTAAAAACTAACTTTTATTATATTGGTGCACTTGGAAGTAAAAAAACACATGAGAATAGATGTAAAAGATTAAAAGAAGCAGGATTTTCTGAAAAAGAAATTAATTCGATACATGGACCTATTGGAATAAAATTAGGAGGAAGATCTGCGCCGGAAATAGCTCTATCAATAATTGCTCAGCTTGTTGCCGAAACATATAATAAATGAATGTGATTTCAGCTATTCTTCTTGCAGCAGGTCAATCCAAAAGAATACGGGGAGAGAACAAGTTATTAAAAAAATATAAAGGTAAAATTTTAATCAATCATATTTTAAAATCTTTAATTAAAAGTAAAGCAAATAAAATAATAATTGTATTAGGCTACGAAGACAGAAAAATTAAAAAAATAGCTTTAAAAAGTAAAAAAATAATTTTTGTATTTAATTCAAACTATGCAAGAGGTATATCCACATCAATTAAATGTGGAATAAAAAAAATATCAAAAAAAAACATAGGTTTTTTAATTGCACATGCTGATATGCCTTTAGTTTCAAAAACAATTTTAAACACTTTGTGTTCAGCTTTAAAAAGTAAAAATAAAGAAATTTTTGTACCAGTTTATAAAAAAAAAGTTGGAAATCCTTTGGCTTTTAAATATTCAATGATTAAATCATTTAGAAAAATCAAAGGCGACAGAGGAGCAAAAAAATTAATTAGATTAAATAAATCAAAAGTTCAGATGATAAAAGTAAATTCTAAATCTATTTTAATTGATTTTGATCAACTAAAGGATTTCCCTTCAGCCATTTAGAATCTTCACCTTCGTAATGTTCTTTTTTCCAGATAGGGGTTCTTTTTTTTATTTCTTCAATAATATATCTTGAAAATTCATAAGCTTGCGCTCTGTGTTTACAAGCAACTGCTATGATGATACTCGCATCACCAAGAGCAGCATGTCCTTTAATATGTTCAATGAATACTGCAATATTTGTAAATTTAAATTTTGTTTCTGCTTCTTTATATATTTCTTCAAAACTTTTGATTACTAAAGCATCATGACTATCATAAGTAATTCCTGTAACTTTTTTATTATCGTTTTGATCTCTTACTGTTCCAACAAAATATATTGAAGCTCCACATTTACTTGAGGCTATAAATTTTTGGGCCTTCGCAAGATCAATTTTTTCTTTTGAGACATCTACAACTTTAGCATGAAGCATCAACCACCTCCTATTGGTGGAATAATTCCAATTTTTTGATCTTTTGTAATTTTATAATTATCAGCAACAATATTGTTTTCTTCAGAGCAAAATTTTGATGATTTAACTAATTTTTTAAAATTGTTGTTGCCTTTAAAATTTTTATCAATGAAACTAAATATTTCATTACGCAAATCATTTATTGAGCTTTTTTCTTTCAAGTTAAATTTTAAATAATCTTTTTCACTAAATTCGCGACTAGCTCCGTAAAGCTCTAATATAATTTTCATTGATATTTTTTATTAAAATTAAAATATATTGTCTAGGAATTTTGGAAGACCATCAGGGTTAGTCCAAACACCACTTTTTCCACCTTCTTTAATTAATAATTTAACATTATCAATTTTTAAATGTGGATTTACTATTTTGCTTAAATCATAAATTGTAATAAGTGCTGCATTAACACCCATAATTGCTTCCATCTCAACACCTGTTTTTGCAACAGCTGAAACTACACAATAAACTTCCAGAGAGTGATCTTGTTCATTTAAAATGATTTTAGTGGCAGTATGGTCAATAGGAAGTGGATGGCACAAAGGAATTAACTCACTAGTTTTTTTGACCCCTAAAACTGCAGAAACCTCAGCAAGACTAACAGGATCTCCTTTTGGCATCTCATTATTTTTGATCATATTAAATACTTTTTCACCTACATAAATTTTTCCAGAAGCTAGAGCTCTTCTAAAGGTTTCTTTTTTTGCAGAAACATCAACCATATTAAAAGAGTTCTTCTTGAATAAGTTTTCTGCCCAGTCTTTTAATTGATCATGATTAACTATTTTTAAATTTTTCATTATCCTCCAGTTGTAGATAAATTTGTCATTAAACCTGTCTCTCCTAGTTCTAAATAATGAGACTCTTTTTTGAAATTTAGTTGTTTGGAAATTAAATCTTTCAATTCTTCCAATTGATCGTCTCTTTGTAAAAGGTGTCTTATATTTATTCCGGTAGTTCCAAATAAACATAATCTTAAATCACCTCTTGCTGTAATTCTGAGCCTGTTGCAACTTTTGCAGAAATCTTTTGAGTAGGGAGCAATAACTCCAAATTTTCCTTTATAAGAAGGGTTTATATAATTTTTTGATGGACCGGCATCTCTTCCAAGGGTTTGAAAAATCCATTCATTTTTGTTTAAATAGTCAGTAAATATTTTTGCCGGCACATGATATTTTTTAAAATAGTCTAAACCATCTCCTGTTTGCATTAATTCTATATATCTGAAATCAATTTCGTTATTTTTAATAAAGTTGCTCCACTCATTAAAATCTTTTTCACTATCATTAATACCTTTTAACAAGACAGCATTTATCTTTATATTTTTAAAGTTAAGTTGTTGTAATTTTTCAATTCCTTTTAGAATTTCAGGTAATCGGTCGTGGCTTGTGATATTTTTAAATGTTTCTCTGTTTAAGCTATCAATACTTATATTTATCCCGTCTAAACCACTGTCAACAATTTGATTAGCAATTTTGTCTAAACGGTATCCATTTGTAGTAATTACAGTTTTTTTTATTCCTGAATTGCTTTTTAGGATTTTAACAATATCAAAAAAGTCTTTTCTAACTGTTGGTTCTCCTCCAGTTAATCTTATTTTACACACTCCAAGTTCAGACAAACCTTTTGCCAATCTTTCAATTTCTTCAGTAGCAAGAAAAGTTCTATTGTCACTTTTGTCTTTTTGATAACCATTTGGAAGGCAATAACCACATTTAAAATTACAAACATCTGTAATTGAAAGTCTTATATACGGAAAAGTTCTACCAAAACTGTCTCTAAGCATAGCAATTAAAATTTAATATATTAGCTTAACATATTAAAAAAAATGAATCTATTTTACTTCTAGCCTTAAAAGGCCAGAAGTTTGAGTGATTTTCTTATTTTCAGGAACTTTATATAAAGCTTAGCTTTAGTACCAAGTATTACTGTCCAGGAGGTTTGTACGCACCAGCAATTTTTGCAGCATTTCCAGCAGCATCATTGATGTTAATTGCTTCGCAAATAGTAATATTTGTAACTGCTCCAGTAGCTTCTGTAGCTAATTTAATTCCAGCAGCTTGTTCGAAAGTTCCTTCAAACACAACTATAAAATCGTACGCTCCTCTTAATGCATCGTAAGAAACCATTTTAGCTCCTACAGCGTCACCAGCTGCTTTAGCAGCTTTTGATCTATCCGAAGTCGGATCTTTGATAAAACCTTGGAAAGCTTTAGCAGTGTAATTACCCATTGCATAAAATTTTGCCATAGCATCTCTCCTTTCTATATTCTGATTATAACAGTGGGAAAAAATTATTAGTATTAATTAATTATTAAAATTAATTGTTAGAAATGCGGTCCATCTCTTCAAGTTCAACCTCAAGTTTATCCAGTTCTTCTCCACCTGCCATCATGCTTAGAAGTTTTTCTCTAGATAAATCTTTCTTTGCATAAGTTCCCAAACTTTTACCACGACTTAAAACAGTAAAACTATTTCCAACAGGATAAGCATGGTGAACATTGTGTGTAATTAAAATTACACCTAAACCTTGTGAGGCCGCTTTAACAATATATTTTAAAACAACAGAGGCTTGGTGTACTCCTAGTGCAGAAGTTGGTTCATCAAGAATTAATACTTTAGCACCAAAATAAATTGCTCTTGAGATAGCCAAACACTGCCTTTCACCTCCAGACATTGTTCCTACAGCTTGAGATGGATCTCTTACATCAATTCCTATTTGTCCCATTCTTTCAGCTGCTATTTGATTTGCTTTATCAACATCAAAAGTTCTAAAAATACCAAAACCTTTTGTTGGTTCTCTTCCCATAAAAAAGTTTCTTGTAACACTCATTAAAGATACAAGAGCTAGATCTTGATAAACAGTAGCTATTCCAAGATCTAAAGCATCACGAGGAGAGTCAAATATTTTTTTATCTCCTTCAACAATAATTTCTCCTTCATTAGGGCTATGGACTCCAGATAAAGTTTTAATCAATGTAGATTTTCCAGCTCCATTATCACCAAGGAGACACATTATTTCTCCTTTTTTAACTTTCATTGTTACATCTTTAAGAGCAATTACTGATCCAAAAAATTTACTTATATTATTGAATTCTACAATATATTCGTTCATTATTTATTCTCTGTTACTCTTTTTCTAATAAAATTATTAAATATTACTGCGATTAACATCATCATTCCTAAAAATACTTTGAACCAATCTGTATCAACATCCGTATAATAAATACCCATAGAAACAGTTCCAAATATTAATGCTCCAAAAGCAGCACCAATCGCTGATCCATAGCCCCCAGTTAACAAACAACCACCTACAACAGCAGCTACAATTGCTTCCAATTCTTTTAAAAATCCCCTCATAGTATCAGCAGAACCAACATCAAGAACTTGCACGCATGCATAAAGTGTTGCAGCCATTGCAGTACCTATAAACAAGCTAATTTTTACCATTCCAACTGGTACACCAATATTTCTTGCACCTAGTTTATCGCCTCCAGAAGCAAAAATCCAATTACCGTATCTTGTTTTCATTAAAATCCAGGTAGCAATAATTGTTAAACCTACCCACCATAAAATTGAAGCTGGAATGCCTGTTGCAAGTGGAGTTCCATCTTGTCTTAATGTTATCAAACCTAAAGATCCCAGCCATGCAAAAAGACCTGTAAACGCATCAGCAGAAAATTCATTATCAATTAAAACTCTTAATCCTGGTACTTGTGTTCTACCGGTAATTAATCTTGTCAATGCCAGAGTTGCGCCTCTCAAAATAAAAAGCATTGCTAGTGTAACAATAAAAGAAGGTAGACCCGTTCTAACAACCAATAATCCATTTGCATAACCAACTAATACAGCTATTGCAAAAGCAAAAATTATCGCTGACCACAAAGGCCAGCCCCAATAAATTGCTGGGATAGCAATACATATTCCAGCAAAACCAATCATTGAACCAACTGATAAGTCAAATTCTCCACCAATCATTAACATTGCAGCAGCAATAGCAATTATTCCAAGATTAGCTGAAACTTCTAAAAAATTAATTGTGCCATAGGCGCTAAACATTCCTGAGTCACCAGCTATAATTCCAAAAAATATAAATACCAAAATAGATCCACCCAAAGCACCTAGTTCAGGTCGATTAAGAATAACCTTTAATTTAGAAACTTTTCTTAATCTTTCATCTTCGGATTTTTCACCAATACTTTGAGGTTTTGCGGACATTTTTAAATGATCAGTATATTAAAAAATTCTTAAAAAAAAAGGCCCGCAATAATGCGGGCCTTAAATATAATTTATTTTATCTGTAGCCTTGAGCTGCCCACTTAATTACAGAACTAGCATTATCAGGAGTTACAAATCCAGGGCCAGTCATCACTACACCAGCAGGCATTGTTCCCCATCTCATATATTGAGCAAAGATAACTATAGGTAAGTACCCTTGAAGATATTGTTGTTGATCTATCAAGAATTCTACTTTTCCAGCAGCAGCAGCTTTAAGCATATTAGGTGACATATCAAATGTACCTAATCTTACTTTTCCTAATTTTCCAGCAGCTTCTATAGCAGCTAATGCAGGTTCTCCAGCAAGACTAGCACCTAAAGTAAGAATTGTGTCATAACCAGCACCTAATTTTGCAGCAACAGCTTTTTGTATTTCTGTTGGGTCATTTGAAGTACCAAGAATGTCAACTGATCCACCAAATCCTTTTTTGAAACCAGCACATCTTCTATCAAGTGCTACGTTACCTACTTCGTGGTTAACGCAAAGTGCTTTTTTACCACCGGCAGCTTTCATTTTTTGTCC
>JYMV01041082.1_pt1 | contig 16385 bp, 15 predicted proteins | sample 338911 | NCBI WGS metagenome assembly JYMV01 (sample SAMN03354496, study PRJNA234377) | hydrothermal vent metagenome | biome: Deep sea; feature: Hydrothermal plumes at the Eastern Lau Spreading Center, Western Pacific Ocean; material: Seawater | place: Tonga | collected 2009 | depth 2000 m m
TATGAAGAAAAAAGTTCTGGAGCGAATGACCTATTTTTCTCGTGGCGGGGAATTAAAGAAAATTATTTTTATTGCTCATCAGGATATGCCACCAGACAAATATCCGTTTGTTCCTATGGTTCAAGAGCGTACGCTCAAGCTCCCTTCTAGTATATTTAATCAAATACACTCGATCGGTAACCTTGGTGTCTATGAACTTAATTTAAAGATCAAAAGATTGATTCCTCCTACTTTTGACCCAGATTATGAAGGTAAGGCGGGGAACTCAAACATCCCGAAAGTCAATATTCGGCAAATTGAAAGGCCTAGAGCGGTGGGGAAAAAGGCCCTTCATATCGAGAATAATTCTGGAAAGATGATGGATGTAATTTCTCCCATAGTTAAGCGAGTCGACATTGTAGAAGACAACGCGTATCTTTTATATGTTTTTATCACAGATTTTCAACCACTTAAAAACGTATATGCTCATCTTGCGGAAAAGAAAACCTGGCCGCCGACTTTAGGATATTTAAATCCATTTCTGGGAATGTTTCAAGTAACAGGACAGCAGGATGTTTGGAATATTCTTTATAGTTTGTCTCCTTTGTCTAAAGGGAGGCATTATTTTCAAGAGCGAATTGGAATTCAAAAAGGAAATAACTATTACGACGGATTGCAGTCTTATCTTTTGACTGGGTGATATTTAGTATTCTTGAAGAGAGATGCAAGAGTATTATTAAGAAAGTCTTTATAGGAAAAGTAAGAAGTTTTCAAGGGAAAAGTATGATCATAGGACGAGAGTTTAAAGTTGTTGTCGCCGTTGTTGGGATAGTGTTGTGGCTTGTGCCCCAAGAAGCGTTAGGAGAAGATACGGAGATAAAAAGTCAGTTGTCTTATATTTCTAAGGTTGTCGGGGCAATAGAAAGTTCTATGATAAAAATTAAAGGGGACGTTCGTTTTATAAAAAGACAGGCAGAGAAAACGACTACTGAAACAAACTTATCAGCAAAACGTCTAAATAGTTTAGAAGAAAAAGTCAAACGCATAGAGAATTTACTTAACGCCATTCTGGTAGATGTTGCAAAATTAAGCGTGAGTTTAGAGAGTGTTGAAAAAGATTTGGGAGGTCTTTCCCGTGGATCATGCAGCAATACCCGTTTATGCAGGAGAAAAAAATAAAGGACCTATCGTTTGACAATAAAGTCGATTGCTGTAGGTGAAAGAAGAATTAAACCTGGTCGAATTTTCTGTATAGGCAAAAACTATGCGGAGCATATTCTCGAATTAGGTGATACTGATACGACGTCGCAGCCAAAAATCGGGGAACATCCGGTTGTTTTTATGAAGCCAGTGACGAGCATTGTTTCACTTGGAGAATTAATTCATACTCCAATGCATGGGAATATTTTGCATTATGAAGCGGAAGTAGTGATCTTGTTAGGTGGTGGCGGAAAAAATATCCTAATGGATAAAGCCTTGTCTCATGTTGCCGGCATGACACTTGGATTGGATCTTACCTTAAGAGATGTGCAGTCCGAGATGAAAAAAAGAGGACACCCTTGGGAACTTTCAAAATCTTTTGATCAGAGTTCGCCACTAGGGACAATGCGTTCTTATGATGATTCATTTGATTTGTTTAATATTCCGTTTACATGTTTTGTGAATGGAGAAAAACGACAAGAAGGAAACACAAAAGACATGATTTTTTCTATTCCCCAAATCATTTCTTTTTTAAGTACCGTATGGGAATTGTTGCCCGGTGATCTGATATACACGGGAACCCCATCTGGCATTGGAATTATTGACAAACGCGATGAAATTATTTTGGAGAGTCCCATTCTTGGGCAGTTTTCATGGGCCATGTTTTGACACGGTTTGCGACCATAAACCTCGAAAATGTATCTTAAGATTGATTTTTGTTAAGAGAATCAATGTTCGACATTAAGTAAATGATAATTTGTTCGACAATTTTGTGGGTTGGTTTAACTGTTGTGAATCCAGCCCTCGGAGAAATTGAATTCGATCAGTTCCGTCAGTTAAAAATCCGCGAAATCAAGGAACACCTAAGACTTGTTCAAGAAGATCCACTGGATGCAGTTGAATACTTTAACCTTGGTTTAGCATACATGGCAATGGGGCGCCATCGGAAAGAAATTGATTCTTATCTTGAAGCGATACGCCTTGATCCTAGCTATGCGAAAGCACATTTTAATTTAGCCATAGCGTACGACACATTAAAAAATAATGAGGCAGCTGTAGGCCATGCTAGAAAGGCGGAGATTTTGTATGATAGGAAGAGAAAACATCGTCAGGTTCGCAAGGTCCGCAGATTATTGAATGTTTTAAATGAAAAATACAAATGATGAAAAAAATAACCGCACGCGAAAAGCCCTGTTGATTTTGTTGATTTAAAGTATGAAGATAAAAATTAATGCTCCATCATGCTAGGATATTTTTTTATGGGAAAAGACTTTGAACCTTTAAAATCTCGCCTAAGAGAGATTAATAAGTTGCTGGATTTGGATGAGCAGGTTTATTTTGAACCACTAATCGAAAACTTTTCAGGTGATACATCAGAATTTCAACGGATCATGCGTGATTTAGGAAAATTTGGCCCAAAGATTTCCACTGGATCAAAATTTGAGGTTTACCGTGAAGTTCAGCACCTTTTTCACAATGCTGCTCCAAAAAAGTAATAGAGGTGGTTTATGGTTGACGTGGCAGCTCATGTTATCGTCTATGGCAAGGTTCATGGAGTATATTTTCGCGCGTCGACCCAGACTAAGGCTTTAGAGCTTTGCTTGACAGGGTGGGTTCGTAATTTATCAAACGGAACAGTTGAAGTTCATGCAGAAGGAAGTCGAGACTCAATGAATCAGTTGATTAAATGGTGTCAAAAAGGCCCCCCTTCGGCAAAGGTTTCTCGGTACGATCTGGATTGGGTAACTCCTCAGGGGATGGATAAGTTTAGAATACGCTGATTTTTTTGAATCAAGAAAAATGCAAAAGTAGCAGATATACTATCGTTCAAAATCGGGTTTTTAAAAAACAGTTATTTTTGAGATTATCGTTTTGTTTTCCTAAATTGGACTTCGGCAGCAATTTCTTCTGACCCTCGTTTCACAATCACCCTAACTTGATCACCGATCTCTAGTTTTCTTAGTGTATCTGTTAAGTCTTCAATATCGATCAGTTTAATTCCATTAATTGCCAGCAATAGGTCGCCATTCTTTAGACCCGCCCGTTCTGCGTTCGAATTTGCTGCGACTGATTTGATCTGCACGGCGTTTTCGCTGTTTTCCAAAATCACTCCAAGTTTAACTTTGTTGTCAGGAAGTACTTCATACTGAACTTTCCAAGCATAGTCTCCAGAGTAGAGAGGAATAGAAACGTGTTTTACATTCATCTCACGATCTTCTAATTCAGGTGGAAGTTCTGTCACTGTTGGAAGAATAATAGAATAAGAATGAGAGACTCGGCGAAAGGCCCGCTTGGGTATTCCAAATCCGTACTGCACATGAAATCCCCCAGCCAAAACAACGAGCTTTGAGTTTATGTTGCTCGGGTCCATCAAAAAATCGGCTACAGTCTGGGCCATTGTTTCCTCCCAGAGTAAAAGCATGCGGTAGGGTTTTTCCATGGCTTGATGTCCACCAAAGACAGACATGGAAAAAGGACGGTGATAACGGTCATCAAAATCTATTTTAGGGAGGTTATTTTGGTCTGATGGTTGTTCATTAGTTCGAAATAGATTTTCAGTTTTTTTAGAAGGCTTAAGGCCGATCAATGGGATATGATTTTTGTTTATAAAGTCAAAGATGGGTTTATACACTGGATAGCCGTTTCCCCAGTTTTTTCGGAATAATTTTTTAAAGTGACCTAGTGAGAGTTCCCCTTTACTCCACCGGTCAAGATCTTGTTGTGCAGAGCGACGGAACACTTCCATTCCTACTGAGATTTTTCCTGGGAACCTCCGCGTTAAATCGCCAATTATTTCAAGTTGTACCCTGTGAGCCTCAGTGTTGTCATGCGTTTCACCAATGTAGATTACTCTGGAAGAGGAAATGACATTCTGCATCTGGTCGAAGCTCACTTTTAGACCCGTGGGTAGGTGAAGAATCTCATTATTTTGTAAATCGTCAAGGGGAAGATAGGGGGAACCAGAGTGAGGTACAGCATATTCCTCTCCGAATGCTATACTCTCAGTAAATAAAGGCAATGATAGGAACAAGGCTACAAAAAATCGAGTAGTCAGAATCATATTTAAGAAAACGGCAGTGTGTTGTTTTAGTCGGGAATATTATTGTGCTAACTTAACACATAAAGCAAAATGTAGTCATTACGATAAAATCTTGATTGAATTTGTTGCAGTAGACTTGACTTCTTTATTATAATCATTCAGAATCGCAGGACCGCGTTACATAATTTTGCAGTGGGGGGTTTTTACCGCCGGCTTTTATGTATTAGTATTTTTAAGGTTAATGAATAAGAGGGGGGGTATTTTTTGGAGGTAACTGTATATCAGAATCAAGTAGAAAGAGCGTTGAAAGTTTTAAAGCGCCAGTTGACTAAAGATGGGATGCTTAAAGAGCTTAAGCGCAGAAGGTTTTATGAAAAACCATCGATTAAGAAAAAACGAAAGCAGAAAGAAGCAAAGAAAAAGCGAAAAGCGGCAATGAGACGATCAACTTCTTTCTTCCATATGTAAGTTTGGTGGGTAACAGATATTTATTTCCGGGTGGGCTTTTTGCTCACCCGGTTTTTTTTGTTTAGTTTTTGTCTTAGTGCTTCATAAAAGACTACCGCTCCAGCAGCGGAGGCATTTAGGGAATTCATTGAACTTGCCATTGGAATCGACAGTGTAAAGTCACAGTTTTTTTTAAGAAGAGGGCGTATTCCTTTCCCTTCGTTTCCAATCAGGAGAGCGACAGGCATTTCAAATTTAAAATCATAACAGGACGTTGTGCCTTCAGGATCGATTCCTACGATCCAAAATCCAGATTTTTTTAATTCTTCTATCGCATTAGAAAGATTTGGGACACAAGTGATTGGGAGTTTTTCAATAGCTCCTGAAGAACACTTAGCTACCGTTTCATTGAGCGGGGCACCCCGATGCTTGGGAAGTATCATGCCTTGGATACCCATTGCAGCCGCGGACCGTATTATAGCTCCAAGATTATGAGGATCTTGAATTCCATCGAGAATAACTAAAATGGGATTGGCTGACCTTTCAAGCGCTCCTGTAATTAGTTCTTGCAACTCTAAAGTTTCTTTTATGGAAAAATACCCAATTATCCCTTGATGTGCAAAGGAACGGTATCGTTTTTTAAATGCTTCTTTAAGAATGGACTCTATAAGAATATTTTTTGATTGCACAAGTGCTAAAAGAGCTTGCAGGCGAGGGTTTTTTTTCCCGTCTTCAACAATGATTCGAAAACATTTTCGTTTAGATGCCTTAAGAGCCTCTGTTATGGGGTTTATGCCGTAAAGAGTGTCAGTTTGGTCATTGCGCATAATTTGTTGAAAACGATTCTTAGACTTATAAATAAAACTCTAGGCCTGAGTTCACCATTAAGGTATTAAAATGAGGCGCGTTGAAAGATCTATCGCTTTATGCTATTTATACTTTTGTCCAGATTGCTTCTTAACTGTACAAGAGTAGTAAACGTATCACATTCCCTCTATACTTTCTCCAAATTCTAAGTCCGTACAATTAAGGGCGATATGAATTTAAAGTTATCCAGATAGATTTGTCCAACCTATTGACTTATGACTATTTCATTTAATAAAAAAATAGCAGCTTATGTATTCGGTGGGTTCGTTATTTTTATTTCTGCCGCACTAATTCTTGTCTACATTCAACTAAAAGACTTAGATAATTTTAAAAACTTAATGGTAGAAAAAATTGAGGAAATAACCGGTAGAAAGGTTTCTATCGACAGGGCTGAGCTTGGGTTTGAAAAGGGAATAAGTATTAGTTTAAAGCAGCTTTCGGTTTATTCCCACGATGGCAAAAGTCACGATTTTTCAGCAAAAAATGCTTGGTGTGTCATTAAATTATGGCCGTTGCTGAATAAAGAAATAGAGGTAAAACAATTTATTCTAGATGGTGCCGCGGTTGAAGTTGTTCGCGACACACAAGGAAAATTTAACTTTGGGAATTCGCTGTCTTTATTGACTGGGAAAAGTTCTAGCCATTTATTCAAATTGCTAGGAGCTAGTCTAATGCATCAGCTTTCCGTTTCGGATAGCAAAATAAGGTTTCGAGACTATTATGTTGTTTCAGGTCTCAAACCTTCCTCTACCTTAATAGATAGTATCGAATTAACTATCAACCAACGGGTTTTCCAAAATAAATTATCCTTAAACCTGAGCGGAAAAATTCCAAATAAATATCAAACAACAGTATTTAAGCTTTCAGCAGGTATTGATAGTTATGAAAATATAAAAATAAATGAACCAATTCCTATACGAGGAAAGATTAAGCTAGATCAGCTTTACCTTGATCAGTTGAAGCCTTATTTGAAAAATATATTATCTGATGTTTCTAATGACACAAAATTATCATTTGAAAGTGATATTTCAGGAGTCATAGGGGGTACTCTATCCGCGAAGGGTGGGTTGAAATATTCAAGTGTCATGGGACACGCCCTAAGCACGATGGGTTCTCTGGGCGAAGGAGAAATAGAATACAGTTTGCAATTGGATAAGGATTCTATAGAGATTCAAAGCTTAAAAGCTAGCTCAGACCAAAGTAGTTTTTCAGGTAATGGCAAATTTGTTGGGTACCAAACGAAAGATCCCAGGCTTTCTTTTACGATTCAATCCGATGAGTTTAAAATAGGAAAAGCTCATCGTAACTTTCCTTTAATACTTTTCCCTGAAAATATTCATAAGAAGATCAATAAATTTTTTAACAATGGAACATTGGGGATTAAGTCTCTCAGATTTGAAGGTTCACTTGATCAGTTGCAAAATTTAAGCTCTGATGAGAATAAGGATCGAATTACAACCGAGATTTATTTTAAAGAAACTGATTGGCGGTCTCCTTTGCCACTATTTAAAGCAGTTACTGGATCCTTTGATTATAAAAATGGTAATGGTTTTATTGAAATTATGAAAGCTAGGTACGAAGGTTTTCCTCTGAGTAATATTAAGGGAACGGTAAAAAACATAATGAAGAAACCTTTGTTAGATCTTTCTATGAAAAGTGAACTTGATTTAGGAGAGTTAAATCGTTTTTTAAAAAAATCTATTAGAGGGCAGTCATTTGAAAATATTATTGATGATTACCAAGAAGTAGAAGGAAAAGGTTTGATTGAAGCGAAACTTAAAGGGCCACTAAATGACAAAGAGAAAACTTCTTTGACGGCCGTTCTTTCTGCAAAAAATGCTTCTTTTTTTGATGCTGAGCTGCAATCACGAGTTACAAACTTCAACGGCAAATTGCATTTCAATCATGTTCCGTTAAATAATCAAAACCAGGCAAAACCATCTGCCCCAATAGTTGAAGCGAAAAACCTCTCGGGAGAGTTTGGCGAAAGCGAATTTTATAACATGAATGGAAAAATTCTAAGACAGGGAGAAAAGATTGTCCAAAAAATAGAAGCGGTGTATCGATTGAACGCGGCCGAATTAGCTAAGGTTATTTCAGACATTGATTTCAGTGGTCCAGAGTTTGCACTATTGAAACAAGCAGAGTTTGAACAAGGTGATGTAGAGGTGGATTACAGGAGCTTTATGGATTTCGATAAACCAGGAAAGAAAAAATCTTGGGGAGAGATTAAATTAAAAAATATATCGATAAAAAATTCACCTGGTTTTCAGCCAGTAGTTGAATTGACGGGAGGAATTTCATTTGGTGATGGACGTATTGATATTAATAAAATGGGAGGACGGTATGGCGGTTCTTCTATATCGTTAGAAGGTCAATTGACTCCAAAGTCAGGCTCGCTTGTGGATTTTAATTTGCAGGCAAATTTAACCGGCTGGACTGAGGACAATTTGAAAGGGATTCCTTATTTCGAGAACCTCAAGTTTTCAGGCCCACTTAATTCGGAAATTAATCTTTCTGGAAACCGCCATTCTTTTAAATTTAAAAATAAATTAGATTTAACGCAGACAGCCTATAAATTCCAGGATGTAATTCATAAGAAGGAAAACAATATGAATAAGATTGAAATGGAGGGGACTTATTCGGAAAAGGAAGGGATTGCTGTAGACCAATTTGAGTTCACTCTGGATAATAACAGTTTTACGGGTAGGGGAAATATAAAAAACTTAGCTGATCCAAAATATTTAATTAAAGTTGACGGGATTGGCTTTGAAGCCAAAACCCTAGGATCTTTGATGGACGTTTTTGCTAATAATACGGATGGAAGGATAGATTTTAATGTTTTAGGTGAAGGTAAACTGAATCAGTCGGGAGGTTCTTTGTTTAAAGGTTCGGCTATTTTAAAAGATCTTGTTTTTAAATGGGAAGATAGAAAAAACCCATTGACTCTCAGCGCCGATGCCAGATTTTCAGGAAATACTTATGATCTTCGCTCCGGTAGAATAGAGTCTGGGCGATCCAAAATTTCATTTAGCGGGAAGTATAAAAATGATGAGCAACCGGAACTGATATTAAAATTGACAGGCGAAACTTTGATTGTTGATGAATTAATTTCTAACAAAAAGGATGAAGACAAAGGTGAAGTTAACTTAAAAGACTTGTTCGAGACGTCCCACTTGCTTTCCAACGGGAAAAGTAGAATAAGTGTCGATCTTAAACGACTAGATTATAAATGGCTTACACTTGGAGATGTGTCAGGCACCTTTTTTCTAAAAGACAAAGAAATTTTATTTAATCGGTTTCGGATAGGTCCTAACAATGAGATCAAAGGGCAAGGTAAGTTTTCAGTTAAGGATCCTAATGCTATTAGTTTTGAAGCCCACATGAAGGCTGGTGAAATAAAGGCAAAAGAATTTCTTGCAATGTTTGGCGAGCACTTTAGAGAAGGATTGACCGGAAAATTTAAAAACTTAAAATTAATCCTTAAAAGTCGCGGGCAAAAGTTTTCTGAAAATATTCGGAATCTAAATGGGAAATTATCTTTCCATTTAGCTAATGGTATTATTGATACAAAGAAATTACATGAAGGAGTCTTTAGCTTGTTTGATCTCGAGCAACCCTTAGAATCGAAGAGCAAAAAAGACAAAGATCAAGAACCTTCCAAATATGAGAGTATATCGGGCGATTTTATTTATACCGATGGCGTCGCGAAAACGAACAATTTAGTATACGAAACAGACCAGCGCAAGAGTGCTATCGTCGGGAAGTTTGATTTAAACGATCTTGAAATGGATACCGTGGTTGGTGTTGCCCACTTACCCGGTTTGGATAAACTCCTTAACCAGATCCCTTTAGTTGGGAGCATTCTAACGGCTGGTGACGAAGGAAGTTTAATAAAAACTTATTACGATGTTAAGGGGCCATTTGATAATCCTGAAGTAACGGCTATTCCTTTTACATCTCTTAGTAAAAAATTTACAGGTCTTTTTCAGGGCGTCCTCCAAAGTTCGGAAGAAATTTTAAATTTACCTAAAAAAATAGGTGTGGGTGAAATAACTGATTGACCCGAAGAGGTAGAAAAAATTACTTTGGATTGATCTGAGTAATATGGAATTCCTGTGGAGACTTCCCCAGATGGGTCGCCATTACTGCGGTGATAGCTGAAATAATATCAGGGGTAACAGTGTTTGTTGCAGAGAGTTGAGGCGATGCATGAGTGGTTGATTTTGATAAAGGTGGCTCCTGATAGGGTAATAGGTACACTAATAGTTTGATGGTGCATATTAGAACTACCAGTACAGTAAAAATTACTGAAATAGCGATTAGGGAAACGGTCAGAGATGTTATAACTATTGAATCCATAGCTGCTATTTAGGTAAAGATGAAATCGTAGAAATTATATTCGTTGAAATCTCCGCATGATTTGAGCCAATCGTTGGATCACCAAATAATGATATGAAAACACCGGCTGCAACGGCACTCCCTATTACTCCGGCCACATTGGGGCCCATAGCGTGCATGAGAAGGAAGTTTGATTGATCTTCTTCGGCGCCCACTTTTTGAGAAACGCGGGCTGCCATAGGAACAGCAGAGACTCCTGCCGAACCAATCAAAGGATTTATTTTTCCACCTGAAAGTTTAGACATGATCTTCGCAAAAATAACACCACCTGCGGTCGCCATACAAAATGCGAGTAAACCAAGGACGATGATTTTTATTGTTTCTAATCTTAGAAATGAATCAGCTGTCATGGAGGAGCCTACTGCGAGTGCCAGAAAAATAGTTACGATATTAATCAAATGAGTCTCAGAAGTTTCATGAAGTCTGGCGGTGACTCCCGATTCTCGAAAGAGATTTCCTAGCATCAGCATTCCAAGTAAAGGTGTTACTCCAGGGAGCATCAGGCAGCACACGATAGTTACCACAACTGGGAAAATAATTTTTACTGTTTGTGATATTGGTTTTAACTGCTCCATTTTGATTTTTCTTTCTTCTGCAGTAGTCAGCCATCGCATAATCGGAGGTTGAATAAGTGGGACCAGCGACATGTATGAATAGGCTGCGACAGCTATTGGAGCTAAAAGGTGAGGTGCGAGTTTGCTGGCAATAAAAATTGATGTAGGCCCATCAGCACCTCCAATAATTCCAATTGCACTTGCCTCTTTGAGGTCGAACCCTAAAAATACAGCCCCAACCAAAGTTGTGTAGACACCTATTTGTGCAGCGGCTCCAAGGAGAAGAGTTGATGGATTAGCTAGTAAGGGCCCAAAGTCTGTAAGAGCCCCTACTCCTAGAAAAACTAAAGGGGGCAAAATTTCATGTTTAACACCTTGGTAGAAAAAATTCAAAAGTCCGCCAGAGTCAGTGCTTGCCATCATACTGAGTGGAAGATTTGCTAGCAGACAACCAAATCCGATAGGTAGCAGAAGAAGGGGTTCAAATTTTTTCCAAATGGCGAGATAAAGCAGCACGCAAGCAACTAGGATCATCATTCCGTCTCCAACTGTTAAGCTTGAAAAGCCGGTAGATCCTATAATTTTGGTTGCGGCATCGCCGAAAGTAAGTTCCATGAGTATTTAGACTTATAATCTAGCCGATGACTAATAGGTTATCACCGGTATTAACTTTTTGTCCTTCTTGGACTTGGATGGAGTTTATAGTTCCACTTGCGGTGGCATGAATTTCGGTTTCCATTTTCATGGATTCCATGATTATAACAACATCTCCTTCACTGACCTGATCACCGACGGCCACCTTAAGAGCAAATACAGAGCCAGGAAGGGGTGAGGTTACAGACGTTCCATTGGCTGCCGGAGCTACCGGGGTTGGGGCAGCTGGTGCGGAGACTTGTTGTGGAGCACCGCCGACACTTACTTGCACGGAAAAGGCTTGCCCATTGACATTTACCGTATATGTAGCACTACCAGCTATTGAAGTGGCTGGAGTCGCTGCTGTAGTTACAGGTTTTGGAGTCGGAGTTGCAGTTTTCTCGGTCGAAGGGAATCCTTGTTCTCTGTTTTTAAAAAATTCTAAGGCAACTTTAGGAAAAAGAGCATAGGAAAGCATATCTTCTTCTGAAGTGCACTTACCCTTGCAATCTTTTACAACTTGGTCCCACTCAGGTTTAAGGAGATCGGCAGGTCGACAATCAATAGCTTCTCCATCTTTCTCAACCCTTGCTAATAAGTCGGGATCAAGAGATGCGGGTAGTTTTCCATATTTACCAAGCACGCACTCACGGGTTTCTTTCGTGATCAATTTATATCGTTCGCCGGTTAAAATATTTAAAGTGGCCTGCGAGCCAACAATTTGACTTGTAGGTGTAACTAGTGGCGGGTAGCCCATATCTTTTCTTACACGCGGGACTTCCTTAAGGACTTCGTCAAGTTTATCTATGGCATTTTGCTCTTTCAGCTGATTTTCCATGTTGGAGATCATTCCCCCAGGAATTTGTGACTTAAGGATATTGATATCCACACCTTTAAAATTGCTTTCGAATTCCGCGTAATTTTTTCTCACCTCACGAAAGTAATTAGAGATTTCTTCTAGTAGTTCCAAGTCAAGTCCCGTATCCCGAGGCAATCCTTGTTGCGAAGCGACAATACATTCTGTCGCATAATGTCCCGTCCCCATTGAAAGACTAGAGATGGCTGTATCCACCATATCGACTCCAGCATCAATCGCAGATTGTAGATTCATTCCGACGAGTCCTGTTGTGGCATGTGTATGTAAATGAACCGGTGTATCGACTGAATTTTTAATTTCTCGGATTAGGGTTCTGGTTACTTCAGGTGTGAGTAAACCGGCCATATCCTTAATGCAGACAATGTCCGATCCCATATCAACTAATTGGCGAGCCATCTTTATGTAAAGTTCGACGCTGTGGAATGGGCTCACTGTATAGCTGATACAACCTTCTACAGTTTCACCGCATTTATTTACTGTTTTGATTGCGGTTTCAATGTTTCTTAAATCGTTGAGAGCATCAAATATACGGAAAATATTTATTCCTACATCAACAGATTTTTTTACAAAACGCTCAACAATATCATCGGCATAATGCCTATACCCAACGCAGTTTTGACCTCTCAGTAGCATTTGAAAAGGTGTATTAGGGATTACTTTTTTGAGCTTGCGTGCTCGTTCCCAAGGATCTTCATTGAGAAAACGTAAGCACGAATCGAAAGTAGCTCCTCCCCACATTTCCAAAGAGAAAAAACCCACCTGATCAAGTTTTTCGCCGATCGGCAACATATCTTCTGTACGCATTCGGGTTGCCAGCAAAGACTGATGAGCGTCTCTTAGTACTAGCTCAGTAACTTTTAATGGAGAACTTGTATCCATGGGACTCTCGAAAAGCGTCCTTCCCTGAAATAGGGAAAGCAGTTTAGCAAATATTTAGTGAAAGAAAGCAAACGTTATAGATGTCTTAACCGAATCAACATTCCATGGTTGGCTTAGTCATCTAAAGCGGGAACCGGAAGATACTAAGATAATAAATATATAAAATCAAATCTTATTTGCGCCACGCCATAGGTAGAAAAAGAAGCACGATTCCAAATATTTCCAACCTTCCCATTAGCATAAAAGCGATGAGGATACTTTTACCCATGAATGGTATATCTGCATAATTACCAATAGCTCCGACCTGCCCGAGGCCAGGACCAATATTAAAGAGGCAGGCTATGGAAGCAGACACAGAGGTTGTTAAATCCATGCCCATTAAGGATAAAAGAATACAGCCCAAAGTTGCAAAACCCATAAAAAAACAAGTAAGAGCAACTACATTGGTCAAGTCATCGGGTTTGACCGGTTTACCACTAACTTTTACGTGAAAAATAGCGCGGGGATGGACGAGTTTTTTCAATTCCCTTCTAATTATTTTAAATAAGATGATAAAGCGGATTACTTTTAGCGATCCACTGGTGGAACCAGAGCATCCACCTACCATCATGATGATTAGCATAAAGATTCTTAGAAAGTTTGGCCACGCGTTGAAATCATCTGTCATGAAACCAGAAGTTGTATTAATTGAAACGACATTAAATGCAGCTTTGCGGAACGACTCGTCTAAAGATAGGTCGGGTCTGGAAGAAGCGAGACCCCAGGTTGCAAGTGCAACTCCGAAGATAATCATTGTTCCATAAAACCGTAACTCAGGGTTTTTAAAAACAACTCCAAAATTTCCGTTGACTAGTTGATGGTGAAGGAGAAAGCTGACGCCACCTAAAAACATGAACAAAATCGAAATTGATTCTACGTAGGCGCTTTTAAAATAGCCTATGCTGGTGTTGTGGGTTGAAAATCCGCCAGTGGCAACCGTAGAAAAACTGTGACAAAGTGCATCAAAAAAACCTACTCCCCCCAATTTAAGGAGGAGTACCTCTAACACAGTCAATACGACATATGTTTTCCATAAGATTTTAGCGGTCTCTGCAAGTCGGGGTTGCATGCGTTCTACGGTGACACCACCAGGCACCTCTGCCTTGAACAAGTGGGTGCTGCCAATTCCAAGGGCTGGGAAAATTGCCATAGACAAAAGAATGATTCCCATTCCTCCAAACCACTGGGTGAGATTTCTCCAAAAAAGAATTCCACGAGGTAAAGAATCGATATCTGTAAGGATGGACGCCCCTGTGGTGGTAAATCCACTCATGCTTTCAAAGAATGCGTCTATAAAGTCTGGGCAGTTTCCAGAAAGATAATAAGGAAACGCACCGGCTAATGCGATGAATACCCAGGATAAGGCGACAATTGCAAACCCTTCTCGGTCTCGTAGTTTTTCAACGCCTGATGGAAGGATCTTCCACAAAGAAAGGCCGAGTAAGAATGACACCACAAGGGTTAGAAAAAATGCTTGTGTGTCTGTCATGTAACCAGGTAATGGGGGATGGTCGTAGTAATATGAAATACCAACAGGCAGAACCATTAGGCCTGAAAGAAGAAGGAGGAGAACTCCCACAACATTAAAAATCGCAAGGATGTTCATTAGAACGGGAAAAAGTGTCTTTTGCGTCCGAAAAGTTTTTCGATTTTCTCGATTGCTGAACTCAAAGCAACAACAATAACTGAATCGCCTTCTTGAACAGTACTTTTTTCGTCAGGGGCCAACATTTCTCCCTGGCGAAGGATTGCACCTATCATCGCATCTTCGGGGAAGTCTAAATTAGAGATTCTGTTCCCGGCGATGGTTGATTTGGCATCAACGACTAACTCCATCACTTCGGCATCTTCTATTAGCTTGAAGACAGAAATAACACCCCCCTTACGCACATGCTTCAAAATAGTGCTGACTACGATCAGGCGAGGGTTGACCATAATGTCGATACCAATCGAATCAAGAATAGGTAGATACTCGGGGTCATTGGTGATGACCAGCGCACGTCGCGCGCCATACTTTTTTGCCAAGAGAGAAGCGAGAATATTGTTTTCATCGTCATCAGAAAGCGCCATAAAAAAATCGACGTCTTTCATATTTATCTCGTTAAACAAGTCGAGATCAGTTCCTGTCCCGTGGTGTACTAAGGTCTTTGAAAGTTCCTCAGCGGCTTTGTTGGCGGTTTCACGCGAGGGTTCAATAATGCATACATCTTTTACAGTTTCTTCCAATGCCTTGGCAAGATTGATAGATACAGGATTAGCGGAATAGATGACTATTTTTTCTACAGCATCGACAGTTTTGTTCAACATGGGCAAAAGAAACGGTAGGAACTCTTTGTTCACTAAAGTGTAGATCCGATCACCAGTTTGTAGAATATCTTCTGGTTGTGGGATAATGAGTTTTCCTTCGCGTACGATAGCCACGATTATTATCAAGTCGAGATCAGAAATGCTTGCGAGTTCCTTGATGCTTTTCCCTGTCAATGGGGCATTTTCAGGTAAATCAAACTCGCGTAATAAAACCTTTCCCTGGGCAAACTCTGCAACATTTACAGCGCCAGGTGTTTGTAGAATTTTAAGAATAGTATCAATGATGATTTCTCCAGGATTGATTGCCTGGTCAATACACAGTTCTTCTGGTGAAAAGATTTGTCCAGAACCAGTGAATTCCATACCGCGAAGTCTTGCGAATCGCTTTGAAACTTGAAATTTAGAAGCGAGAAAACACACCATCAAATTAATTTCGTCTTTGTTGGTGACAGCAATTACCATTTCCATGTCACGAATTCCTGCTTTCACAAGAACGCTGGGCATACAGGCATTACCGCAAACCGACATTACATCCAACGTGTTGGAGATAAGGCGAATTTTTTCAGCGTCTTCATCTATGATAGAAACGTCATGGCCTTCTTCGGAGAGTTGTTCAGCTAAATTATTACCGACAATGCCAGCCCCAGCTATCAAAATTTTCATAAGAAATAAAAGTTGTTTAAGGAAGCCTGGGAACTTGGTTTTAATCCTGGTTTAACAAAACAGCACCGTTACATGAGGGAGGGGTTGTCCTATTGTGGCTATCAGTTGTTCTTATTAAGGAAGTTTAAAAATTCAGAATCTTCCGACAGAAGAATGGTGGTGTCTGTTTTTAAAGATTTTTTGTAAGCTTCCATGGAACGAATGAAGTTGTAGAATTTGGGATCTCTCTTGAACGCGTCAGCATAAATCTTTGTTGCTTTCCCGTCACCTTCACCTCTAATGGTTTGTTCCTGCTTATACGCCTCGGCAATAAGAATTGTTTTCTCTTTGTCTGTCTGAGCTCGAATTTTGGTGGACTCTTCTTTCCCTTCTGAACGGTATTCCATTGCAATCCGTTGTCGTTCAGTACGCATTCGGTTGTAAATCGAGTTGGCGATTTCTGGTGGCAGGTCAATTCGCTTCATCCGAACTTCGTCCATTTGGATCCCATATTCTGCTG
>JYMV01034774.1_pt1 | contig 16383 bp, 16 predicted proteins | sample 338911 | NCBI WGS metagenome assembly JYMV01 (sample SAMN03354496, study PRJNA234377) | hydrothermal vent metagenome | biome: Deep sea; feature: Hydrothermal plumes at the Eastern Lau Spreading Center, Western Pacific Ocean; material: Seawater | place: Tonga | collected 2009 | depth 2000 m m
GGTCAAGATTTTAGTAATGAGGTATATTATGATTCATTGCCTGATGGCAGTATTGAATTGGCGCCTGAACCCTTGGATGTCAATAAGAATTTAGATCCAATTGGTGCACTGGCCATTGATTTCGGGTATCCTATTGTTGTCCAGGATAATATGAACATTACTGTCTATGCCCAAGCTGCACAAATGATAGGGACTACTTTACATCCAGGTACTGGTGATGAATTGAATTTAGGAATGGGCCTTGTGCCTTTTGGGGTTGCCAGTCATTTTGGACCAGCTTCGTTTAGCTTTGAATACAGGATGATACCCAAGGGACAATTCGAATTCAGTTATTGGAACAGGGCTTATGACTTGGAGCGGTCGACGTTTGTTACGTCCTTCGGCGAAACGAAAGTTGTAACGAAAGAAACGAAATTAGGCCGCTATGGAAAGCAAAAAGGATTTTATGCTCACTTGGGAATAAATATAGGATCGATACTCAAAGCCGGTGCTTCTTACCAAAATCTTCTGGGCAAAAATTGGGATGATATTGAAGCTGACTATGTAGAATCTGAAAATAAGAGCTTCCTCGCATCGCTCAACCTAACAAAAAGTATCAGCAGCGTAATGTTCCTAATCCATTCGATTTTGAGTATACAGAGGGTACAATTATGGGTTATCAGGCAGGAATTGAAATTGCTTCTGGTATAATGCTCAATTATACTTTTCAACGTTCTTTTCGGGATCTGGACGGCGACGGTGATGTGGATAGTCCTGATGAAACTATAAATTTAACAACAATAGAAACCTCATTTTCGCTCTGATGGACGCAGCAGAAATACGCAAATCGTTTATCGACTTTTTTAAGGATAAGGGTCATCAATTTGTGCGCAGCGCACCTGTGGTACCCCATGATGATCCAACATTGTTATTCACCAATGCTGGAATGAATCAATTCAAACCCATTTTTCTGGGTGAGCAGCAGGCAAATCACCTCCGTGTTGTAAACAGCCAGAAATGTATCCGTGTCAGTGGCAAACATAATGATCTGGAAGAAGTCGGTTTCGATACTTTTCATCATACATTTTTTGAAATGTTGGGCAATTGGTCTTTTGGTGATTATTATAAAGCAGAGGCAATTGAGTGGGCCTGGGAATTGTTCACTTCAGTATGGGGGCTCGATAAAGAGCGCCTTTGGGCAACAGTATATGAAGATGATGAAGAAGCATTTGAGCTATGGCCCAAAGTCACAGATATCGATCCGGCGAGAGTTTTAAGATGCAGTAAAAAAGATAATTTTTGGGAAATGGGTGCAACAGGTCCATGCGGTCCCTGTTCCGAAATTCATTATTACATTGGCAAAGATCCAGCAGAACAATCTGCTGAAAGTGTGAATAATTCAGATGAATATTGGGAATTATGGAATCTGGTTTTCATTCAAAACAATCGGCTGGAAGACGGCTCATTAGAAGAATTACCTGAAAAACATGTCGATACCGGTGCTGGCCTCGAAAGAATAGTAACAGTGCTTCAAGGTAAAACTAGTAATTATGAATCGGATCTATTTTCAACCATTATTTCTAAAACAGAAGAATTAACTGGAAAATCGTATATAAATAATGCCGCACCATTTCAAGTGATTGCCGATCACATTCGCATGCTTTCATTTTCTATTGCTGATGGCGCTTTACCCTCCAATGATGGAAGAGGTTATGTATTACGCAGGATCCTGCGCCGTGCTGCTCGGTTTGGCAGAATGCTCGATCAGCATGAACCGTTTATCCATGGTTTGGTAGAGACGGTTTGTGCTGTGATGGGAGACGCATTTCCTGAATTGATCGAAAAGCAAAAACATATTACGAAAGTGATCAAAGCTGAAGAAACTTCATTCAATGAAACACTTGATAGAGGTATTCTTCATTTTGAAAAATTATTAAAAAACTTAAAGGGCAAAACAATCCCCGGTGATGAAGCATTCAAACTTTATGATACTTATGGTTTTCCGTTGGATCTGACGCAGCTCATGGCTCAAGAACAAGGCTTACAGGTGGATGAGCAGGGTTATCATAACGCAATGGATGCACAGCGCAAAAGAGCCAAAGAATCTGGTAAATTCAAGGCAGATATGAAGAATATTAAATGGACAACAGTCAGCGAAGGGAACGATTCAACTTTCCTTGGCTATGAACAGATAACGGCTGAAGCGAGTATCAAACGTTACAGTGTGATGGATGGAATTGTATTGCTTGTATTAGATGAAACACCGTTTTACGCAGAATCCGGAGGACAGATCGGTGATACGGGAACTATAACAGGCGCTGGTATTGATCTTATTGTCAATGATGTTCAGAAAGAAAATGATATTTTTATTCATTACTGCTCAGGCGATTTCGAAGAAACGAATATTAGTAATACAGTAATGTGTTCCGTGGATGGACCGCGCAGACAAAACATACGCAAGAATCACACCGCAACCCACTTAATGCATGCTGCACTGAAAGAAGTGCTGGGTGATCATGTGAACCAGGCTGGTTCACTTGTGCATCCGAATTATTTACGTTTTGACATAACACATCACGAAAAAATAACCGCTGATGAGCTTCGCCAAATTGAGACCATCGTAAATCGCGAAATATTGGATAACACAGATGTGATGACCTCAGTTAAAGATTATGAAGATGCCCGCAAGGAGGGGGCTGTTGCATTTTTCGGGGAAAAATATGGTGATACAGTCAGGGTCTTGACCATTGGTGATTTTTCCAAAGAACTTTGTGGTGGAACACATGTTAATCGTACTGGAGATATTGGGTTTTTTAAAGTGACGGAAGAATCTTCTCTGGCAGCTGGAGTACGGAGAATCGTTGCAGTGACTGGCCCGAAAGCAGTTGAGTATGTTCAGCAGCAGTCTGCTGTTGTTGAAGATCTGCAATCAAAATTAACAAGTTCTGCAGAAGATTTAAGTGCACGCGTGGTTCAGCTTCTCCAGCATAAAAAGGATCTGGAAAAAGCGCTGAAACATAAGCAAAAATCATCTTCATCCTTTGATCCGCAAAAAATCATATCAAAAGCTAAAAAAGCTGGTGGCAAACAAATTGTTATTCATGAAGCGGATGCTGCAGATATGGATACGCTCAAACAATTTGGTGATCAATTGTTGAATGAATTGGATTCTGGCATTGGTGTTTTAGGGTCTACGGCAGGCGAAAAACCGGGTATTGTCGTGGTGGTTACAAAAGATTTAAATGAAGCTGGAATCAATGCTCCTGAACTGGCAAAATCCATCGGTGCCATCATGGGTGGTGGTGGTGGCGGTAGGCCTCATTTAGCAACTGCAGGGGGAAAAGATAAGTCCAAGTTGAAAGATGCCTTAAAGAAAGCTGAAAAAATTATAAAAGACGCATTGCACGGATAAAATGCAATACAAGCAAGATGGAGATACATATATTATTCACATTCAGCAGAATGAGCAGGTCATGGCTACTCTTACTCAATTCTGTATTGATCATGAAATTCAAAATGGACAGATTTCAGGAATAGGTGCAATTAAAGATATTGAGCTGGGTGCTTATGTCCTGGAGGAACAAGAATATATTGTTTATAATGTTAAAGAAATATGGGAACTCACATCATATCAAGCGAACATTCAGCTGAAAGACGGGGAACCATTCATCCATGCGCATATTAATATCAGTGATCATAAAATGAATGTCAAAGGCGGTCATTTATTCGAAGCAACTGTAGCAGCTGTAGGAGAATTTGTTTTGCGGAAGATTAATACAGATGGGAAACGGGTATTGGATCCCGAAATTGGTTTGGCAACAATGTGTTTTATCGATTGAGACATGATGAGTAAAAAAATTGTCAGAACAGAAAATGCACCACTGCCGATTGGTTCATACAATCAAGGTATCATATCAAATGGCTTTGTTTTCACCGCTGGTCAAATAGCCATCGATCCATCAACAGGAAAACTTATTGCGGGCAGTTTTCAGGATCGGGTTGAGCAAGTATTCAATAACCTTGAAAATATTTTAATAGCTGCGGGAAGTGATTTGTCTAAAGTTGTGAAGTTCACAGTTTTCTTAACCGATATGAATAATTATGCCGATGTGAATGAAGTCTTTAACAGCAGGATAGATGAACAAGTCGCACCGGCCAGGTCCCTGGTGGCTGTGTCAGGCCTCCCTGCAGGAACAGATGTTGAAATTGAATGCGTTGCAGTGATAAATGAATGAAACGATTCATTATATTAATCATATGCTGTACTTGGTTATATCCCCAGGGAGCAGATTCTCTAAAGTCAAAATCACCTGCAAAAGCAGCACTGTACGGTGCCATGTTTCCCGGCGGCGGTCAAGTTTATAATGGTAGGTGGCTTAAGGGAGCGTTACTTTTGTCCCTGGAAGCAGCGGCAATTTATCAATGGTATTCAAATGGGGATATTTATAAAAAATATGAATCAGGGAATTATAGTTTGTCAAAACATCGCTATCTTGAGAAGCGCAATAAATTTGTCTGGTGGGCAGTGTTTATATATGTCTACGGTATGATTGATGCAGTAGTGGATGCCCATTTGAATCCATTCAACAGCGTCATGGCAGAAAATATTGAATCATCAGAAACGAATAATGAGGAAGAATGAGTAATCAACGGGAACAATGGGGATCAAAACTTGGCTTTATCCTAGCCGCTTCTGGATCAGCTGTCGGAATCGGTAACATCTGGAAATATCCACACATGGCCGGTCAAAATGGCGGTGCTGCATTTACAGTTGTATATCTGGTGTGTATTCTGGTGGTGGGTCTATCGATTGTGATTGCTGAATTTGTCATAGGTAGAAGAACACAATTAAGTCCGGTTGGGGCATTTGAAACACTGGCTCCTAAAACAAACTGGAAATGGGTGGGATTTCTTGGTGTGGCTTCTGCTTTTGTGATTCTTTCCTTCTATGGTGTTGTGGGCGGTTGGATAATGAAATATATAATTATCTCCGTCACTGGCGGTTTTAAAGAGTTGGCGGGAGATCCGGCTGCAGCAGGTAGTGTTTTTAATAATTTTATAACGGGTACATGGAGCCCCATTTTCTTTCAAGTTATTTTTATGACCGTTTGTATTTGGGTCATCGTTAATGGTGTTAAAGGCGGAATTGAAAAATGGTCTAAGATCATGATGCCGCTTATTATTATTCTATTGGGCGCGCTCGCTGTGCGGGGTATGACGCTCCCCGGAGGGATGGAAGGAATTTCATTTTTATTTAATCCGCGCTTTGAAGATTTAACTGCTTCCAGTGTTGTCCTAGCTTTGGGGCATTCATTTTTTACATTGAGCTTGGGCATGGGAACAATGATCACCTATGGAAGTTATCTTGGACGAAAACAAAATTTACTCAATTCAGCTTTATGGGTTATTGCTCTGGACACAGCCATCGCTATGCTTGCAGGAGTGGCTATTTTTACAACAGTGTTTGCCTTGGGTGCGAATCCAGCTGAAGGACCTGGACTGATCTTTCCGGCACTTTATGGGGTACATTGTTCTTTTTTCTGCTTTTTATGGCTGCGCTTACATCAGCGATATCTATCCTGGAAGTCGTCACTGCTTACTTCATCGATCAAAAAGGGTGGACCAGGAAAAAAGCGACTATTCGATTTGGATTAGTCATTACAATCGTGGGTGCTTTTTGTTCGTTTTCACTGGGTGGAGGAATTAACATAACAGAGTTTCTCGGTATGTCATTTTTTGATTTTATGGATTACTTATCCTCTAAATACATGTTGCCCATCGGCGGTATGCTAACAGCGATATTTGTCTTGAAAAAATGGGGTGTTGATCATTTTATTGAAGAACTTAAAACAGGCATGGACAAGTCCATTATTTCTAAAGAGATTATTATTGTCTTATTGGGCATCGCTGCAACGGTCGTTGGATTTATTATTATTAACGAAGTACTTGATATTGCCTTTGGGATCAAACTGATCCAATGATCATCTCTCGTATCATCAAACCTGAATCCGCTGTTTATAAAACGCTATCGACGTTTTCGGAAAAGCTGGATCGTTTAATGAAACTGAAACCGTTGAGTTGGTTTGCTGTTTGGATAATGATGACCTCCGGTACCAGTGCCCAGCAGGCTATGTCAGACCGCTATATTTACTGGGATATGTCATTGGCCGGTGTTGGATTAATTACCTTATTAATTGTAACGGTTATCACTACCATCATTTTCAAAAAAGAAAAAATTTCATTTACAAACATCGATTTTAGTCTCACATTTATAATACACCATATCATCTTTGCTTTGGTTTTGTTCATGACAGGTTGGGGCTGGTTAAGCTGGTTAAATGGAGACTTCTTTGTTACTCTTAAACATTTTTCCCCATATGGTTTGGTATATATTTCAGTACTACTCATCTATCAAATTGACTTGGATGTAATCCCTGTAAAAGGCTATCAGCCAGGTAAAGGATTGATTGCAGTATGTTCCCTATTGGTGATAGCTGGTGCGCTTATTGGAATAAGATTTGATGACCCTGTAATCAGTACAGCAGCTGCAGTCATTGCACCTTTTTATTTAATAGCGATTGTGTTTCCTGAACATAAGCGCCATATTGAACGCGCACGTATTTATCCAGTATTTATTGCAGCCATGTTTGTTTCTGTTCGTTTACCATGGTTTTTGATCCCTTTAGCAATTCTCTTTTTTGGTTTACGAACTTATCATTACTTTCGCTATAACATCATTTTTCCAACGTTTGCTGTAGACCATGATTGAAATAGCCGAAAATAAATGTGATTTTTGTGGGTGCTGTGTAGGTGTTTGCCCAGTTAATTGTATTGAAGTTAAGGAAGCAGAAATCAGTGTTGACCATGATATTTGTATCGATTGTGATATCTGTGTTTATGTGTGCCCCATTGAAGTCTTAAGCCAGACTGATCCTAAAAAATCCTCTAAAGCGGCGGCTTAATATGTGGAAAGAACAAAAGGAATTCGACTGTATAGTCGTTGGAGGAGGACCCGCCGGTTCAACATTCGCCCGAGTTGCTGCTGAAGGCGGACTTTCAGTATTACTTTTAGAGAAAGACCGCGATATTGGCGTACCCGTGCGCTGCGGAGAAGCCGTCAGTGATGCCGGTCTACGCATTTTTCATGAACCGGATCCACGCTGGATAGCATCTACCATCAACCGTATTAGGCTGATTGCACCCAATGAAACAATGGTTGAATTTGATTTACAACAAAAAGGGTATATTCTTGATCGCCGCATATTTGATTATGATCTTGCAGAATACGCTTCTAGTGCAGGCGCTCAAATCGTAACTAAAGCTTATGTAGATGATGTAATTATTGAAAACGATAGAGTCGTGGGTGTTAAAGGCACACATGTGGGTGAACGGTTTGAAAAGCGGGCTAAAATTGTTGTGGGTGCTGATGGTGTAGAAAGCAGAGTAGGGCGCTGGGCCGGTCTCAAAACAACGGTTAAGCTTAAGAATATGGAATGCGGTATCCAGAAGACGGTGACAGGCATCGATGTGGATGACCATATGTTTGAATTCTATTTATCCCGCAGATGGGCTCCTGGGGGGTATTTATGGGTATTTCCTAAAGGGAAGAATAAAGCCAATATCGGAGTGGCTATTTCCGGGTATTATGCTAAAGATGGTAAAGCTGCCCACAAATTCCTTGATGAATTCCTAGCTTGGAAATATCCCAAAGCATCTGTATTGACAACAGTAGTGGGCGGAATTCCCATTGATAAAACAGTGAAGCAAATGGTGATGGATGGGCTCATGCTGGTCGGTGATGCCGCGCACACGGTCAATCCGGTGACAGGCGGGGGCATTGTGCCTGGTATGCGCAGTGGATTACTGGCGGCAGAAACGGCTGTAAAAGCACTACATAATGGCGGCCCTGTACGTAAAAACCTGGCTGCCTACGAAAAGGAATGGCACAAGATCGGCGGCAAGAACCATGAAAGATTTTACCGCATCAAAGAAACCATATTCCGATTTACGGATGATGACTTGAATCGCATTGCCGATGGCATTTCAGCGGTACCGGCCGATGATCGTAGTTTGCTTAAACTTTTCTCTATAGCTGTCCGCAAAAAACCATCCTTACTGTTTGACGTTATCCGTGTTTTTGCCGGAATGTAATGAACCGTCAAGAACTCCTCCGCGAACTCGATCTCTCTACTTACATAGCATTTGATTTTGAAACGACGGGCTTAAGCTCGGAAAATGATCGTATCATCGAAATTGCTGCCATCAAATTTGAAGGGGGCGAAGCTGTTGATAGATTTGTTACTTTGGTCAATCCTGAACGTCCCATTGATTCATTTATCACTGACATCACAGGTATTTCTAATGCCATGGTTTCAGACGCCCCGATCGAGCGCAATATCGTCGATAATATCATCAATTTTCTTGAAGATTTTCCGCTGGTTGCACACAATATTTCTTTTGACATCAGTTTTTTGAATCTGCTTTGTGATCGCTATGATAAAAATATTGTTGAGCACCAATTATATGATACTCTACCAACACATAGCCTGGGTTCCATTGCAGAATATTTCAACTTATCCGCAGTAGGAGCCCATAGGGCCGAAGCTGATACTGAAAATACCGGTATCATTTTTCAGCATTTGGTTCATGAAGCTGCCAGTTATCCTTTGGAAGTATTCTCCAAAATAGTGGCTGTTTCCAAAAATCATGATATGCATAATAAATCATTATATATAAATATCAATAATTATCTAAAAAAAGAGGGAAATCTAAAAACGGGATTAGTGGAATCTGAATTAGACAAACAATTGTATAGTAATGCATTTGTAGCTCAAGGAAATAGTAACTTATCGGAATTAACAGTTGAAGATGTTTTTACTGAAGGTGGCCGATTAAACAAAGTTATGGATACATTTGAACATCGCATTGCACAACAGGAATATGGCGAATATGTTTTAGAGACGCTGAATAAAGAACAAAGTTATTGTGCCATTGAAGCAGGTACAGGACTGGGTAAATCCATGGCTTACTTATTCCCTGCATTGCAAAAAGCTTTCAATAATGAAAATGAAAATCCTGTTGTTATATCGTGTCATACAAAACATTTGCAGGATCAGCTGTTTAATAAGGATCTGCCATTGTTGGCAAAGGCACTAGATGTGCCACTCCATGCAATCATACTAAAAGGACGGAGCAACTATATTTGTTTAACACGGCTAAACTGGCTAATAACGGATGCAGCGCAATTGTTACATAAGGATGAAATTGAATCATTATTTCCTATTATTGTTTGGCTCCATGTAACGCAGACAGGTGATTTATCAGAATGCGCAGGTTTCTGGGGGTGCCGGCCGTTTAAAGTTGCAGAAATGATCCAAAGCGAACCGGGGTTTTGTACGACTTCATTATGCGCGCCAAATGACGGCTGCTATTTTGGGCCTATTCGTCAGGCAGTTCAGGATTCCCAGGTGATCATCGTGAATCATGCATTGTTGTTATCCAACATGAATAATCCGGGATTGTTACCGGAATATGAAGCTGTCATTATCGATGAAGCGCATAATCTAGTGGATGTTGCTTATGATCAACTAACTCTTGAAGTAAACATGTTCAAAGTGAATGCTATTCTGGATATCATGGATCCCAAAACCACTAGTGCCAAACGCTGGGGGCAAAAGATAGAAATGTTGTTTGATGATAATCCTGAAATAAAAATGCATTACAAAGCATTACAAACAGGTTGTGAAACATCTCGTAAGAATGGCCTGGAATTTTTTAAGGATCTTGCCAATTCAATCGCTGACAGAATTAATGACAAAGTTCCCTATCCCCAGCATATTATGTTGGAAAATCTGCTAGAAGGCTATAACAATGTTTTCCCACAAATTCAGGAATTTGAATTAGCGTTAGCCGAAGTTAGTGAAGCACTAAAAGGGATATTGAATCAACTACAAAAGCTGGATCCTGGTAAAGAGGAATTGGGTGAAATGAATCAATTATTTGAACGCAGTTTGGAGGCCATTGTAGCACTGCAAACAGAAATTGCATTACTAACTCATGATCAGCAGAATAGCTGGGTATATTGGCAGCAGGGTCAGTATCGTCAGGGACGAGGCAGGGAAAAAGACTTACACGTTTCTGTAAATGGAGCTCCCATCGATATTGCAGAGGACTTAGCGAACACATATTTTCAATCTATAAAACAATGTGTTTTAACGTCAGCCACTTTGCGTGTTGAAGAAAGTTTCGATTATTTCCTCCAGCGCACAGGTTTGGCATTTTTGGATAATGAAGATGTACACACGATGGAATTTCATAGTCCGTTTTACTATGAAGATCAAGTTCGATATTATCAATTCCAGGGAAAAAATGGTCAGAACCCAAGTCTGATTGCTGACGTTATCTATGAATGTCACGAACGTTATGGTAAACGGATAATGGCCTTGTTCACATCACGGCAGGCATTAAATCATGTTTATCATGAACTAATGAAAAAACCATTAGGACGGAAGCTTCCAGTTTTTGCTCAGGTATCGGGTACATCCCGATATGCTATGCTGAAAGGAATGCACAGAACAAAAAACGGAATTTTACTAGGGACAAACGCATTTTGGGAAGGTGTGGATTTACCACGTGACTTACTGGAAATATTGATCATATCAAAATTACCTTTCAGTGTTCCAACTGCACCTCGTGTACAGGCTTACAGTAATATGCTGCAGCAACAAGGCAGGAATTCGTTCATGGAATTCAGTGTTCCTGAAGCAGTGATTCGTTTTCGGCAGGGATTCGGACGGTTGATCCGCACGATTGAGGATGCAGGCTTATTTATCGTGATGGATGAGCGGGTCGTGAAAAAGCGTTATGGATCTGCATTCAGTGATGCCATTCCGGTGCGCATGCAGACATTTAATGGTATTGAAGAATTAATTATGTGATAGTTATCAAATCAGCAAGGATGAGTTCTTTTTCATCCTTTTCTTTTATTTTTTTGGCCAGGTTTCTAGCAATTTTTATATATTTATTCTTTTCTTCTGTTTTTCCGGCAAGGGCTGCAGTTCTGGCTAATGCTTCATGGGCGTAGCTTAAGTAGAACGGTTCCTCATTTTCGCTGAATTCCAAACATAATTTTCCATACTTTTCAGCTTGTTCCAGATTGCCGACTAAGGCATAACAACGGGATATTTGCCAGCAGCCGATGCTTTTTTGGCGGTTCGTGCAATCCTCCCGCTTGGACCAATGAAATAATGATGCTATGGCGTAGTGTACCATTTCTTCATTTTCTTCATCAGAACGATTTTCTTTATCAATCAATTTCCACGTTTCATTGAAGCAATGGGTGGAAAAATGTTTATGGAGTTCGGCTTTGTTTTCGAAATCGAGGTCGTTCACGGTATTATGAAGTCATTTTCGCCAATAGTTCTTTCAACAACTTCACACAGACCATAGCGGTCATATCATTGATATCGCGATCGGGATTGTATTCAACGATGTCAGCACCTACAATTTCATAATCCAGGTTTTGGATCATTTCCAGTGCTTGGCGAGTGGTTAATCCTCCTGGTTCATGGTGGGAAACACCGGGAGCAAAGGCCGGATCAAGTCCATCCAAGTCTATGGAAATATAAACCGGCCCGTCAAAATCAAAATTCATGGATGAGTCAAAATTGATCATATCGTGGACTTCAACGTCGAATTTGTCAATTTGCGTTTGCTGTGCTGGATTAATTGTGCGAATACCCACTTGTACGAGTTTATTCACCAATCTATTTTCCATGATGCGAGCAAAAGGGGAGGCATGGGAGTATGGATTATCTTCGAAATTATCATACAGGTCCGGGTGGGCATCGATATGAAAAATATTTAGCTTTTCATATTTTTCAGCGAATGCTTTAATAATGGGAAATATAACGGAGTGATCGCCCCCCAGCGAAAGCGGTTTAATTCCTTTATCCAATAAACCACGAATACTTTCTTCAATTTGATCCATGGCATCGCTACCAGTCGTCAATTCAACATTGCCAACATCACTCCAACAGGGATTATTTCTGAAATCCACTCCATTTTCAGCGCAGAGGTTGATAGAATACGATTCCAGGTTTTTCCTGATGACGTCAGGCGCATTGGCCGGCCCCCGCATGAATGAGGAGTTTTCGTCTAAAGGGAAGCCAATAACAGAGATTTGTAGATTGGACATGAATGAATTTAATAAAGTATAAATGATATTTTATTGTATTGATTCCCCTCATAAATTCCCCAATGGGTACCCTGTCTATTTCGAAGACGTTCCTGCATACAGAAGATCTGCAGTCTTTTCTCGTGGCGCCCGGTAAGGTCCGCCTGACTCCTGACGCTCGTCAAGCCATCAAGAAATCTCATCAAAATCTTAAAGTACTTCTTGCCAGTGGTATCCATATCTATGGCGTCAATACCGGTTTTGGCAAGTTAAGCAAGGTGTCCATTCCAGAATCAGACCAAAAACAATTACAACTGAATTTGGTGAGAAGCCATTCAGCCGGAGTGGGAAAACCTTTCGATTCCGGAATAACTCGCCTAATCATGATCTTAAAATTGATGACATTCGCCCAAGGATATAGCGGTGTGCGACCAGCAGTTGCAAAGCAATTAATTGAATTTATCAATCATGATATTTTACCGGTCATTCCCCGACAGGGATCAGTGGGAGCCAGTGGCGATCTGGCACCGTTAGCGCATTTAGCGATGGGACTTATCGGTGAGGGAGATGTTCATTTTCAGGATCGTATTATGCCAGCATTGGTAGCAATTAAAGAAGCGGGTTTAAATCCATTGGAGTTGGAAGCAAAAGAAGGCCTGGCTATGATCAATGGAACACAAGTATCTGCTGCTTTGGGGATAAAAGCGTTACTTGCTGCTGATAACATAATGAAAACAGCAGATATTTCCGGTGCTATGTCTGTGGAAGCCAGTCTTTCCAGCCGGAACGTATTTGAAGCCAAGATCCATAAATTAAAAAAACACCCTGGTCAGATTGAGTCTGCGGGTAATGTGTGGCGGTTATTGGAGAAAAGTGCGATTGTTGATGATCACGCAGATTGTGACCGCATCCAGGACCCCTACAGTTTCCGCTGTATTCCTCATGTTCATGGCGCCAGTAGAGAATTATATAAATCTGCTAAAGATATAGTAGAAAATGAAGCCAACAGCATCAGTGATAATCCGCTTATTTTTTCAAATAAGGAAATTCGAAGCAGCGGCCACTTTCATGCTGAAGCTGTTGCTCAGGCACTGGATATATTATCAATTTCAATCTCTGAAATTGGTGCAATTTCTGAACGCCGTATCAATTATTTCATGAAAGGTATTGATGATAAAATACCCATGTTTGTTGCGCATGACCCCGGATTAGAGTCCGGTTTTATGTTGGCCCAAGTCACAGCCGCTGCCCTGGCTTCAGAAAATAAAACGCTGGCTCATCCGGCTTCGGTGGATTCAATATCCACATCGGCCGGGCAAGAGGATTTGGTCAGCATGGCGCCTTGGGCCGGCCGCAAATGTTTGCGCATAATTGAAAACGTCACCCAAATATTAGCGATCGAACTGTACGTCGCCGCCACCGCTACGGCAGAATTTCATAAGGGGCTGCAGCCGGGGGTGGGTTCCAAAAATGTTTTAAACCTGTTGAAACGCTACATCCGCCTTTCAAAAGGGGATCATCCATTGCATGAAGATATGGCAACAATTGCTGGATTGATTCGAAGTGGTAAAATTGTTGATAGCGTAATAAAATCTGTAAAATTGGAATAACATTGAAAAACCGTCCGCCATTTGAGGTAGCACTCACATTTGATGATGTGCTTCTTGTACCGCAAAAATCATCTATTCTTCCGAGAAAAGTTGATATTCGTACGCGACTGACAAAAGATATAGCGATGAATATTCCACTATTGAGTGCCGCCATGGATACGGTGACAGAAAGCAGGATGGCGATTGCGCTGGCACGTGAAGGCGGCATGGGTGTAATCCATAAAAATTTGACAATTGTAGATCAGGCGAAAATGGTCGATCGTGTAAAACGATCTGAAAGTGGTATGATAATGGATCCTGTTACCATGGATAAAGATAAGACTATCCGCGAAGCAAAAGCAGCCATGTCCCATTATCATGTAAGCGGTCTGCCTGTATTGGATGGTGATAAACTGGTAGGCATTCTCACCAATCGAGATATACGTTTCGAAACGAACCTGGATCTGAAAGTATACGAACGGATGACAAAAGAGAACCTTGTCACAGTACCAGTGGGGACAACATTGGAAAAAGCAAAAGATATCTTGCAGGAACATCGCATTGAAAAGTTATTAGTTGTTGATGATAAAGGCAAACTGGCTGGATTAATCACTGTAAAAGACATCCAGAAAAAGGAAGATTTCCCCAATGCATGTATAGATAAAAATGGCCGTTTGCGCGTCGGTGCCGCGGTGGGTGTTGGCGTAGATTCATTGGAGCGAGCAGAAGCACTTGCTGATGCCAATGTGGATATTGTGGTTATCGATACAGCCCATGGGCATTCCGTAGGTGTTTTAGCTAAAGTAGCATCCATAAAGAAAAAGCTGGGCGATCGTATTGGACTGATCGTTGGTAATGTAGCCACGGCTGATGCAGTGGATGCATTAATAGATGCTGGAGTTGATTGTGTAAAAGTTGGTATTGGTGCCGGAGCAAGCTGCACAACGCGTGTTATAGCCGGTGTAGGTGTCCCGCAATTAACTGCTGTGATGAATTGTGTTAATGCTGCATCAAAAAAAGATATTCCTGTTATTTCTGATGGTGGAATTCGCTATAGTGGTGATATCGCAAAAGCCTTGGCTTCAGGAGCTGAATCAGTCATGCTGGGCAGCCTTTTAGCCGGGATGGAAGAAAGCCCGGGAGAAACAATATTATACGAAGGCCGGCAGTATAAAGCGTATCGCGGAATGGGTTCTATGGGTGCCATGAAAGAGGGCAGCGGCGACCGTTATTTTCAGGAAGGTGCAGAAGCGACCAAATTGGTGCCTGAAGGTATAGAAGGAATTGTACCATACAGGGGATCCGTTCGCAATTCGATTCATCAACTCATGGGCGGTTTGAAAGCATCTATGGGTTATTGCGGAGCGAAAGATCTAAAAATCTATCACAGCAAAGCTGAATTTGTACAGATTACTGCTGCGGGAATGAAGGAAAACCATCCCCATGAAGTGCGTATCGTAAAAGAAGCTCCGAACTATCAGATCTCTGAAGGATAATTTATTTGAAAGATTGTATGGATGAGTTATTAATAATATTCCAACCAATTAATTTTATCTTTCTTTTTAATTATAGTCTTTTACTTTAAAAATAAAGTTCTTTAAACAACAAAAGCCCTCCAGATCATTCAGGAGGGCTTTTTGTTTTATAACGAGTAAAATATTTACGCCAGAGAATTTAAATGACGCGTAATACGGGATTTGCGTCGTGCAGCAGTGTTCTTTTTGATCAAGCCCTTTCCAGCTGCTTTATCAATAATACTGACTGCTTTTTTATAAAGCTTTTCTGCCTCATCCTGTTTGCTAGAAGTCAAAACATTTTTTACAGCGCTGCGCAATTTGGACATATCAGCAATATTCTTATCGCGTCGACTTTTGTCTTGTCTTTCCCGCTTAATTTGTTGGGGATGTCTATCCATAAATTAAATATCCTTTTTATTTAAAATTTCGGGTCGAAAATTATCGTTTTAATGGTTAAAACCCAAAGGAAGAATTACTGATTTTCATGATTTGAAATGCACTTAAAATCGTGTATTTTTGTCCATGGATAAAATTGTACTCCTACATACTGTTCCTATTTTCAGGGATTTAAGCGATAAAGATGTTATTGCTATGTCTGATAAAATGGTGTCTCGCTCGTACAACCAAGGCCAATTGATCCTTCTCGAAGAAGCCACAGGTGAAACATTCTTTGTTATTGCCAATGGCAGTGTCAAGATCACACGCCTGAGCGAAGATGGCCGAGAAGTTATTCTAGCCATATTAGGCGAAGGAGATTTCTTCGGAGAAATGTCTCTGCTCGATGGTGGCGGCCGTTCGGCAAACGTTGTTGCCTTAGAAGAGGCTGAAGTGCTGACACTTGCCAGGAATGACTTTCTGGATATATTGCAGAAATTTCCAAAAATTGCCATTAGTTTATTGGAAGAATTAGCTCTCCGATTAAGAAAAAGTGATCAGCAAATTGAAAGCCTTTCCTTAAGTGATGTAGAGCATCGCATCGGCATGACACTCGTTCGTCTTTCTGAGGAACTGGGGAAAATCAAAAACGGTAAAGTGAGTATTTATAATCTTCCCTATCAGCAGGATATTGCGAATATGGCTGGAACTTCCAGGGAAACAGTATCACGAACTTTTTCGTTACTAG
>JYMV01046112.1_pt1 | contig 16382 bp, 9 predicted proteins | sample 338911 | NCBI WGS metagenome assembly JYMV01 (sample SAMN03354496, study PRJNA234377) | hydrothermal vent metagenome | biome: Deep sea; feature: Hydrothermal plumes at the Eastern Lau Spreading Center, Western Pacific Ocean; material: Seawater | place: Tonga | collected 2009 | depth 2000 m m
TGCCAATCCTGCCATATGCGCACTGAAGATGGTTCGTTTACCCATGATTTTTTTGGCGTTGATATTAACTTAACAAGGGATATTTCTGAAGATGATAGTGTGCAATATAAAGCTGTAGAATATTTATTGCAAAGATCCGTAGAACTTGAATTTGGAAATTTAACTATAGAAAACAATAATATATTAAGTATTCCAATTGCTGTGATTAGCCTAACTGGACATTCGCTCCCATCAGGTACCTCTTTTTCTCGTGAAGCTTGGCTGGAAACCATTGTTAAGGATGCTAATACAGATAATATATTATTCTCATCAGGAAAAATTGAAGAGATTGCGTCAGAATTGGAGCTTTCCGATTCCAATTTACTTTTATATACATCTTATTTAATTGGTGAAACTGGAGAAATAGTAACTTCAGTAATGGATGCAGTTAGTATAGATAGAAAAATGCTTTCAGCATTTGGTATTGATTTTGATACGCTAAAGTACAAATTTGATGATATACCTCAGAATATTAGTGCAATTGATTCTCTTTCAATTAGCACTAGAATGCGTTTTAGAGCCTTTAAGCCTTCTTTGCTCGTAGAACATCCAGAATTACTTGCCAGACAGCCTGTTTTTGAAATGGCACGTATTGATACCACTTATATTATCCCTTAGAGAGCTTATTGCAAACTGTTACAATAAAGCAAGAGGCTAGAAAGGGGAAGACAGTTTACTTTGTAATGAAGAACAATATTTAATAATTAAGAATAGGAACAGAGATGCTTAGAAAATTTGCCTACATAACACTTATTTCACTTGCATTACCACAAGGGTACAACATGGAACTGGTGAGTTTCATGGATTTTGGCCAGGATGTGTCTGATATTACCGGTTTCTATCAAGATGGTAGAGAATTTGGCGTAATTGGTTTGCAGAATGCAGCTGCATTTGTGGATATTACCGATCCATCTAATCCTTTTGAAGTGGGACGGATTTCCGGTGGTAACAGCATTTGGCGGGATCTGAAATACTGGAACCGGCATGTATATATTGGTACCGAAGCATCTGATGGTGTGAAAGTTGTGAGCGTTGATAATTTGGATAACCCAACATTGGTAAGTACCATATCTGATTTTGGTAACAGCCATAATATCCATATTGATGCGGATGGATATCTCTATGTAGTAGGTGCAAGCTCTGCCTGCATTTCCCCAATTGGTGGGGACTTGGTCTGGCGAATATCTGCACGATATTGAAGTCTATAATAACAAGCTTTATGGTGCTGGAATTTATACTGGGGAATTTTATATCATTGATGTAAGTGATAAGACTAATCCCTACACCCTAGTAAGTTATAATACCGGTGGTGGCTATATTAGTACCCATGATTGTGCTGTAACTTATGATGAGCAGTATTTAATTACAGCGGATGAAACTACTGGAGGGCACATCAAAATTTGGGATATTTCCAATTATGATAATATTAATTTAGTGGCTGAGTATATGACCAATCCAAATCATTCAGCCCATAATATTTATGTTAGGCCAGGGACGGATTTACTCATCATGTCTTATTATGCTGATGGTACACGAATATTAGATATTTCTGATCCCACCAATCCCATTGAAGTTGCCTATTATGATACCACGGAAATAGAGGGTGTTTATGTGGGTAATTGGGGAACCTATGCCTACCTACCCAGTGGGTATATAATATCAAGTGATATTGAAAGTGGAAAATTATTTGTACTTTCAACATCTCTACTTATTGCACCTCCAGAATTGGAATATACCGTTAACAATACAGATTTTGCATTGGGAAGTGGTGAATCTGCCTCTGGTACGCTTTCGATTTCTAACACCGGAGATATTGATTCTGAATTAAATTATTTTTTATCAACCAGTCCCTATTCAACTGCAGGCGGGAGTGATTCTTTTGGTAATACTTGGACGGATTCGAATATGAATGACGATTTTGAAAATGATTGGGTGGATATTTCTGATAGCGGTACTCTGTATTCATTCCCCCATAATGATCAGGCCGGGGAATCCGTTAGTATTGGTTTTGAATTCCCCTTTTATGGTGAATCCCACGGTTCTCTTATCATAAATGCCAATGGATGGGTTGGTTTTGGTGAAGATAATTCTGCTTGGGATAATACCAATATTCCCTCACCAAATGCTCCCCGTTCAGCTATATTTGGATTGTGGGATGATTTGAATCCGGAGAATGATAATTGTAACCAATACTGCTCAGGCAATGCCTATTATCATGGCAATGCAGACCGTTTTGTAGTCTGGTTTAATGATGTAGCCCACTGGTACAGTAATTTTGAAGACAGCTATTATAATTTTCAGATTGTATTGTATCCCAATGGGGATATTGATCTTAATTACAATACCCTTACAGGAAGCCATGATGCCACAGTAGGTATGCAAAATGCAGATGGAACAGATGGACTACAAATGGGGCTTGGATCAAACGCTGCCTCAAATAATTTATCAAGATTTGTAAGTACAGGGCCAGATTGGTTAGATTTGGGAGACAATACCTCAGGACAATTAGAATTTGGTGAATCTTCAGCCCATAATTTTGATATTAGTTCGGTTAACCTTTCCCAGGGGGATTATAATGGGTATATTAAAATTAGCTCCAATGGGGGATCTGCTACTTTTCCTGTTTCTCTTGCGGTTGGAGAGGGAAGTGAGATCATGGCTGGTGATGTCAACTTTGACTCTGTTCTCAATGTTTTGGATGTAGTCATCCTGGTAAATTTTATTCTTGAAGTGAACACACCTGACTCCGACCAATTTGCAGCTGGCGATATCAACTCAGATGGTATCCTCAATGTCCTGGATATTGTAAATTTGGTGAATCTGATTCTGCAATAATTTTCCATAAAATTACCTTTTTGATCCTTTTATATCATGATAAATTATTACCATGAAAAAGTGGTCAATTATAAGGTAGTTGCAAGCGATACTCCCTCAATTTCTCCGCTGGGTTTTCGGCAAATATAATGCACGGAATTATCATCCTCGTAATTATGAGGGTGAGATTAAGATTTTCTGCATTAAACAGCCTGCCACCATTTACCGAGACCAGTGGCATATTCCCCATATTTATGCACAAAACACTATCGATATGTTTTTCTGTCAGGGCTATGTGCATGCACAGGATCGCATCTGGCAAATGGAAATGAATCGACGAACGGGAATGGGAACCTTATCTGAGAGTTTCGGCAGTGATGCATTGAGTACGGACCGTTTAATTCGTACATTGGGTTTTAACCGATTGGCTGAAGCAGACTATAAGCTGCTCACCGAAAAACATCATTCCTATTTGGATGCCTATTGTCACGGGATTAATGAATGGCTCCAAAATAATAAACACCCCATAGAATTTATACTTACCGGTATAAAACCAAAGCCTTGGACAGTCTTGGATATATTGGCCTGGGGTAGAGTGATGACCTGGACATTATCGCATGGGTGGTCTGGTACACTCACCCGCCAAGCTATTATAGATAAAGTTGGCCCGGAAATGGCAGAGGAGCTTTCAATCCTGTACCCAGAAGGAAATCCAGTTGAAATACCAGATGGCATTGATATTAATCATCTTCAAGTGGATGAAAAATTCGAGGCTGCAAAGGGTCCCTTTCTAGGCAAGGATATGGAAGGGGGTGGAAGAGGGTCTAACGCATGGGCTGTTTCTCCGGAAAAATCAAATACGGGTAGGCCAGTACTGTGTAATGACACCCATCTGGTTTTGAACACGCCCGGTATCTGGTACCTGAACCATTTACATTCTGAGGATGGTTTTCATTGTTTGGGATCTACCATTCCCGGTCTTCCGGGAGTACTGCTGGGGCATAATGAAGATATTGCCTGGGGAATTACCCTGGCCTTTACCGATGTGGAAGATATTTTCGTAGAAAAAGTAGATGTTACCAATCCGGAGAAATATGAGTATCTGGGAGAATCCCGTGATTTTGAATTAATTGAAGAGGTGATTCAAGTTAAGGGTGAGGACGATCATGTGGAGAAGATTCAATATACTGAGCATGGTCCACTAATCGGATCGGTAACGGAACATAGTGGTCAGGCCATTGCTCTCTGCTCAAAGTCGTTAACACCCAACACCATTTTAGAGGGATTCCTCAAAATTAATGTTGCTAGTAATTGGGATGATTTTTCGCAGGGAGTGGAAAAAATTCAAGCTCCCCAACTTAATTTCACCTATAGTGACGTTCAAGGTAATATTGGGCTTTATATATCTGGCCGAGTGCCCATAAGAAAAAATGGCTATGGCAACTTACCTGTCCCCGGTTGGACAGGTGAATATGATTGGGAATCGGAAATTCCCCATAAAGAAATGCCCCATGTATTAAATCCAGAATGTGGATATATAATTTCATGTAATAATAAAATTACCGATGATGAATATCCCCATTATCTGGGCAATTCATTTATGAATGGCTATCGAGCCAACCGAGTCAAACAGCGTTTTGACGAAACAAAAAAACTGGATTTCCAAGTTTATAAAGATTTGCATTTAGATTTTGCATCCCTCCCTGGAAGACGATTAAAAGAGGGGCTCATAAAAGGCTTTAGAACTGCCAAACCCAAAGCCCAGAAACTGATAGATATCCTTTCTAATTGGGATTGCATCTTGGATAAAAACTCCATTGGGGGTACCGTATATGAAGTGTTTTTATATACCCTGTTAAGGAATACTGTAGAACCCCATTTAGACCAAGATTTGACTGATCAATATTTAGGATTAGGAGAACATCCGCTTCTGTTGCCCGTATCAGAATTATTGGGGAATTCCACGGAAGCTATATTTACAATATTCCAAAATCCAAATTCAAAATGGGTACCTTCTGGTAAAGCCGCATTGCATCTCATCGAAAAGTCATTAGTTGAATCCTGCATTTGGCTTGAGGAAAATTTGGGCTATGAAACTTCAGGATGGGATTGGGGAAAAATTCACCAGATAGAGTTTCAACATAGTATGGCAATCAAGAAACCATTGGATAAGGTCTTCAATGTAGGTCCATTCGAAATTGGCGGGGACACGGATACGGTTCACCAGTCAGCCTTTAATCCATTGGCACCCTATCATGCCACTTCCTGGTGTCCGTCTAATCGAATCATAATGGATGTGGGTAATTGGGATGCCTGTATTGGAATTTCACCTCCCGGGCAAAGCGGTATATTGGGAAGTGATCATTATTCGGATATGGCTGATCTCTGGTTAAAAGGGGAATATGTACCTTTGTATTGGAGTCGGGAAAAAGTGGAAGAAAATAAAGTGTTAACACTTAATATTAGACCAAAATAATCTAATAAATTCATGAAGAAACCTGTATCACCCAATATAAGAATTAATAAAGTATATACCCGAACAGGAGATGGGGGAAAAACCCGCATTGTGGGGGGAGAAAAACGATCAAAAGATGATCCACGGGTTGAAGCCTATGGATCTGTTGACGAACTGAATTCTCATTTAGGTCTCTGCCGTGATTTATTAATCAAAAATAATCGAAATGAGTTTAACGGATTAATTAAGTATCTAAAAATTGTCCAGAATGAATTGTTTGATTTAGGAACACAATTGGCATGTCCTGATGGAGAGTTAATTAATACACTTCCCCAAATTAAAGAGGCATCCATCAACGTTTTAGAATCTGAAATTGATTCTGCCAATTCGAATTTAGGTGAATTGAAATCATTTGTTCTGCCTGGTGGAAGTATATTGAATTCTCAATTTCATATTGCCAGAAATATCTGTCGGCGAGCTGAACGGAGAGCGGTATCATTATCCAAATCAGAATCTGTTGAAGCAATTAATATTATTTATTTAAATCGACTTTCCGATGCATTATTTGTGTGGAGTCGATGGATATCCCATATCTTGAATGATGATGAAAATTTATGGGAACCAACCCGTTAAATTAATAACCAAAAGGGAAAATGAAATTTTTTATAATTACTATTTTATTTGCATCCATATGTTTTGGAATTCGCCCTGATTATTTCCAGCAACATGTGGCGTATGATATAGAAGTAACCTTGGATGACTCTGCCCATACATTACAGGCATTTGAGAAAATAGTCTATACCAATAATTCACCTGACACTCTTGATTTTATTTGGTTTCATATTTGGCCCAATGCCTATAAAAATACTGAGACTGCCTTTGCCAAACAACGGGAACGGTTCTTAAATACGAGCTTCATTTTTTCCGAAGAAAAAAAGAGAGGCTATATTGATAGTCTGGATTTCAAAATTGATGGAGCAGAAACCACTTGGGGATTTCATCCCGATTGGATTGATGTGGCAAAAGTGCAACTGCCAAAGTCCTTGCCTCCTGGTGATGTTATTACCATTGAAACCCCATTTTTTGTCAAACTACCCAAGGTGTTTTCACGACTGGGTCATACGGGTAAACATTATGAAATTACCCAGTGGTATCCCAAGCCGGCAGTATATGATCATTTGGGCTGGCATCCCATGCCCTATCTGGATATGGGTGAATTCTACAGCGAATTCGGCAGCTTTGATGTAAAAATAACCCTCCCCCAAAAATATCGGATTATGGCAACAGGCGATTTAGTAAATGGTGAGGAGGAATATGCCTGGCTGGATTCCCTGGCTGCTGAAGGTGATTCCCTCCATGCATTGGAGAAAAAGGCTTTTAAGAAAGCCATTAAAAAATTGAAAAAAGCTGGAAAAAAGAAAGGGGAGAAAAAGAACTTCCTGCAAAAGCTGAAAGCAAAATTTAAAAAGGAAAAGAAAGAGAGAGAGACGCCCATACTTAAAACACTTCATTTTCATCAGGATAATGTCCATGACTTTGCCTGGTTTGCAGATCCAAAGTGGATTGTGAGAAAAGGTTTTCTTGCTCTAGCTGACTCCACCAGAGAAGTGACTCTCTGGAGTATGTATCATCCCAAAAATGCTGAATTGTGGGAAAACTCAATTGAATATCTTCATGATTCCGGTTATTGGTATAGCGTGTTTAATGGTGATTATCCCTACAACCATATTACTGCAGTGGATGGTGATATGAGTGCCGGCGGGGGCATGGAATACCCGAATATCACCGTCATTTCAAAAATGGGTTCCAAACATTTATTAGAAATGGTCATCATGCACGAAGTAGGTCATAATTGGTTTTATGGAATTCTGGGTAGCAACGAAAGAGATCATACCTGGATGGATGAGGGATTGAATGAGTTTAATAATATCCGTTATTGGGAAGCGAAATATGGTGATGAAAATCGCAAATGGATTGTAAATGAATTTACTCAAGAAAAGTTGGGACCTTTTAGTGTTGGTAAAAACCTGCAATTCGGATTTTTCGAATATGCGGGCTATTCCTCATGGGTGAAAAAGGGCGATGAAGAGCCAATGGAAACGTCTGCAAATGCGTTTAAACAGCGGACGAATTATTGGTTGAGTTACTCCAAACCATTACTATACACCTGGCATTTATTGGATTATTTAGGTGAGGAAGTCATTGATACCATTATGCACAGTTATTATAGGGATTGGGAATTCAAGCATCCCTATCCAGAGGATTATTTTGCCTATTTTAAGAAATTCAGCAATAAGGATTTGGCCTGGTACACCCATGATGTTTTTTATGAAACGGGCAGGGTAGATTACTCTGTAAAAATTGAGGATAATGAAGCAGTATTTAAAAATTTGGGTGATTTAACCCTGCCTTTTGAAGCCGCATTTTATGATAAGAAGAAAAATGAAATCTCTCGTCATTGGTATGAAAATGTAAAGAAGATTCAGAGGGTGTCACTCCCAGAGGGTACCAAGTCAGTAATCATTGACCCTGATCAAACTCTGCCAGATGGGAACCGCCCCAATAATGCTACATCAAAACCTCTGGCATTCACCTGGGTATTTGACCAGCCCCAATATTATAAGCGTGAAATTTTCTGGATGCCTTGGCTCTTCAGTGGCAATCATTACAATGGTTGGACTCCAGGGCTTAATTTCTACAATGGCTTCGTACCTGGGTATGATTACGGAATTGGCTTTCGACCCATGTGGGATTTCCTGAATGAACAGTTGGTGGGCTCTTTTAGTGCTTCAAAAACAGTCTATGGGTTAGGAAGTTTTTATAGCAGTAATTTCAGCTTTGATGCTGCCAGAAATTCCGGTAGAACCGGAGCACACTTTGAATTTAAAGGTAAACGCAAAAAACATTTAGAAAGATTTCCAGTGTGGAAGACAATCTTTAATATAGATTACCATAATATTCTCGAAAATGCAGTTGATTCTGAGTATTATGATTCCGGGGAGTCTGCCACAGGATATGCTGAAATGGAACTCTACAATCGCCCTAATCCCTTTTTGACCTATTATTTTCGAACAGCCGTTAAAACAGGGATAGTGAACAGTCAATTCCTGCGTTTTAACCTGCAGACCAACATTTATTATAAATTTACCAAGAAATTAAAAGCAAAACTCCGAATCTGGGCTGGGGGATTTTTAGATGCCACAGATTTACCCCGACAGTATCGCACTTATCTCAGTGGAAACATCGACCCGGACTTTCGCAATAACTATCTATTTAATCGGACAGCGGATGTAAATGATGCGTCTATCGGCACCCGCCAGTATGATATTGGCGGACCATCACTGCATGGATTGATTTTAGATGAAAATGGTAAAATGCTGGGAGTGGATAGCTGGGTTATTTCAGCTAATTTTGAAATGAATATACCCAAAGTACCGGGTAAGCCCTTTATGGATGCTGCCATAATTCCCGGGGGAGACTCCTATTTTGATTTTGGGCTGAAAAAAACTTTTGGTCCCCTGTCAATTATTATGCCTCTGTATCAAAGTTGGGATGAGACTCCTTTTGTAACCGATACTGATTGGGTATTGGACCGGCTGAGGTTTTCTCTGACGATTTCCGGATTTAATGCTCGGAGTATGTTTTAAATTAGTCTGGACGTCCTATGTGGGGAAAAAGAGTAATACCATTGCCACTCTTTTCTTTTGTGTTGAATTAGTTATTTGAAAGTATAACTAAAAACGAGTTAAATTAACCCGTCGTGATTTTTCCAAATTGCCGCGACTTAAAAAAATGCAGCTAAAGAGGGTCAAACCGGTTTAGCGCCGGTTTTTTTATTTTATGGCAGAAATACAGAAAATATTATCTAAGCGAATCCTCACATTGGATGGGGCTATGGGTTCTCTCATTCAAACCCACAATCTAATTGAAAATGATTATAGAGGGGAAATCTTATCTGATCATCCCCAGGATTTAAAGGGTAATCATGATCTATTATCTCTCACCTGCCCTGATATAATTGAGGATATCCACAAATCATACCTCAGTGCCGGGGCAGATATCATTGAAACCAATACATTTAATTCCAACGCAATTTCTCAATCTGATTATAACCTTGAAAAGTATGTCTATAATCTGAATTTACAAGCTGCGAAAATTGCACGCAAGGCAGCAGATTATTTCTCAAATCAAACACCTAATCAACCTCGTTTTGTTGCCGGCATATTAGGTCCCACCAGCAGGACAAGTTCCATGTCACCTGATGTTAATGACCCTAGTTATCGCAATGTAACCTTTGATGGATTAGCCGCAACTTACAGCGATCAATGCAATGGATTATTGGATGGCGGTGTTGATATCATAATGGTGGAAACAGTCTTTGATACCCTTAATTGTAAAGCGGCTTTGTATGCAATACAGGAGACATTTGAAAAAAGGGGGAAATCAGTACCTGTTATGGTTTCTGTTACAATTACCGATGCCAGTGGACGTACCCTGTCCGGGCAGACAATTGAGGCCTTTTGGTATTCTGTCCGTCATATGGAACTTTTGAGTGTAGGAATTAATTGTGCCCTTGGTGCTGTAGAAATGCGCCCCTTTCTTGCGGATTTATCTGCTGTTGCAGATGTACCCATCAGTGTGCATCCCAATGCAGGGCTTCCAAATGAATTGGGAGAATATGATCAATCCCCGGAGTTTATGGCAGATATCATTGGAGAATTTGCTAGTAGTGGCTTAGTCAATATTGTAGGGGGATGCTGTGGTACAACACCTGAGCATATAAAAGCTATTTTTCAGAAAGTACAATCTATACCGCCAAGAACAATCCCCAAAATACCAGAATGTACCAAACTCAGTGGATTAGAACCTCTAAATATCGATAAAAATTCTCTCTTTGTTAATATTGGTGAACGAACCAATGTATCAGGTTCCAAAAAATTTGCGAGCCTTATCCGGGAAGAAAAATATGAAGATGCATTGTCAGTGGCAATCCAGCAGGTGGATGGCGGGGCGCAGATGATTGATGTGAACATGGACGAAGGATTACTGGATTCAGAAGCCTGTATGGAGATATTTCTTCGAATGATTGCATCTGACCCGGCAATTTCCCGGGTACCCATTGTGATTGACTCATCCCGCTGGGAGGTCATAGAAACGGGTTTAAAAAACATTCAGGGAAAGGGTGTTGTCAACTCCATTAGTTTGAAGGATGGGGAAGAAGCCTTTTTAGAAAAGGCAGGGAAAATTCAGAAATATGGGGCAGCCGTTATCATAATGTCATTTGATGAAAAAGGCCAGGCAGATACCTATGACCGCAAGATTGAAATTTGCTGCCGATCTTATAATCTACTGACAATTCAGGCAGGATTTTCTCCGGAGGATATCATATTTGACCCGAATATTTTTGCCGTGGCTACAGGACTTGAAGAACACAATGAATACGCCCATGCCTATATTCGTGCCTGTATAAAGCTTAAAGAGTTATACCCTCTTTCCCTTATCAGCGGGGGAGTAAGTAATCTGTCATTTTCCTTCAGGGGGAATAATGCTATCCGTGAGGCAATGCATACCGTTTTCCTGTATCATGCCATACAATCTGGAATGACTATGGGCATTGTTAATCCGGGGCAAATTTCTATTTATGACGATCTGACACCAAAATTAAGAGATGTAATTGAGGATGTTCTATACAACAGATCTCCTGAAGCAGGGGAGAAATTATTAGAAGCAGCCCAGGGCATCCAGCAAAAACAAGCAGTCAAAAAGGAAGACTCAGCCTGGCGGAAACTTCCCATTGGAGAGAGGCTCACATACTCATTAGTGGATGGCATCACTTCTCATATTGAAGAAGATACCGAGGAATCCCGGAAAGAATTAGAGGACCCTGTAAAAGTAATTGAAGGTCCCCTTATGGATGGAATGAACAGGGTTGGCGATTTATTTGGATCTGGAAAAATGTTTTTACCTCAGGTGGTTAAATCAGCAAGAGTCATGAAAAAAGCAGTCACTTATTTAACGCCATTTTTAGAAAAGGCAAAAAAGTCCACCAGCAAAAATGGCAAGATATTATTGGCTACAGTCAAAGGAGATGTGCACGATATTGGTAAAAATATTGTAGGGGTTGTATTGGGCTGTAATAATTATGATATCATCGACCTTGGTGTGATGGTTCCGGTTCAGGAAATATTGAAGACTGCTAAAGAAGAAGAAGTCGACATAATCGGGCTTAGCGGACTTATTACTCCGTCACTTGATGAAATGGTTAATGTTGCATCTGAAATGGAACGAACAGGCGTTAAATTGCCATTATTAATTGGAGGAGCTACGACTTCCAAAGTACACACTGCTATAAAAATAGAACCGGCATATTCACATGGAACCATTTATGTGACCGATGCCTCAAAGAGTGTAGATGTTGTGCGTAAGCTGCTATCTAAAAATAGAATGGAATTTCAAAACGAAGTGAGCGAAGAATATGCCCAAATCCGATTAAAAAGAAGGGACGGTCAAAGAGTAAAATATCTTACAATTTCAGAATCTAGAACTAAAAAATATCAAATAAACTGGGATAATTATTTTCCACCAGAACCTGTCACTAAGAATGCAATAATCCTCAATAATTATCCATTGGAAGAGCTTGTTCCCTACATTGATTGGACACCTTTTTTTACAACATGGGAATTAAGGGGGAAATATCCTTCAATTCTGGAAGATGATAAATATGGAAATGAAGCTACAAAACTATTTAAGGATGCAAAACAATTGCTCAATGAAATAGTTAAAAATAAATTATTAAATGCAAATGCAGTTGTACATATTTTCCCAGCTTCATCAGTGGGGGATGATGTGGAAATTTATGACTTGAATGAAGATGCAATTGCACAAGTCCATTGTCTCCGGCAGCAAATTAAAAAAGCAGATTATCAATTTTGTCTTTCAGATTTTATCGCTCCAAAAGATTCTGGAAAACAGGATTGGCTTGGAGCTTTTGCCGTAACAACTGGTATTGGATTAAATAAAATCGTGGAAGAATTTGAAGCGAATGATGATGACTATAATGCAATTATGGCCAAAGCCCTTGCAGATAGGTTAGCAGAAGCATTTGCTGAGAAATTACATGAACTAACCCGAAAGCAATATTGGGGGTACGCAACAGAAGAAAATTTGTCTTTAGAAAATGTGTTGAAGGAAAAATATTATGGAATTAGACCGGCACCCGGATACCCCGCATGTCCAGATCATTCTGAGAAAGAAATATTATTCAAGCTCCTTAATGCCGAAGTGAACACGGGAATTCAACTTACATCAAATTTTGCAATGGACCCACCTGCATCAGTATGCGGTTGGTATTTTTCACATCCGGAATCCAAATATTTCAGCATCGGAAAAATATCTGATGACCAACTTAAAGATTATTGCCAGCGTAAACAAGTAGATTTGGAAGATATGAAACGATTTATTTCCCCCTTTCTTAAGGAGAATATTCAATCCGAAACCCAATTAGCATGAGGAGTTAAATGAAAGTAATTGAACATATTGACAATGCAAAAGACCCTTTATTCAGTTTTGAAATTATTCCTCCTATAAGGGGGAAAAGCGCCCAGGAAATTATTGATATTGTTAAAGACCTTGAGCCTTTTAATCCGCCATTTATTGATGTTACCAGTCACCCTGCAGAAGCATATTATGAAGAGAATACGGATGGTGAGGTAAAGCGGCGTGTAAGGAAAAAAAGACCAGGGACAATCAGCATATGCGGAATTATTCAGAACCGCTTCAAAATTGATACAGTTGCCCATTTATTATGCCGGGGTTTTACACGGGAAGAAACCGAAGATGCAATTATTGAACTAAATTATTTGGGTATTCATAATATTTTGGCTGTTCGCGGAGATGAGACTAATTATAAAAAACCGGTTCAAGCTGGACGTACCGTTAATGTATTTGCTTCTGATTTGGTGAAACAGCTGAATGATTTGCGGTCAGGTATTTACCTGGATGAAATTATAAATGCAGATCCTGTGGATTTATGTATCGGTGTTGGCGGGTATCCTGAAAAACATTTTGAGGCACCAAACCTCAAAAAAGACATTGAATATTTGAAGCAAAAAGTCGATGCAGGTGCCGATTATATTGTCACACAAATGTTTTTTAATAATGCGGACTTTTTTCATTTTGTGGATGAATGCAGAAAGGCGGGTATAACGGTACCAATTATTCCGGGGTTAAAAATTCTTAATAATCCCAAACAATTAACCTCAATACCAAAAAACTTTTATGTAAACATTCCCACGGAACTTTCCGAAGCAATTGAGAAAAATCCAAAGCATACTCGCGAAATTGGTGTTGAATGGTGTTTAAAGCAATGTGAAGAATTATTGGAAAGTGGTATAATGTGCATTCATTATTACATCATGAGCGGTGCGAGTGCCGTAACAAAAGTATTGAAGGAATTGAATAAATAAATTATCGTAAATTAACCGTCTAGAAAGGAAATGAAATACCATGAGTAACTACCTATTTACATCAGAATCTGTAACTGAAGGGCACCCGGATAAGGTCTGTGACCAAATATCCGATGCCATATTGGATGCAATTCTTAAAAATGATCCAAATGGAAGAGTGGCATGTGAAACCCTCACCACTACAAATTTGGTAATAATTTCAGGTGAAATTACTACAGATAATCATCCAGACTATGAAAATATTGTTAGAGAAACGATTCGCAAAATTGGATACACAGATAATTCTTCAAAGTTTAGTGCTGATACAGTTGAGATACAATTATATATTGATGAACAAAGCCCAGAGATTGCCCAGGGAGTTAATGAACTTAATGATAAAGAACAGGGTGCAGGAGACCAAGGTTTAATGTTTGGTTTTGCCTGTAAGGAAACTCCCGAACTCATGCCCTTGCCCATCCAATTATCACATCGTCTAACAGAAAGACTTGCAGAAGTACGAAAAAATGGAACGCTGTCCTGGCTACGGCCTGACGGTAAATCTCAGGTAACGGTTGAATATGATGGTTTCACTCCAATTTCTATTTCGAAAGTTGTCATAGCAACCCAGCATGATGACATGTTAGATACATACTCTAATGAAGAGGAAGAACATGCATTTATTACAAAAGAAATAATTGAAAATGTAATTACTCCGGTGCTTGATAAATATGAAATTGATTATGATGAAAATTTCATAGTGAATGGCACTGGCAGGTTTGTACTTGGAGGACCTGAAGCAGATACAGGTCTTACAGGACGGAAAATAATTGTAGATACTTATGGCGGGTATGCTCGTCATGGAGGAGGTGCTTTTTCTGGTAAAGACCCCTCAAAAGTTGATCGGTCAGCCAGCTATATGACGCGATATATTGCAAAAAATATTGTAGCCGCAGATTTAGCTGAACGATGTGAAGTTCAATTGGCATATAGTATTGGAGTTGCTGAACCAGTATCCATTAATGTTGATACATTTGGAACCGGCGTATTGAGGGAGGAAGAGTTAACAAATATTATTCAAAATGTATTTAATTTAACTCCATCTGGGATTATTAATTCGCTTGGGTTGAAAAAAGATATTTACAAGGAACTAGGGGCTTATGGCCACTTTGGTAGAGAAGGTTTACCTTGGGAAAAAACAGATAAAATTGAACAATTAAAACAAGAAATTAAACTGGAGGAAAGTGTTGGATAACTTAACAATGGAAGTAGAAACTATGAATCAAACCAATGACTACAAAGTAGCAGATATTAGCCTGGCAGAATTTGGACGTAAAGAAATTCAGTTGGCAGAAGTTGAAATGCCTGGATTAATGGCACTTCGGGAACAATATAGGGAAAGCAAACCACTTGCAGGTGCGCGAATTGCAGGCTGTATTCACATGACTATTCAATCTGCCGTACTCATTGAAACACTGATTGAATTGGGTGCTGAAGTTCGGTGGTCGTCATGTAATATTTATTCCACACAAGACCACGCTGCTGCAGCAATTGCAGAAGCAGGTTATGGTGTTTTTGCATGGAAAGGTGAGACTGAAGAAGAATTTTGGTGGTGTATTGAGCAGACACTTAATTTCGCAAATGGAGAAGGACCAAACCTTTTATTAGATGATGGGGGAGACCTGACCCAAATAGTTTTGGAAAAACGAAAAGAGTTGATCCCTGGAATTAAAGGTGTTTCCGAAGAAACCACAACAGGAGTTCATAGATTACACCAGTTATTTAAAGAAAACGGTTTGCCATGGCCTGCCATTAATGTAAATGACTCAGTTACAAAGTCTAAATTTGATAACAAATATGGTTGCCGTGAATCTCTTGCTGATGGAATCAAACGGGCAACTGATGTGATGCTCGCTGGGAAAAAAGTAGTGGTTTGCGGTTTTGGTGATGTGGGTAAGGGTTGCGCTCAATCCATGAGCGGGTATGGTGCTCAAGTCTTTGTAACTGAAATTGACCCAATTTGTGCCCTGCAAGCTGCAATGGAAGGCTACTCAGTTGTTACTATGGATGAAGCCTGTAAGTGGGGAGATATTTTCGTAACAGCAACTGGAAATCGTGACATTATCATGGGCTGTCACATGGCGAAAATGAAAAACAATGCCATCTGTTGCAATATTGGGCATTTTGATCATGAAATTGATGTTGCTTATTTAGAGAAAACTACAGATGTTAAGGAATTCAATATTAAACCGCAGGTGGACAGATTTGAATTTTCTGATGGACATTCAATTATTCTACTTTCTCGAGGAAGATTGGTGAATTTAGGTAATGCTACAGGGCATTCATCTTTTGTTATGTCCACCTCCTTCACCAATCAGGTACTGGCTCAAATTGCTTTGTGGGAAGGGAATGTGCAAGAGGGTGTTCAAGTATTACCTCCTGAATTAGATGAAGAGGTTGCCCGCTTACACTTGGACCATTTAGGTGTCTGCCTTACAGAAATGACAGATAAGCAATCAGATTATATCGGCATCCCTAAAAAGGGACCATTTAAACCGGATGGATATCGGTATTAAATAAGGAGCATATTGAGCTCATATTTCAATAGTATGAATAAAAAAAGAGTAGTTTCT
>JYMV01041954.1_pt1 | contig 16363 bp, 20 predicted proteins | sample 338911 | NCBI WGS metagenome assembly JYMV01 (sample SAMN03354496, study PRJNA234377) | hydrothermal vent metagenome | biome: Deep sea; feature: Hydrothermal plumes at the Eastern Lau Spreading Center, Western Pacific Ocean; material: Seawater | place: Tonga | collected 2009 | depth 2000 m m
TCAAGCTCCTCAATGTTGGTAACCTTGATCCCTGGAATGTACTCCATTGTGAGTACATTCTTTGTTGAATAGTCATCATGCACCTCAGGAATTACTACGTTGTCATATGGCTCCATGTTCTTTTTTATTTTTTTCAGGTTTTCAGACTCTTTGGAATAGTCCATCTCCTCGTGAATGGACTCGTCAAACTGCTTCATTATGGGAATTATTGAGAATCTTAAGTTTGGATCAACGAACTTCATTGCAAAAGGAATTATCTTCATCAGAACCTTGAGATCTCTTTCTACCTGCTTTTCAATTCCCGGGCGCCTTACCTTGACTATTACTTGCTGCCCGTTCTTTGTTGCCCGATGCACTTGACCAAGCGATGCGCCAGACAGTGAGTTCTGATCCAGATCATCAAACTTTTCTTCAATCTTGCCAATGTCTCTCTCAATTATCGGTCTTACTTTCTCAAATGGAACAGCTGGTACGCTGTCTTGTAATTTAGACAACTCCTCCAGATATGGCTGTGGTAGAATGTCCGCACGTGACGAAAGCCACTGTCCGAACTTGATAAAGACAGGACCTAATGAAATGCACGTGTTTAGAATTCTTTGTGCATTTCTTCGAAATCTTTTTTCATCTATGTTCTTACCTTCCTTTGAGATCCAAAGAATACGATCTTTTTTTAGGGCTAATATTACAGGGATCAGTTTGATGGATACATGAATTGTTCTTGCAAGTATCAAGATCTACTCCTTTAGTTTTTTTGAAATACGATAGCTAACGTATCCTGAAATTAAAGAAGCCAACAAGCCTGATGCAGCTGATGATTTTCTTGAAAAATTATTTTTGTAAAGATAAGATGCAACCTTACTGCCGCCAATAATTGCGCCAGCCAAGCCAATTAACACTTCTGGAGCGTCCCATACCAAATGGCGTATTGGATCACTTCTTGGGTCGTATTTGTCCATATGGACAGTATACTTGTCATCATATTCGCGGATGTGCAGGTTCCCATAGCGATACTGTTTTTTTGCTCCCATCTTGTTGCCCAATTTTGTTTCCTCAGCACCTTCTAGCATGAATTGCCTTAGTTGTTTTGGAATTTCAATCTCATTCATTTTGATGATCGGGTATCTCCGTAATTGCTTATATTTTTAGCTAGAATTATCATTAGATAAATGGCAACCAGGAAAAAAATCTTAGTATCTATTGGTTTTGCAATTTTTGCAATAATTATTATTCTCAGATTTTTGAGCTAAATTTCTGAAATGTTCAGTTAATAAAAGTGGAGAGAGAGATAAGCCAACCAAGATAACCTTGATTTGACTGTCTCTTTTTCCATAGGATCTAAAAAATACAAAGTTAAAAACATTCTATAACAAAAAATATTACCCTATGAGTAGCTTAGTATGCCCAAGGTCACACTTTACCTCTAGATAGTTTTTACGAATATCTTTTTCTAGTAACCCAACCTTTGGCAGACGCAAGACTTCTTTTTGCTGCAGCTAGTTCTCGTCTAACATGACCTAGTTTAGCTGCTCTGCTTCTTTCTAGTTTTGATAGACTCATACTAGATTTTTAGTTATGGTTATGAACATTATATGGGCATAGTCATGATTATTTGATAATTTTGATTATTTTCAGAGTCTAGGATTGAATTTTTTTGCTGACGTACGGGATTTTTCCTTTTCTATAAAAGAAGTAAACAATTCCAAGTATCACCATAATAGTAATTATTCCACCTATCATGGAGCCATAGTCAGTATTGTCAGCAAATGGACTAATGGTTATGGTTGTGTCAAATGAAATTTCATGCTCAACACGCATTGAATCTTTGTATGAAACAACAATCCTAATGTCATGCTCACCGAAACTAAGCATTCCATCAGATTCTATTGGAATATTAAATGGGACTGGAGAGTCAGGTTCAATTTCATCAATATATTGGGATGATTCTTTGATGTTTGAGTCTCCTACCGGTTGTAATTTAACAAATCCAAACAGCCCATCAGTGTTTCCCTCGTTTAAAATTTCACCTATTATAGTTTGCTTCCCTGATAACTCAATTACCTTCACTCCATAAATTGATGGCTTGACCAAACCGTTAATGTACATATCCGCAATTCTCGTTACAGATGTTTGTTCACCGTGAGCGTTAAAATAGGTAATTTTCACAGGTATTCGTAACGGTTCATTTTTTAAATTTTCTGGAACAAATACGTTAAATGAGAATGTCTTTGGAGAACCAGGCTCAACGTTTCCCACATTCCAGTGATTTTTGTCAAAGATCACTTTCTCTACATTGGTTGTAGATGCACTCGCAGAAGAGATTGTTGTAGATGTATTTTCCAGCACGACATCAACATTTGATAAAGTGGAAGAACCAGTATTTGAAATTTCTAAAACAACGTCATTATTTGTAATTGAAGTTATGACAGGAGTGAGAGCTTTGAGATTTACAATGCTTTCGCCGGTCACATTAAAAGTAAAACCAAATGTGTCCTGACGTACTCCTGACTCTCGTATTCTAGAATAATCAACTTTAAGGGTGCCTGGATATGCTTTGAGATTTGTATCTTCAGCTATATCTACAAAAAATGTCAAGTAAAAATTGCTGCCTGCAATAGCCTTTTGATCGCTATCAGCGTATATTGGCATATATTTTCCGCTCGCAGAAGTGAAATCTGTTGGTACAAAAAGCTGTCCCCGAATGCCCACCACGTCGCTGTTTCCTATGTTAGCCATTGCAACTGTTAATGGGACATTTTTGTCGCCAGGTCCAACTTCCATCTTTACTGTTGAGGTTCCAAAATAGGCGTCAAGAAATTTTATTCCAGTTATATTTGTGTTTATTACTCCTTGTGGTGCTCCTATATTTTGGGCATACGCATTAGATACAAAAGCGCCCACCAAGAAAATTACTAAAAGAAAAGAAATTTTGTAATTCATACAATTACCTCCATTTTGGTTAAATGGTCTCCCTCAAATACACGGCCATCCTTAACGGTGATAACTCTATCAACACTTCCAAACTGAGCCCTTTCATGGGTTACAACGATGAAGGTTTGGTTTAGCTCTTTTGCCATCTTCTTCATTAGTTGAACAACATTTTCTGCAGTGACCGAGTCCAAGTTTCCTGTTGGCTCATCTGCTAGAACTATTGTAGGGTTGTTCACAAGTCCACGCGCAATGGCAGCCCTTTGGGCCTGACCACCAGAAATTTTGTTGGCTCTCTTGTATAATTGATCACCCAAGCCCACTTGTTCTAGAATCATTTTTGCCTTGTCAAGAATGTTTGAAGAATCAAACTGGATTTGGCTGGGAAGCAAAACGTTCTCTAAAACAGTAAGGTCTGCCAAAAGATTGGCAGACTGAAAAACAAAGCCTAGCTTTTCATTTCTGAATTCAGAGACCTCGTTATCAGTAAGATTAGAAGTATCAAATCCATCTATCATAACTTTGCCTTGAGTTGGGTGATCAAGCAATCCAATCATATTGAGTAGGGTAGATTTTCCGGAACCAGAGCTTCCTATAACCAATACAAATTCGCCCTTTTTTACGGAAAATGAGACGTTATCAAGAGCCAAAACTTGAGTATCCGCCTCACCATAGATCTTGGTCAGATTTTCAACTTTTAATGCAACATCAGACAGATCTCATCGCCTCCACAGGTTGCTTTTTTGTAGCACGATACGAGGGATATATTGACGCAATCACGGCTAGAATAAATGCCAGAAAGGCTGTCTCGGCAATTTTTTGCCAGTTATAATTAACCTCTAGCGCCAAACTGCCCTGAAACTCCATATTTGTTATTTTGGCATAGGTAGTATAACCCAGTCCCAATGCAGTACCTGCAGCCGCACCCATTGTACCAATAATCATTCCCTGCATGATGAACAGAATCAAAATGTCTTTGCGCCTGGCACCAATGGCTCGCATAATGCCAATCTCTTTTGTTTTGCTGTTTACCAGCATCATTTGTATGGTAAGGATGGCAAATGCGGATGACCCCATTCCGAAATAGCCAATTAAATTAATCATTGCAATTCCCGATCTAAATCCTGAAAGAGTGGATTCGGCAGATTCCTCAATGGTTTCAGCTTTCAGATTGTCGTTTGGAAATGCCTGTAAAAATTGGTTTTTAATTTCTACTGCATCGGTAACACTTTTTGGCTCCTTTAAACGGACCAATATTGATTTTGATTCGCCTGACCTGTCTAACATGTCACGCAAAGTATCGATGTGGATTATGACACTCCTGTCAAATCCCTGTCCACCTGAAGTTCCAGAAATACCGGTTACAACAAACCTCTTCTTTTGCTCAATGCCCCATTGATCCACTACTGTAAGTTTTACGCTATCGCCAACTCGGATTCCCTGACACTTGTCCTGACCTATGCCTCCTGTTACTGTAGGGTCAGTCCCATCTGACATGAAAGATCCGCCTTGTGAGCAGCCCCCAAGATCATTTGCAACTGATTCTCCAACTACAATTGAGTTACGGGAGTAAACATATTGCCCCTCGCCAACAGTGGTATGGATTTTGGATGCCCTAATGTCAGAAATGGGGTCAACTCCAAGAATTGGTACATTAAAGCGTTCATGTAACTGCCCATAAATTCTAGCCTCGGCAGTGGCCGAGGCTTCAAGCCTCGGCGTTGCTGCCTCAACATTTGGTATCCGTTCAAACCAATTTATCAAAACAATATCTGATTTTTCAATCGTAGAGCTCTCTTCGTCGTAAACATAGATATCTCCAAAACGGTAATCTGTCATATCACGAATGATAGCATCATAGATTCCCTGAAAAATTACAAAATTAACATTAATTACTAAAATTCCTATGGAAACTGCCAATACAGCCCCAATGAGACTTCCCTTTTTGTTTACAAGCATCCTTTTTGCTATATTCAGCCGATAATCCATGTACAAAATTTAATTGTACAAAATATAAAGGATCTGCATCATAGTACTAACATATAGGACATAATTAACTATAATAAGCGCTATTCAAAATATACTAGCATTGAAACTTAACAAATTAGACAATTATGATATGAAAATTCTCGGAATTTTAACTATTGACTGTAGGACGCCTGACAGGCAAATTGGAAAAAAGGTTGGTTTGTCGGGTGTTTCGGTAAAATCACGAATAATCAAAATGGTAAGGTCAGGAGTTATTCAAAACTTTACCATGAAAGTGGAACCGCCATGTTTGGGATATGGTGTAATATACTTGATCGTACCAAGCGACGATGAAGCTGGCATAATAAAAAAACTGAAACTTGTTGGAGAGCCATTTTTTGTTGTATCATGTCTTGGTGACATAACAGCCTGTGCGATTGTAGTAGAAAAAGACATGGAGCAAAAGGCTGAGCTGGTGAAGAATCTCATTAGCAATGCTAGGATCGTACTAACTTTGGATGCAGAAGAATCTGAATTTAAGGCAGATCTAACTAAAACTGACTTTAAGATTCTTGAACAGTTGCTGAAAAACCCGAAAGAAAAAATTGATTCCATTGCCAAATCTACAAAGCTATCGACAAAAACTGTTACAAGAGCCATTGAAAGGTTTGAGGCAAACCCAGCTATTCAATTTACCATAATTTATGACCCAAAGAAATTGGAAAAGTTCATTGCATTTGCGCTTCTTGCAATGGTGCAAACCAATATTAAAAAAATAAAAAAAGAGATAGCAACCAGTTTTGGAGACTATTTCTGGCAGGTCCCTTTTACTGCCAAGGAATTATTGGTTTTATTTATGTATAGTGATAATATCTATAACGCTGACACAATGCACCATAAGATTAAGGAGATTGATGGTGTTGCCTTTTCGGAAATCTTTTTCCCGAAGAAGATAATGATGCCAACAAACTGGATTAGTAACTCGATCAAAAGTGCATTAAGTACCAAAAAACTTCATGTAAACTATCAAACAAATTAATACATAATTTAATAGCTGATTAACAATGAAGAAAAAAAGAGTCTATGATGGAAAGATAATTAAAGTTGATGTTTTTGATCTTACAATCGAAGGACGAAAAGTTAAGCGGGAAATTATCAAACATCCTGGTGCCGCGGCAATGTTAGCCTTTGATGAAAAAGGCAGAATAATTCTAGTTAGGCAACATCGCTACCCACATGGATATGTCCTAGAAATTCCCGCAGGAACTCTTGAAAAGGGAGAATCTCCAAAGGCATGCGCGCTTCGTGAAATTCAGGAAGAAACAGGCTACAAGGCCAAAAGAATGACACACCTAGTCACGTATTATCCGTCTCTTGGCTATAACACGGAGGCAATTCACTGTTTTGTCGCATCTGACCTTACACAGGTTAAGAAAAAACTAGACACTGATGAATTCATAACCGTAAAAAAAATGGAGTTGCCAAAATTACTAAAGATGATCAAGGCTGGAAAAATAATTGATTCAAAAACAATTTGTGCCGTAATGATTTACGCAGCAAAAAAGAAGATGTTGTGATCTATTTTTTGTAGGTTGGCTGTACCAGATCAGATATGTCTGACCAAGACTGTGCAATTTTTTCAAACATGTAAACCAGATCCAGAAATGCTAGTGGTATCTGTTTTTTATGCTCCAATGATGATCTGAGCTTGGAAATTTTGTTTTGATATTGCACGTGTAACTTTATAGCTTCAATTGCGAGTGATCGGTTATTTGTAATAAAAGCGTCGATTGACTTTTTTTGAATTATTTCAATGTCCTTTCCAACATCATGGATCTTCTTTTTATCGGAATTGGATAGTGTAGTTTCAGATATGGATTTTGCCAGCTCCACGATTGTGTCACCAGCCGTCTCAAGAATATTTCCGGCAACTCTGTAGTCCAGTATGTCTATGTTTTCCAGATTAAAAATTCCTGCAAGTCTTCTATCCACCATTGTGCTCCTAATGAAGCGCACAAGGAGAAAATATTGTCTGTTAATTTCGTCATCACGGTTTGGAATGGTTTGGAGGTTTGTTTTGTCGCCAGTTGCCAGAGCCAATAGAGTTTCGTTGAACATGCCAAGCGCTATTGAGCTCATTCTTTTCAATATTTTTTCTGGATTAAGCGATGTCTCATCAAGCAGGAACTGACCGTTAATGTTTGAGGCATCCTCGTCCAAAATTTCCATGCCAACCAACCTTCTTATCGATTCACGTATGACTTCCCTGTCTTTTACAGAAATTGTAGACTTGCCCTTGATCGTAATGATGTCATAGCCCAGCAGATATGCGCCGGTAATATTGGCAGCTAAATTTTCCTCACTTGATAATGGATATAGTATTTCAATTTCCTTTGATTGCTTCTTGCCCTCGTCTGCAGTAATTAAGAGACTGTTTTGTGTTGTTTCAATCTGAACCTGCACACCCTTGCCTAGACCGTGTGCATCCACCCACTGTTTTGGCAACGAAACTAAAATGCTGCTACCAATCTTTTGCAGGCGCCGGGTAAATTTAGACAATTTAAACTAGTTTAATTAGTATAAGCCATATTTTTATATTTTTATAAGAATTTAAATTAATCCATGAAGGCTAGAGCATTTTGTCCAGCTCACATTACAGGTTTTTTCAAAGCTGAGCTTGATCAAAAGGATCCCAATTGCGTAGGATCGTTAGGTGCAGGATTTTCAATCAAAAAGGGTGTAAGGACTACTGTTATCGTCTCTAGAAACTCTAACAGCGTTGCTAAATTTCATATCCAAATAAAAGGATTCACGACTGGTGATGTGCGCGTTTCTGAATATGTACTAAATGAGTTTCTTGCCGGTAATGATGATTGCTTTGTTGATGTAACTCATGAAATAGACATTCCAGTTGGCTATGGTCTTGGCTGCAGTGCAGCTGTTGCATTGTCGCTAGCATTTGCATTAAACCAGGCGCTAAACGCTGGATTTTCAAAAACTAAAGTTGCACAGATTGCCCATTTGGCTGAAATAAAATGTCAGACTGGTTTGGGCGATGTTTTGGGATCATATTATGGCGGGTTTGAAATTAGAACCAAGGCGGGAGCACCGGGAATTGGAAGTGTGGAAAAACTTGTGCCAAAAAATCGGGAAGTTATGATTATCTGCTTCAATCCGATTTCTACAAAAAAATTCTTGAAGGAAAAAATTTCTTTGATAAACGGTTTGGGTGGCAAGATGGTTCAGGAATTAATTAAATCAAAGGACACGGACGAGTTTCAGGATAACTCGTTAAAATTTGCACAACACATCCGTATTATAACACCAAAGATGAAGAAGGTAGTTAGTGAACTTCATGAAAATGGGATAAAGTGTGGAGTGGCACTGTTTGGTGAGACGCTGTTCTCATTAATTCCTCCACAGAAAAAACAAAGGATTTTACAAATTTTAAAAAAATATGATGGTCTTGTCATATCTTCAAAGATAGACAGTTCCGGTGCAAGGCTAAATTAAAAATACTCTAGGTGATTTGTTGAATATTCCGAAATCTCATCCGCGTTTTGTCTCTTTGAGCATACGCGAAAAAATTGTCAAGGGATATGATAATGGCCTTGTTGCAAAAGAAGGATTGTTAGCTCACGGGCGTGGAGAGGCGTTTGATTATTTGATTGGTGAAAAGACGACAAAGACAGCACGAGCTGCAATCAGCGCAGCTGCCAGTGCATTACTTTCTGCCCAGAATCCAGTAATTTCTGTAAACGGAAATGTTGTTTCACTTTGCCCAAAAGAGATTGTCCAGCTTGCCAAGGTTGCCAAAGCCAAAATTGAGGTAAACCTGTTCTACTATGATGAGAGCCGAAAGAAAAGGATTGCAAAATCACTAAAAAAGGCTGGTGCAAAGCAGGTTTTAGGCACAAATCCAGGGTCATATCGAAGGATTGGTGGGCTTGGCAGTTCCAGACGAATTGTAGACAGGGATGGTATCTTTGCCGGAGATGTTATTCTTGTTCCACTAGAAGACGGGGACAGAACTGCTGCGCTAAAAAAGGCTGGAAAGACTGTAATCACATTTGACCTTAACCCGTTGTCAAGAACCTCCCAAACTGCAGATATTACTATTGTTGACAATGTAGTTCGCGGGATGAAAGTGCTTGTTTCAGCTTGTAAGAAATCCAAGAGGAAAAGATCTAACTTCAACAACAAAAAGGCTTTAGCTAGTGCAGTTTCAGAAATTAAGAATAATTTGAAGAGGAGAGCCCCACTTGCATAAAACAGTAAATGATATCATACAAAAAAAGGGAAACCAAAAGATCTCTGTAGTTACAAGCTATGACTATACCATGGCAACGCTTTGTGATCAGGTAGACATTTTGCTTGTAGGAGACAGTGCAGGAATGGTGATGCTTGGTTATGAAAATACTTGTCCCGTGACCATGGATGAAATGGTTATGTTTACAAAAGCAGTAGCCAATGGAAGACAAAATGCGCTAATTGTTGCTGACCTTCCAAACAAGTCGTATGAAAATGAGGCTGATGCGGTTTCAAACTCGGAGCGACTGATCAATGCGGGTGCTGATGCAGTAAAACTTGAGGGAAGGCTGCCGGATATTATCAAGGCGATTATAAAAGCTGGAATTCCCGTGATGGGACACCTTGGTTTGTTGCCACAAACTGCAACAAAGTATACGGTACAGGGAAAAACAAAAGAAGATGCACAGGTTTTGCTGGAAGATGCAAAGGCGTTGCAAGAAGCTGGATGTTTCAGCATTGTGTTTGAGATGGTTACAGCTGAGACAATGAAAAGGATTACCGAAGCAGTTTCTGTTCCAACAATTGGCATTGGTTGCGGAAAGGATTGTGATGGACAGGTCTTGGTAATTCATGACATGCTTGGACTCTTTGAGAAGTTACAGCCAAAATTTGTGAAAAGATATCTCTCACTATCAGAACAGATCAAAAAAGCTATATCTCAATATGTAAAAGACGTAGAAGATGTTACCTTCCCAACTGACGAGCACTCTTTCCATATAGAGGAGCAAAAATGAGCAAACACCCATCATTAGACATTGTAGAAAGTTATGGTACTGAACTATCTGGAAAGAAAATTGTTTTGTGCGTTGCAGGCTCGGTTGCAGCCTACAAATCAATAGAACTTGCAAGATTACTGATGCGCCACGGTGCAAATGTGAAGTGCGTGATGAGTAACGCAAGCACAAAGCTGATCAAGCCGGACTACATGAAATGGGCCACTGGAAATAACGTCATAACAAAACTTACTGGAAACATGGAACACATTGATCTTGCTGACTACAAGAGGTCTGACCTGATCATAGTTTACCCTTCTACCGCAAACACTTTGGGAAAGCTTGCAAACGGCATCGATGACACGCCAATTTCTACTGTCCTTACTGTTGCGTTAGGATCAAAAATCCCAATACTGATGGGTCTTGCCATGCATGCATCCATGTATGAAAATCCAGCTGTCTGCAAAAATATGGAATTCTTGAAAAAAAGGGTAGGCTTTGTCTCCCCACAAATGATCGAGGGAAAGGCAAAGGCGCCGGAACCCGAGGATGTCTTGGACTTTGTCCTGACAAAGCTTGGGCAGTCAAAAAGGCTGAAAGGAAAGAAGGTGTTGATTACCGCAGGTCCCACAGTTGAAAAGATTGATCCTGTCCGTGTCATAACAAACATGAGCACGGGAAAGACTGGAACGCTGCTGGCATCGGAGCTTGTTTCCGCCGGCGCAAAAGTTACCTTGGTGTATGGACCCGGAACAGCTATACCGCCAAAAGGTGCTAAAGTTATTCCAGTAAATACAGTTACTGAAATGTTTAATGCAATCAAAAAAGAGCTGAAGAAAAAATTTGATATTGTAATACTTGCAGCGGCTGCGTCAGACTTTATTCCAAAAAACTCAAACACAAAGATCAAAAGCAACACAAACACGGTTATCAAACTTGCAAGGGCACCAAAGATTATAGATCATATCAAAAAACTACACAAAGGGATTCTAGTTGGTTTTAAGGCTGAAGCCAACATATCAAAAAAGGAGCTTATTTCCAGAGCAAGGAAGAAACTGAAAGAGTCTCATGCTGATCTGATGGTTGCCAATGATATTGGTTCTGGATACAATAACTCTGACTATAACGAAGTATTCTTGGTTGACTCAAAGAATGTGGTTAAGACTGGTCGCAAAACCAAGGCTAAGATTGCAAAAATCATACGTAAAAGCATTGAAAAAAATTGCAAAAGATAATTTCTCTAACAATTATTCTAATCTCCGTTATAGTTCTGCCAAACGCATTTGCAGAAATTAATGTAGAGACAGTTCTAGATAATCTAAAAAATCCATGGGAATTGGAGTTTGCACCAGATGGAACGATCTTCTTTACAGAAAGAGATGGCAAACTGTGGGTAATTGACAACGAATCTACATTACAGCTTGTTGCAGAATTTCCGGCTAGCAATACAGCGGAAGGTGGCTTACTTGGACTGGAATTAGATCCAGACTATGAAAATAATCATTTTTTGTATCTTTACCAAACCTATCTTGATATTCCTACACACCAAAACAAAGTCGTCAGATATACCGTAAATAACAACCAGCTAACAGATGAACTAGTTCTAATCGACAAGATTCCTGGTGCATTGTGGCATGACGGTGGAAGAATAAAGTTTGGACCAGATGAAATGCTTTACATAACTACTGGTGATGCGACAAATGCAAACCTTTCACAAGATACAGCTTCATTGGCTGGGAAAATTCTAAGAATTAATTCTGACGGAACAGTACCAAGTGATAATCCATTTAATTCTCCAGTATTTTCGTATGGACATAGAAACCCACAAGGCTTGGCATGGAATGAAAATGGAATTCTTGTCTCATCTGAACATGGACCATCTGGTGAGAGAGGATATGCCCATGATGAAATTAACGTAATAGAACGAGGAAAAAATTATGGCTGGCCCATAATAGTTGGTGATTCAAATGATATAGTTTACACGAATCCAATTCTACATAGTGGTGATATTACCTGGGCTCCAAGTGGGCTTCTGTATTATTATTCAGACAAGATTCCCGAGTGGAAAGGCAAGTTTCTCGTTGCAACGCTGCGGGGCGAACATGTTATGGTGTTGGATCTTGATTTGGAAAATGGTATGGTAAACTCGGCTGAAAAAATTTTTCAGGGTGATTATGGAAGAATTAGGAATCTTGTGCAAAGTCCTGACGGAGATGTTTTCATGCTTACTAGCAATAATGACAATGATAAAATTTTACAGATTTCAACCCTCGAAACAATCCCCCTATCTGTTGAAGCAAACGAACGGTCTACAACATCTAATGATTACTTATTATACGTTATAATTACAGCGATCATTACTGGTATTTTGATAGTAATTTGGCGAAAAAAATCTTAACTAAAACTAGGTGATGATAATATCATGGTAGGACCAAAAGATGGCGGGTTCGGATTTGACCAATCCAAAAAATACACGTCAGTTGACAATTTGGAAAAAGTCTGTGTTCAGTGCCAGGCTGGCCAGCACAAAAATTGTCTAGCCAAGGCAAAGAAGCAGCCAAGCTGTGATTGTGAACACTGCCTAATTTATGGTTGAAATTATTACGGATGAGAAATGACCAAGCAGCCCCTGTTTTCTGCCATGACCACAGACTTTGATACTGACATCAAAAATTTCAAGGAGATACTAAACGAGCTAGAGCTTATGACACATACAAAGAACGGCTACAAGTTTAGCCCTGATGCCAAGATGGCTGCAGGTTGGTGGTTTTTCGAGATTTACTTGGAACAGGAATTTGCAAGAAGGATCATTGAAAGTGATCTAACAAACAAAAGAAAGAGGCGTGATAACATCCTCAAGTATATTGAGGGGCAGTTAAAGAAAAGAAAATCAAAGGCTAGAATTAGGTTTTATGATAATTATTCATTCATGCGGCGATATTGGAGCTGGCTGATGAAATAAAATAAATCCTTAGAGTAATAAAAAAAATCATGCCATACGGTTACGATAAAACAAGGTCAGAGAGAAGATGCAAGGATTGTAAAAAATTACTATATGTTTTTGAGGTTGGAGAATTTTGTATTGAATGTTCTAGAAAGCATCCAAAATCATAATAGATAAACTTACTAAGTGGATGAATAGGCAAACAATTATGACAGATCCAGATTGCCCACAAAAGAGACCATATGCCACAGAGGTTGAATCTGGTAAAGAATATCATGTATGTATGTGTGGAAAATCTCAATCACAGCCTATGTGTGACGGTAGTCATGCAGGTAGTGGATTTGGCCCAAGAATCTTTAAAGCAACTGAAAATGGGTATGTCTCATTTTGTGGATGCAAGCGAAGTGCTGATGCAACCGGAAAATGTGATGGCACACATAGTACTTTCTAAAATGATAAACGGTAAAAAAATCTGCGCCGTCTGTATGATAATTATTGGTATGCTTGTTACGTTGCCATTCAATTACATATACGGAATAAGCGGCATTGAGATTGACGTCGTTTGGGTATTTGTAGGAATAGTGATGATTATTTTTGGCATTTATTTATTAAAAAAGTAGACGCATAGAAAAGTCAGCTAGTTTTTTTAACATGGACAAGGTTAGAATTTAGTATGAGTTCGGATGAAAAAACGAAGGCGAAAAAAGAGCATGAACATTTTGTAAATGACGACCCAACTGAGTTTCCCAAAGAAGATATGGAAGATTTGGCAAAAAAGGCAGTAAAGAAATTCAAATCCCTATAGTAAAACCTGATTTGTAGCTAGTTTTTGTATGAATGTTTTTTCTTCAAGTGGTCGCGCATGGCTTCCATGCCGTCAAAGAATTCATTACATACCTTACAATCATACCGCGGATCTTTACAATGCTTGAGCAGTTCATGATGCATCAACTCTTCCTGACGGGAAAATTTTTCCTCACACTTGTCACATTGAAATTTTTTGAAAAACCTCACACAATAATCTAAACGGCACATCTGAAATATGTAGCTAAACTACATCAAATACATACCAGCAGATCTATGGAATAAAAAATTGGTGCGACCTCATCAGGCAAAACATATTTTTGAGGATTACCCCCATTTGCTTTACTTTGAAAGCTTCATTCTTCTGTTTTGCGAGGCCACACTGCCTAGTCGTTAGCTTTTTCAGCTTTTGGCATCATATACAGTATGACTATATGATATTTAACCAACGTCTTTTCCTCATTTTTCTAATACTTCCTTTAAAATCAAGACATCACCGTCTATTACATTATAGTTAACCAGTGCCCGGTCCGGGTTAAAATCTGCATGGGGCAATTCTTGCTTGCATAAAACAAGATTGGCTTCTTTTGGTAACCGAAAATGCATCCTGGAACCCAATATCACATCCTTTACGCGGGTTGATTTCTGAAACGTAGTTTCCCAGTTTCCATTTGATGTCTTTACATTTATGGTAACTTGATTTGCCATCAAAAAAAATTCGCTTAAGATATAAAATAGTCTTTATCTGGCAGAATGTTGTAAAGCCATGCTTCAGGATTCTACAATACGAAAGTCATTGGATAATTATATCAAGAGTAGGTTACGAGAGATTCCAATTGAGGTAAGCCAGACATTTCCTGACGTTCATAAGGTGTGGAAGTGTGAAAGCAATCTAGACTTTTTGTATGGATACTATATAGGGAAGATTGAGGAAGGCGCACTTCGCTATTTGTTGAAAGCAACTCGAGCCTCAGCTGGCGGATATGTTGACACGTTTGATATTAGGGGTGTGATTGAAATGCACAAAGATGAGATTCTTAAAGCGCTGAAACAGGCATTAGAGGCATGACATTCATACACCTGCTCCATCCTGAAATTCCAAAAATTAAGGAGGTCAATATCAATGGTGTTAGGCATTATGACACCCCAGATGGGACACTCATCTCAATCACCTCACTTTTGAAGAATTTTACACCACAGGGTATTCTAGATTGGAGAAAAGCCGTTGGTGCTGAAAAAGCAAATGAAGTGATGAGGGCCGCTGGTGATCGTGGTTCCAAAGTACATAAAATAATTGAATCATGTCTGTCAAACAAACCAGAAAATGATCTTGTTGGCCATTACGGTGAGCTTCCAGCCAGAATGTTTAGCCAGATGGTGCCAGCATTAGACAAGATTGACAGAATTAGAGCACTAGAGCAGGGATTGTATAGCAAACGGCTTGGCATAGCAGGAAGAGTGGACTGCATAGCGGAATTTGACGGCAAACTATCCACCATCGACTTTAAGACAGCGACACGGAAAAGGGATGAAATAAACGAGAATCATCCTGTTCAGGCTACCTTTTATTCCATAGCCTGGGAAGAGCGAACCGGCGAGAAGATAGAACAGATAGTAATTCTTACCACTACAGAGACGGGTGAGCTTGATGTGTACATAGACGATCCATCAAAGCATGTAGAAAGGCTCGAAGAGATGATTACCGAATACAAATCTGGCTCAACAGCTAGTCTTTCTTAAATTGGAAAAACCTTGCTAATTTATTATCGCGGGTTTGTCCTGCATCCACTTCTCATGGTATATTACATCATCCAGCTTTAGCCGCGGAAGCCAACCGCTTGTTTCAAGATCTGGCTTTGTTTCAAATTTGTTTACATGACCCAGGCAAAGATATGCAACTGGCACAACATGGTCTGGAATGTTTAATGCTTCTCTCAAGGTTTCATTGGAGAGAATGCTAACCCAACCTACACCAATTCCCTCTGTCCTTGCTGCAAGCCACATGTTTTGGACAGCGCAGCAAACACTGAAAGTTCCAGTTTCAGGCATACTGGTACGACCAATTACAAAAGGACCAAATTTTTTCGGGTCATATGTCACACAAATATTGATTGATGACTCTAAAATCCCCTCAAGCTTGTAAGACAGATATTTTGATCGCCTTGGCTCTTCAATCAGCTTTGAGCTTCTGGCTTTTTCATTTTCGAACGATTCCTTGATTTTTTTCCTTGTCTCAATGTTTTTGATCAGGATAAAATTCCACGGCTGAGAAAAGCCAACCGATGGTGCATGATGACCAGCCTTGAGAATTCGCGTTAAAACTTGATCATCAACCGGTTCAGATGTAAAATTGGATCTTACGTCTCTTCTAGAATAAATTGCCTTGTAGAAGCTTTTTCTGTCCTCTTCTGAAAAATCAATATCTGAATTATCCATATCGATAGTTTATTCCCTTTTCTCCTCGTGGATGCTTCCAATCAGTTTGCTCAGAACATGTTCCACATTCAATACACCCTTCATGCTGTATCGTAACTTGACCTTTTTCTTCACTATAACATTTAGTTGGACATAACGTAACTAACTTTCTCATAAAATCATTATCGGGGGTTAGTACCTTGATATGAGAAACTTTATCATCATTATAATTCAGCTTTGCAATACGATCTGCAAGTAATGGAATAGAAGGCGTGTAGGATGA